>JACCDG010914954.1_pt1 | contig 10996 bp, 6 predicted proteins | sample 7442471 | NCBI WGS metagenome assembly JACCDG01 (sample SAMN15323444, study PRJNA562643) | freshwater metagenome | isolation source: river surface water | place: USA:Blue River Watershed | collected 2017-08-17
TGATCCACTTACTCTATGTCATCTCCCTGGTTGATCAGTTCAAAGTGAAGATGGCGAATGAGCGGCTCGATACACTCTCGAAGGTCTGCCTTTTGGGAACCAAGGGAACCGTTGAGACGACACCGTATTTGGGAGGAAAGGGCGGGAAGAAGATGTGTGAATGCAAAGATGACTCTTTCCAATGTATGAGCGATATTCACGAGTGTATGAGCGAAAAGTTTGCCGGAATTGAGCCCTTCGACAATCCTGAGATGAGTAGTACAGAGAATACTCCAGTCCCTGGTACTGGGGGAATACCCGAGAGTGAGGAGATCAAAGAGGTAGTTCCTTTAGCAGAGGATGAGAAAGGAAAAGTATCTGGAACAGGAGAGGATCTCAAGATTTCGAATGGAATTCCCATTCAATTCTACAATAACAACATTGCCCGATATGACAATCTCTGCATTCGTGACTTTTACTATATGGGTTCCTATTTCAGTTACCTCGCAAACTCCCCCGAGAACGGCATTCCCGACTTAGATGCCCTTCGCGGTGTTGTCCGCGACTTCAAATGCCGCATTGTCCATCTTGATATCTATTCCTCTCTTCCCAACAACGTTACTGGAACATTGGCCGAGCCAATCGTCCGAAGTGAAGTGCTCGCCAAGGGTCGAGAGGCCTTAAAGCTAACCGATTGCCTTGAAGTGATTCGCAAAGAGGCGTGGGCCGATGGAGAGAACTCCCTTCCCCTTTTCCTCTATCTCGCCTTCCACGTCGGTGACCAACGCGTCATCTACCAAAAGACATACCAACTGATCGATCAATATCTCGGAAAGTATTTAGTTGATAAAAAGTATGGATTCAACGAAAGGCAGCATACCTTCAAGGTTGCCGCAATGCCGATTGCGGAGGGTCTGGGTAAGTGCGTTCTCCTCACCAACATCTATCCGACATACACGATCTTGGACGAGGTGATCAACTGCAATGCGGGTGGAGGGGATCTCTATTCCTCGATTCAGATGAAGGAGTATAAGAGGGAATATATGACGTATGACAAGCAGGGACTCCTGGTAGATTCAACAAAGAATCAGCTGATCGATTTCAATCGTAGTGGGATGAGCTTCTATTACACGCTTCCCAATCCCGCCTATGATCAGAATGCGAAGATGCAATCGAAGGCGGGTATCTTCAATCCCCGCTTTGGGGAAGTGGCGAAGTATGGCGCACAGTCTGCTCTGATGAATGTCTATGTTCCCGACTTAGAGATGGAGAGGTGCTTTAACTTCTTCCAAGTGAACCCACAACCCGTCTTGAAGCGCCCCTTCCTCCGCTATATCCGAAAGACGGTCGATGAGGAGATCGAGAGCATCACTAAGGATATGAATGGAGAGATGGCATCCTCCGGAGCTGTCCAAGCCCTCGCATCCTACAACTTCTCGATTAGCGGTCAGTAAAGATTTTATTGATAAAATATATTCAATCATATATGATTCTATTACGAGAATTGGTAATAGAATGCTAACTCTTAATAAATGTTTCAATTCATTTAGATTGTTCAATTCACTTCAACGATGGAAGGAGTGATCAGTCCGTAATAGGTGATTTGTACGCGATCACCAGGCTTCAATGCGGCAATCTTTGAAGGGTCCATTTTTTGGACACCCACCAATTGACTGCGATACTTGTATATATATCGGTTACCCTCATTATCTCCAATCACGTAAGAGGGACGAATGGCAATAGTAATGGATCGGCGACCCATTTGAATACGGTGTGTTGGGATCACCTCCTTGACGGTGATCATCTTACTCTTTTTGGTAAAATAGAAGAGGATGTTGTTCAAGAAGAAAACCACAAAGAAGAGGATGACCAAGAAGGTGATTTCAAAGTAACGGCTCTTCACCATCCCCTGTAACCAGGATGCTATCATCTGCATTTACTTTCTAATAATCTACTCTATCTTTCGATATAAAGGAATTTTCAGAGGGATATAAATATGGCTCTTTTTTGGACCGATCACCGGAAAAATCGTGATATAGTATAGTAATACTCATAGAGAGATTTGTCAAAAATGGCGAACAACCGTAATCGTCCACGAAATAACGATGATAACTTTTTTATTAGCGGTTCCCGTGCTGGCAATAAGCCTCGTAATAACAGAGCGGCAGCTAACGCCGGACCCGCCCAATCGAAATCTCTTCTAAACCGCTCTCGCAACTTCTTCGGGTTTGGTGCGGCTCCCGCTGCATCCGTGAATAATTCGGGTAATCGGAATGCTGCCGGTAATAGGAACGCTAGCGCGAATGCTGGAAGAGACGCGCCTGGTGCAAATGCTGCTAGTAACAGAGCACCCAATAAATCTGGATCCATCTTTAACCGCATCTTCTCATTCTCCACACCTACTGCTGCTCCTACCCCTACAAATGGTGCGGCAAATGTAAATAATACGGGTCTGATCAATGCGATCAATCAGTTAAAGAATGAGGTGAATGGGGCCAATGGGGGAAACGGTGCTTCTCTCCCTGCTCGTAATCAACGCCTTCCCACTGCAACGCTGGTGAATGGTATCTTAAAGAAGATGGGGAACGACACCGAGAAGCTCCAGGCAAAGATCACCGAACTGAATACCCAACTGCGCAATCAGAAGGCCGCTGTGAATGCAGGTGCTGTGAATAGCAATGCTCTCAAGAATAAGGAGAAGACGATCCGAGAGCTCAAGAGCGTCATCAAAAAGCTCTATGCCCTCCTCTACAAGATCTACTCCCTCCACACCGTCTCGAATAATGCCCGCGCAAAGCATCTGGAGAATATCCAACAGACATTGGTGCGGAATAAGGCGGTTCTCAATGTGGTCAACCGCATTATCTCAGAGAATAATCAGATCTTGAATATCCAGCGCGGTGCGGAAAATCTCCAGATTGAGAGGGAGCCTCTTGTCGTTACTCCTGGAGCTGGCGAAGTAACCGAGAATGCCAACCTGAACCGTAACCGAAACCGCAATGGTATGGGTCTCAATCGTAATCGTAACAGAAATGCGGCAGGTGAGGTTCGACCTGCAATGGGCGTACGGAATAACTCCGCAGGTGCTGGAAATAACCTCTATCGCAATATTGGCGAGATTCCCTCCAATAACCGCCCTGGAGAGGCAGAAGAGGAGCCTGAAGAGGTAGAAGAAGAGGAGGAGCCTGAGGGAGAGGTGAATCTGGTAATCCCAAATCGCCAGATCGAACAGATTATGGCTGAAGAGCGCGCCAATGAGAATGTGAGCTTATCCAATCTGATCCGTAGGAATGCATCAGGTGCTCCCGAAGAGGTCGTCCCCGCTCCCGCTCCCGAAGAGGCAGGTAATACACTGACCGCTAACCGGGAATCCCCCGAGGAGACCGCGGAGATGCCCCTCAATAATAACACAATGGGTCGCGCAAAATCCGTCTCCCGAATGAATCGCTCCAAGAAGATTATGGCCGTTCTCAAGAAGATGGAACCCATCAGCGTCAATAACGCACTCGCCAAGCTCCGAAATTACTAATCTGGTGGGTTTTTATGCATAAAATAGTGGACGACTTGCGATCAATCTGCTCGCCCGAAGGGAGAGCCAAGATTGATATAATAAATTCTATTACGAGTATTGGTAATAGAATATGATCATTTTATGATTTTTATATAAATTAGTAAGGTGAAGAAGTAACAACAGGCTTTCTCCTCCTCTCTCTCCTCTCTCCCTCTACCTTCTCTTGCTGCTTCGACATGTCCTTCTCCTCCTTCTCACCCTTCACACTTTCACTACCTGTCATCCCCTCAATTGCATCCTTGCGATAGTAGGAAGAGAGCGCAAGGGCGAGGACAAGGAGCATCGCAATCGTCACATTCTTCTGAGCAATCGCCACTACAATGATCAGAAGGATAAGACGCATAATCGTATTGTTAAAGATGGAGGAGAGCTGTAGGTTAAAGTCAATGAAAAGTCCAGATGAATAGATCACTAAGATCGTAATCACCAGGATCTTGATATAGCTATTGTCAAAGAGGTCATAAAGAGATTTTCCAACCTTCTCGAGGTTCTTCGATACGGAATCCATTTTGGAGGTATAGAGATATATGTAAATCTTGACTCTTCGAGCAGATGAATCGCTAAAGTCGTAGCTAAAGGGTTATCTAATACTTAGTTAGATATTATAGATATTACCGGAGATTTTTATCAAGATGTGTCTCTTTGGTTACCCATTCTTTTTCCCTCGATTCTTCCGATCATCATCATCTGCTTCTTCTGGATCTTCTGTACCAAGTGGCCGAGAAGCTCGTATCGTGGTTCCAACCTTACAAACGATTCCGGATCCACCTGCTGCTAACAATCCTCTCCCAAATCCTACTCCAAGGTTCGATATTCAACCTTCTTGGGGCAAGGACCGAAGGTCCGAGATGATCGGAGATCTCCAGAAGGTTACAGGGAGTCGTCAAGCACCTCGTCCAATGCCACCAGCGCCTCCACCCATCCCTCCTCTGCGTTTAGAAGAGATCCGCCAAATGCTAACATCCATACCCATCCATCCTCTTCAAAATAACCGATTTGATGGCTTCGTCGATATCGATGAAGCGGAGTCCTCTCTTCGTGATTCCATTAGCAGGTATTCCATCGCATCCGACCGAATCATCTCCATCGAAAATGATCGTGTTGATGGAGTTTTGGAAATCGATCCCGAAAGCCGCAATAGTATTGAAACTCAATAATAGTATCTTGGTATCTTGGTATCTTGGTATTCTTATTTTATCCATAAAAATAAAAAATATGTGCAGATATATCAGTAATATCTCGTATAGACGATATATAAGAATGAATCAGAACGTTTGGGGGCCGCATCTATGGTTCTCACTCCATACCATCTCCTTTACCTACCCAATCCGCCCAAAGGAGACCGACAAGGAAGAGTATAAGAGCTTCTTCGTCGCCCTTCAACACGTCATCCCCTGCTCAGTCTGCAAAAAGAATTACAAACGCCATCTTCAAGAGTTCCCCGTCGATGCCCATCTTAACTCCCGTAAGGATCTCGTCTACTGGGTCATCGATCTACATAATATGGTCAATAGTGAGACCGGAAAGCGAGTGATTAGTTATGAAGATGCCATCAAACGTTATGAGGACGCTTATAAGAAGAAGATTGCACTCAGCGAAGAGGATGAGAAGAAGTGCGGGAAAGATTGCGCTCAAGGTGATGGTAAAGGAGATGGTGAAGGAGGAAATGGAGCGATTGTGATTGAAGATTGGGTCCTCTGGGCAGTTGGCCTCATTGTGATCCTCTTGATCTCCCTCTGGATCTCATCCAAATATAAGTTCCGAGTGAGTATGAGCGTTACCCGGCGTTGATCACTTCCCACTAAAGAGCTTCGCCATCATATCCTTGAAAAGAAAGAAGATCGCCTTGAGAGAATTGTGCGTATTGATGATCAGATTGCGCTTCTCTACATTGTACTCCCTGATCGCATCTAAGCACTGATTGAGCGTGAACCATTGAATGCTCCCAATCTCAATCGTCTGATGATAATTCTCTTTATCAATCTTTAAATCTAACTTACGACACGCCTGTGAGATATAATATATGTGTTTATATAATGTCCCATTGATCCCCCGGAATGTCTCCTCCACCGGTGAGAGATTCACCACCTGATAGTCACTTTCTTTCAGATTCGTCTCCTCCTGAAACTCCCGATTGGCACACTCGATGTTCTTCTCTCGCATATTCCGACGCCCCTTCGGAAATCCCCACTCTGCCGATCGATACTCATACTTACTCAACTTAATAAGACGCTCTAACGAATACTCCATCATCATCTCATTCCGTATCAGCTTAATACCCGCCTTTAACGTCTCATACTTCTCAAGCGCTACCTGGTAATCCTTATCCCTGATCTCCTTACTCACATTGTTCATCGCCTTCGCAATCGGAACCATATCCGGGGTCAAATGCCATAACTCAATCCATTGAGTCTTGAATGGAACCGTCATCAAACGAATCCGCTCCTCATTCGTCATATACTGAATCGTATTATAGATGTAATCAATGTTCTCGATATCATACTTTCCACGAATAAACTCCACATAACAGATACTATGCTTCCGCTGCACCATCAGATAACGAATGATCTTGTCATAATTCACCTCATCAATCGTACGGATTGTATCATAGATCTTTGAGAGCTTCTGGAGAATCTCCCCACTCCCATCCCCGGAAAATGCCGCTGGAGAGACACCTCCCGCCTGCATCCGCTTGATGTAATAGATAATATCATTGAAGTAGAGCGGGGCAAAAGAGACGCAAAAGATACCAATACTTGTAGTTGGCATCACACACTTCTTGTAATTATGACCCACCTTTCCACAATTTGTACAATAGATCTTCGAAGATATCGACTCGGTATAGATAGGATCACGATTACGGGAGTTTTGAAAAATGGATGCAGATATAGATGCAGATACAGATGCAGATGCAGATAGGGACGCAGAAGCAGATAGGGACGCAGAAGCAGGTGCAGAAGAAAACTCTTTGTGTCCAGGAGGAGGATATAATGACTTGCGATGTTGACGACTGGCTGCCACCTGCGATGTACTTGTCCCTGCTACTTCCTGCTGACCTTCAGTCAGCCAAGGAAGTTGAAACTCGTTCAATTCCTCACCCCCCTTTTTTCCCTTCTCTGGTAATGGATCTTCCAAGATGGCTGATCGATTCTCCATAAAATACTCGATATGAAAATCATCCGATGAATAGGAGGATACCTTCTGAGAATTGCATCGCAATTCCTCATCATCCTTCTCTTTGCTCTCTTTACCTGATATCGGTATCATTCTTCCAGCTATTTTACAATATGTAGGTACTATCTTGACGACTCCCTGCTACTCTGTGCTCGATATAAAGATCGAGCCAACAGAGTTGTACTATTTTCAATAGGTCAATCTTGGCTCTCCTCACTTCGTTCGTTGAGCAGATTGATCGCTAAAGTCGTACCTCGTGGATAAGCGATGACTCCCTGCTACTCTGTGCTCGACTTTGTCGAGCCAACAGAGTTGTGCTTTACTTTTCCAATGTCTAAGATCTTTTTGTGAAAAGTTCTTTATATCCATCTCAATCGTAAGGTTACTGAAAAATGTTCCATATAGATAGTGATAGTCATTTAACGACTTGTGATCTTTGGTACCAGGAAAGATGAAAGTTAAAATTATACGCAAAATTATAAAGAGCAGAGGCAATCAACCACCCAAAGGTAAGTTTGGTACTCGATCTTCCAGTCGCTCCATATCCAAATCAAAGTCCCGATCCCGATCACTCTCTCTTAGCAAATCCCTGAGTGAAAGTGTACGTGACCGATTTATGTATTACCCCGAGATCCGCGATGAAGACTTCTACGAACGCATCTATACCAAAAAAGAGTTTCATAATTATATGATCCAAGATGGAAGCGAAAATGGAAGTGAAAGCGGAGCGAGAAAGATCGATCCCTGCAACCCCAAAGAGTTCATCCCCAAACCCCACCAGCAGTTCCTCCGCAACTTCATCTCCCCCGATACTCCCTACAACGGTATCCTCTTAGTCCACGGCACCGGTAGTGGCAAGACTTGCACAGCGATATCAATTGCCGAGAACTTCAAAGAGATCATCAAGAAGATGGGTAAGAAGATCATTGTGATCACCACCCTTCCCCAGAACTTCAAGAAGGAACTCTATAATGAACGCAAAGAGATGATGAAGCAAAGCCCCGAAGATATCGTTCAATGTACCGGAAAAGATTACGAGATTAGCGGCGCTGAGGCGAAGTACCTTACCTATGAACAGAAACGCAAAGATATCACCAAAAAGATCAATAGCTATTATGAGTTCTTTGGCTACAAGGAGTTTGCCAACTACATCTCCAAAAATACGAACTACTGGAAAGGTGATGAAGAGAGTATCACCGAAGGTATACAGAGCTTCATCTCCAAAAATTTCGATGACACGATCTTAATCATCGATGAAGTACAAAACATCAAGACCGATGTCTCCAGCGATCTCAAGAAGTCGATCCAACCCATCCTCAAGTCAATCATCAAACATAGCCAGAACCTCAAGCTCATCCTGATGAGCGCAACACCTATGTTCGATCGCCAAGATGAAATTATCTATTTGATGAACTTGTTGTTGTTGAATGACGGCAAACCCGAGATTGAGAAAGAGGAGATCTTCAATCGCGATCAAACCCTGAAGCCCGAGGCTGAAGAGCGGCTTCGAAAGATATTTAAGGGATATGTCTCCTATATCCGCGGCGAAAATCCCGATAGCTTCCCAATGAAGTTCTTCCCATCCAATGCAATCACCAATCCTCACGTTGAATACAATATGAGCAGCCAAAAAATCAATTCCCCCAATCGTCTTAAGTATACTCCCATCGTACCGTGTACAATGAAAGGCGTCCAACTCGCCACCTATCTTCACCAACTCGAGAAACTCCGGAAAGAGGGAAAGATTCGGGGTGCAGATGATGAGATGAATACCAATGATAACTCATCCTTATCAAGTAGCACTCCCGATGATCAATCCGACTTTACCAATAGTAATAGTAGTTCTTCATCTTCGTCTTCGTCATCTTCCTCATCATCTTCCAGATCTGGGTCTGATTCTGAATCGAGATCCAAAAAGAGCGATAGGACCAATGGGGCTGAAAGGGAAAAGTCCGAAAGGATGGAAGAGAAGGGTGGTATGAGTATCTATCGCGATCTCCTCAACATCGCCAACATCGCATTCCCTGTCGAAGGAAGTGAAGTTGGAACCTACGATAAGAAAGCATACCGCGATGTCGACGATGGTGAAGGCGCCTTTTATAAAGTTCGGAAAGAGGGTAAGAAACGCAATAACATCAAGTTCCGCTACCAGACCCACGCCATCTATGACGCGGGCACCAAAGCAGAAGCCCCCTTCTTAGACGCCAAACATCTCGAAAACTTTAGCACTAAATTCGCCACTACCCTCGATTCCATCCTCAATACTACCGGTCTCAATTATGTCTACTCCACCTACATCGACTCCGGTGCTCTCCCCTTCGCCCTGATGCTCGAGCAAAATGGGTTTGAGCGTTTTACTACCGATACTGAGACAGAGCTCCTCGAATACTCCCCGAACAAAATGGGAGGCGGAGGTAAGCGTCCCCGTATCTGCTACAAATGCGGTAAGCCGGCAAACCACGAGAACCATACGAACCCAAAGACCGCTGGGCACCATCTCTTTAAAGTGGCAAAATATATCATCTATTTTGGAGATGCCCACGACAACCTAATCAAGGTAAAGAAGGAGGAAGCTGTTCACCATTTCACCTCACCCAACAACAAGTATGGCGAAGAGATCAAGGTCTTCATCGGTACCCGCGCAACAAGCGAAGGCCTCGACTTTAAGATGATCCGACAGATTCATATCCTACAGCCGTGGTACAATCTCTCACGTCACGAACAGATTATCGGAAGAGGTATCCGCAGCTGCAGTCACGTGGCATTGCCTCCGGAGGAGCGCAATGTAACGATCTATCAATACGCATCCGTTGTTCCAAAGCCGAGTCTAATGGATAAGAGCCTTCTTCAGATGGTGCAGAAAGAGATGGGCGGAAAGGGAGGTCAGGCAGCGAAGATGCGAGTCGATATGCTGAGCAAGATGGAGACAGTCGACTTATATTACTATCGCCTCGCGGAGAACAAAGATATCATCATCAAGCGAATTCTGCGCATTATGAAAGAGAGTGCCATCGATTGCCTCTTCTTCAAAAAGCAGAATGTGATCTTGGACTCCTCGGAAAAGAGCCGACAGAAATTGCCAGACGGAACCGTGGTGACGGTAAGCTTTGCGGATAAGGCCTACTCAGCGATGTGCGACTATATGGGTAATTGTGATTACCCGTGCAACTGGACACCCGATCCCAAGAAGAAGTACAGGATCAATGAGGACACGTATCAGATGCACTTTGGCAAGCAGAATGTGGAAGAGGCAAAGAGGCATATCAAGACGATGTTTCATAGCAGGTTTGAGTATATGCTTCGGGAGATTGAGAAGCACGTTCGAGAAGTGGCTCCCTCTATTGGCTCAATCTACATCTATAAGGCATTGGATGAGCTGGTTGATAATCAGAAAGAGATCTTGTTGGATATGTATAAGAGGAAGGGCTATTTGATCTATCGCGGGAATCATTACATCTTCCAGCCATTTGACTATGAACGTGAAGATCTACTGATGCTCTATCGAAAGTTGCCTCAGCCCAACTTCCCAACAAAGGTCGACGTAGATGAGTATGATTATCCCTATGAACCACGTGAGATGGGCAAAGATTCGAAGTTTGACTTGGTAAAGAAGGATGAGAAGAAGTTCTTTGAGAAGACTCTCCAACAGATCAAGACGGCAATGGAGGATTATGCCTACCTTGGAAAGAGAGGGAGCCACGAATATATCAATGCCGTTATTGGACATATCGTTGACAAGTTAGTTGATGAACAGTACCACAGTTTTATGCGATCTCTCTTAAAGCATATCTATGGGTTGGATGGGAAAGAGGGTGCAAAGGAGAAAGCAGGGAAAAAGAGCGGGACTGGTGCGGGAGCGGGGATGGGAACAGGACCACCCGTGGGAATGGGTGCTGGAGAGGGAGCGGTATTGGTTTCCGGTAGCCCCGAGTATGAGAAGATGATTGTGGATGTTCTCGATTATCTTCATTACAAGATGCTCAACTTTTATCGTGATGTTGTACCTACGAAAGATCCTGTAAAGAGAAAGGATAAGAAGGCGATTATTGGATATATCTATGAGCGCAGCTACTATGTATTCCAAGAGATGAACAAATCAGCGGAAATGTGGGACCCATCCAAGGTGAAGAGTGTAGAGATGGTAGAGGCTTCCAAGGATCTTACGACAAAGATTGACAAGGTTCGAGACTTTGAGGAGAGATTAACGAAGACAAAGAGCAGCTCTTCACACGGTGTCCCATATAACAGCGTCTATGGAAGAATTGAGTGGAA
>JACCDG010600656.1_pt1 | contig 10995 bp, 13 predicted proteins | sample 7442471 | NCBI WGS metagenome assembly JACCDG01 (sample SAMN15323444, study PRJNA562643) | freshwater metagenome | isolation source: river surface water | place: USA:Blue River Watershed | collected 2017-08-17
CAGGCAGTGGCGGAGTCATTTTATGACATCGTGGGCGGTGTGGCGGACGCCAGCACGCACATGGCGATTTTGCGCGCCAGCATGGACACAGCCACGGCGGGCAATGCTAATTTGCAGGGTACGACGCAGGCGCTGATCAGCACCATGAACAGTTACGGTTTTTCAGCTGAGCAGGCGGGCATGGTGAGTGATGTGCTGACACAGATTGTGGGCAAGGGCGTGGGGACGATGGATCAATTCGCGGCAGCCCTGCCCCAGGTGACCGGGTTGGCGGCGTCGCTGGGCATTCCGTTGGAGGACGTGGGCGGGGCGATGGCCTTCCTGACCACGAAGGGCAACAGCGCCAGCGAAGCCAGCACGCAGCTGGGCGCGATTATGTCGGCCATGATGAAGCCGAACGCGGACATGATCGCCGCACTGCAGGAGATGGGTTTCAGTTCGGGCAGTCTGGCGATTGAGCAGCTGGGGCTGGTGGGCGCTATCCAGGCGGTGAGCACGACCAGCACGGCGGGCACGCAGGGCATGGCTGCACTGCTGGGCACGCAGGAAGCGGTGCGTGGGTCGGTGTCACTAATGAGTGAAGGGTTCGCCGGATTTCAGCAGACGTTCACCTCGACGGTGGACGGGGTGACGAGCAAGGCGCAGGAAATTCAGATGGGCGGCCCGGCGGCGCAGTTCGAACTGTTGAAGTCGCAGGCGAGCGAACTGGCGATTACGGCGGGGACGGCGTTGATCCCGGCCATGATGGACATTGTGGCGCAGGCACGACCCGTGATTGACACGGTGGTCGAGTGGATCGGGCAGAACCCGGAACTGACGGCGCAGATCGGCATGCTGGCGATCGGTGGCACGGTGCTGGGCGGCGGGCTGCTCATACTCGGTACGATCTTCAGCGGGGTGAGTGCGGCGGTGGGGCTGCTCACGGCGGGCGTGACATTCCTGCTGTCGCCAGTGGGACTGTTGATCGCGGGCATCGCGGGCATAATCTTTGCAGCCGATCAACTGTATCCCGGCGGCATTGCAAAATTGTTTATCGACGCGGCCAACAGTGCGCGGATGCTGGCGCAGATATTTGTCACCGTGTTCGGGCCAGCCATTCAATCAGTGAGCAATTTTATAGCGGGACTGGTGACCGGGCTGATTGATGCCATCAATAGATTTTCGGAATTCATAGGGTTGTCAACCAATGCCAATTCCGGGGTAGCCAGAACTGCCGCAAATCAGGCAGGCAGAATTCAATCCTTTATAGCCGGACAGCGGGCGGGCGGTGGCAGTGTAATCGCGGGCGGGTCGTACATCGTCGGCGAGAATGGCCCGGAACTGTTCACGCCTGTGTCGAGCGGGAACATCAGCAGCAACCGCGACACGATGGGCATGATGGGCGGCATCCAGATCGGCAGCATTGTGATTAATGCCAACACGCGCGCCGGTGGTGAAGCGGCGATGGACGGGGCGCTGGCGCGGTTGAACGCGAGGGGCAGGTAATGCGCATACTCAAACGGTTCGGAATAGGCACGAACGTCTACACCTTCCCGACGGATAAACAGTTCAATTATCAGTGCGACTTCGACAAACTGAAGACGTACATGAGCGGACTGCCGGGCATCCACGGCGGGTTCAGCGCGCTGGGCAGCGGGCGGGGCAAGGCGGGCGTGGGCACGGTGGAATTCGAGGTGCTGCTGGAGTTCAGCAGCCTGAGCGACGCGACTGATAAGGTCGATTCTCTGCGCCAGATGCAGGACTGGGGACTGCAGCCGCTATTCATGCAGCCGGAGGTGGGCAGCGAGCGCTTTTGCTGGGCACGGCTGGTGCGCACCCCGCTCGACCAGGATGTGCACAACGTGCCGCATCTGCGCCAGCGCGTGCCGCTGACCTTCGAAGTGCCAGATCCGTTCTGGTACACGGCGGGGGTCGAGGGATTGTGGGATGACGGCGGGTTGTGGGATGACGGTGGGTTGTGGGATGAGGGTGTGGGTGCACCGGCAGCCACGACGGTCACCACCAGCGGGACGCTGAGCGTGACGGTGGGGGGCAAGATTTTTACACTGGCGCGGCTGATTGTGGAGAACAACAGCGCGGCGGTGGCATCTAATCCCAAGATTCGGCGCATCGTCAACGGGGCGGTGGTGGACGAGGTGGAGTGGATTGGCACGCTGGCCGCCGGGGAATTTTTGGAGATTGACGCGCGGCGGCAGACGGTGATCCGCGTGGGGACAGATGTGTACAGCGCATTTGAGAAACCGCTCAACCCGGACTGGTTCCGGTTGTATCCGGGCACAAATTCAATCGAGTGTTTTATCACCGGCACGTCAGACTTCAGCGTGCGGTGGATGGAGAGATATACATGACGACACACCCGCGCACACTGGGCAGCATCGGGGCGAGCGCTTCACTGTCATCGGCGGCGGCGAACACGCTGTGGAATGACCTACTGGGTTATTTTAATGATCTGATCGACGGCACTGATGATTATGTGCGACTGATCGGGCAGACGGAGAGTCTGACGATTTTGAGCGGGTCGGTAGGCGTGCAGAAAAACTTCGCCATTATCGACACGCAGAGCGCAGCGGCAACCGATGACCTGGACACCATCAACGGCTACGGCGAGGGACGGCTGCTGTTCGTGCGGATGAACGACGCGGCGCGGGTGGTGACCATGAAACACGGCACGGGCAATCTGACCTTCTGGGGCGGGGCGGACATCGTGCTGAGTGCCACCAAGTGGACGCTGCTGATCGGCACGGCGGCGGGGTGGAGCGACGCGGACGCGACGAGTGCCAGTTCAACCCCGGACATTTTACAAGTTCAAGTATTTAGTTAGGAGCAATCAATGCCAGCGACATACACAAAACAGATATTGAGCGGTTCAACCGATGGGCGCATGATCAAAGTAGCCGCTACTGCCACTTTGGGTACGACCATCCACACAGCAGGCAGTGGAACCACAAATATGGACGAAATATGGTTGTGGGCGGTCAACAGCGACACCACTCCGCGCAAACTCACAATTGAGTTTGGCGGGGCGACTGCACCTGACAACCTGATAGAAATTACCATCCCAGCGGAAAGTGGATTGGTGGAAATTTTACCGGGATTTCTTCTGCGGAATTCACTGGTCGTTACCGCATTTTGCGCAAGCGCAAATGTGGTCATGATCGGCGGGTTCGTCAACAGGATCACCCCATAAATGATTAACTCACTTAAAGCCGGATTGGTGAGTTACTGGCCGCTGCACGAAGCCAGCGGCAATCGCAGTGACATGACCGGCGCAGCCAACACATTAACCGACACCAACACGGTTACACAAAACCCCGGCATTCAGGTGCAGGCGGCTCAGTTCACAGCGGCGAACAGCGAACGACTGGCACTGGCCAGTAATGCGTTGGTTCAGATGGGGGATATTGATTTCACGTTTTGTTTCTGGGCGTACATGGACAGCAAGCCAGCAGCAGCCAGTTGGATTATCAAATTCGCGGCCACGTCGGGTAATTACGATTATCAGATTTATTACCTCAGCGCGACAGATCGGTGGCAGGCTGCAGTGTGCCGGGCAACCGACAGCGCGCAAACTGTGACCGCAAACACCTTTGGGGCGGCGCCTCTATCGACCTGGCAGATGGTGACAATGTGGCACGACGCAACGGGGGATACGCTGAATATTGCTGTAAACGCTACGGCTCCGGACAGTGTTGCAACAGGCGGGTCATTGCAGGCAGCAGGCACGGCGGATTTTAACCTGGGCGGTTACAGCGGCGGAAATTATATCAATGGACGGATGGCAGAGGTTGGTTTATGGAAGCGTGTGCTGACGACACCGGAACGGCTTTGGCTGTACAACAAAGGACGCGGGCGCAGCTTTCCATTTGACGGGCGGTTTTCACCGGCGATGCTGGGACGCCATACCTATTCGGTGGGACCACGACGCAGCCGTCTGACGGGAATTGCGGCCTAAATGCGAACATTTGCTGAAGTCTACAGCCCGACTGGCACAAAGCTGGCCTACATCGCCGCGATTGAGGTGGCGACGGTGCGCGAACGGCTCGACCAGGCGGGCACGGTCAATTTGCAGTGCGCGCTGGATGAGCGGGTGATCACCCACCTGACGAACGGCAACGTGGTTTATGTGTACGTGCAGGAGGACGAGGAACTGCCCAGCCTGTGGGCGGCGGCGCGGATCATTAAGGTGTCGATCGGGGAGACGGACAGCGCGCTGAACATCAGCATCGACTGCCGCGACCTGATCGACGAGCTGCGCGACGTGACGGTGGGGTTCGGGCGGGAATACACTCAGCAAACTAAACAGGTCATTTTTGACGCGCTGGTAACCCTGAAAACGGGGTGGACGAGCAGCGTCGCCAGCAGCATCGCCAGCGAGCTGATGACGGCCCGCTACGACGGGGCGAAGGCACTGCGGGCGATTGTGCGGACGGCGGAGGAAACGGGTGTGCATTTCCGCAGCGGCGACACCCCGCGCCTGCTGGAGATCGGGCCATTCGGCGACGACGCCACCTCCCCCACCGGGCGGACGGTGCGCTGCATCAAGCCGCCGTCGAGCATCACCCCGGATCTGCTGGCGCAGGACAATGTGCTGCTGATCGAAAGCATGCAGCAAGTGCTGGACAGTGACCAGGTGTGCAATTGGGCGATCCCCACGGGGGCTGGTGAAGGCGCGGCAGCCACGACGCTGAAATACACCAGTTACAAAATATTGAACGTTGATAATACGGTTTATCGGTCAGGGGCGGTGGCCGAATGGCCGATTTACCGGCGGGTGAATGCCTTCGGTGTCGAAGAGTATTACATCGACGCGACCGACGGCGACGCACGGCGCGAGGACACCCCCAGTTTTAAGGAAATCGGGCCCATCGCGAACAGCGATCTGGGCAAGCAGTACGCCAGTGACGCGCTGGCTGAGGCGACGTTCGCCTGGCTGAACCGGATGCGGACGGCGCTGGAGTCGTACAAGTTCAGTGTGAACCACTGCCCCTACCGGATCAAGGTGGGGGACAAGGTGCAGGTGGAATACACGGGCGTGGTGGAGTTCGTGCCGGGCAGCGGCAACCCGCTGGCGTCGCGGGCCGAGCTGCGCTATCTGGACGTGGATGAGCCGATGTGGGTGACGGGGGTGACACGCTCGATCAGCGAAAGCGGCTTGTCGCAGTCGCTGGAGGTGAGCACGGTTGACCGCTACATCATGGATGACACGGACATCGTGGTGGAACTGGCCGAAAAAATGCAGGTGACCAACCTGGCGGTGAAGAGCTACACCACCAGCTACGAAAAAACCTACTACGACGACACGGGCAACAACGGCAGCGCGTACAGCCCGGCGCGGTTCCGCTTCCGTGCGGCGGACAATGTCAGCGACGTGGTAAAGGTCTTTATTTCGTTCCGCACCTTCCCGTTGGTGGACAGCACGGCATCGCAGGCGAATTTTGCTGGATCGACGTATCAGTTATGGTGGCAGCTGACCGACGGCTACAACTACCCCAGCGACGTCAGCCTGTGGGTGAACAATGTGGACGTGACGGCGGATTACGGGCCGAGCGGGCTGCAGTGGAACGACGGCGGGGTGAACGCGGCGCTGGATGTGCAAGATCTGGACATCACGCAGCTGATTATCGACAACGGCATCCACAACGAGACGCTGATCGAGATCAAGTGTGAGGCACGCACGGGCGAGGTGCGGTTCAATACGGGGTATCCGTCGCTGGTGCAGACGACGGCCAGCAACGGACGGGTGGAGATGACCTTCAATATTACTGTCAACGTGCGTGACATTGTGCCGGGGGGATGATGGCTGACGAATTGACGATGCATGAAGAACTGACTGAGTGGATTCTCTTTTTATCCCAATTACGTGAAATCGCAATTGAAATGGAAAGCAGCGAACAAGACGCGTCTTTTATTGAGAAGAATGTATTTAACCGAGCAGATGCAGATTACACATTAACCTTTCGTAGTCTGGATGGGCGAACTGCTCGATTGTTCATCGAATGGGGAATAAAAGGCGACGATGATGAAACACTTTGAAGTGATGGTGACACTGCGGGCAGCTGACCAGGTGCGGATCTTCAAGCGGATGCGGGCGGCCAATATTCCGATTGAGGGAATTGTGCGGCGGCCGGGCGGGCTGGTGCGCTTCAACTTTGCCGATGAGACCACCCCTGACCAGATGATTCTGGCGGACTTAACCATCCAGCAGTATGACCCGGACGCGGCGGACGCGGCGGAGGAACAGGAACGGCAGCAGCGGGTGAATGACCTGGCACCGCTGCGCAGTATTGCGGTGCTACTGGCAGAGATCGAGGCGGACACGGCGGACGTGCAGGGCGCCAACTTCAACGCACTGCGGGCGATTGTGGAGCGCAGTCTGACACGCGAGCGGCAGGTGGTTCGTGCGTTGCACCGGCTGGCTGAGGCGATGATGGGAAACATCGAAGCTATCAGCGGAGGGGAATGAGATGATGATGCTGCAAGTGGCAGTATTAATAGTTGTGATAAGTGCGACGGGGTACTTGAAAGATAAAAGCGCACTTTTCAGAAAAACAGTTTTTGGACTGTTGGGGCTAATAATCATTCTGCAGATTTTGAGTGATTTATCTCCAGCAGCGGCACAACAGTGCCCGGAATTCACGCGGCAGCCACAGGCGGACATGCTGCCGATCGGGACGGTGGTGGACATCACCAATTACGAACTGGTGGCACCGAACACGGTGTCGGCGGTGACCCGCACGGGGACAGTGGATGAATATTTTCTCACGGTCAACTGCCCGCAATCCCGGCCATTCAACATGGACGCGCAGGCGTATGTGATCCGCTACGGCGCGGTGGACGGTTCGCGGCGGGTGGTGAGCCAGTGGGAATTGAAGGTGCGGTGAGCATGGATCAATCGCTGATTGACGCGGTGAACAGCCTATCGCAACTGACGGCGGTGCAGTGGGTGCAGCTGGTGATGCTGGTGGTGATCGCCGGACTGCTGTGGACGACCATCCGGCAGATGGGTGTGGTGAGTAATGTGCTGGATGTGATGAAGTCACAGCAGAAATCCAGCGACAAACACGAAGACAAACTGGCTGCGGCGATTGAACGCTTCCCGGACGAACTGAACAAAGTGGGGCAGGCGCTGCTGCTGATTAACCGGGGGGTCGATGGCGCGCGGGTGCGGGTCGAAGATACCCAGACGAACATTCTGGCGCGGCTGACAACATTAAGCGAAAAATCTGAAGCGGCGCTGCTGGGTGAGACGAGCGACATCAAAACTTCGCTGCAGGATATTTACGAATTGATCGAGCGGCTGGGTTCAGACGTGACAGACATCAAGGTGGCGGCCAACCGCGTGCCCGCCCTGCCGCAGGAACTGAAAAGTCAGCTCGACATCATTCTGGGGTATGTGGAAGCATTCCGCCCCAAACTGAAAACCGGAACGTATGATATTGTGCCGGCCAATGGATTGACCGATGTTAAGAAGGGAGATTGACAACATGCGTGCATTTCGAGGACTGATAATTGCCATTCTCATCCTCAGTCTGGGGATGGGTGTGTTCGAGGTGGGGGCGCAGGACGATCTGCTGACCAACACGCCGGTGGCTGAAGTGACGGTCGAGCCAGTGGTCACCCCTGCCCCAGTGGTGGATGTGCCACCGGTGGGGAATCCGTTCGCACCGATCACAGACAATCTGGTCGAGATTGTGCTGCTGGTGGCGGTGGTGATATTGGCGCTGCAGACTAAGAACCTGATACCGGTGGACACAGTGGACAAAGTGCTAAGTAAAGCATTCCAATACGCCAAAGAAGTGACGGGCAAAACACCGACGACTATTGATGATCAAGTTATTGGTGTTTTAGAAGAAGTCATTCGGCGCGTGGTCAAGGACGAGTTGGAAAACTCTGTATGACTGTTTACTCTGCCGCTTCGATTTATGCCAACCTGGACAGGATGGACGCGGGGAGCCTGCGCGAATGGCTGGATTGGCATAAGTCGCTGAAGTTCCCGCCGCGCTACGTGGTGCTGTTCAGTGCCGCGCGGATGAACGACGCACCGGATGCGCTGCGGCTGATCCACCGTGAACTGCCACACACCACCATTGTGTGGCGAGCCTACGACGGGCGTGACCCGTGGGGCGCGGCGGCAGCCAGTTATAAGCAGTGGGATGACAGCAATTACTACCGTCAGTTGAAGGATCAGAACGTGTTCATCCTGCCGGACAAAGCGGCGGAGATGTGGGTGGACAGGCGGGTGATGCCGCACCAGAAGGTCATCAGCGAGACGGGCACGGTGGTGATGCTGCTGAACGAAGCAGATCCGCTGTTCAACGCTTATTTCGAGGCGCAGGCGATCAAGGCGCTGGGTGACGAGGGCATCCGGGCGGGGGCGTTCGCCTGGGCGACGGGCACACCGGACTGGAAAGATTATGAGAGCGATGCTATCCGGGACGCGGTGCGGATGGCCCACAAATACAACGCGCTGGTGATGCCGCACGAATACGGCGGGGTGAAGCCGGAAGAACAGAACAGTCTGATCAACCGCTTCACGGCACTGCACAAGGTCTACACAGACCAGGGACTGCCAACACCGGACACGCTGATCGGCGAATTGGCGCTGTGCAAGGCGCGGGTGGAAGGTTCGCGCATCATCCTCGACCCGGATGTGGGCTGGCGGATGATGGATGTGAGCGAGACGCGGTGTGTGGACTTTCTGCACACGACCATCAAGACGTGGTATCTGCCGATGCAGGTGGCGTCGTCGATCTTCGACTGGGCGGGATGGGGCACGAATGGCAGTTTCGGCGTGCGCGGGGCAAAGCAGCTGCTGGCGACGCTGAAGGCGCTGATGGACGCGCACCTGAATTTTGAGGTGGATGAACACAATCCCCATCCCGCTCCGCAGCCTCCCCCGTCTACAGGGGAGGTAACTGAAACACCAGTGGTGATTGTGCCGACAGTGCCCACAGTGCCCACAGTGCCGACGGTACCAACAGTGACGACGGTGACCAAACGGTATGCGCTGGACATTCGGGCCAGTGAGGCACAGCATAAACTGATTGAGACGGCGCTGCTGGATGTGCTGGACGCGGTGGTGGCGCTGGGGATGGCGCTGGGCGGGACACAGGCGGCGATTGACGCGCAGCCGGTGGGCGATCTGCTGGCGCGGGCGATGTTAAATCAGAACTGATAACAGGTATTCTGGGAGATGATATGGCTCTTCAATACAGTGCAGCAGTAAGAAATGCAAAACTCGACGCGGTCGAGACGGCGATTGGCACGACACCCGTGCTGAAGATCTTCACCGGCTCCGCACCGGCCAACTGTGCAGCAGCCAACAGCGGCACGGAACTGGCCAGCATGACCCTGCCGTCAGATTTTATGTCGGCGGCCAGCGGCGGCAGCAAAGCCAAGAATGGCACGTGGGAAGACACCAGCGCGAACAACTCCGGGACAGCGGGACATTTCCGGCTGTACGCGAGCGACGGCACGACCTGCCACGCGCAGGGGACTGTGACGGCCACGGGCGGCGGTGGTGACCTGACCCTGGATAATGCAGTGCTGGCATCCGGTCAGTTGGTGCAGATCACCGGATTTACACTGACGGCGGGGAATGCGTAGCCATGATGGCCAGCGTGATGCACTATCTGCGGCGTAAACTCTACACATGGCGGGCACTGTGGCGTAAGCGCAGTGATGACCCGTATGCACGCATGAACGATGTGAATCCTGGACTGGAAGCAGGTGACTGATGGCAAGTGGCGCCAGTGTCGTACACGTCAAAAAAGTCATGTTTCCGAATGCCAACGCGCCACAGCCCACCATGCGAACGGGTGGCTCTACGCCTGCCGAGCGGGTGCCGGTGCTGGCCTTCGATGCGTCCACGATTGAATATATCGATTACCTGTGCGTCCTGCAAAACTACGATGGGGGAGGATTGACGTTCACACTCCCCTGGTCGGCAGCCAGCGCGACCAGCGGCGTAACGCGGTGGGGCATTGCAATCCGTGCAATGGTCGATGATACGGATGACATCGACGCGTCGCACACCTATGACTACAACGATGCCGACGACACGGCAGCCAGCGCCAGCGGTGAACTGAGTTACCCTACCATCACATTCACCGATGGGGCAGATATGGACAGCTGGGCTGATGGGCAGGTGGCAGTGGTACGGGTGCGGCGGAATGCCACCCATGCTAACGACACCATGACAGGCGATGCCGAGTTGTGGGAAATTATCGGCAAGGAGACCTAAATGGCCGTCCGGTTCGATAATAGTGCCGATGGGCTGCTGAGAACCACTGATCTACTCGATACCGACGCGGCATACACATTCATGTTCTGGGTGTATATCGCCACAGATCGCAATGATTTCAGCACGTTCTGGACGAGTAATGCAGGCGGGTATCCCCATTCGGATTGGATCGGCACAGACTCGGACGGCACAACCCTGCAATTGTACAGTCAGGCGGGCGGCGGTGGTGTCACAAACAACGGTTCGGCACTGAGTGTAGGCACGTGGTACCACATTGCGATGGTGCGTACTTCCACAACCGCGCTGGCCGTGTATCTCAACGGCGTGTCTGATGCGTCGAACACCGTGGATGTCAGCGCCAGAACCAACGCCACGCGGCAGGAGTTTGCAGGCACGGCGGGGTCAGACCCCGGCAATATTCGGGTTTTTAACAGCAAAGCATGGTCAGCAGCGTTAAGCATCCCGGAAATCTTCGCCGAGATGCAGAACATGCAGCCGCAGCGGCTCGACAATCTCTATGGGTGGTGGCCGCACCATGCAGGCAGCGGCGAACGGGTAGACGACTATTCGGGCAATGGTCGAGACTGGACAGAAGCCGGGACGCTCACCGATGAAGACAATGCGCCGGTGGCGTGGAGCGTGTACCAGCCCGTAGTTGTCACCATCACCGAAACCCCGCAGGTGGTTTACCCGGTCAGCGATACCAGTGCAGGGGCATGGACGACGGACAGCGGCGGCACAACGAACCTGTA
>JACCDG010292633.1_pt1 | contig 10986 bp, 6 predicted proteins | sample 7442471 | NCBI WGS metagenome assembly JACCDG01 (sample SAMN15323444, study PRJNA562643) | freshwater metagenome | isolation source: river surface water | place: USA:Blue River Watershed | collected 2017-08-17
GCCCTGCGCGCGGCCTACGCCTTCACCGACCTGCAGAGTTTTCTGGACCTGTACTACGCCGGGGCCAGCGTGTTGCAGACCGAGCAGGACTTCTACGACATGGCCTGGGCCTATTTCGAGAAAGCCAAGGCCGATGGTGTGGTGCGCGCCGAGCTGTTCTTTGACCCGCAGACCCATACCGCGCGGGGCGTGCCGATGCAGGCCGTGATCGAAGGGCTGGGCTGGGCCTGCGCGGACGCACGCGCCAAACTGGGCATCAGCGCCGACCTGATCCTGTGCTTCTTGCGGCACCTGTCCGAAGACGAGGCGCTGGCCGCACTGGAAGAAGCCATGCCCTGGCGTGATCGCTTCATTGGCGTCGGGCTCGATTCGAGCGAAGTCGGGCACCCGCCTGAAAAATTCGCCCGCGTGTTTGGGCGGGCCCGCGAACTGGGCCTGCACGTGGTGGCCCATGCCGGCGAGGAGGGCCCGCCCGCCTATGTGTGGAGCGCGCTGGATGTGCTCCAGGTCGAGCGCATTGACCACGGCGTGCAGGCCATGCATGACGCGGCGCTGATGCGGCGGCTGGTGGACACGCAGATGCCACTCACGGTCTGCCCGCTGTCGAACATCAAGCTGTGTGTTTTCAAGGACCTCGCACAGCACAACCTCGGGCAGATGCTGGACGCCGGGGTCAGGGTGACGATCAACTCCGACGACCCGGCCTACTTTGGAGGCTACCTGCTCGAGAACTACCTGCAGACCTTCAAGGCCCTGCACCTGGGCGCTCCGCACGCTTACCGACTGGCCGCCAACAGCCTCGAAGCGAGCTTTGCGCCCGAAGAAGACAAGCACCGCTGGATGCACGAGCTCAAGCAGGTGTTCGGGCGTTTTACCGAGCAGGATTGAGCTAAACAGGGGCAGGATTCAAGCGGTCCTCTGGCATACTTTTGAATGCCACTCTGGCCCTTTCGGCCTTGAAATTCCAGCTTTTTCATGTCTCCCACCAAAATCACCCTGTCCCAACTCGAAAGTTTCCTCTTCAAAGCCGCCGACATCCTGCGCGGCAAGATGGACGCCTCTGAATACAAGGAATTTATTTTCGGCATGCTGTTTCTCAAGCGCATGTCAGACGAGTTTGACCTCAAGCGCGCCCAAATCCGCAAAGACTATGCGCACCTGAAAGACCAGCCCGAACTGTTGACCGAGTTGCTGGAAGACAAGGCCACCTACGGTGAAACGTTTTTTGTGCCCGTGCGTGCCCGCTGGAACGAGTCCTGGCTCGATGCGCAGGGGCAGGAAGTCCCCGCCCTCAAAGACCTCAAGCACGACATTGGCAACATGCTCAACAAAGCCATTGCGGCGGTGGAGGATGAAAACGACGCGCTCAATGGCGTGCTCAAGAACAACATCGACTTCAATGCGGTCAAAGGCAAAACCAAGGTGCCTGACGCCAAGTGGAAAGAACTGCTCGACCACTTCAGCCAGCCGCAGTTTGTGCTGGTCAACGACAACTTTGAGTTCCCCGACCTGCTGGGCGCAGCCTACGAATACCTGATCAAGTTCTTTGCCGACAGCGCAGGCAAAAAAGGCGGCGAGTTCTACACGCCTGCTGAAGTGGTGCGTCTGCTGGTGCAAATCACCAAGCCGCAAGCGGGCCACGAAATTTACGACCCCACGGTGGGCTCGGGCGGCTTTTTGATCCAGGCCCACCAATACGTGGAAGAGCAGGGGCAAAACGCCAACGACCTGGCCTTGTACGGCCAAGAAGTCAAAGGCGATGTGTGGTCCATCAGTGTGATGAACATGATCCTGCACAACGTCACCCGCTTCACCATTGAAAACGGCGACACGCTCGAAGACCCCTTGCTGCTGGACGGCAACAGCCTGCGCAAATTTGACCGCGTGCTGGCCAACCCACCGTTCTCGCAAAACTACAACCGCGCCACCGTCAAACACCCCAGCCGTTTTCGCGAGTGGTGCCCCGAGACCGGCAAAAAAGCCGACCTCATGTTTGTGCAGCACATGCTCGCCAGCCTCAAGCCCAACGGGCACATGGCCACCGTCATGCCGCATGGCGTGCTCTTCAGGGGCGGCAAAGAAAAGCTCATCCGCGAGCTGCTGATCAACGACGACGTGATCGAAGCCATCATCAGCCTGCCGCCGGGTTTGTTTTACGGCACAGGCATTCCGGCTTGCGTCATCGTCATCAACAAAAACAAGCCCGACAGCCTCAAAGACAAGGTGCTCTTCATCAACGCCGACCGCGAGTACGCCGAAGGCAAAAACCAAAACAAGCTGCGCCCCGAAGACATCGAAAAAATCGACCATGTGCTCACGCACAAACTGGAACTGCCCCAATACAGCCGCTTGGTGAGCAAGACCGAAATCGTGGACGAGCACGACTGCAACCTCAACATTCGCCGCTATGTGGACAACACCCCCGCGCCCGAACCCGAAGACGTGCAGGCGCACCTGCTGGGCGGCTTGCCCGACAACGAGGTCAACGGCGTGCGCGTGCAAACCGCACTCGGCCAGTTTGGCCTGAGCACCCCAACCCTGTTTGCCCCCGAGCGCAGTGGCTACTGGCGCTTTGTCGATGGCGTGGCCACCCAGGCCGACATCAAAACCACGGTGGACGCACAAGCCCCCGTGCAAGCCACACTGGCCAGACACAGCGACGCGCTGGCGGCCTGGTGGCAAGTGGCGCAAAACGACTTTGCCCAACTGCGCAGCGGCAAAAAAATACCCGAGGTGCGCCAGGAGTTGCTCAGCACCCTCAAAGCTCAGCTCATGCCCTTGGGCGTGCTGGACGAGTTCAAAAGCGCGGGCGTGTTCGTCAACTGGTGGCAGCACATTCGCTACGACCTCAAAACCGTGGTCTCCACCGGCTGGCACCACAGCCTGATTCCAGACAGCTACCTCATTGCCGCGTATTTCCAGAAAGAAGCCGATGGCCTGGTCCTGCTCGAAGCCAAACTCTCAGAAGCCCAAGGTGAGCTGGCCGAAGCCGTAGAAGCCGCCCAAGAAGCCGTGGCCTACGAAGCCGACGAAGACGAAACCGTCAACGCCGCCACCATCAAAAAAGCGCTCAAAGAAGCGCTGGACGACCTGGCCGGCAGCCAAGGTGCCAGCGCCACCAAAGAGCGCGAAGCCCTGCAGGCCCACGACAAAGCCATTGCCACACTCGAAAAAACCATCAAAGAAGTCAAAGCCACCCTCAAGGTGCTGGGCGACGAGCTGGACTTCAAAATCTTGCTCAAACGCCAAGGCGCGGACGAGGTGAAAGCCGAAAGCCAGCAACTGCTGGCCACCATCAAGGCCCAGCTGGCCACGTTGAACGAAGCCAAGAAAGACGAGAAAAAACAAATCACCGCCCTGCGCAAAGACCAGGCCGCGCTGACCGCCCGCATCCAGCGCGCCGACCAAGTGCTGGCCGACATGGGCGGGCAGCTGACTGACGAGCAAGCCAAAACATTGATTTTGAAAAAGCTGCACGACCTGGCCACCGCCGAGCTGCACCGCTACCTGAACGCCGAAAAGCGCCAGCTGATTGCCGCGCTGGAAAACCTCTGGACCAAATACGCTGTGTCCAGCCGAACCCTGGAAGCAGAACGCAGCAAGACCTTGCAAACCTTGGATGCGTTCATGGCTGGTTTGGGGTACTTGCAATGAGTTCAGTTTCTGGCTGGGCACCCAAGCGACTCACTGATCTAGCCGAGTACATCAATGGCTACGCATTCAAGCCCGAGGATTGGGGCAAGGATGGGTTGCCGATAATTCGTATCGAGCAACTCAAAAACCCCCTTGCATCAACTGACTTTTTCTCCGGAAAGATTCCTGAGAAATTGATAATTCAAAACGGCGATTTACTTTTCTCTTGGAGTGCGTCGCTATTTCTAAAGATTTGGCAACACGGTTCAGCCGCACTCAATCAGCACTTGTTCAAAGTGGTTGAAAAAGAGAATGTGGATCGGTTTTTCTTGAAGGCCTTCATTGAGTTTTACTTGCCGGAGTTAACGGCTGCTTCGCATGGGTCAACCATGAAGCACATCACTCGCAAAGAGTTGGAGCGTTTCAGTTCGCTGTTCCCTTTATCTCTTATTGAGCAATCCAAGATCGCCGAAGTCCTCGCCACCGTCGACCAAGCCATCGAACAAACCGAAGCCCTGATCGCCAAGCAGCAACGCATCAAAACCGGCCTGATGCAAGACCTGCTCACACGCGGCATCGACGAACACGGCCAACTGCGCACCGAACAAACCCATGCCTTCAAAAACTCCTCGCTCGGGCGGATTCCGGTGGAGTGGGAAGTCGCTACTTTGGGAAGCGTTGCAGACATCAGTGCGGGCATCACTTTGGGCAAGACTCACGAAGGGCCCGATACGGTTGAACTGCCTTATCTGCGCGTCGCGAATGTACAAGATGGATTTCTTGACCTTTCGGAGCTGAAGACCATTCGCATTCCCAAAAATCATCTTGAAAAGTACGCACTTGAAGTGGGCGATGTTCTGATGAACGAGGGCGGAGACTTTGACAAATTGGGGCGTGGTGCTGTGTGGGAGGGCCAAGTGCCTCTCTGCATGCACCAAAACCACGTCTTTAAAGTTCGGCCACACAAGAACAAATTGGCGTCTAACTTTTTGGCTGCTGTTTCTGCCTCGCCGTACGGCAAGTCTTTTTTCATGATGGCCTCCAAGCAGTCCACCAACTTGGCCTCCATCAATTCGACGCAGCTGAAGGCATTTCCACTGCCATTGCCGACTCACGATGAACAAATCAGAATCCAAAGCCATTTCAAAAGGCTGGATGGCGCGTTGCAGGGCTCGCAAGCCGAATTGAAAAAGCAGAAGTCCTTGAAAACCGCCCTCATGCAAGACTTGCTCACAGGCCGCAAGCGGGTGAACGACCTGCTCGAATCCGTAGCCGCCTGATCGCCAAAACCCAGCCATGCAAGCGCACGAATCCCAGCACACCGAATGGAAAGAAACCTGGCGCGATGACTATCTGCGCTGGGTGTGCGGCTTTGCCAACGCGCAGGGCGGGCGCTTGCTGCTGGGGGTGAATGACCAAGGGCAGGTCGTGGGTTTGCCCGATGCAGCGCGGCTGCTGGAAGACCTGCCCAACAAGGTGCGTGACCTGCTGGGCATGGTGGTGGATGTGAACTTGCACAACGAAGGTGGTTTGCCCTACATTGAGGTGGTGGTGCAGCCCTATGCCAACCCCATCAGCTACCGGGGCCACTACTACATGCGCAGCGGCAGCACGCTGCAAGAGCTCAAGGGCGCGGCGCTGGACCGCTTTTTGTTGGGCCGCCAAGGCCGCACTTGGGACGGCGTGCCACTGCCGCAGTTCGGCCTGGCCGACGTGTCGGCGCAGGCCATGGCGCGATTTCGGCAACTGGCGCAGCGCAGCGGCAGGCTGGACGCCGAGACGCTGGCTGAGAATGATGCCCAGCTGCTGGACAAGCTGCGCCTGAAAGACGGCGCTTATTTCAAGCGTGCCACGGCTTTGCTGTTTGCCGCCGACCCGCAGCGCTTTGTGACCGGGGCGTTTGTGAAGGTGGGTTACTTCCAGTCAGAGACCGAGCTGCTCTACCACGACGAGGTGGAAGGCGACTTGTTTCACCAGGTCAAGCACACGCTGGACTTGTTGCTGACCAAGTACCTGAAGGCCGTGATCTCTTACGAGGGCATTGTGCGTGTGGAGACTTTTCCGGTGCCGCGTGCGGCGCTGCGCGAAGCACTGCTCAACGCGCTGGTGCACCGCGACTATGCGGTGACCGCGCCGGTGCAGATCCGGGTGTATGAAGACCGCTTGCGCATTTGGAACCCGGCGGTTTTGCCCGAGGGGTGGACTCTGGACACGCTGCTGGGTGCGCATTCGTCCAGCCCCTACAACCCGGCCATTGCCAATGCGTTTTTCAGGGCGGGCGAGATCGAGGCCTGGGGGCGTGGGGTGGAGCGCATTTTTGCGGCGTGCGAGGCGGCGGGCACGCCCAAGCCAGTTCTGCGCTATGACCCGTACGACATGTGGCTGGAGTTTGCGTTTGACCCGGCGTATTTGAAGGCGCTGGGCGGGGGTAAGCCACGAACCGACCAAGGCGAGGCCCAAGTCACCCCCGAAGTCACCCCCGAAGTCACCCCCGAAGTCACCCCCGAAGTCGCACGCATGCTGGCGGTGGTGGTTGGAGAGATGAGTCGCACGGAGTTGATGGCTGTTTTGGGCTTGAGGGATGAAAAGCATTTCCGCACCCATTACCAGCAGGTGGCTTTGGCGGCGGGTGTGTTGGAAATGACGGTGCCCGACAAACCGCAAAGCCGTCTTCAAAAATACAAATTGACTGCCCTTGGGAGGCAGTGGCTGGAGAAGAACAAGCCATGAGCAAGTTGAGCCAACAACAAATCAAGCTGGACGAGCGCAACCATGTGGAGGTACCGCTGCTCGACCAGTTGAAAGGGCTGGGCTGGGAGGTGCTGGATTTACAAGCCCAGCAAACCCCTGGCGACACGCACCGCAGCAACCTGACTGAAGTGCTGATGCTGCCGGTTTTGCAAGCGCAGTTGAAGCAGATTCAGCCCTGGCTGCAGGACGATCAGGTGGACGACGCCATTCGGCAGTTGCATGCCTGGCCCGGCAAGAACCTGCTGCAAAACAACCAGCATGTGTTTCGACTGCTGCAAGAGGGCGTGAGCGTGGGCGAGAACCGTGCCACAGGCGAGAAGAGCCCCACGGTGCGCTTCGTTGACTTTGAGCACCCAGCCAACAACCGCTTCATGGCGGTGTGCCAGTTCAAGGTGCGCATTCGCGGCACGGAGCACCACATCATTCCGGATGTGGTGTTGTTTGTGAATGGCTTGCCCTTGGTGGTGATTGAGGCCAAATCGCCCAAGGTCAAAGACGCCTTGCCCGAAGCGATTGACCAGCTGATGCGCTACAGCGAACAGCGCGGCAGCAAAGGCGAAGGCAGTGCAGAGCTGTTTGCGTACAACCAGTTTTTGGTGGTGACTTGCCGCAACGAGGCCAAGTTCGGCACGATCACGACACACAACGAAAAGCACTTCTACCGTTGGTCTGACCCTTTCCCTCGCACCCTGGACGATCTGGAGCACGGCAGCAGCAGCCCCAACGACCAACAGCGTTTGGTGGCAGGAATGCTGGACCACGCCAACTTGCTGGGCATCATCCGCACCTTCACGATTTTCAGCACCAGCGACAAGGGGGAGCTGATCAAGGTGGTGGGGCGCTACCAGCAGTTTCGTGCGGTCAAGCTGGCTGTTCGGCGCTTGCTGAATGGCAAAAATCCACGTGAGCGCAGCGGCATCATTTGGCACACGCAGGGCAGCGGCAAGTCGTTGACCATGATGTTCATGGTGCGCGAGATGTACCGTCACGCCGCATTGGCCAAATGGAAGGTGGTGTTTGTCACCGACCGCACCCAGTTGGAGCAGCAGCTGAGCGAGACCAGCCAGAGCATCGGATTTCAGGTCAAGGTGGCCGACAGCATTAAAGCGCTCAAGGAGCTGCTGGCCAGTGATGCGTCGGATCTGGTGATGGCCATGATCCACAAGTTCCGCGAGGCGGACCTGGAGGCCACCTTTCCGGAGCTGAACAAGAGCACGCACATTCTGGTGATGACCGATGAGGCGCACCGCTCGCAGTACTCGAAGTTGGCCGCCAACCTGGACAAAGGCATTCCGAACGCCTCACGCATTGGCTACACCGGCACCCCCATCGACAAAACCGAGAAGGTGTTTGGCGATTACATCGACAAGTACACGATGCGCGACGCCATTGAAGACGGCGTGACGCTGGAGATCGTGTACGAGGGGCGGACGCACAACGCCGAGGTGAGCGACAAGGCGGGCATGGATGGATTGTTCAAAGATGTGTTCTATGACTACACGTTGCCGGAACAGCTTCAAATCATGGGCGCAGGTGGTCGTCAGGCGTATTTGGAGGCTGACAGCACCATTGCGGCCAAAGCCCAGGACATGGTGACGCATTACCTCACGCACGTTTTTCCCAACGGCTTCAAGGCACAGATCGTGGCCTCATCACGTGAGGCAGCAGTTCGCTACAAAACACATGTGGATCAGGCGCTGGCGGATGCCTTAAATGTCGCTGCGACAAATGGCACGTCGGCTGCAGAGTTGGATGTGCTCACGCGGCTTAAGAGCGATGTGGTGATTTCTGGCAGGCACAACGACGAGCTGCACCTGAAAGCCTTCACCGACAGCAGCAGGCATGAGGCGGTGATTAAGAGCTTCAAGTTGCCGTTCGGCAAAGAAGACGACAACGGCATCAACGGCGATGTGGGCATCGTGATCGTCAACAACATGCTGTTGACCGGTTTTGATGCGCCAATCGAGCAGGTGATGTATCTGGACAAGGTGATCATGGCGCATGGGCTGTTGCAGGCCATTGCCAGGGTGAACCGAGTGGGTGGGGCCACCAAAGACAAGGGCTTTGTGGTGGACTACGTGGGCATTGGTCACCACCTGAAAAAGGCCCTCGATGCTTACGATGAGCGTGAGCAAAAAGAGGTGACCCAGGCGCTCAGCTTTCCGGAAGACGAGTTGCGCGAGCTGAAGAACAGCCATGCAGCCATCCTGGATTTTTTGGATAAGCATGGCTTGTCGGATCTGGACGATCACGACGCGTTTTTTGATGTCTTCTATGACGAGGACATCCGCTTCGAGTTCATGTCTTTGTTCAAAGCTTTCACCAAGAACTTGAACTTGGTGTTTCCGGCTCGGCAGGCCTTGGATCACATGGCCGACTACCAGGCCTTGGTGGCGGTCAATGAGTTGGCGGCCAAGCACTTCCGCGATGAGCGCCTGAGCATGAAAGGCATTCCGCCCAAGCTGCGGCAAATCACGGATGCTTTTCTGGCCTCGAAAGGCATTGATGTGAAGGTCCAGCCGATTTCCATCTTGGACCAAGACTTTCAGAAGGAGGTCAAAAAGCACGACCGTCTCAGAACCAAAGCTGCCGCGATTGAACATGCTGTTCGCAACCACCTGGATGTTGAACTGGACGATGACCCTGAGCTGCAAGCCTCCTTCTCGGATGCGCTGGCGCAGATATTTCAGGAGTTCGCCAACAACTGGGCCAAGATTTACGAGGAACTGGAGAAGCTGCGACAGAGGATCGTGAGTGCCAGCCAAGAGCCTACCTATGGCTTGAACAAGAAGAAGCAGATGCCATTCTTTCGAATGCTCCGAAAGGAAATTTTTGGCGAAGCTCCCGTGAGCGATGGTCGCGCAGCGGGGGACATCCCTGCCCCCGCCTTGGGTTGGACCGAAGAAAGCCAGATCAGCGCTTTGGTCACGCTGACCCAACATGTGTACGCCGAGATTGAGAAAGAGCTGAGGTTGACCGGTTTCTGGGAAAGCATTCCAGCCAGAAACAAGCTGGTGGCTGATTTGCAAAAGACCTTGCTGCAGCCGGAATTCATTGGGCTACCCAATCTGGCAGCCAACCGCAAGCACATCATCAGCCGCATGATGGAAATCGCGGAAAAGAACAATGATCTGATTCAGTACGCTGACGAATGAACCTAAGCTACACCATCGTTCGGTCGGCCAAAAGAAAGAAGCTCACGCTCACTGTTGAGCGGGACAGCACCCTTGTGGTTCAGGCACCTGCGACTGCGACCGATGAAGCGATTGACCGCGTCGTGCAAGCCCGGCGGCAATGGGTGTACGAAAAGCTCAAAGAAGCCCCCAAGTACCAAGCCAGACCACACCCCCCAGGGAAAGAAATTGTGAATGGGGAGTCCGCGCTGTACTTGGGACAGGAGTACCCGATCAGTTTGTCGAACACCACAACTGGCCAAGTCGTGTTCGAGCGCGGATTTGTGATTCCCGCGCTGGATCGGCAGTCAACCCGGCATCTGTTTCGCAACTGGTATGAACAACAAGCCCGCGACATCATCGTGCCCCGTGTCCGTCGGTTTGCAGGTGAGCTCGGCGTCAGCATTGCACAGGTCAGCATCGTCGATGACCGACTGCGATGGGGTGCATGCACAGCCAGAGGCAATATTCGATTGAACTGGCGTTTGATCAAGGCCCCCATGCCGGTCATTGACTATGTGGTTGTTCACGAGCTGGCCCACATGCTGGAGGCCAATCACACACCGAACTTCTGGGGCATTGTGCGAGCCAAAGTGCCTGGCGCGGAAAAGGCCAGGGCTTGGCTTAAAGAGAATGGGCAGCTGCTTGAAGAGGAAATCTAAAGGCTTGACATGCTGTTTGCCGTCATCTTCACCGACCGTCCCCAGCAAGCCGACTTGCGGGCCGAACACCTGCAGGCCCACATCGACTGGGTGGCCGCGCATCAGGACACGGTCCGGGTGGCGGGCAGCCTGCGCGAGGCCCCCGATCAGCTGCCCAAAGGTGGGCTCTGGATTGTGGAGGCGGCTTCTGCGCAGGCAGTTCATGACCTGATGCAGACCGACCCGTTCTGGACTTGCGGCCTGCGCGAGCGGGTCGAGGTGCTGCACTGGAGCAAGGCCCTGGACCGGCAGGTGCTCGTGTGAGCCTTTAAAATCACACAAAACCCGCGCCCCGGCGGGTTTTGTTTTGTCCAACCCCGGGGCCATGTAGAGGAACACCATGTACAAAAACCTCGCAGCCGCGCTCGCGGCCGCCTGTTTTTTTTCTCCCCTGTCTTTCGCGCAATCCACGCCGGTCACGCCACCGGTCAAGGCAGGATTTGTCTATGTCTCGCCCATCACCGAAGCGGGCTGGACCCGTCAGCATGACGAGGGCCGCAAGGCCGTTGAAAAGGCGCTGGGCGACAAAGTCAGCACCACTTTTGTGGCCGATGTGGCCGAAGGCGCGGACGCCGAGCGCGTGATCCGTGACCTGGCGCGGCAGGGCCACCAGATCATCTTCACCCCCAGCTTTGGCTACATGGAGCCCACGCTCAAGGTGGCCAAGGAGTTTCCGAATGTGAAGTTCGAGTCGGTCACGGGCTACAAGACGGCGCCGAACGTGGCCA
>JACCDG010133311.1_pt1 | contig 10983 bp, 8 predicted proteins | sample 7442471 | NCBI WGS metagenome assembly JACCDG01 (sample SAMN15323444, study PRJNA562643) | freshwater metagenome | isolation source: river surface water | place: USA:Blue River Watershed | collected 2017-08-17
CTACCTTGTTGACCTCTGACAACATCGGTATTTCAGCGGTTTACATGGAGTATTCCATCAATGGGGCTGCCTTTATCCGTAAAGATTTTACCAAGGTTGCTGGTGAAACTTTCAGTTATACGAACGCGTTCAACTTTACAACGGGCCAATTGAAAGCGGGTGATATCATTCGTTACCGCGTGGTGGTTGCGGATGCGGCGAAAGTAGCCAATGTGGTTTACAGTCCTTCGGCTGGTTATTATGAATTTAAGGTGTTAGCGATCACAGATGCGGTAGCTAGTTATACGCAAAATTTTGATTCAAGTCCCTCAGCTGATTTCTTTTTAAAGGGATTTAGCATTAACCAGACGACTGGATTCGCGAGTCCAGCGCTTCATTCCACACACCCTTATGCGGATGGGAATGAAGAATCCTACGATGGAGCGGGAGGATCAGATATGTTTACGAATAGTGATGCAATTTTGTTGAAGCCTATCAAATTAGCGGCAGATAATCCGAAAATTACTTTTGATGAAATTGTGTTAGTCGAACCCGGCGAAACAGGAGAATCGTTCTTGAATCCTGACGGGACGGTGAATCGGAGTTTCTATGATTATGTCATCGTTCAGGGTTCGAATGATCAAGGCAAGACTTGGTCTAATTTTACGAATGGCTGGGATTCGAATTTGATGAGCGTATGGTTGTCGAAATGGATATCTGCTGGCGATGTAGAAGGTAATTCGACGGCCGTCGCAACGAGTACCTTGGTGAAAAGCCATGAAATTGATATGTTGGCATCTGGAAAATTCAGCGTCAATGATCAACTAATTATTCGTTTCCGCTTGCATGCAGACGTGGGAGCACATGGCTGGGGCTGGGCCGTGGATAACCTCAAAATTCAAGCACCCAAGGTGGATCCTATTTTAGCTATAGAACCCAGTTCGCTCGTTACGGGATTGGACATTTCGCCTAATCCGAGCAGCGGCCGAATTCAAGTCAGCTACAGCCAAACGGCCACTTTGAATGGTATACAGCTGCGTGTATTTGATTTGCAAGGAAAACCTGTTTTCAATCAAGCCTATGAAACGCAAGGGAATACATTTGACCAAAGTATTGATTTAAGTTATTTGAGTACGGGATCCTATGCCTTGCAATTACAGGTTCAAGGCCAATGGGTGATGAAACGATTTGTCCTTGTGAAATAGGGATTAAAGGCCTTTTTATTTATCTTTGCAAACATTTTAATTTAGCATTATGTCTTGGTTTACAAGAAAAGATAAAGGGATTCAAACTCCCACTGAATTTAAACGAGAAGCACCCGATGGACTGTGGTATCAATGTCCATCCTGTAAAAAAGCGCTTCATACGCGTGAACATCGTTTATTTTCGTTTACCTGTTCTAGTTGTAATTATCACGAGAAAATAGGTTCACAAGAGTATTTTGAGTTATTGTTTGATCAATCTCGATACACGGAATTAGATCCCATGTTGAGCTCGGGTGACCCCTTGAATTTTACGGATACCAAAAAATACACGGATCGTGTCAAAGCGACCGAATTCAAGACTGGTTTAAAAGATGCTGTTCGTGCCGCTTATGGTGATATGAACGGACAAGCTATTACAATTGCAGCCATGGATTTCAGTTTCATCGGTGGTTCGATGGGTTCTGTCGTAGGGGAGAAGATTTCGCGTGCGATTGACCATTCCTTGAAAACGGGAACGCCCTTCTTGATGATCTCTCGTTCGGGTGGTGCGCGTATGATGGAAGCCGGCTTCTCATTAATGCAAATGGCGAAGACCTCTGCGCGTTTGGCCTTATTGGCTGAAGCAAAAATTCCTTACATTTCTTTGTTGACAGATCCGACGACGGGTGGTGTTACCGCATCTTTTGCCATGTTAGGTGATTTTAATATCGCAGAGCCAGGAGCCTTAATTGGTTTCGCTGGGCCGCGTGTTATCAAAGAAACGATTGGTAAGGATTTGCCGAAAGGTTTTCAAAGTGCCGACTTCGTCTTAGACCACGGATTCTTAGACTTCATCGTCGACCGGAAGGACATGAAAGACAAACTAAGCGCCTTGCTTGGGATGTTAAAGAAATAATAAAAAGGCCCTGTTGAAATCAGGGCTTTTTTGTTGGCCATAAAAAAAGCCTAACGGGATGTTAGGCTTTTTAATTTGCGCTAGAAAAGGCTTATTCGGCAGTTGCCGCCGCCGCTGCCGCTGTAGCTGCTTTACCACGCGGTTTTTTCTCTTTCTCCGGTGCTGGAATTGGATCCTCAACACCCGCCAAAATACGACCGCAGTGTTCGCAAACGATCAATTTCTTCTTGTCTTTGATGTCTGTTTGACGTTGTGGAGGGACAGAACTAAAGCAACCACCACAAGCACCACGCTTTACCATCACGACAGCTAAGCCATTGATTGCATTTCCACGTAATTTGGAATATGATTTTAACAGGCGATCTTCTACGTTTTTCAACGCTTTTTCGCGATCCTTTAAGAATTTTTGCTCATCTTCTTCGCTTTCGCCAATGATTACTTCCAATTCTTTTTGCTTAATTTCTAAATCCTTTTTGCGCTCAAACAATGCCGATTCAACAGAAGCGATTTCGTCGTTTTTATTCAATACTTTGAAATCAATTTCCTTGATACGCTTGTCGGCAATTTCCATTTCCAATCCTTGCAATTCAATTTCTTTCGAAATTGCATCGAATTCACGGTTGTTACGGACATTCATTTGTTGCTCCTTGTATTTCTCAATTAGCTTGTCAGAGTCTTTTTTCGAGATTTTGTAGTTCGAAATTTGCTCTTCAAATGAAACGATTTCCGATTGGAATTTTGTTAAACGAGTTTCTAAACCAGCGATTTCATCTTCTAAATCACGAACCTCTTCTGGTAAATCGCCTCGTACTTTCTTGATATTGTCTAAGGCTGAATCAATGGTTTGAAGCTTTAATAAGGCTTCTAACTTTTGGGCAATTGTCGTTTCGGTAACTGTAGCCATTCTTGTTGTTGCGTTTGAATTATTAATTCGCTCTAAATTTAGGCATAACTCACAGGATTGCTGTTGGTCATACTTTTCAGAACGGCAAAAGTACTAAAATTATTTGATAAATAAGCATGGATAGCATCCTTTATCATGACTTCGGATTCATAATGCCCAATATCGCAAATGGTGCAATGATTTTCAGCATCAAAGAATTCATGATATTTGAAATCCCCACTGATAAATACATCAGCACCTGCACGAATCGCATCTTGTAATAAAAAACTTCCGGCACCACCACATACCGCAATGCGTTTGATCGACTTACCTAACCAGGACGTATGGCGAAAATGATTTAATCCTAATTTGTCTTTCAAATAGGTTGAAAATTGGTTGGAATCCATCGCCTGTGGTAATTCGGCGACATAGCCTGAGCCGACTTCCTGCCACGTATTGTCTAAATGCGTGACAAAATATGACACTTCTTCATAGGGATGGGATTGCAGTAATGCAGCTAATATGCCTCTTTCCAAATGTGCCGGAAAGATGACTTGCACTTGGTCTTCCTGAACTTCTTCGGGTTTTTTCGCGGATCCGATTGTTGGGTTGGCGAATTCATTGGGTGTAAACCGACCAATGCCCGTTTGACTAAAGCTGCAATCCGTGTAATTTCCAATTTGACCCGCTCCGGCTGCATGGATTGCTTCCCGAGTTTGAGCTGCAGCATCCGAAGGCACAAAGTAAGTTAATTGCTTCAAGGATTGTTGGAATGGACGTAAAACCTTGCCGTTCACCAGGCCTAATTTCTGTGCCAAGTGATAACTCACCCCCTGAGGTGCATGATCTAAATTGGTATGACTCGCATAAATAGCAATATCATGTTTAATTGCCAAAATCATCGTCCGTTCCACATAATCCTTGCCCGTTAGCGACTTAAGTCCCTTGAAAACGATGGGGTGATGAGCCACAATGAGGTTGCAGCCTTTTTCTATGGCCTCCTGAACTACGGCCTCCGTGCAATCTAGGCTGATTAAAACGCCCGTGATCGTTTGGTTCCGACTTCCACAGAGGAGTCCAGCGTTGTCGTAAGATTCTTGCCAACTCAGTGGCGCCCATGTTTCCATGGATTGGCATATGTCTTGTACAGTCATTTGGCGAGTTTTAGTGATGTAAAGGTAGGACAATTCGAAAAAAAAATGTTATTTTGATTTGAATAACCCTAATTTATGCGTTGCAGACCAGCCCTTGTGCTAATGGAAAATAATCATGTACTCGTCATGAAATATCAATATGGCGATCAGTTCATCTATAACCTTCCCGGTGGAAATCCGGATCCCGGTGAACTATTAAGCGAAACCATCGCGCGGGAATGCATGGAAGAATTGGGGGTCGACGTCGAAGTAGGTCAAATGCTATTGATGGGTCAGGTCAGCGGAACCGAAAATCGAGATGATGTGCTGCATATTCTTTTCGAAGGGGAGTTGGTTGGAGGCATTCCTATTCTCCAAGTTGGAGAAACAAGTGCGCAAGAGGTTCTTTGGTTCCCTATAGACCAATTGAGCCAAGTGACCATGTATCCCAATATCGGAACGGAATTGATTGATTTGTTAATCACCCAGCAGAAAGGCAAGTATGTGGGTGCTATTCAACAACCATGGTTGGCCTAGGGAATAAATAGGTGCCGACCAGTAATCCGATTAAACTGGCCGTCAAGCCAAACCAAATGGAAGGAATTTCTTGGGGGTTTATAAAATTAAAGTAGGCCCAAACGAATAATCCGAGCAGCATACTCAAGTGACTTCCCATCGCACTCGCTTTTTTCCACCACAGTCCTGCATTTAAGGGAATAAAGAGCGAGACGAGGCTAAAGGCGGAGGCTTCTCCCACGAGTTCAAAGATGTTTTGCCGACTGACCGCCATCCAGATACAAGCCAAAGTCACCCAAACCACGGATAGCCGGATGATGAGTAGGACTTTTTTGTCGGAAGGATGTTTCAATAAAGGTTTCCAAAGATTTTCACCAAGTACCGATGCAGGCGCCAAAATAGCTCCACTCGTCGTACTCAATAGTGCAGAAAGTAAAGCTCCTAAGAAGAGGATTTGAATGCCATAGGGCATGAATTGCATCACTAGATGTGGAATGAGTAAATTATCGTGCGCCAATAAACTGGGATAAAGTCGAACACCAATTAAGCCAATGAGCAAGGGTAAAAGTGCAATGCTGAGGTACATCGCGCCTGCCGCCAAACTTGCTTTTGCGGCAATTGGGCTACTTTTAGCCGACATCACCTGTTGGAAAATATCTTGTTGGGGAATACTTCCCAATCCAATTACCATCCAAGCGCCCAAGTATTGGAGCCAAGCAATCGGTTCCGAGGATTCGGGCGTGAAGCGGAAAAAACCTTTCGGCTGCTGCGCGATAAAGTCAGACATGTTGGGGATTTTGTCCATCAATACATAGGCGAGAAGTAAAAGGCCGACAATTAAAATGATGTTATGTAGGAAATCTGTGATGGAGATTGACCACATACCACCCATGAGCGTGTAGGTCATCACGAGGAGGGAGCCGATGACAATTCCCATTTCTGTGCTGATGGGTAATAATAAATGTAATGTCAAGCCCAAGGCAACCAATTGGGCTGAAATCCAACCAAAATAGGAGGGGATCATGACGAGTGCTGAGATCTTTTCGGAAAGTCCCCCAAAGCGGATGCGAAAAAAATCGCTAAACGTTAAAACAGGTAAGGGATAAAGTTTTCGGGCATAAATCGCTCCCACGATAAACAGACCCAATGCTGCACCAAAAGGTTCTTCGATTACGGCATATAATCCGCCGTGTACGAATTCGCGTGGGGCCCCTAGCATCGTCTCAGAACCAAACCAGGTGGCAAAAGTAACCATCGTCGCAAGGCCAAAGGGAAGCGTTCGTCCCGCGAGAACGAAGTCGGTCGTCGTACGAACCTTCGTGCTCGCAAACCAGCCAACAAGCAAGTTCAGTACTAAATAAAAAATAACAAAAGCGACGAGCATTCCTTTAAAATAAGTACGAAAATACAGATTTTTTTTACCTTTAAGCTATGAAAAATTTCGCATTCATCCTGTTGCTAGGCATCCTTTCTGCATCTTGTACGAGGTATCGGCTCAAAAATCAATTCAAGCATTCGCATATGTCGGAGTATACCTCGGGGGTGCTTATTCAGGAGCTAGAATCGCAAAAGGTGGTTTTTCAGCATCATGCCGACCACTATTTCATGCCTGCCTCCAATGCGAAGTTGGTGACTTTTCTGGAAGCCAATCGGATTTTAAAAGATTCCATTCCGGCATATCGTTATTGGGAAACAGCAGATACCTTGTATTTCTGGGGTACGGGTGATCCGAGTCTAGCACATCCCCAATTAAAGGGCGATGCCCTTTTAAAGCGTTTGAGCGCATCTTCAAAAGTGTTGGTTTTGGCCGATTCGGACGAATTAGTTCAACCCATGGGGGCTGGCTGGGCCTGGGATGATTATTCGGATGATTATTCGGCAGAGATTTCCGCGCTTCCCGTATTTAATAACCAAGTTTATTTGACCTATAAAGACGGAAAGTTAGTCGTCGAGCCTGCTATTTTTGAGTCAACCATACGGATAGGTAAATTAGCCAATGCACGCAGAGACCGAAATGCTAACTCGTTTCAAATTCCGTCTGTTCCCAATGACAAAAAAGTGGCATTGCCATTTATTACCTCAGCTAAACAGTCGGCCGAAATAATTAGTTTTTTGATTAAAAAGCCAATTTATACCCTACCGAAGTCTTTTGATGCGCGATCTCAATTGGCTTACGCGGGAAAGCTTGATAGTTTATTTCGACCGATGTTGCATCATAGTGATAATCAAATTGCCGAGCAATTATTGTATTTGATCGCGGCCAAACGAAATTGGGTAGGGCCTACGGAACGAATCATTGATCAACTTCAAAAAGAGGATACGCTGATTTCTTCCCTAAAATGGGTGGATGGGTCTGGATTATCTCGCTACAATCTGATGCGTCCCCAAGATTTGGTTACCGTGCTTAATCAATTAAAAAAGGACGTAGCTGAGGATCGCTTATTTAAACTTTTACCGGAATCAGGCAAAACAGGGACGATTCGTAAGATGAAGCCAGCGAAGCCCGAATCTGTATTTTGGGCGAAATCGGGATCTTTTGGGAATACCTATAACCTCGCGGGATATTATCGGAATGCCCAAGGTAAAATGTTTGTTTTTTCCATCATGGGAAATTTGGGTAAACGACCAACGGCAGCTATCAAGCAAGATGCGATGACGATCTTAGATGCGCTTCGATAATCCTATTCGATAAACGATATAACTTATCAGCACAAAGGCAGCCACGAAAGGAATGCTGGCAGTATTTTGCACCAGGGTTCCTGCTAAAAATAAGCTCGAAATCAATACCATGGCGATTGGCATAAAGGGATATGCCCAAACGCGATAGGGGCGGGCCAAATTAGGTTCAGTTCTTCGCAATCGAAGCAAGGATGCAAACCCCGCTAAATAACTCGCCACAAAGAAGAAAGTTGCGATGTCGGAAAGTCGGTCGCTTATCGATTGACTGCTTATCAGAAAGAGGCAAGCTAATCCGACCGTCATGTGGGTAGCCACCGTAGGACTTCCCTGTTTATTCACCTTTCCAGCGCTGGCGAAGAATAATCCATCCCGACTCATTGAAAAAATCACGCGCGGGGCAAACATGACCTGTGTGTTTAAAATGCCTAAAATACTCAACATGAGAAAGCTTGTGACCCATCGGCCTGTTTGGGCACCTAGTATTTTCTGCATAGCATCCGCCGCCGCTAATTTACTTTGGCTTAATTCAGGCCAGGAAAGTGTGTACAAGATTCCGACATTAATGAGCAGATAAATGACTGCCACCACAAGGACTCCGATGTACATCGATTTGGGCATGCTTTTGACGGGATCTTTATTTTCTTCGGTAAAATAAGAGGCGGTATGCCAGCCATCAAATGCATAAAAAATGGAAAGCAAGGCAGTTAAAATACCCGACCAAAGCGCTGTGCCACTTGGAGTAGCAGGACTGGCTTGCCAAGTTCCTCCTTCGCCATAGCCTAAACAAATGAAGATGAAGCCGATTAAGGCAAGCGCTTTAATCCCACTGAACCATTCTTGGGATTTGCCCGCTAGGACAACCCCGAGTTGGTGGAAAAACCAAAGTACAACAAGTAAGCCTACGGCACAGTAAAGCAGGTATTCTTGCAAGGATGGAAATAAAATAGCGAGGTATTCACTGCAGGTATAGGAGCCAAAACCTAAAGCCGTCACCGTGCCAAGCCAGGAGCTGAGGCCAACGAGAAAACCGGGGTACCGACCAAATGCCCGCTCAGCATAGCCATACCATGACCCTGCTTTGGGAATAGATAAACTCAATTCTAATACACAAGAAACACCTAAGATGGCATAAATTGCCACAATTGACCACAGTCCGATGATTAAGGCTGGATTATGTAATTGTTCTGCTATCGGACCCGGCTTCCGAAGAATGCCTGTGCCGACCGTTCCGCCTAAGGTAACTGCCACCCCAAAGCTGGTTCCTAAAACTTTCCAAAGTTGATTAGTCGATTTTTTCTGCATAGACAAAGACAAAAATAGATGAATTTTTCGTTTTACCTGAGTAGATTTAGGTGCATGCGAACTAGTTGGATTACAATCGTATTGGTATTGCTCATGTATTCTTCCAAGGGAGATGGGCAAACACTGGATTCTTTAAAAGAATTTGGCTTAGGCTTTCATTGGTCAAAAAGTCAAAAAAAACTTGAAATTCCCTTTGAGCTGCATGCCAATCTGGTCGTTATCCCACTCAAAATGAATGCATCAGATACCTTGCGATTTCTTGTCGATACGGGTTTAGGGACGACACTTTTGACAGATAGTACCGTTTTTGGGCAGTTGGGATTGAAGCCTATCCGTCGCATTGAATTGAAAGGTTTGGGTGAAGGGCAATCCATTCAAGCTCAAGTGGTCATTGATGTGAAATTGCAAGTGGGTAAAGCGATCGCCCTGCATCAAAATTTAATCTATGTTTCCAATGCGCAATTGAACTTGTCCGATTTTGTAGGTACCAAGATTCAAGGTGTTTTAGGCTATGAACTTTTTGCGAATCTCGTGGTGACCTTGGATTACGCTCGTCAACGCATGATTTTGATGAAGGCGTCAGATTATCAATATAATAAAAGGAAGGGCTTTCGATTTCCGATAGAAATCACCGACAATAAGCCTTATTTACAAGCAGCAATTATTCAAAGTAAAAAAGGCGAGCAAGCGAATCGATTGCTTTTAGATACCGGTGCGGGACATGTCTTATTTTTAGAAGGGATGAGCGTAGATTCAAGTCAATTTACTTACGGAAATCAAGCTGTTTACTTGGGAAAAGGTTTGAATGGTGCCATTATGGGCAATATGGGTCGTGTGCCTCAATTCCGTTTAGGTCCATGGACTTGGTCGAACGTTCCAGCGGCGTTTCCGAACACCCAATTGTGGAAAGATTCGAGTCACCTTCAGGGGAGTTTAGGAGGAGAATTTTTGCGCCGCTATGTGGTTACTTTTCATTATTTGGGGCAATATGTCGTCTTTAAGCCGATTGGAAAGCAATGGAGGAGGCCATTTGAATTAGGGCTCTCTGGTTTGGGTTTACGTGCTGCGGGTGTCCGTTATCGAGATTATGTCATTGAGCATGTTCAGGCGAATTCACCTGCCGAAGAGGCTGGTTTATTGCCAGGAGATGAAATTTGGTTGATAAATGGAGTTCGAGCAAACCAATACAGTTTGGGAGAAATATACCGTATTTTGAAGTCGAAAGAAGGTAAGCAAATAGACATGTTTATCCGACGGGGTAATGCCTACCATTTGATTTCATTGAAGCTAAGAGCCTTATTTTAAGGAATAATCGGCCGCGATCGGGAAGTGGTCAGAATAGCCAATGTTTCGTAAGGTCACGAATTGATTTACCTTAAAGTCCTTCGAACAAAATTGGTTATCTATCCGAACGAAATAAGGACTTCGATTTAAGGTGAATCCAAATCCACGACCCGCCTCTTCAAACGAATTCTGTAAGCGTTCCCGTAAAGTTCCATAAGCCCAACCATAAGGAGTTTCATTTAAATCTCCGACCAAAATAACGGGATGCAGACTTTCTTGGATCAGTCGGTTAATCTGCGTCATCTCATCCTTGTGATGAATAAATCCCTTACGAAGTGAGTTCATGATCCCGCGTCCCTCTTTTTTGGCATCTTCGTAATCTTGATCGCGAATCTTTCCGGTCACACGTCCTACCCGAATGCCCATGGACCATAATTGCACATTGATGATTCGAAACGTGTCTTCTTTTGCCACGATGTCAGCATATAAATAACCATTGGCAGAATTGCCAAATTGCTTACCTGCTTGATGTATAATCGGGTACTTGGAAAATATAGCCAAGCCCATTTTTTCTTTAGCCTCAAAAAAGTCTTCTTTCAAAGGAATAAATGCATAATGGGGGTATTTCTCCTTCATCATGTTGATCGAACGATAGGCCTTCCGGTCCGCATGCGAATAAAATTCTTGGAAACATTTTACGTCGGCCTGGTATTCCAGCATGAAATTCTTCAAGGACTTCACTTTCTCCTCATTACCCGCATAATTATTGGAATACATGCCATAAACGTTGTAACTCAATACACGCAAATCCGTAGATGAGGTCTTTGGGGCTGTATTCCAAACTATACTTCGAGGAATAAAACCATATCCCAAAGCCAAAACCAGGAAGGGAAGTAAGGCACGTTTAGCCCGTCGGAAAATCCAGTAAATCAGCGAAATCAAACAAAGAATTTGCGCGTAGGGTAAGGTCATCATGATGAAACCCACGAGCCAGTGGTCGATGACAAGCGAATAACTCAATAAATAGGTCAATAGGGTATAGAGGCACAAAGGCAAGGTGCCCAACCAAATCAAGGATGAAATGATTTTCTTGCGAAGGGGTTCCTC
>JACCDG010826986.1_pt1 | contig 10983 bp, 7 predicted proteins | sample 7442471 | NCBI WGS metagenome assembly JACCDG01 (sample SAMN15323444, study PRJNA562643) | freshwater metagenome | isolation source: river surface water | place: USA:Blue River Watershed | collected 2017-08-17
CCTGACCTGATACCTGAGTATTTGCACACAAGTTTTACTTCTTCATAAATCTGCGCCACAAGCTCGCGCGTAGGCACAACAATCAGTACCCTTGGCTGGCGCTGTTCGGAGTAGTTTAGCTGACGAAGCACGGGTAGCAGGTAGGCCAGTGTTTTCCCTGTTCCTGTTTGGGCAATGCCTACTGCGTCTTTTCCCGACATAATCAGTGGAAAAGCCTTTTCCTGTATTGCGGTAGCCTCCTCAAAGCCCCTATCTGAAAGAGCTCTTAATAAAGGTTTGCTGAGGTTTAACTCGTTGAATTTTCCCATACATCATTTTTATTGTAGCCGGCTTATACCCAGTTTCCGGAAAAGTTCATCCTGTTGCACTTCCTGCACATCGCCGGGTCGCATACCATCAATAGTTAACTCCTCTATATGTGTGCGGATAAGGCGTTTGGTAGGATGACCCACCGCGGCTGTCATTTTTCTTACCTGATGAAATTTACCTTCTGTTAATGTTAAACGTAACCATGTTTGCGGAAGATCCTGTCTGAATTCATGGCCATGCGGAGGGAGCCAGTTTGGTTTGTCAATGATTTCCACCTCGCAGGTCTGGGTAAGGTATTGCCCTTCGCGTGGTGTGGTAATAAATACACCTTGTTTTAAACGCTCCAGATTATCGGTACTTATTATTTTCTCTACCTGCACAACATATACGCGGCGGTGTTTCCTTTCGGGGTGCAGCAAACTGTAGCTGAGTTTTTTGTCGGTTGTGAGCAAAAGCAGGCCTTCACTGTTATCATCCAGTCGGCCAACTGCGGCTGTACCCTCCGGGAAAGGAAAATTCAATTCACCCAGCAGTCGTTTACGGTGCGAGGATACGAACTGAGAGAGCATTTTGTAGGGTTTATAAATAATGAAATACCTTTCCATCCTGCAAAGGTAACTTATTCATTTCAGTCTCTAAGTGTACCTATTGAAAAAGTAATCCAACACTTTATCTCTTTCTTTTTCATTCGCCCCTTCTTTTTCCTTGCTGAGAGCAAATGTGCGGTGCACATTTGAGCCGGGTAGTGTGAAGCAAGCAAAAAAGTCAGGGCGAATCCACACGTGAACTGATCAGAAAAAGGTTTCGGAACAGTTATACCGTTTGCATTTATGTAATGGTCCAATTCCGCTTCACTGCATTGAACCCTGACATCAATAGCAACGGCATTTACCACTGTAAATATTTTATTTAGAATGCTGTTCCTTTTTCATAAACAAAAAATCAGAACCGAAGATGCGGGAACTTTGTTTAACCACATAGAAACATAGCCATTTGGAGTATGCGCTTATGTATTGAAGTACACATAGAAGGCGCTTGCGCCTCACATAGAAAGCTATGTGAAAACTATGCGTTCTATCCACTATATCTCTCATGAAATCTATTCTATGTGACTATGTGGTTATATTTTTCAACCAGATTTTTGTTCAATCTTACGGATAATCATTTTATTTAGATTGGACTAAATAACATATAACATTGGTATTACTTACCTTTATGGGTATGATTTCGGAACTGAAAAATGATTTTTTACACCTGAAGGTAAAACACCTGGGCGCGGAACCCTGCTCTTTATTTTCCATTGAAAGGAAAAAGGAATTGCTGTGGCAGGCTGATGCTGCAGTATGGGGCCGCCATGCTCCGGTACTATTTCCCATTGTGGGGAAATTGAAAAACAATAGTTACGGGTATCAGGATAAAAATTATTCCCTGCCCCAGCATGGTTTTGCCCGCGACAGCCGCTTTAAACTGGTGGAAGCAACGGAACAACTGTTGTGTTTTGAATTGAAGGAATCGGAAGAAAGTCTTGCGAAATATCCCTTTCGGTTTTGCCTGCAAATAAATTACCGGTTACAGAACCGGGTATGGACTACTGAATATGTGGTAAGCAATACGGATGACCGGACTATCTATTTCTCTGTTGGCGCTCATCCCGGATTTGTTTGTCCTCTATACGAAAACGAGCAACTGGAAGATTATGTACTGGAGTTTGAACAGGATGAAGTACTTACCCGTTACCTGATTTCGGACGGGTTAATCGGCCCGGAAACCGAATCTATTATATTGGAACAGGGTAAACTGCCGCTTCATGCTGCGCTTTTTTCGTGCGATGCCCTGGTGATGAAACATCTGCATTCATCCGCCATCCGTTTACGTTCGGAAAAATACCAGTTGCGCTTCTCCTGGTACAATATGCCCTATTTCGGTATCTGGTCTAAACCGGGTGCTTCCGGTTTTATTTGTCTGGAGCCCTGGGCCGGTATAGCGGATGGTGTGGATGTTTCGGGAAAGCTGGAGGAGAAAGAAGGTGTTATCTGTCTGCAACCGGGGCAGGAATACCGGTGTGGTCTCTCGGCAGAGCTCTGCTAAACAGTTTTTACATAACTCAGGGCGCGTGGCGCTTCTACCTGATGTTTCAGAAAGGCTTCCTGAATTTTTTCCACGGAATCATCATACACATTGGGTTTATCGCCAATAGTAGTATAAAAACGAACGCCGATTACATATCCGTTAGGAATAAAGCCTGTACAGGTTACAGCCGGGGCAGGTTTGGGGAGAATCCGTTCATCGCCGCTCAGGGTTTGAAGAATGATTTTCCTTACTTCACCGATCTTATGCTTTTCAGAAACCGGAATATCAATATCTACACGGATGTTTCCATGCCGCGTGTAATTAATAATGCTGCCATTAGATACTGCACCATTAGGCAGAATAACGGTTTTGTGTTCACCGGTAAGTAAAATGGTGTTGAATATCTGAATTTCCAGCACATCGCCTTTTTGCCCCTGAGCTTCAATAGTATCGCCTACTTTATAGGGCTTAAAAATGAGTATGAGTACACCCCCTGCAAAATTGGAGAGACTGCCCTGCAGGGCAAGACCAATGGCCAGCCCGGCTGCACCCAGTATCGTAACAAAGGAAGCGGTTTGTATGCCTACCATGCCTGCCACCATAATAATGAGTACCACTTTCAGTCCGATACCTATCAGGCTCTTTAGGAAAGTACGCAACGATATGTCCAGATGGCGTTTGCCCATAGCTTTCTCGGCTAAACGGGCTATACGTTTAATGAGCCACAGACCGATAAGTAAAGTAAGAATAGCCATAGCCAGGTCTGGCAAAAAATCTTTTGCCCAGTTAATTACCCTGGCGGTGTATTCCTCTGCGAGACCCACTTTTTCAATTACCTCATCTTTTATTTTTTCTGTTGTTGCGGCCATAATTTTAGTTTAAAGTATATACTTTCCCCGGCAATGATTTTACCATATTACTGAATTCGAGTTGAAGCAGTAATCCGGAGGCTTCGCTCATGCTCAGCCCGGCACTGTGACATATTTCATCAATATGCCAGGTACTTTTTTCTTTCAGGGTGTTCACCAGCGCCTGTTCCTGTTCGGTAAGGCTTATACTGAGCGGTATCTGATCTGTTTTCTTTTTCTTCTTTTTATCCTCCCAGCGCATGGCATACAGCAAATCGGCTGCACTTTCAATCAGTGCGGCTTTGTTTCGTTTAATGAATCCGTTACACCCTCCGGAAAACTCGTCGTTGCTGCGACCCGGAAAAGCAAACACATCTTTGTTGTATGAGTTGGCTATTTCTGCGGTAATAAGTGAACCACCTTTTATTTTCGACTCAATAATAACCAATGCATCGCACATACCGGCCACAATACGATTACGACGAGGGAAATTTTCCCGGTCGGGTTTGGTGCCGCTGGTAAACTCAGTTAGCAGACCTCCCTGTTTCAGCATTTTCCGGGCTATAGTGTCGTGTACCTGCGGATACATCATATCGAGTCCATGCCCCAGTACACCAACCGTATCCAGGTCGTTGTCCAATGCGGTTTTATGCGCCATTACATCTATGCCATAAGCCAGGCCGCTTAATACCAGTATTCCCGAACCTCGTAGCTCGCTAACGAAATCACTTACTGCCTTTTTTCCGTAAGAGGTGGGTGTGCGGGTACCCACAACGCTAATTATTTTTTCTGCATTAAGGTCAGCCTCACCTTTGTAATACAGCATTACCGGGCTATCGTTAAAATGCTTCAGGCGCCGGGGGTATTGTTGATCGGTATAAAAAAGCGGGGTAATCCGCTCATCACAAACGAATTGCAATTCCTTTTCAGCACGCACTAATATTTTGCTATCATTGATTTCCCGGTAAAGGTGTTCCGCTGTTTTTTCAGCAATACCCGGTATTTTCAGGAAGTGTTTTTTCTTTTCCCTGAATACGGCTTCAGCGCTTCCGCAATAAGCCATCAGGTTTTTCGCTCCCACATCGCCAATTCCATGAATAAGCGTAATACCGATACGGTACATTAACTCGTTCTTATGACCTGCCTGCTGCATGGGTTTTAGGCTGCGCTAAAAAATAGTAAATTCGTGTTTCTGAGAATCACAAAAATACCTGATTTTAAAATGCCTAACCGGGCTTTGCATAACTTTTTTTACCTCTTGTTATTTCTATCCGGCTCTACAGTTTATGCTCAGCAAAAAAACCGGATATATGGCTGTGTAAATGATAAAATCACAAATGAAGCGCTTCCGGGTGTATTGGTTCAGCTTAACGATTCCGTGGCGGCACAAAGCAATTTGGATGGGAAGTTTTACATCAGCGTACCTGCCGAAGCCTCTGTCTTGAAGATTAGTTTACTGGGGTATCAGGAAATAGTGTATTCGCTTCCGACCAACCGGCCCGACAGCATTTTTGTGAACATTACAATGGAAGCTGTTAATCAGGTATTGGAAGAAGTCGTAGTTTCTGCCGGGCGTTTTGAACAAAAACTGAGTGATGTGGTGGTATCGATGGAAGTGATAAAACCCGCTTTACTGGAGAATAAGGCCGTAGCCGCCGTCGATCAGATTATGAATCAGGTACCGGGGGTGAACATCAGCGACTCGCAGGTGAGTATAAGGGGGGGCAGTGGTTTCAGCTACGGCGCCGGGAGCCGGGTGTTAATGCTGGTGGATGAACTACCTATGATTTCGGCAGATGCAGCTGATATCAAATGGAATTACCTGCCCATAGAAAATCTGGAACAGATAGAAGTGATCAAAGGCGCTTCCTCAGCTCTCTTCGGTTCTTCGGCTCTGAATGGTGTGATTAATCTGCGTACGGCTTATGCCAAAGATAAGCCCATTACAACTGTTACGTCCATGTACGGCGTATACGGACAGCCCGACCGGGAGTCTTTAGCCTGGTGGAAGGGCAAAAAAAATCCTGAATACCGCAGTACTTCTTTTTCTCATTTACAGAAAATCGGACAACTTGATCTGGTATTAGCCGGAAATGTCTATGATAATGATGGTTTCCGGATGCTGGAGACAGAAACACGGGGAAGGGGAAATATCAACCTGCGTTACCGGTTTAAAAAACTGCCGGGATTGCAAACGGGAATAAATGTCAATTACATGAATGTAAAAGGTGGTGCCTTTTTTCTCTGGCAAAACGATTCGCTGGCATACATTCCCCGTGATTCGTCTGTACAGCAATACGATAATATCCGTTACAATATCGATCCTTTTGTTGTGTACCATTCGGAAAAAACCGGAAGGCACAGCTTGCGTACACGACTCTTTAGTACCAATAACCGCAACGATAAAAATCAGGAATCCAAAGCCCGCTTGTATTATTCGGAATACCAGTGGCAAAAACGATTCTCCGACAAGTTTACGTTCACTACAGGCTGGGTAAGTATGAAGCAGGGAATATTTTCCGATTCGCTGTATGGCCGGCACAATGGGCATAATACATCTGTGTATGTCCAGGGCGATGGCAAAGCAGGAAAACTCACCTTATCGATGGGTCTGCGTTTCGAATATTACCGTGTGGATACGGTACAAACCAAAGCCCGGTTATTTTCAAAAGAGCTCCGTATACCAATACAACCGGTTGCAAGAGCCGGACTCAACTATCAGCTAAAGGAATATACCTTTCTCAGGGCTTCTTTCGGTCAGGGATATCGTTTTCCGTCGGTGGCCGAGAAATACATCCGCACTTATGTGGGCAGTCTGAATATATTTCCTAATCCTGCCCTGCGGCCCGAATATGGCTGGAGTTCGGAGCTGGGAATAAAACAGGGTTTCCGTATAAAAAATTTCAGGGCTTTTGCCGATGCTGCTTTCTTTTGGACGGAATATAAAAACATGATGGATTTTGTGTTTATGTACGACACTATCGGAAAAAGCCAGCAGGTGGTTACCTTGAGTGATTTAATGCTGTTTGCGGGGTTTCAGTCGCAGAATATCGGGCGCGCCCGTATTAGGGGTATCGACCTTAGTGTAAACGGAACCGGAAAAATCGGGAAAACGAATATTACTTTATTATGCGGTTATACTTACACTCACCCCATTAATCCGGCTTATAAACCAGCCATAGACACTACGGGCACCTTAAAAAGCAATTTATTGAAATACCGCAGCAAACATTTATTTAAAAACGATATACAGCTCGACTTCGGGAAAATTTCTTTTGGTTTCAGCTCCCGCTTCAATAGTTTCATGGCGAATATCGACAAGCGTTTTGAGGAGCCTTTAATTTATGAGAACCTGAATCCGAATTTCCCGGTGTTTTATAACCTGCCGGGCTGGTATATATTGCCCGGCTTGAAAAAATTCCGGCAAAAACATAACCGTGGCGACTGGATGCACGATGTGCGTATAGCCTGGCAAATCAGTAAAGCGCTAAAGGCTTCCTTTCTTATCAATAACCTGTTCAACCACGAGTATATGTCGCGACCGGGATTTATAGAGGCGCCGCGTACTTTTATTATTCAGTTTGGATTTAAGTTTTGAGGCTTAAAACACCAAAGAACAACTTAACTTATTTAGGGTCTGCTGAAAACGTAAAATAAATTTCTTCATCTTTCTTCCTTCTTTTTCCTTGCTGAGGGCAAATGTGCAATGCACATTTGAGCCGGGTAGTGTGAGGCAGCAAAAAAGCACCCTTCGACTACTTCGACATTGCTCAGTACAAGTCCGCTCAGGGTACAAAACGGCGAATCCTTCCCGCTGGCTTCGAGAGCCTCAGCCCAACGCTTGCCTTTTAGCAGAAAGACGAACAAAGTAGCCAAAGGCTCTTTGTTGTCTTTCTATGCCAAAAGACAATTCACATCCTCACCGGCATCGCGCCGTGTCTGGACTTACCCACAACTCCGTGGCAACATTTTTATTATTCTGAGGTTATCGGTTCTACAAGCGCGTAAGCCCCGGCGAAACGCGATGCCGGTGAGGGGTGAGCACTATTTTTTCCAGAGGTTCTTGGCTGGGGCTTTAGCTACACGCCATAGAAACTCGGAAAAATGGTGAGAGGAGGGTAGGATTCGTTTCGCCATGGTTCCTGAGCTAGCCGAAGGACGCCTTTTCTTTGTTACTTTCTTTGGGGCTTGGCCAAAGAAAGTAAGAAGATGTAGTGTATTACGTGCATGGCTTTTAGCTACTCACCTTAAAATTGCTTACACTTCTTCATGGAAAAATTGGATAAACAGATTGGTAACAAGGGGATGAAGAGTTTTTCAGTAGACCCTATTTAGTAATAATCCCGCAACATCGCACAAACGAATCCAGGGATTTTCGGATTATTGTTTCCCAGCACACTCCAGACGACCGGGGTTATTTTGACCCCGATAACATGTCGTTGCTAACAGGTAGTTTGTTCCAACCATTTTCAGGAATATTTATTAAGGTATCAGGTACACAAATTTCTCCAATACATTCATTTTTATTTGGGTCATTAGGATCAAATTGAATGAACACTTTATCTCCAATCTTATAATAGCTCTCTGTACATGTATTACAATCAGACATTGAAGAGTGATATACAACACTATTTACATTAAATTTTAAATAATTTGCGCCACACCCTTCAGAATGTGATTCGGTGCTTGTAATCACGCCAACAGTGAATTTATAACCGTTACAAAACTTTCTTTTGTCACACACTTTAAAACATAACATTACTAAAATAATAATTGACAAAATAATAATCATCTTAAAGATGGGAAAATATGGTTTATTTAAAGGCATTTAAGTTTAAAGTATATTATAATGTCAACTTAGTTATTATTAAAACATTAGTGCTATCTTGGTTGATTCAAATCAATGTCTAATTCTCCTTACTGATTTCTCCGCTCCGGCATGTCCCGAAGGACAATGCCGCTGAATATTAACCATCATTTGGTCTTTGACGAAAACATGTTAATTATTAAGCATTAGCCTGTTGATGTAACAAACCTATACGCCGTTGACATATTTGCAACTTATTCACAAATATATCAAAATCCGGAAATAGTTTTAGGTTCGTTACTTTCGCGCGGATGTCCTCCCGCGCTTAGCCGCCCACAACATCACGCGCGAACAAATCCCGGGACTCCGTAAGAACGGAAGGCTTTATGCCATCAGTGTTCTGTTTACCTTACCGGAAAATGAATTGGAAATAATAAACCCGGGTTATGCCTGGCAAGAAAATTGAATTTCTTTTACAAACACCACCCGGGTTTAACGAAACAGCATCAGGCTGGTTTTCAGGCCAGCTCTAATTTTTTGGATTTTTTCTTTTTAGGGGCTTCGTCCACATCAGGTGCAGAAAGCATACCCCAGGTGCGCTCCATTTTTTTAATACCTTCTTTATCGCCCATTTTTTCCAATATATTGAGTACAGCATTATAAGCCGAATCCAGGGCTCCGACAATCCAGCCGTGATGTACGGAGCAACATTCGCCGGCCAGGTTTAAATGACCATTAAATTCGGGGGTTAAAAGGCTTGGGTAAATGTTTTTAAACTGACTCGGATTAAACAGCGCAAAGGCTCCTCCCCCGGCATTAGCATCCCAGAACCATGTTTTGGTTGTTACTTCCGGCTGATAGCCCGCGAAATTTTCAAATACGTTTCCATCGGGGTACAGATAAGCAATTCCTTTCAGGCATTCGTTCACTCTTTCTTCATCCGATAATGCGCCCAAGCGCCTGGCATCTTCTGCCCAGCAATATACCTGAAGCACTCCGGCATCTGCGTCATAACCATAAGAAGGATAAATGATCTGACGATTCGGCCTGTCGGTTGCAGCTGCCCCAAGTCCTTTGTTTTTATCATATCCCTGGCGTTCTCCCAATTCTATCCAGAATTGTTTTTTAAATGTGAGGAATGCTTTAAATGAAGCCATGTAATTACATTCGCGAATGGCCTGGGCTTTCTTAAAGGAAAGGTCGTTCAGTAAATTCAGTTTGGAAAAACCGGAAAGGTATTGACCAAAAGGTAAAGTGCTGATAACAAAGGGATAGCTCTTCTCCACTATTTTTCCCTCCTCGTTTACTACTTTCATTTTCATCTGCTCCTGATCAGCAGCATAGTTTAGTTCAACAACTTTATGTTTAAAGTAAACCCTCTTCTTATGAGCCTGAGCCTCGCTATTAGCTTCTTCAGCAGGTTGAGCACTATTTGCATCACTTGTACCTTTTTCGGGAGGCAAGGGGCGTGCATCCGGTGTGAGATTAGGCGGATTATAGGATTTTTTGCCATTCGGTCCCGGAATCATACCCAATTGAACCTGGGCAATAAGACCTTCTTTTTCAGTCACTCCTGATTTATAATTCAACACCTCCAGGCAGGCATCAGGTAAATGCTGCATACCTTTATCTACCGTTAACATATAAACATTCGGATCGGAAGGACGATAAGGATCTTTGCTGCCACCCCAATCGTATGCCGCCAAAACCATTTCAACAAAAGATACCGAATACATGCCTGTACCTACATTTGTAGTTTCCAGGTAACTCACCACCGACCAGGGAAGCTTATCATTAGGTTCGCCTAATTTGGGAAAATAGTATTCTTTCAATTGTTTTAACTTGAACTCATTGGTCAGGTAATCCCACATGGAATATTTATCGTACTTCATCAGCAATTCAAAGCCACTTTCAAAGTCCCTGTTTATTTCCTTTATGAAGGGGTTATTTACCATTTCCATAATGACATTGGCCGGAATAAAAACTTCGCCTTTGGGCGTTTTGGCCGGACTTAACCAAACATCTGGCACATCGCCGTGTTTCGCTCTGTTAAAATTAAGGCTGTTATTAGCGGCATCTTTACTTATGATGGGCTCTGCCATATTATTAAACCTCAGGCGCTGAACGGGAGAATTGTAATAAAATTTTCTCCAGTATACTTTCTTATTGTCCTGGCCATTCCTGGAAAGTACAGCATTTAACACCAGCGACAAATGCTGAACCGGTAACATATCCGGTGCAAACTGCGGTAAACGCATACCACCCACTTCTCCGTATAAACCGGCCTTGTTTTTATCGCGGGCATTGTAGTTTTTAGAATACCAGGTTTTGATGCGCCCTCCTACCCTGTCGGTGCTTTCAAATAATTCAAATTCGTATCCTAATGACTGAAGAATTAATCCGGCATACATACCGGCAAATCCACCACCCACAATACCCACTAAGGGGGTCTGAGATTTACTACGCAATAAACCACTGAGTGGTTTGCTACGTTGCAGTTGAAGTGTTTTTAGATAATCCTGACCATACTTTTTTATAATCCATTTGGAAAATGCCTTGCGCATGCCCGGATGATAGGCATTTTCTTTTTTGGAAGAAAGGCGCTGATTTAAAAGATTTAGGTAGCTCATTTTTTAAAGTTTTATACCAAAGATAATGTTTCATCCTTGCCTTTTAGCAGGTAGTAAAACATTTTTTTGTCAATTATGAACTGTATTTTTACGGCATTGTATTACTGAATTAATGTAGTCACAATCGTCAATTTTGTCACAAAATTTATATTCCAATGACATGTTTTCTGCGTATATTTATTACTACTGTTAAGTAATACCAATGTTATATTTTATTTGGTCCAATCCAAATAAAATATTTACAGTGGTAAATGCCGTTGCTATTAATGTTATGGTGCAATGTAGTGAAACGGAATTGGACCATTATATTAATGCAAAC
>JACCDG010126389.1_pt1 | contig 10982 bp, 8 predicted proteins | sample 7442471 | NCBI WGS metagenome assembly JACCDG01 (sample SAMN15323444, study PRJNA562643) | freshwater metagenome | isolation source: river surface water | place: USA:Blue River Watershed | collected 2017-08-17
ATAAAATGAAACAGGGAAGAGCTAGGAGCAATCCTGTGATGAAGACTTGTTGAAAGTAAAGACGTCGATTGCGTGAGTGATCAGAAACATGGGTTTGAGAAAAAGCAGGGAAGAGAACTCTTGTGATGGAACTCGGGATAATCAGCAACCGTGATACGACTTCATAGGGAGTTGTGTAAAAGGCTACGTGAGCTGTTGGAACAAGGGCGCTGAGGAAGAATCGATCAAAGTAGACCATGATGGGACCAACGATATTACTGATGGTCATCCATAAGCCAGATTTTAAAAGTTCTTGGATATAAGTTCGATGGAAAGCAGCGGGTTGACGAATGTCCTTGTAAATAAAAAACACGATTAAGATATGCAAAAGGAAGTTGATGGCCCTTCCCAGCACAAGAGCAGCAATGACGGAGTATAAACTCAAATACTTCACGGGGATAAGAAGTGGGCACAGGTAGGTAAAGATCCCCAACAGGAGTTGCAAAAGATTTGTTTCCAAAAAGCGATGATCGCTTTCCAAAATTCCACGAACGCCTGACGTCAGAATGATGATGGGAATTGAAATCGAAAAAAGCCAAGTTGCTTCTGTTAGATTTTGGACAATCAAGGGAGAGAGTTGGTGAAAGTAAGTTAAACCTTTAGGCAGTGTTAATAGGACGACCAAAGATCCAACGAAGCTAAAGATCGTCATGATATAGATTGAAGTCCAAAAAGCATGGGGAATATGATGAGAAGATCCCTTTCCTCTGAGTTCGGAAAGAACACGTATGACAGCTCGTCCTAAGCCAAGATCAAAAAAAGTAAAGTATCCAAGCAAAATCCAAACAACGGTAAGCACTGCAAAATGATCTTGTCCGAGCAGCTGAATGATTTTGGGAATGGTGAACAGTGCGACTCCCATAGGAATCATTTGTCCAAAGAGATTAATGAGACTGTTGATGTGAATGCTGCGGGAGGATATTCCACTCATATTTTGTCCAGAGTATGTCATCGAATAAGGATTCGCGCGAGTCTTTTTCTTTGAATTGACATGAGATGCTGAATGATTATTATGTCTTTCCATTAAGAAGGACTGATTCAATGAACAAGAATGTTTGTGCCATATTTGTGACCTTCCACCCGGATGAAAATTTTCGGTTGAACTTTCAGCGTTTGTATCCCCAGGTGGGAAGAGTCATTATCGTTGATAATGGTTCTTCACCTCGAGAGATTGAGTTCTTAAAAAGTTGCATGCAAGGTTGTTTGGAATCGGAGTTGATACAGAATGGTTGGAATTTAGGAATCGCAACGGCTTTAAATATTGGCGTGAGATCTGCCCTTGCGCGTGGTTTCGAATGGGTTGTGACATTTGACCAAGATACTCTGCCTAGTTCTGGAATGATTGATATCATGTTGAAGGCCTATGCGGCTTCCGACTTGAAAGATAAAATTGGTTTGTTAGCTCCAGCTTATTATGATCAAAAAACAGGCTATCGAGGTCGCTTGATGGCTCGAGAATCAAAAGATCTTTTTATCACTGAGATGGTTTACAATTCGGGAAGTTTGATCCGCACAGAGTTGTTTTCTAAGGTTTCCTTTTTTGATGATGACCTTTTTATTGATTATGTGGATACGGATTTTTGTCTTAAAATTCGCAAAGCAGGATATTATTCCGTCGTTGTACCTCAGGCCATTATTGGTCACTGTGAGGGCAATATTGAAATGAAGCAATTTCGACTTTTAAGTTTTTTTGTCCATAACTACTCTCCATCAAGACGTTATTACAAGGCCAGAAATATGATGGTGATTTATCGACGTCATTTTTCGATTGTTCCGCGATGGATGTGGGTCGATTTACAGTTTGTGATCAAAGATTTGATCAAAATGCTTTTATTTGAAACGCAACGCTGGCAAAAACTGAAGGCGACATTCACGGGCGTGATTGATGGTTTATTGAGTCGCATGGGTTCCATGGAAGGTGTCGTTTATAAACGACCGAAGGCAGAAAAATATTTTGTCGAAGAGCGAGAAGAAATTTTCCCGATGCTTCCTTCCTACTGTGCCCGTGTTTTAGATCTTGGTTGCGGGACGGGGAAAACAAGTCAAACATTGAAGAAAACAGGTCGTGTGGGATGGGTCTGTGGTGTTGAAGGCAGTCCTGAAGCTGCTGCTGCGGCCAGATCATGTTTAGATCAAGTTGTTGAGGGCGATATTGAAAAAATTGAATATCCATTTCCAGATGAGTCCTTTGATGCCATTTTACTTTTAGATATTTTGGAACATTTAGTTGACCCTTGGACAGTTGTCGAAAAAATGACTCGACTGTTGAAGCCAGGTGGAGTTTTGATTGCCAGTATACCCAATGTGCGACATTTTTCCGTGGTTTTTCCGTTACTTTTCCTTGGTGATTGGAGATATCAGGAAGAGGGACTTTTGGATTCCACGCATATTCGGTTTTTTACGAAAAAAACGGCCATTCAGTTGATGACATCTTCGGGTTTAGTTTTGGATGATTTCCAATACACGGGAGCGAAAAAGGGAAGTCTCAGTGGAATCGCGGATACACTCAGTTTGGGGCTTCTGCGAGAGTTATTTATTTTCCAAAACTTAATCAGAGTTCGAAAGAAAGAGTAGCGACGAAGTGATTCGAAACTTTTTTCAGAGGATCTTATTATTTTTAAAAAATTTTGATTTGAAAGATAAACAGATAGCACTGTGGGGAACTTTATTTTCTGGAGCATTTCTTACTGTAGCTCTTTGTGTGTACGGTGGTTTATTGTATCAGTACTCAACAACAGAGCCATTGTTGAGGGCTTACGACGAGGATAGTTCTTACGGTGTTGAAACAGCTTTAAAAACCCAATGGTACAATCATAATGGTTCCAGGACTTATGGCCCCTTGTATTATCGGTTATCTGTGCCATTGAGATATTTTGCACAGTCTGATTTTTTAAATCAGAAGGTTACGGTAGAAGATCTGCGCCATAAAAACGTTCATTTTCATCTCTTAGTTCTCAATTTGTTTTTTGCTTTAGGAACTTGTATTTTACTATTGAGGGTACTGACTTCATCCTGGATATGGGTATTCTTTGGAAGTATTCCGTTACTGTCACTGTTTTTTCAAAATCACTATCGAAGTTTTTTATTATTGATGGCGAAACCAGATTGGGCTGTCAGTTTCTTTATTTTACTTGCGGGTTATGTTCTTTTTGAATCTGCACGTCATCAATGGAATGATTCAGGTATTCGAAGGATTGCCTTGTCATGGGCTGTCGCTTCACTGACGAAGCTATTAACGATCTTTTTTATTCCTAGTATTCTTGTTTATTTTATTTGGATGGATGCAAAGAAGTGGAAACAAAATCTCAAGTATCTTCTTCGATGGTTTTGTTTCTTTTATTTTCTTTTGGGATTTCCTCAAAGTTGGGATGTTCCAGGCTATGTGAAGTATTTGATCCAACAAAATAAGCATACATCTCTTGTTGATTTTCAGTTTCTGACAGAAAAGTGGATTCCTCTTTTTGTTCAAGATCTTTGGAAGCCATTTTTATTTGTCAGTCTATTTTCTATTTTTGTACCTCAAGAACCAGATTCAACTCTGAATAAAAAATCGGTTCTTGGAATATGCGGTTTTTCAATATTGGCAACTTTGATGTTGGTCAGTAAAAAGACAGGAGTTCCTTTCGAATGGTACACCTTTGGCTTTGTTCATTTACTTCTTCTTTCTTGGATTTATTGTTTACGTTGGTTTTATCAGAGCTGTTTATCCTCCTTTCGTTATTTTTATCATGGTTATGGGGCTCTGATGGCATTGATTGGATTTTTTTTCTTGGTCCCAGGATGGATCTCTTTTTTTCCAAAACAATTGGAATATCATTATCACCAGGGGATGAACTGTCGTGCTGAATATTTTAATGTGAGCCAGATTGTAGACAGGGCTGTTCAAGGTGGAGAATATGTATTTGTTGATGATCATGTTCCATTTCATGCCTCAGCTTCACGCGGCTTTGTAGAGTCAGCCAAAGATCACGGCATGAATGATTTTCTATCAAAGAAGTTTACGTGGGTTGTTTTGAATCGTAACTTTTACCAATTATTTTATTCACAGAATCTTTCAGATGAGCTTCTGGAATCTCGTGGTGTAGTTGCAGCAAAAGTTTACCGCCTATTTGATCAGCAGAAAACCGTTGTAGATCCTTCTGGGAGAAAGTGGGATTTGACTTATCAAGATCCATGCGGCTTTTCAGTATGGAAAAAAATGGATTCAAAATAGAACGTGAAGAATCTTAACTGAAACAAATTGACTTTATTTGAATGTGGTTCAAGGATAGTTCATGGGTTCATTCCTGGATATTTATCTTCAAAGAAAATTGATATTCACCATGGTGAAGCGTGATTTTAAAAATCGCTACGCCGGATCCCTTTTGGGAGTTTTTTGGTCGGTGGCACAGCCTTTATTTATGATGGGTATTATGTGGGCAGTTTTTACTTTTGGTCTGAAGGCTCAGTCTTCCACGGGTGGATTGCCCTTTTTACCATGGTTGTTTGCCGGGCTTATTGTTTGGAATTTTTTTAGTGAAGGATTGGTTTTATCTTCCAACTCCATTCTGGATTATTCATTTCTTGTTAAAAAAGTTAATTTTAAACTTCATTTGATTCCGTGTGTACGAATTCTTTCCGCAAGTATTTTGCATTTAGTTTTTTTGGGAATTGTTGTTTTTTTACTATGTCTTTATGGCTATTGGCCCCGTCCTTCATGGTTGATGATCAGTTATTATATTGTTTGTCATTTTATGTTGCTCTTAGGATTGTCGATGATTTCTTCCGTTTTGATTGTCTTTGTTAAAGATTTAAGTCAAATCATTCAAATTTTATTGCAGGTAGGATTTTGGGGCACTCCTATCATCTGGAACTTGTCGCAAATCCCAGAGAAGTATCAAATTTTTTTTCTATGGAACCCTGTTTATTATATTGTGAGTGGGTATCGTCAGTCCCTCTTTGGAATTGAAAATGGATTCCCTGCATTGATGGAGACTACACTTTTTTGGTCTATTGTTTTTATCTTGAATATTTTAGGTCAATATCTTTTTAGAAAGTTACGACCAAGTATCGCAGATGTATTGTAAGGAAATATGGAAGATCACGTCATCGTTGTTGAAAATTTGAATAAAGTTTACCCTATTTATTCTCACTCTATGGACCGCGTGAAGGAATTATTTCATCCTTTCCGTAAATCCTATCATCACGATTTTTTTGCGTTGAAAGACATTTCATTTCGAGTGAAACGGGGCACATCCGTAGGGATTATTGGAAAGAACGGAAGTGGAAAATCAACTTTGCTGAAAATCATTTCTGGAGTTGTAACTCCTACCTCTGGCAAAGTATCGGTCCATGGGAAAGTTTCAGCATTATTAGAGTTGGGTGCTGGATTTAATCCTGAGCTGACAGGCTATGAGAATATTTTTTTTCATGGCTCGATTATGGGTATTTCAGAAGATCAGATGAAAGATCACTTGCAGGATATTCTCGATTTTGCCGACATTGGAGAGCATATTTATCAGCCCATCAAAACATACTCCAGTGGGATGTTTGTCAGATTGGCTTTTTCTTTAGCGACATGTATTAAGCCCGACATTTTGATTGTCGATGAAGCTTTGGCAGTCGGTGATATGTTCTTTCAATCTAAATGTATGATGAGAATGAAACATTTGATTAGCGAGCATACAACCATGATCTATGTTTCACATGATATCGGAAGTTTAAAAGCTGTTTGCGATGAGGCTCTTCTGCTCGAGAATGGAAGTATCATTGCGTCTGGTCCTGTTTCAGATGTTGCAGAGACCTATTTCAACTCTTTATTTACTCAGAAGCCAAAGCATCACGTTCAAGATTCGTCTCGCGTAAATTTTGAAAAAAATAAAGATTTTATGCGTATACAAAACGGGAAAGCAGAAATCTTAAATGTCGAATTATTATCTGAATCCGGAAAAGTGTCTGAAATTTTTGATTTTAACGAATCCATTACGGCAAATATCAAAATTCAAAGTAAAGAATCCATAGAAGACTTAACCTATGGTATCCACATACGTGATCAGTATGGAGTGGATGTTTTGTATTTTGATGATTCAACAACACAGATGTCCCTACCTCTGTTGAATCAGAATGGAGTGGGGCAAATCACTCTTCAAACAAAGTTGCCATTGGCCGAGGGGGATTATGTCATCTCCATTTTGTTGTCAAAATTGAACCCTCAAGGAGGGATTGAGATTTATGATTTTATTCCTCTATCTTACCATTTTAAAATGAATAAGAGGCAGCCTCGAGCGATCTATGGAAAAGTATCTTTGCCTACTGAAACTCGATTTCAAGTCCTGGATGTGTGACAAGATACAAGCTTGAAGTTGGTGTGATCTGGTATTTCCATCGTAGGTACCAAGATAGCTGCGATCGAGATTCGTAAATTTTTACAGCAAATCCAGATTCTTTTAATCTTTGAACAAAGCCCTTTCGTTCGTATAGACGAACGTGATCACCTTGACCAAAATATTCCCATCTTTCCTTTTCAGAGGTTTTGGTTGAATCTTCTATAATTTCAGGAATCATCATCGAAAGTGGAACAATGAGTATGCCAACACCTTCAGGGGATAAAATTCGTAGCAATTCCTTCATCGCATCGCGATCTTTTTCGATATGCTCCAGCACATGTGAACAAATAAAAAGATCACAGGATGCAGTTGGGATATCATCCAGTTTTGTAAGATCATTTTTAAGATCAACGCCCGGCATGTATTTGTCGGCAGTTTGAAATTTCTGAGGTTGATAGCTTTGGATCAGTTTTGAAATAGGCTGAGAGGGGGCAAACTCAATAACCCTTTTATTGTGAATCAATTTTGTATTCTTTCTCATAAAATAGCCCATGAATCGATCCCTATCTGAAGCTCCACAGTTTTGACAGGAGTAATGAGAAATATTCAGCATTTCCCATTGGTTCCATGGGTGGTGAAAGTCATGATTTTTAGCTTCTTCCAGATAGGATGGATGAAGAGGCTGAAAATGAGTTGATTTGGACTGGCAGCAAGGACATTCAGATCTGAAAATGGATGATAACAAAGCAACCTCTTCTTGAAAAAATAAAGTATTTCTTAGGAATAAAAGCTATCACAAATGCTTGAAAGATCAAGGTTGTCCCGAAAAAATGATTGTTCGAAAAGTTTTTTTCAAGCATAATTTTCACAACAAAAAAATGTGGGGGTATTTAGTTTGGGCAGGTTGTTGTTGTGAATCAAAAAGTGGCTCTCATGCAACCCTATTTATTTCCTTATATTGGTTACTTTCAATTGATTTCAGCCGTTGATCTTTTTGTTTTTTATGATGATTGCCAATACATGAAAGGTGGTTGGATCAACAGTAATCGCATTAAGCGCGCTGATACGGATTATCAGTTCACGATTTCACTGAAAAAGGGTGGGCATACTCAGACCATCGCTCAGCGTTTCTACCATGAAAAAGCCAAAGATGAGATGAAATCCTTGATGGGGGTTGTGTATCCTTTTTATAAAAGAGCCCCCTTTAAAGACAGAGTATTCCAGTTGATCGAAGAATTTGTTCAAATGGAAAATCAGAATTTAAGTGAAGTGAATATCGCCATGGTTCAAAAAGTTTGCCAGTTATTAAAAATAAAAACCAGATTTTCAAAAAGTTCCGATTACAATCTACCCATGGAACTCAGATCATCGGCGAAAGTTTTGGAGATTGTTCGACGCACTCATGGTACGACCTATGTGAATCCTATCGGTGGGCTTGAGTTGTACTCTGAAGATGAATTTGCAGCTCAAGGTATTCAATTGCATTTTTTAAAGTCAAAACTTCGTCCCTATCCACAGCAGGGACATGGATTTGTGCCAGGTCTTTCTATTTTAGATTTGCTTGCAAATTGCAGTGATGATGAGCTTCAAGCACAACTTTTGGATTATGAGTTGATATGAAACGTCTTGGTGGTTTTTTTGGTTTTGAATCAAAATCAATGTTTGCAAATCGAAGCAGGCCGGAAAAGTGGAAAGATATACGTTTTTACGGATATGCTCGGCATGGGCTCATGGATTTGCTTCAATTCACAGCCGCCAAAAAAGTTTATCTTTCTTATTATATCTGTGACAGTGTTCTAGAGGCACTTCAGAAAAGCGGTGTTTCATATCAGTTTTTACCATTGAATAAAAAACTTCAATTTAAAAAAATACCTCGCTTAAAGCCAGGCGAGTATCTTTATTGTGTGAACTATTTTGGTCTTCAAAATTCCTATGTTCAGGACTTATCCAAACGTTATCGTCATCAATTGATCATTGATGATTGTCAAAATTTAATGGCTTTGAATTTTCCAGAATCTCATCAGATTTTTTCGTACCGAAAATGGATGGGGGTTGAAAACGGAGCAGGATTAAGAACGCCTTTGAGTATTCAGCAAAAAAAGTCTGTTTGTCGACTATCCAAGGGGTATTCATTTTTATGGAATCCTGATTTTTATTCTGATGATTTTTTGTATGCAAAATTTCTTCAGGCAGAAAAAAATGTACCAAATCGAGTTTGTGTACCTCATCCGAAAACAGTAAAAAAAATCCAAAGTTTTCAGTATAAAAAAATGCAAAAAGCCAGAAAGAGAAACTTTGAATTTTTTATGAATAACTTAAAGGATTATTTATTTCCTGGTTTTGAGTATTCAAAGGAAGCGACTCCATTTTGTTTTCCAATCCAAGTTTCATCCATGAGTTCGAGATCGCTATTGTTTTCAAAAAAAATTTATATTCCCACTTTGTGGTTAGATGTTTTGAATCGAGACACTCAAGCATCAAAAAAATTTAAATTTGAAAAATCTTTGGTATCTCAGCTTTGGCCAATACCTATCGACCATCGACTGACAATTAAAGATTGCAAAAGAATTGTCGAAGAATTGAAAAAAGTTTTGCCCTAAAGATTAGCTCTGTTTTTTAAATCTTTTCACTTTAATCAGTCCGTCGATAGTTTTTAGAAGGAAGTAGTCTTGGTAAAAGAGCACAATCTTTCCAGCAGATTCCGAGGCAAACTTTTGAAGAACATAAGTGTTAAAAATGAGATCGGCTTCCCAAATAGAGTAGCCTGAATCTTCAATCACACAATGAATTCCTTGGGAGGAAATGCCAAAGGATCTTATTTTACGCAGAATTATTTCAGTGGTGTCTTTTTGTAGATCGATATTTTGCATTTCTGGTGTTCGGTTGAAGATGCTTCCTTCTTGCTTCTGTATTTGACTTTCAAATTGGAAATCTTTTTCTTCGAGCATTTTCCAAGCCTGAAGAAATGTGGATCCTTCCATCTCAAAAACAAGGTTGTAGAGAAGGCCTAAATCGATATCTTCAGTCAGGGGTTCAGTTCTTTGATGCACAATAGGACCGGTATCGATGCCATCATTCATTTCGTGGACGGTGACGCCGAAGAACTTCATTTGGTTATAGAAGTATCCATTGATAGGAGTTTTTCCCTTGAGAAAAGGTAAAGGAGTTGGATGAATATTCAGAAATAACTGATGTGGTTTTTTTATGGAAGAAACAGGGATGATGAAAGGGCAGCCATTGGAAATGAGGATATCAAATTCCAGATTGCTGATATTTTGAAGGACGTGCTGCCGTTCTTTAAACTGAAAAAATTCTTGAAAAGATGCAGGTTCCTTTTTCCATTCTTGCTGCAGTGGAGAATCCGCAAGAGCATAGGCTTTCACTATCTGAATTTTGGAACCCAATTTTTGTAGGCTTCTATACACATTGGGACGGTTGCCAATAAAAACGACAGATTTCATCAAAAAGTCTCCATGAATGATTTATTGCCAATTTAACCGGACTTGATGGGAGCTCAAAATGAATTCTTTCTTATTTCTTCCCAAGGAAGCTGCCTCTAAAACTTGACCCTCTGGGAAGATCATAGATAAACTGGGTCGCTTAGGGTGGAATTATGAAAATAAAAGCATTTGAAAAACCAATCTACGTGACGCGACCAATATTGCCTCCTTTGGAAAAAATTTATGATCGTCTGGGACAGATTTGGAAGGCTCAACAGTTGACGAATATAGGTGAGTTTCATCGATTGCTGGAAGAGCGAGTGAAGATGGAGTTGAAGGCCTCATCATTATCTCTTTTTAATAATGGAACAAATGCATTGTTGGCAGCGGTTGATGCTCTCGAATTATCAGGTCAGGTCATTACAACGCCATTCACCTTCGCAGCCACTCCCCATTGTTTGACTTATCGCAATATTGAGCCTGTGTTTTGTGATATTGATGAGCAGACAATGACACTTGATCCCGTTCGAGTTGAAGAATTGATAGGACCTCAAACAACGGGGATTCTTGGTGTTCATGTCTATGGCATTCCGTGCCATGTTCAAGAATTAGGAGAACTGGCGAAGAAACATCAATTAAAGATTTTGTACGATGCTGCCCATGCTTTTGGTCTGGAAATTCAGGGAAAACCAATTGGAAGTTTTGGTGATATCTCCATGTTTAGTTTTCATGCCACTAAATTATTTCATACAGCTGAAGGTGGTTGTTTAGTATTTAACCATCCATCTCATAAAACCAAAGCGGATCTGCTGAAGAATTTTGGGATTAAAAATGAAGATGAGGTCGAACTTGTTGGAATCAACGGTAAGATGAGTGAGATCCATGCAGCAATTGGTCTTGAAGTTTTGGACGTGCTCGAAAGTGAACGCATTCGAAGACAGAAGATTCGGGATCGTTATCAGCAGAACTTGGGCGATATTCCTGGTTTTCAATTATTAAATGCGGGATCCACGAGTAGAGATAGTCTTCAGTATTGTATTCTTCGAGTTCATTCTGATGCGGGTGTAAGTAGGGATCATCTTTATCATGAATTGAAGAAGTACAATGTTTTTACAAGGAAGTATTTTTATCCACTTTGCAGTCAATATAAGTGCTATCAACATCTTGAATCGGCTCGTCCTGAGTCTTTGCCAGTGGC
>JACCDG010538991.1_pt1 | contig 10981 bp, 12 predicted proteins | sample 7442471 | NCBI WGS metagenome assembly JACCDG01 (sample SAMN15323444, study PRJNA562643) | freshwater metagenome | isolation source: river surface water | place: USA:Blue River Watershed | collected 2017-08-17
AGACGCTTCCCGCGCCGTGCTCATCGGCATCCGCGACCTCGATCCCGGCGAGCGCCAGGCGATCCGCGAGCAGGGCGTGCGCGCCTTCACCATGCGCGACATCGACGAAATGGGCATGCGTAATGTGATCCAGGAAGCGATCAAGATCGCCACCAATGGCACCGCCGGCTTCCACCTTTCTTTCGACGTGGACTGCATGGATCCGCGCGAGGCGCCCGGCGTGGGCACGGCCGTGCGCGGGGGCACCACCTACCGCGAAGGTCACCTCGCGATGGAGCTCCTGCACGATTCCGGCAAGATGCTCGCCATGGACATCACGGAAGTGAATCCCGTGCTCGACACCTCGAACCAAACCGCCGACCTCGCGGTGGAGATGGTTCTCTCCGCTTTTGGCAAACGAATTCTTTAGAGCCCCCGCAATCCCCGTCCATAACCTGATCCCTCGTAGAGAGAATCCACAAATTCGACTTTGAAGATATGCTTGGGCATAGTCCGGGCGGGCGCGAGCACTTCCACCATTTGCCCGTTATACCAGAGCTGCGTTTCGTATTCCGGCCCGAGCTGCGAGTAAGAAGGCAGATTGCGCTTGAGATACGCGATCTGCAGATTGCGATCCCCGATGATTCCCATCATTTCGAGTAAATTCAGCTTCGGCTTGGGCCAATCCGGACCGGGACGACGGTAGCTTACGACCTCAATGAAGCGGCGAAAATCGGCGCGGTAAGGATCCGACTCCAATACGTAAGCGCCGTAGCTATAAAGACCGTCGAGCACCTCCGTGAAGGTAAGGTCTACGCCGGTCTTAGTGCTCCAAATTTGCATCAGAGTTTCCTGAGTGAGGCGCTGGCAAAGCTCCCAGTGCCCGCCTACAGAGTAGATATGATTAGGCGCTACTTCGAAGGAAAATTCTCCTCCGTACGAAGCCACCCAGTAAGTAGGCTCACAATCGCCGAAGAAATAAGTATCCTGGCCAGACACGCCCTCTAGGTACACCACCGGAAATTTGCGGCTCTTGGCAAAAGCCACGGCCGCGTCCACGCCGATTTTTGAGGAAAACCGCCCGTCCCACTGCGTGGAAGGATGGGTTACCAACAGCGCCGCGGGGGCGGAGAGCTTCACGTCGGCGGGGTTGGTATAGGAATGGGGCCCACAGGGGGCCGCCATACAAGAGAGGGGGAAAAGCACGAGCGAAAGCGCAAGTTTCTTCATAGGGATTCCTCGAGAGTTCGAGATTTTTAGCCCCTCCTCCGGTGAAACACAAGCGCGGCCCAGAGCAGCAATACCAACTGGAGCTTGGATTTCCGCACGTTTTCCCCTAAAAGAAGCACAAGGAATAAAGCGGGAATAGCTCAATTGGTAGAGTACGACCTTCCCAAGGTCGGGGTTGCGGGTTCGAGACCCGTTTCCCGCTCCAGAAAACCCTGGTGATCCCGGCATGGCCAATCTCTTTCGTAAATTCGCCCAGTATATCTCGCACGGGGTGGGAAAACCCGGCGTCTTCATTACCGCGCTATTGGTGGTGCTGGCCTGGGCGATTTCGGGGCCGCTCTTTCATTTTTCCGATACCTGGCAACTAGTGATCAATACCGGTACCACGATCGTCACCTTCCTCATGGTGTTCCTAATCCAAAACACCCAAAACCGCGACGCGCTCGCCACCCACCTCAAGCTCGACGAGCTGATCCGCGCGGTTTCCAAAGCGCGTAATAAACTCATCGATCTCGAAGACATGAGCGACGAAGAATTGAGGAAGCTGCACGAGGAATTCTGTGGCCTAAAGGAGCATTTCGCGGAGCGTGCCGAGCATGTTTCCGAGCACCGCAAAGAGCGTCGCCAACAACGCTAGCCGAAACGCTCGATATACTGGCAGCGCTGACAGAGGCTTTCCACGAGCCGGCGTTCGCGGAACCCCCGGAGGATTTTTTGCGCGCGGTCCCCGCCGAGAATATCGGATAGCGGAGCGTGCCGGATATTTCCCAGGGGGATGCTGCCCTCTTTATCCAGGCAGCAAGGCACCACGGTGCCATCTACGAGAATCCCGAAATGAGAAGAAAGTCCGTAACAGGTGCCGCTCGCGCCGAGCACGGGCAAGTCGAGCGCCGGCCAAGTGAATTCCGTATCGAAGTGGAGGTACAAGCGGTTTTTCACCGGGCGGCTTTTCTGCCGTTTTATGTCCAACTCGAAGTTCACGTCGATACCGAAGCGATCCCCGATGCGGCGGAGAATGTCGCGATTATGCGGGCCGCTCCCCTTGGTGTCGGCGAGATTCCAGAGCCGATAGTTCACGTAAAGATCGGGACGTTCCGCGAAGGCGCGCTCGGTCCAGGAAAAAATCTTCTCCAGATAATCGCCAGGATCTTTAGCGGGAAAATTATCGGGAAAACTATGCAAGGAGAAGTTCACTTGCCGAAAGGCCGGGCGAAGTAAAATTTCCGCCTGCTTTTCCCGCAGTAAAACACCGTTGGTTACGAGGAAGATCTTGGCGCCGTGTTCCTCGGTGATGTCTACGAGCTCGCCGATCTTGGGATGCACCAGGGGATCGCCCATGAGGTGGAAAGCCACCTGTTCCGTAAGCGGAGCCACCTGCTCCAGCACGCGCCGAAAAAGTTCGGGCGTCATCAGTTTTTTCTCGCGGATCACTTCCGGGCAAAAGCCGCATTGGAGATTGCAGATATTGCTGATCTCCACGTGCACTTTGCTAAAGCGCGCACCTTTCACTTATTCTCTTTTTCCTTTAGCACTTCCTGGAATGCCTTCACGATCGGCGGCACCTGAAGCTTCAAAAGCTTGAACATCTCGCCCTGCACGAACCCGCGCGCGTACTGCGGGCCGTGGTGGGCGCTCGCGCCGATCGCCAAGGAGCCCGATCCGCTACGCTGGGCCCGGAAACACAACGCTACGTCGAGCCGATCATAAATATCGCTTACCGTAGCGGAGGAGCGAGTGAGATCGGCCACCAGGTGGAAATTCAAATCGCAGTTACCACTGATTTCACGCACCGAGATGGTGGCGTCGAGATCCACCGTTTGGCACAAAATGGCCACGCATTTGCGGATCGACAACTGCATGACCGGACTCTCTTTGCTCCCGGAAATGCGCACGGGCTTCACGAGCTTACTGCCACTATCCAGGGCCGGCCGGTAGCGCAAAAAAACCGCCCGGGGATCGGCGATCACGAGCTTGAGCAGCTCCTCCGAGCGCTCACTGGGAATCTGCAAAGTTTGCTCTTCGAGCGCGTCCGCCGCCGCGAAGGCGAAATCGGGACTAAGGGAAAGCAGGCAGATCAAAAAGCGATAAAGTGGAATCATGGGGCTTACCTCGGTTTTGCGGGCCGTGTTGCGGGCCGACGGGGCCGAAGATAGCAAAACTGCGGCACGAATGCGAATCCACTTTCCGTAAGGAAAAACAAAACAATACCGGCGCCTTTAAGCTGCCGGGCGCTCTTCTACTCGCGGCCGCTCTCCCGTAACCACGTTAAAACGCCGGTTCGTCCGCGCCCGGTCTTCCTTCCACCAATAAAGCGCCGCCGCCACACCGGGCACGGTAATGATCGCGAAGCTGATTAAAGTTAGATAGTAAAGCTGCTCGACGTAGTAATCCCCCATAATGCCTCCTTGGGTTTCATCCCTTTCTTTGACGCTGCAATTCAAATACCGGGGTATTTTGCCCGTCGACCCCACCCACCAACTTGGGCACTCTAAGCGAACGCGGAGGAGAATATGCGCTCCCGGGTCCTGCTTTTGTCCTCGCTTCTCGTCTTTTTGATTTTTTCTTCCTGCCAACGCTCTCCCACCGGGCGCCGCCAGCTCGCGCTCGCGTCCGATAGTCAGATGGAGGAGATGGGGCAGCAGGCCTTCGCCGAAATGAAGGCCAAGCAACCCATAGAGGGCGACGCAAAGATGAACCAGTACATACAATGCGTGGCCCACTCGATTACGAACGTGCTCGAGCCCAAACGCGATTGGGAAGTAGTGGTGTTCCGCGAAGAATCTGCCAACGCTTTCGCTTTGCCGGGCGGTAAAATCGGCGTGCACAGCGGGATGATGAAGGTAGCCAAGAGCCAGCATCAACTGGCGGCCGTGCTCGGCCACGAAGTGGGACACGTGATCGCGGAGCACGGGAAAGAGCGAGTTTCGGAAACTTTGGTAGCGCAAGGGGGGCTCGCGGTGGCGAGTTCCGTTCTCTCCGATAAGTCCAATCCCCGGCACAATATCCTGCTCGCCGCGCTCGGGATCGGCACGCAAGTAGGAATCTTGCTTCCCCATAGCCGCACCCAGGAATCCGAGGCCGACGTGATCGGCCTGGATCTAATGGCGCGGGCCGGATTTGATCCCCGGGAATCCGTGGAGCTGTGGAAAAATATGGAGGCGAGCGGGGGAGGGCAGCCGCCGCAGTTTCTCTCTAGCCACCCCTCGCACGAAAATCGCATTAAAACTTTAAACGAGAAGATGCCGGAGGCGGTGAAGGAAAGAGAAAACTCACCCCACCGACCAAACTGCGGCACGTTCGGCACTTAGCGCTCTAAAGCATTTCGTCGCTTTTGGTAACGAGGGCGCGGAATACCTGCCCGAAGGATCCTTTGGTGTAGATCTTGTCGGCCTCTCGGGCCGTGAGGAAATCCGCCATCTTGAAGTTATCGGCGGGAGATTCAAACATCGTGGCCACCACATCGTGGGCGATGATGAAAAGCGCGGCGATCGAGTTCACGTCTTTGTGATCCACCCCGCGCGGGAAACCCGTACCGTCCTGGCGCTCGTGGTGCTGTTCCACGATGAAGCCCACTTCTCCGGGAATTTCTTCGAAAGCATTGATCAGCTGCGCCGCCTCCGAGGGGTGCCGCATAATGATCGCCTTCTCCTCGTCGCTGAAGTCTGAGGCCTCGAGCTCCGCCTTCGTGCGGATCTTGGCCATCGCGTCGGTGGGCAAAGTTAAGTCGTGCAGCATTGCCGCCAGAGAGAGCTTGAAGAACGTGGAGTCTGACTGCCAGCCCAGCAGAGTGGCTAACTTGCAGCAGAGGAAACTCAAAGCGGTGCTGTGCCAGCCGATGTAGGAATCGCGGCCGGATTCGAAACGGCCCAGCAGTTCACTGAGACGAGGGTTCTTTTTGATCGTATTGACCGCGAGATCAACGCTGGCAACCGTGAGCTTTTGCAGTTGCGGGGTAAAGCCCTCGGTTTCGAAAGCGGCGTGCACCGTTTCGAAGATGGCGATATTCGTCGAAACGGCATCTTCGATCGATAAATCGCCCGGAGCTCCGTTCAGCACCGCTACCTTCTCCAGCAAATCGTCCATTAGCCCGAGGAAGTCGGCGCGCGGCAGATAGAGGAAGTTTACGTTTTTATGCTGGAAGCGCTCGTACTCATCAAGGTCGAACCGGTCGTTGGCGTGCAGAACTTTCACGAACTTCTCGTTGCTGAGCTTGAGGTAAACGTCGCAGCGCAGGCGGGAGCTGCGGATCAGCAGGCTTTTAAGCGTGATCTTGCAGAACTGAAGCGACAATGCCTCGAGGTGCATAGCGGATTCCACTTTGGCCACGAGCTCGGCCATCATGGGCACGGCCGGGAGAAACTCCACTTTCATTTGCGGAAGATTCGCGGGAATTAAGGCGCTACTTCCCCCCAGAACAAATACGTGAGATCTCCGCGCCAGGGTGGCTTGCCGTTGGAACAGCACGGAGATAGGCTCACCCGGAACGTCTGGCTCCACCACCAGGCAGGCATCGGGATTGTCGCGCATCGCCTTGATGGCCTCGCCGATGTCCTTGCAGGCGATGATGTGCGCGCGCAGCACGCCCTCAAAGGCGAGGGCGAATACGTCGGCCACCACCTCATTTTTTAAAGCGAGGATAATCGTACTATTGAATTGCGAAGCCGCTTCCATGGCCTTCTACTGTCCCTTCTCTGTGTTCAAAATCGTTTGTAAGCACGTCAAAAGATCGGGACTGATTTCGCTCTCGCGTAGAACCCCCGATGCCTTTAGCGTGCGGCTCACTTCGAACTGAACATCACACAAGTATAACTTGGAATTGGCTCTTAACCCACTTTGGAAGAGGGTGAAGGGCCGGGTCGCCGCCGCCTCTACTTCCACCACGCCCCCCATATTGAGGATGAAGTATCTCGGCAACTCCGCGGTAGCTTCTTTTAGGCAGGCGTCCAATACTTCCACGTCGCCGATCAAGAGCGAGCCCTGCATGGTGATCACGCACGTCGTCTTTTTGCGATTGAGGAAATAGGAAAGCGCCATTTAGGTAAGGGGTCCGCTAAGAAATATGTTTATTTCTAGCATAGTGAACCAAGCGGGAAACGCAACGCCAGCGCAAAGAGAAAATAAAAAACGCGGTCCCGTATTGCGGAACCGCGTAACCTTATGCCAACAAAACTAGTTTTGTTCGGCGTACCTTAGCGCGGTTTGGCGGATTTCCTCGATCTCGCGAGCGTAGGGGGAATCCCCCTGGAGAAACTCCACGGGCATTTCGGCCGGCTTCTCGAGCGTGCCGATTTTTCGCACGATCTTCTTCCACCAGGTTTGCGCGCCCCGGAGATTGAGCGCGGCGCTTAAATCCGGAACTTCGCCGAGCGTCGGACGGCAATCGGGGTTGCCCTGAACGTTCACGCAACTTTCCTGGTAATTTTCGTCGATGGGGAGGATCACCGCGGGGATCACCGGCGGGAGCAGTGCCGAGGAGTTCACCTCGAGCTTGATCTTGTCGGCAAAGGGAAGCTGCGTAATGAACTGGAGCTCACTAGTGTAGCGGAAGGCGTCGCGCAGCTTGCCCAGATTATCGAGCTTCACGCTGAACACGCCGGCGTCGAGATAGAAGCTGTTGATGAACATCGCGCGCAGCATGAGCACGGAGTACGTAGTGTCGGAGAAGCGCCCCCCGCCCCCCAAAATTTGTTCTTTGATGAGCAGCTCAATCGTGTCCTGGGGAATCTGCGCGGCGATCGCCTGTAGGGCCACTAGTTGCACCTGCTTGCGGCGGTTGAATTCCGCCACGTAAGCGGGAAGGTAGCCGCCCAGGAGGCTGCGATCGTAGAGCTCCTCGTTCGGCACGGTCTTATTTAGTTCCTTGAGCTTGGCGTACATGAACTTGATCAATTCGTCGGTGTTCATGTTCTCCGCCACGAGCTTGGCGCCCGCGAGCAAGCCCGCCTGGGGCGGGGTGTACTCACGATTGTTTTCCGGTGCATCAAGGAGCTTAAGCCCTTCCCCGATCGAGGCCTTGCGCTTGAGCTCGCGCGTCGTGGCCTCCATGCTCTCCGTGGTCCCGGCCATGCCACCCGTGGTGGATTTCATGGCCGCGAGGTCGGATTTCATCGTTTCCGTATTATCCATGGCATCCACGGCTTTGCAGCTCACGAGCGCGGTTACGGAAAGGGCCAAAGCGAAAAGCGGAAGGGGGCGCATAGGAATCTCCTGGGTTACCGATAATTTTAGATTTCGCAGTTCGTGAGCTTCTGCTGCAGGCCCTTCAGGCCGTCGTCGCTGCCGGGATTGCCGAGCCAGAGCGCGAAGATGCTACGCACGAAACCGGCGCCACCCTTTACGGTAACGGCTTGGCCCTTGGCGTTCTCGTAGGTAACCGCTTCGCTACCGTCGCCCAATTTTTCACCCGTGAAGGCGAGAACGGCCCCGTTGGGCACGTTGCCGCCGGCGGAAACCACTTCGAGGAAATTCTGGATGGCTTCGTTATTGGCGTCGATTTCGTTATTCTCGAAACCTTCGGAGAAGGCGGTTTGCAAGTCACTCTTATCGATCGCGCGCAGGAACTGTAGGCGAACCGCGAGGCCGCTCAGGTCCTTGAGGGAATCGAGCGCCTTGTCGCTCTCGCAAACATATTTCGTTTTATCACTCACGAGAAGTTCACCCACGTAAACGCTGAAGAGCCCGAAACGCTTACGCAATCCCGCGCCCACCGTCACGAGGTCCGTGCTACGTCCCTCAATTTCCATTTTCCCGCCTTTGGAAATTACTTTGCCGCTCACCTTACTGGCGCTGTTCTCCAATACGAGAACGCCGGCGAAAGCGGAGGGGGCCCATACCAGGGCGGAAAGAATCAGGCTGATGGCGGACAATTTCATAGTTTCTCCAAGCTAAGGGGTATTTAGGATCTGGCAACAGAATGGGGGTCTTTATACTCATCGCAACGCTTAGCGTCAATAACAGAAAACCCTCAGGACTGTTCACAAAAATGCTCGACGCAACTTAGCACATTTTCGTTTATCCGCCATGCCCCAGAACAGCCAGGCGCCGATGCAAAAATTCCCGTTTCGGCCCCAAGGGAAGCGGAATAATTTCCCGCCCTTAGCTGGCACCCGCTTTGCAGTTCCCGATTAAGTACGGAGCGGACACGTCAGTCCTTCCGAAAAGGAGCGTTTATGATCGCAGCCAAAAATTTGTATCGGGAACAAAATCTAGAGACGGGGGAACCCGATCCCGTGGAGCAAGTGGAAGCGAGAGAGCACGGCGTGCTCTTGGGCAGCATCCTGATGTTCGTGATTACCATGGCGCTCTTTTTTCTCCCCGTGGTGAATGGAATTATCGGGGGGGTGATCGGCGGCCATAAAGTGGGCCATACCAAAAACGCCATCATCGCCGCGATCGTGCCCGCCATGGGAGTAGGCTTCCTATTATGGATCGCCCTGAAGGTAGCGAATATCCCCGTGATGGGGGTTCCGCCCAGTGATCCCGAGCTCGCGCTGCTCGTGGTGCTCTCCGATCTGGGCCTGCTGGTGGGCGCGGCCATCGGCGGAACGCTCGCGCAAAATCGCATCGATCGCTTCAATCGCGCATAATCCGCGCGCAAACTTACAATCTACACGCTAAACGGAATCACAAAATTTGCCGGCGCAATGCCGGCAAATTATTTTTCTTTTGCTCGCTACCTGTTGATGTGCGGATGGCGCGCCTCATAAAATTAGAACGCACCTAAATAATTTTTCCTTCATCAGCTTTTACTCAAGGAGGAGTACTAATGAAACGGATTCTCGCGTTCGCGTTCCTGCTCGCCTTCTCGATTACGTCCCATAGTGCCGCCGCCGCCGAAAAAGAATGGACCTTCCTTCTTTTCCTGAACGGCAATAATAACCTCGATAACTTCGGTAAGCTCAACATCAACCAAATGGAAAAAGTAGGCTCCTCCGACCAAGTGAACATGGTGGTGCAGTGGGCGAGTCTCGCCAACCGCGGCACCCGCCGCATCTATGTGCAGAAAGACGAAAACTTCGCCCAGGTAACCTCGCCGACCGTGCAAGACATGGGACGCGTGGACATGGGCGACGCGAATGTGCTCGAAGATTTCATCAAGTGGGGCGTTACGAACTACCCCGCGAAGCATTACTTCGTGGCCGTTTGGGACCACGGATCCGGCTGGCGCGCGCTGCAAGCCCGCAAGAGCGGCGAATTCCAAATCAGCGATATCAGCTGGGACGACAATACCGGCCACTCGATCACCACCAAACAGCTCGGCAACGTGATGAACAACGTAGCCGCCTGGATGGGCCGCAAGATCGACATCTACGGCAGCGACGCCTGCCTTATGGGAATGGTGGAAATCGCCGGCGAGATGAAGGATTCCGTGGAATACTTCATCGGTTCGCAAGACCTCGAGCCCGGACGTGGCTGGCCTTATACCGAAATGTTCGCCCCGCTCGTGGCCAATCCGCTAATGAGCGCCCGTGATTTCTCGATCGCGACCACCGAGGCGTACACCAAGTCCTACCAGGGTGGTAGCAATGGCACCAGCAGCGTTACGATGTCGGCGTTCAACATGAACCATTACGGCGCCATGAAGGATTCGATCACGATGCTGGGATCGGAAGCCTTACGCGCGCCTAACGAATCGAAAACGCTGATCAACCAGGCCGCCCGCACGGCCCAGGATTTCGAGTACTCCGACTACGTAGACCTGGGCGACTTCCTGAAGAAACTGCTCGCCCAGCCCATCCGCGACTTTAGCCCCAAGATTGTGGAGGACGCCAACACCGCCCTCAACTCCTTCGTGCTCATCACGCGTAATTCGGGCACCTTCCTGAAGGCCACCGGCGCTTCCATCTGGATCCCGAAGGACACCAATACCCTGAACCGCTACCTGGCTAAATACAAAGGGCTACAATTCGAGGCGGACACCCGCTGGTCGGATGCGCTCACGGGTTTCGTAGGTAAATAAATAGAGTTTTGCGAGAGGAGCGCGGCTTCACGGGGCTGCGCTCTTTCTTTTTTCCAGGAACAGACGCAAATCCTTCACCGGTTCTTCACGCAAATCGAACGCCAAGTCTCCCGAGAAATCCTTGCTCAACCCGCGCAGTAAATAAGATCCGGAAGGGAAGCGGCCCGTGAAGCGAAACTCTCCGCCGCGCGCCTGCGTGTCTTCGAGCACCACGCCTTCGCGGATCAGTTGCACCTTCACCGATTCGGGCAGCGCCGCCATCGGGCTCACCAGCACCGCGCGTCCGCGAATTTCGGTGGCGCCGGCTGGTTGTTCCATAGTGGCCACAGCTTGCGTTCCTTCCCGGCTTTTTCGTTCACTCACTCCCGACGACGCTACTTTCTGACGGCTGCAGGCATGAAAGAGCGATACGAAGAGTAAAAACGAGAGAATAAATCTGGTTTTCATAGAGGAACGATAGCAAGCCGGTAGCACCGAGCAAGAGGCAAGCTAGCGTAATATCAAAGAAAATTGCTCTTTTCTTAAGTATTTGAAATTCTTCATTAAGTTTATTGACTATGTAAATCAAGTAATGCTAAGACGCACTGCAGTATAGTTTTCAACCTATTTTTTCGCTCTTTGGAGATTTGTATGAAGAAAGTTTTCTTGGCCCTCTTTGCGTTCGCGGCGGTGCATTCCACCCCAGCCCTCGCCCTCAATGGTTCTATCTCTTTCACCGCCGCCGAAGTGCGCGCCCACGAAAATGCCCTACCGGTGATCATGGACGTAGCTTCGAACTGCCTGAAATCGGATCTCGCCCGCCACAACTCCTAC
>JACCDG010727408.1_pt1 | contig 10978 bp, 13 predicted proteins | sample 7442471 | NCBI WGS metagenome assembly JACCDG01 (sample SAMN15323444, study PRJNA562643) | freshwater metagenome | isolation source: river surface water | place: USA:Blue River Watershed | collected 2017-08-17
GGGGGGGGTACCCGGAAGGACCCATCGACCCCTCCCCAGTGCCCCTGTGGCCTCTCCAGCGCCCGCAGGAGCCGCGCTCCGCATCTAACCCGCACTACGCATCGATCTGCGGCATCGCCCGTCCTACGGCCTCTGGCGCGTTCTACGGCGAACAGGTGCCGCTGTCCTGACCCAGACAACGCTTGGCATCGTTGGCGCAACGACACAGAGCGATGTCGGACGGGTCACGGCCCGCCGACTGGACACACAGGTCGTACTGTTCAGGGCACGACAACGGTATCGGGCCGGCGCCCTGGGCATCGGAGTCGCAGCCGATGACGATGACGAACAGCAGGACGATGACGGGTCGGAACATGCAGCACCTCCTGACAACACCGTAGCGGATTGTGTAGCGCACTGCAACATCCCAGCCGATATGGTCGCCGTTGCCTGACTCGGATGCGTGGAAGTTCTCTAAGTCCTGCGGGTAGAACTCAATGATATCGGATGGTGTGCCGATTCCACGGAAGGAGTTGCCAAGCATTTGGCCTGTATCGTGGAATCTGAATAACTGTGCAGCGTTGGCGTTCCACGATACAGGCCAAATCATACCCTACTCCTTCAGTGGATATCTAATTATAATAGGTATATACAGATAATCCGCATGGGTTGGACGTGTTTTTCGCGCGCAGACACACGCGCGCGACCGCGCGCGCCTCACGTGACGAGGCCCGCTGATGCGGCGCCGTATATGGCAATCTCAGGGATCAACCCCTGCAACCCCTGCTTACCCCTGCGGCCAGCGATATCGTTAGCGTTTTGCTCGCAGGGGTTCTTGCAGGGGTGTGTAGACCCCTGCAAAACACAAAAGGCTAGACATTATCAGTGTCCAGCCTAATGCGGTGTTAGATTGTGCTGTGATATCAGGTCGGCGTGCGTTGCCGTGCCGCTCGCTCGCGTTGCTGGTTCCAACGCAGACCAGCCAAGGCGGCGTCGAACTGCGCCCGGAGCTGGGCCAGCTCCACACTCGGGACCGTGTAGACCGGCTGGCGACGAATGACGGTCTTGACCAGCTCGGACATCGGCTTGGATTCGTGGTGTGTCATTGGGACACCTGTGCCAGGTCGATGATGTTGTGCTTTTTTGCCGTCGCACAGGTGCAATGCAGCGTGTTGTGGTTGGTCAGCTCATGTGCCCGATACCGACGCAGGATGCCGCACACGCACCGCACATAGACGCAGCGATTGTAGGAGCGGTCGCCCGGTGGCTTGGGTGCCGCACAGACGACGGTGTAGGCGCCGTATCGCGTGCCAGGCCTCGCCACCTGATAGCTCGGACAGCTGCAGGTTGCGTTGCGGTAGTCGTAAGCGGTGGCAGATGCGAACGTCAGAAGCACACCGCAGCCGCACCGAATCGAGAACCCGCTCGGTCCCGGTCGACGCGGCGCCGGCTTGAATGCTGGCTTGTGCCGGGCGCTTGGGTCGATGCGAGATTGCGGCTGCAGCCCGACGTTGCGTCCGCGATGCCGGCACCGCGGGCACGGTGGCGGATTCGGCGCCGACAGCGCGATGGCTGCATAGCCACCGGTGTAGCCGCAGTCGCAGCGTACGCGGGAGATATGGCCTTCGGTGCCGATAACGGTCCAGTTGGCGTATTTCACGGTTGTTGTCCTTGTGGTGAGTTACAGCGTCCAAACCAGAAGCCACGGCGCCCATGGCCGCGGCGGATTCGATTTTGCCCTGGTCAGCGGATGACGCGGCAGGGTCGCAGGCCGTTGGCGGATTCGACGACCTCGCGTGCCCCATCGAAGCTGTATGGGCTGGAGTGCCTAACGCCATCGATGAACCACTTGTCGTCGCTGGTTCCCGTCACTGCGCCGATTTGGTGATTGCCAATATACAAGATCCAAAAGTCTGGCTGATGCGACGACTCTTTCCAATACGGCTCTTGTGGCTCTGGATGCGCCGCCAGCGTCACCTGTTCGCCGTCGATCCACGTCGGCAGAACCGGCAGCTTCAGCTGCTCTTCAGTCCAGCGCATGGCCGCTTCCGGGGTGCGCATCAATTGGTCGAGATTGTCATCACGTCGCAGAATCGATGACGGCCAGTGCTCGATTGTATTTTCGAGATGATACCAGCTGGTTGTCGGGTAGTAATAAGCGCGCTCGCTGTCGTCTTCGTCTTGCTGAATGCCGATGATGTCGAATGCGCCGACAAACAGACACATTTTGCCGCCGAATTCGCCAGGAACATGCTCCCATCGCAGCGATTGGCGTACTGGCGTTGTCTGCATTGCAACAGTCGTCTTGCCGGCTTCAATCCGCCGCATTGCATCGCCACAAGCCGCAGAGAACTCTTCTGCCGTCATCGGTACCGGTGCGGGCTTGGACACCTCACGCCGACCCAGCTTGCCTGATTTCTCAGTCGGCAGCGCCACCATAAGCGATACAAACGCCGACATTGCAAACAGCTGGTGCAGTTGACTGGCTGCAGTGTCGCCGTTTGCCAGACACGACTGTGCGCGGCTCAGTTCTGTTTCAATGGTCTTTACCTGCAGGTGCAGGTGGTCATCGGTCATCATTTCTTGCGTCTCCGTTGTCGAGCCAGAGCGGCCCGACGTTGAAGCCGATTCGGTGGCGGTAACTCCGGCAACGTATCGGCGTGGTAGTTTTGGTACAGAATCGTCATCGATGGCGATGGCGACGTCTGGCCAGTGAGAAGCTATTGCGCCGCTGCCAGCAGGTACGAGGGTACGGCGAGTGTTGGCGTGGTCATGCGGCTGATTCCTTGGCAATGATGCGCTCTAGCATTTTGATTGCCCAAGGGTCGCTGCCAGCAACGCGAGCGGCTTCGATGTCCGCTGGGGCTCCGGTTGCCTCTGCAATCGTCAAGTAGCTGGCTCGCTCCCACATTTTGAGCCGCTCACGACACTTGTCCGGCAAGTCCAGTACTGCAGCTGCCGGCACAACTTCGGCCAAGAAATGCCGCGCCACCGATTCGAGCGTCGGCTTTTTGCCCATGCATCGTTCGGCGTGGAACCATGTCGGATTGTCTGCGAGCCAGTTGTAGCATGTGCCACCCATCTGGCCATACCAAACAGAAGTAAGAAATCCGACTTCTTTGGCCCAAGCAAGCGCGGGAAATCCCCATGTTTTGCTGTATGGCCCGGTGTGGATGATGATGATTCGATCGTCGGTAACGGTTGTCACACTGCCTCCAGATACGGCTGTAGAAAGCCCTCGATTGTGTTGCCAAATGCGTGCCCGACTGGCGTCCAGCCCGGTCGCTCTGTCCTGGCATTGAGCTCCAGCCGCGGCCCGCTCCGGCCAGCGCTGACGGCTTCAATGACGGCCCAAGCCGCTTCTGGCTTCGCGCTGTGCTGGCCACGTCGGGCCGGGATAACTGACCTTGGTCGCCGTGACGGGTCCGGCATCGATGTGGTGCCGCGTGTGCCGAGAATCAGATGCTCATGGCAGCCGCGGGCATACTTGCCCAGCCCCATCTGCAGGTCTGCATCGGTGATGTCGTCGACATCTTCAGCTGTGCGGCACTTCACCCAGCTCCAGCTGCGTGCGTATCGGAAGCCACGGGCCCGTAACACGTCGAACGCATCGGGCAGGTGCGTATCCGTGACCCAGAGCCAATAGTGCGCGTCATCGGCCATGCAGCGAATGACCGGCAACGCGATGATCTGCTTGACCGTCATCAGCGGGTAATGCTCCTGGGCTCCACGTCCGCCGCCGCCAGACTCTGGCCAAGCAGGGTCCTCTACGACGACGCTGTATCGCGGCAGATTGTGCGGCGGGAAGAGCATCAGACCTCGAAGATAATCAGCTCTTTGGCCGCTCTGGTAACTGCCGTGTAGACCAGTCGTCGATACGTTTCGGCGTCGCGGTCCTGCATCGCATCCAGCGCTCGATCGTGCACCAGACCGACACAATCCCACTGTGAACCTTGCGACTTGTGCACGGTCAGACACTCGCCATATTCGGCGCGCACCAGCCGATTGCGGTCGGGCTTCGATAGCTGGTCGTCCATCCGGCGCCAGGCATCGGCATCGGCGCTGCCGTCCAGTGCTTCGGGCCAGACCAGCATCTGGCCGGCTGCAGTATCGGCCACGGTCAGGTCAATCAGACCGATGCCGTCCGGTGTCCAGGTCGATACGGGCTCTGGCCACATATCGGTGACGGCGAATACCTCGCCGTTCCAGATGCCGCGTGCGTGCTGGTTGCGGGTGCAGACGATGTGGTCGCCGGCGTCCAGCAGACCGATGCGGCCGGACTGGTGACGCACCAGCGCGTTGACCTGTTTGCGGGTCTGATTGCTGAACGTGACCAGCGTCGCATCCTCGCCAAACATCCGCTTGCCAACCAGCCACGATGCCGCTTGCTCGCGGCTGCACCGGACGCGCTGATAGCCCGGCGACGGCGGTATCTGGCGCCAGTCACGGCCCTGACGCACTGCAGTAGCCAGCCGGATAATCGGCGACGATTCCGCCTGACGATGCACCTGCGTCAACAGCGCCGTCGGGTCGGCGAAATCGGCGCCCCACGTGTCGCCGACAGGTGGCAGCTGTTCGCGGTCGCCGACCCACAGAATCTGAGCACCAGACGGCAGCGAGCCGATTAGGTCGCCGGCCAGACGCTTGCCGACCATCGACGCTTCATCGCAGACAATCACACCGTTGCGCGACGCCACGGCCCGCGGGTCGGCAAAGTCGACGCTACCAGTCGCCCGTTCGTTGATCGTGCGGTACAGGGCCTTGTGGATGGTCGACGTTTCGGCGCCAGTTGTATCGCGCAGCCGGGCCGCAGCTTTGCCCGTTGGCGCCAACAACACCGTCTCGCGACGCATCTCGCGCAAGTCGGCAAGCACCTGGCGCATCAGCGTGGTCTTGCCGGAGCCGGCCGGCCCAGACAGCACCATTTGCCGCTGGCCGTCTCGAATGGCTGACACGATTGCATCTCTGGCCGTCTGCTGGTCTGGTGACAAATCGAACATGGGACCGCCGGCGCCGTGGTGTTGCGCTGTGCAGTACGCTACACAACCGGCGCAGGGCTGTCAACAGTCAGTGCATCGCGTCGTACAGCGTTCGCGGCGTGTTAGTCGCTTCAACGGCGCTGTATCGCGTCTGCTGCGTGCGCCCGTCGATCTTGGTCTCCAGCTGATACCCGTACAGCACGACGTTGCGATTCTTGCGCAGTGCCTTGCCGACCTTTGCCGCCATCGATGCCGGCCCGCCGCCGCCCATGACATCGCCAAGAATCGCCATCCGTTCGCAGATATCGACGATTTCTTTTGGCAACAGCGGCGTACCGATACGGGCCATTTCTGCCAGCAACACGCCCCAGTCGGAATCGTCGCGGCTGTCGTCGCGAGCCTCTTTTGCGTTGGCCCAGAACAGGCCGCCGGCGTGCTCGACGATGCCGCCGACAACGTCGCAGAACGCTGGGAACGTCGTGTCTGTGTACGATGCCGCAGGCCGGCCAGCTGCAAGCCAATCCTGGACCATCTGCAGCAGGTGAGACAGCAGCTCCGAGCGGTGGCGCGCGACCCACGCCTCCAGATTCTTTTCGCGCACGACGCGACTGGTCGGCTCGCCAGACGTATCTCGAATTGTGCAGTGCAGGCCGCGGCGAGCAAAGTCGCGACTCATGGTCATGCCGTTGCCGGTAAACGTAAACATCACGCGCACTTTGTACTTACCGTCTTTGCTGTAGTTCTTGAGCCGTCCCGAAAAGTCTTCGGATGTTACAATGTTCTCCAAAACCTCTGAATTGATATGGTGTTTTATGTTGTCATAGGCAACCATCGGCAGACCGCGACCCAGCTTGACCAGCGTCGCGTCGGCCAGGTCTTTTTCGTCTGTGTCCAGCGTTGTTGTTTCATAGTCCAGACCGTGCATCGCTTGGATCGTCTTGATGATCTTGGATTTGCCGACGCCTGGCTGGTTGCCGTGCACTGCAAAAAAAGGCACTGGCCCCGCGATCATTGGCCGGACCAGCGGCACCAGCATCGCGGCGATAATGTTGTCCAGGTCGGCCTGACTGACGAACGGATAATCGGCGTACACCTCGCGCAGCACCTCCAGCGAGTGCGCAGCCGACATCGATGCCGGCAGCTCGACCGGCACGCAATCCAGAATCAGGGTCTTGGTCTTCTCTGACCATCCGTCGCTGGCGAACAGTTCGCCGTCTGGCGAGTACAGCGGCGACGATGTGATAGAGATGACCTCGCGCAGTTCCGTGCGCCCGATTGGATCACGGCATTTGGTGTCGACCATCGACACCACGCGCGGCGACAGGCTTGACGGCTTTGGCACCCATGCGTTGGTCTTGGCGTCGATGCGCCACGTGACGACGGCGCACCGGTCCACGATTGCCGAGTCCAGCGAGCCATCGCGCGGCGACAGCTGGAGCATCTGCCGGTCATGACCGATGACGGCCAGCGAGCCGTCGAACAGCCAGATGCGTTTGTCTGCCGCCAGTGCGCCAAATACCAGGTCGCGCTGCGTCTGCCAGTCCAGACCGCTATCGACCAGCACACGGCCACTGGCATCGGTGTGTTGCGACGGCGTCGGTACGTCAATCGGTGGCTGGGCCGGTCTGGAGCTGTCGACCAGGTCGGCAATCGATGACGCCGCCGCCGCCGGAGCTGGCCACGCATCGGCCAGCGACCGTGCGCGTGCAATGACGTCGTCGCGCGACTCCCGCTGCCCGATGCTGGTGTCGTGCAGGGCCCGAAACGCCGTCCACGATTGGCCCGGGCTCCGAGCGCCGCGGCTGTACTCACAGCTGGCGTGCATACAGGTCAGGCCAACGGCGCCGGATGCGGCGATAGTGACGCTGCTGGTACCGTCGCAGAGCTTGCGGTCGCACGGACACTCCGACAGGACGTGCAACGTTCCGCCGTCGGATAGCGTTTTGGTCGACTCAATCGACAGCCCGGCCTGTTTGACGATCTGAATCGGGTCGAAGTCGACATACGGAGTAGGCGCCGGCATCGAGCTCGATGCGTGCGACGACGGCTGTGCGCGTACTGTCGGCGTACTGTCTGGTTGACCTTCCGCAGCACGCGCACTGCACGGCGTCGCGGCATCGAGCATGGCCAGAATCGCAGTCTCAGATACCAGAGCTGGGTCCAGCGGCGCCGACAGAATCCGCGCCATGCGCCAGGGTCGATCTGTCGTGCTGCCGCCGCCCTTGCAGGCCCGCGTGCCCGGCAGACGCCAGATGCGGGCCGGATTGAATACCGCCGGGTCCACCGATACCTCGGACGTGTCGTATCGCTTGGCCAGCGCCTGCAGGACACGCTGCGGCAAGTCGGACGCCGTCGGCAGCTCGCACCGGTACTCGATGTGTGTGCCGTTGCCACTGTTGCCGACTACCGGCTCTGGCCAGCCGAACGTCGCCAGCCATTGCACGATGTCAGCTGCGGTCGCAGCGGTCGCCGCCTGTTCTACGTCCGTGCTCGGGATATCCTTGACCTCTTGCCCATTGCGGCCCCGCCGTTTGGCGTCCACGTCGATCAGAATCCAGCGCCGATACAGGATGTCGGCGTCTGACGTCGTGCCGCCACGCTTGCCCCAGCGCAGCGAACCAGAGCCGCGGCTGGCCAGCACAGGATCGATTGGCGACGGCACGATGTAGACGCCGGCCCAGCCATGTAGCCGTCCCAGCGCGGAGATGGCCGTGTCAGGGTCGGAAAAGTACCCGTAGAAGATGCCCGGCTTGCCATTGGGCCTGTCGACGCCATCGATGACACGAATCTCAGTCAGAGCGCCTGGCTCAATCAGGATTTGCCATGCCTGGCGTATCTGGTCTGCATCGATAAGCGGCATCACGGCATCACCTCACCCGAACCACGGCACGGTTTGCAGTCCCGTTCGCCGGCATAGTCGCACCTGTCGCAGCCGTCGTCGCAACAATGCCGTGTGCCGAGCCCATCACAGCGCTCGCACGGTTCCGGCTCCGCGTCAAAGTCCAGCACCAGCTGTCGCCAGTTGCCGCCCTGTGCGCGGGCCCGTTCCTGCATTTTGTTCAGATCGTCTGAGGCTTTGCGCGAGATAGGCCACCGTGGTAGCCCAGCCCACGCGCTCACAGCCGCATCGGCATGATCACTGCCCGATAACAGCTGTCGCCACAAATGAGAATCGGCGACATCTGGTCGTTGATTTCCATCCGGATGTCTGCAGCGCCCAGAAGCGACACGGCATCGGACAGGTAAGCGCCGTTGATCCCAAGCTCTTTGTGCGTGCCCTGGGCCTTGACCGACAGCGAGTCGGACACTTCGATGCCGTCCGGATTGCGCGCGGAGATCGTCATTTCTGCGCCCAAAAGCCCAGTCTCTACGCTCATTTTGGTAACAATGTCGCCACGGCCAGCAACGGAGCGCGACCGGGCCAGCGCTTTGCCCAGAGCTTCGGATTGTGCGGTGATCAACACGGGATTTTTGTCCGGTACGATCTTGCGCCAGTCCGGAAACGACGCCTCAGTGACGCTGAAGTTCACGGTGCAGTCGCCGCAGCGAACGAACACAGACCGACCAAGCGTCGCCACTCCGACGGTGCCGGCTGGATTGGGCCCAAGCGCTGACGCAATTTCGCGCGCAGCATGGCCGTGAATGAGAAATGTCTGTTTGCCGACTTGCGAGCCTGTCTCGCGTTCGTACCACGCCAGACGATGGCCATCGGTGGCGACGCCGCGCATGGTCGTTCCGTCAAAGTCTACATACACGCACTGAATTGCCGGCCGGCTCGCATCCGCAGACGTCCAGCTGTAGAGCGCGCAGACCGCGGCCATATCGCGCGCCGGCACGTCGACCAGCGCCAGGTCGATTTCTTCGGCCCGATCGCCGATGTGGTCTGGCGTCTCGTATTGCACCAGCGGAATGCGGGTCCGCATCCGGCCAGAGACAACCAGCACAGCGCTGCCGTCTGCAATCAGGTCGATTGTATCGCCAGGACACGCGCTGACGGCAGATGCCAGCAGCTTGGCCGGAACACCCAGATCGAACTCTTGGCCGTCGTCGCTGGCGATACGGGCCAGCGCATCGATGGTGGTGATGTAGTCGCTGCAGCTGGCGGTGAGACGTCCGCCGCCGGTACGCAGCCGCATCCGGCCAATGGTGTTGCTCGGGTCTGGACCGGCAGCGCGAGCGGCGCGAGAAACGGCATCGCGCAAATCGCGTGCCGCAAAAGATACAGTGGCCATGGTCGTTCTCCCGTGGTGAGGGTAGGTGTCAGATGACGTCGGAAATGGTCAGCGCCGGCTCGCCAGCTGCGGCGCGCAGCTCGTTGACTGTGGCAAGCACGGCCTGCACCGTGCTTAGTTTCATTTTGGCGACCAGCTCCGGATGCTGGAAGTCGTACAGCTTGCGGCGGCTGACGCGACAGGTCTTGCAAACAGCCGACACGCTGTCAGGGCCTCGCAACCGGGTGATTTCGTCAAAGAGATTCATGGCTGTAGTAGCTCCAGAATTGTTTGCGCAGCCGATTGCGCGAGCGTCTTGCCGGCCTGTGGTACGGCGACGATATGCCGCCCGCCGCGGCGCATCCACACGTTGTCGCGCCAGCTCGCCTGGTCGTCGCGCAGTTTGCCAGTCGCCGACTTGACCTCGACAGCCACTGGCATCGGGTGCGATGGCTGGCCGCAGTGCTGACACGGCCAGTCAGCAATGAACCCTTGTAGGTCTGCCTCTCCGACGTCGCCAACGGCAACGGGTCGGGCAGCAATGCCGGCGCGACGCAGGATGTCAATCGCCGCAGACCGACTACCGGAGATGGCCAGGTACAGACCGACGTTGCGGCGCCGCAGCAGAACGCGCGGATTCGCACCGGCTTGCCGGCGGATTTCGTCGCTCAGTTGGGATTCCTGCAAGGCCATCGGTATCCAGTGTGCGACCGTGTGCCGCCGCGTCAGTGTGCAGCGCACTGCACTGCTAGTCAAGCGACGCGAGCGATTGGTGTGCCGTCGATGTTGACGACACCGGGGCCGCGACAGGTGCGGCATGGCGTCGGTTCATGCGCCTGTCGCGATGTCGCATTGCACTCGACGCAGAAGTGATGCGTGCAGTGGCAACCGTGTTGATGTTGTTTTTTTCCGCACTCTTCGCAGCGCTTGCACGCTGGACGCAGACCGCTACCCGTACACTCTTGACAGATTTTCGTTGGCATGTTTCCTCCCGTAATCCTCTCTCGCTGCGATGACTTTCACCGCAATCCACCTGACCACATAGACGCACATGCTGTTTCCAAGCGCGGCATATCGAGCACTATCTGACGCACCTGGAATTGCAGTGTATCCGTCTGGAAACGCCTGCAATCGCTCGCACTCGGTAGGTGTTAGGCGCCGGACTAGTCCGTGAACCAAGGCGTGCGCTTTATCTCCACCGCCCTTACTCGCCCGCAGCGTGCCGGCCATATCTTCGCCAAGCTCAGCTGTTGCACCACCTTTTCGACCGCGTAGCGCAACGCTTATCACACCCGGAATCTTGCTCTTATCCAGCGTTGGACAAACTGTTTTGGATGCAGAGTCGCCCTGCGTGACGCTGTTTTGCGCACCAAAGACGTAGGTGTCGTTGTCCAAATCGCCGCGCGGATGATGCCCTGCCAACGGTGCGGCAAGCACATAGTTGTCTTTGCTTGGCGAGCCGTCCGGACGGTTGCGGGTCAGTAGAGGATTGGCGACAGCAATCAAATTTTGGGTTTTGTCCCCTGCTGGTCCGCCTGTCCCTTTGGCCCACTTGCTTGTAACAGCACTGACGATTCCAGCGCCATCCGCAGCGTCTCCGGCAGTGCCTTCCCGCGCTTCTCCGCCCGGCGCAGGATACCCGCGCAAGCCTTCGCCGATAGGTAATAGCGCGTCAGCGATACTCCATCCTCCGCACGGTGCAGAACGTCCGAGAGCGACGACAAACACGCGGCGCCGTCGCTGGGGTACTCCGAAATATTGGGCGTCCAGCGTTCTCCATACAACGATGCGTCGCGGCCCAACAACCAC
>JACCDG011422722.1_pt1 | contig 10972 bp, 11 predicted proteins | sample 7442471 | NCBI WGS metagenome assembly JACCDG01 (sample SAMN15323444, study PRJNA562643) | freshwater metagenome | isolation source: river surface water | place: USA:Blue River Watershed | collected 2017-08-17
AGAGCCTGCTGGGACATCTTTGACTAAATGAATTCTGGCGCGGATACTCATTGCAGGTTTTAAATTTAGTTTTTCGGAACTTCCCATATGTGAAAAATCTGGCGATAGTCCATAGATTGCAATACCTAGACGAAGCAGATCAAAATGTGAATCAACATCATTAATCGCAGCTGCTGAGTTACTCAAGTGAATTACCTGCGGAGTAATACCAACGCTCTTTGCTTGCGCTACTGCGCTCTTAAAGTTTTCTAATTGCTTTTTGTTAAATTCATGTCCAGCTTCATCAGCTCTAGCAAAATGCGACCAAATACCAATTACTTCAATAAGCCCAGAGTCTTGATAAGCCTTGGCGCTGCGCACTAAGTCACTCCACTCACCAAGCGCCCCGCCGCGAGACATTCCAGTATCAACTTCTAGATGAACCCTGGCGCACTTTCCTAAAGATTTGGAAGCGCTAGTAATCGCCTCAAGGTGAGCAAGTGATGCGATTGCAATATCTATATCTTCATTTATGGCAGATTTGAAATCATCTGTGATCGGAGTTAACCAAGCAATAATTGGCGCGCTTATTCCGCCTTGCCTTAAAGCTCTTGCCTCCTCAAGTAGTGCAACCCCAAGCCAGCTAGCGCCAGCGCTAAGCGCGCTCTTTGCTACTGGAAGGAGACCGTGGCCATAACCATCTGCTTTCACTACAGCCAGAGCTGGTTTGCCACTTTTAGCCATTAAGTATTTGATGTTATCTCTAATGGCTCCAAGATCTATAAGTACTTCTGCCCGATTCTCCATAGTTAATCGCTTCTTTTTCCTATATACCTATGAGGGCTGACGCGTCGAGGGAATAAAGCGATCAATTGCAACTACTAAAACCAATATAGCTCCACCTAAAAACATTCCACCAAGAAGATCGGTAAACCAGTGGGTATTACGGATTAGCGAAACAGCTCCTACTGCAATAGTGATAACAGCTACCAACCAATAGAGCTTTAAACCTTCAAATGGAGCTCTATGGGTATAACGAAAGATTATGTAGGCAAAGAGCCCCCAAGTTACAAGGGCATTTGAAATATGGCCACTGGGATATGCCATACCATCGCTAAACATACAGAGGTCAAAATCTTCTTTTGCTTTACATCTTCCAAAGAAAATCTTAGAAGCACCTACAAAGATGTTTAAAAATACCAATGATAGAAAAGCTAGATTCAAAGGTCTAAAAGATTTAAATCTTCTACTGATCAGGCCTGCGGTAATCAGCAAGATAAGCGCGGTAATCCATCTAAGACCTAAGTCATCGATTCGAAGAACTAAAAAGTTAGTAAATCCAGAGAGCTTAGGGCGACTTAGATCTGCTACAAATTGATCAAATCTATAGAGCAGGCCTTTATTGATGACATCAAGAGTTACTAAAGCAAAGCCAAGAAGTAATACTGCGCACCAAGTAAGGGCAATATTCATCTCCCGACGACGAATCTCAATTCTTTGATCTACAACATCATCAAAGAGGCTACTAGGACCACTCATTCCACTGTCACCGATTTAGCGAGATTTCTTGGCTGATCAACATCATTTCCCCTTGCAACAGCCATTTCATAGGCAAAAACTTGCAAGGGAACGATTGCAAGTATTGATTGTAATAATTCATCACAGCTTGGAATTCTAATAATATTTTTAACATCTAGCGAAATCGAAGAATCTGCAATAGCAATCACATTAGCCCCGCGCGCTCTAACTTCTTGAATATTACTAAGCATTTTCTCGGCTATCGGCGATGATGCAGGAGGCAGAATTGCAATTACCGGTGTTCCCTCTTCAATGAGTGCAATTGGTCCATGTTTCAGCTCTCCGCCGGCAAAACCTTCAGCATGCATATAAGCAAGCTCTTTTAGTTTAAGGGCGCCTTCTAGCGCGGCGGGATATCCCACATTTCTTCCCAGGAAAAGAACTGAAGTTGCATCTTTAAAGCCTCTGGTCATCTCACGAAGTGGTTCGACTGTTTCTAAAATCTCCTCAACTTTATTTGGCAGTGCAAGTAACTCAGAAATGATTGCTGCAATCTGCGCGCCACTTAAACTCTTATTGTTTTGAGCCAAATAAAGAGCGATAACTTTAAGCGCCACAATCTGTGTTAAAAGCGCCTTAGTTGATGCCACTGCAATCTCAGGGCCGGCGTGGGTATAAAAGACTGCATCAGATTCTCTGGCAATTGATGAACCCATCGTGTTACAGATAGAAAGAGTTGCCGCTCCAAGATCTTTGGCATGGCGAGCGGCCATCAAAGTATCCATAGTCTCCCCAGATTGAGAGATCGTAATTACCAAAGTTTTTGGAGTTAAAAAAGGCTTTCGATATCTAAACTCAGAGGCTAGTTCAACATCAACAGCAATTTTTGACCATTGCTCTATGGCATATTTTCCGATTAATCCTGCGTGATATGCAGTGCCGCAAGCTAAAATCAAAATTCGGTCAATATCTAGATTAAGGCTTGAAAGCTCGCTACAAATAACTTTTGAGTCATCGCTAAATCTTCCAAGTAGCGTTTCAGATATAGCTTTCGGCTGTTCGAAGATTTCCTTGAGCATAAAGTGGGTATATCCGCCGCGCTCTGCTGCTTTTGCATCCCAGGTAATCTCAAAAGGCTTAGCGCTGACTTGCTTACCATCTAAATCTGTTACTAGAACTGAGTCAGGACTTACCTGCACCACTTGATCCTGCCCAAGCTCTAAAGCGCTCTTGGTATGAGCAATAAATGCCGAGACATCGGATGCTAGAAAGTTCTCGCCCTTGCCAAGACCCACAACTAGCGGTGAATTACGCCTTGCACCAACTATTACCTCAGGGCTATCTGATGAGATAGCAAGGAGAGTAAAAGAGCCACGAAGTCGCTTGCAAACCTTGCGCATCGCATCTGCCAAATCTTTGCTCAAATTAAATTCATCACTTAAGAGATGAGCAACTGATTCAGTATCGGTTTGAGATGCGAACTTATGGCCACGCTTTTCTAGCTCAACTTTTAGTTCTAAGTAATTTTCAATAATTCCATTATGAATAACAGCTACTTTTCCATCACTTGAAATGTGCGGATGGGCATTTTCATCAGTTGGTCCACCATGAGTTGCCCAGCGAGTGTGGCCAATTCCACTTAGAGAATCAGCATGATCTGAAGTTAGCGCGCTCTCCAAATTGCTTAACTTCCCGGCGCGCTTTGCCACAATTAACTTCTCGCCCACTTTGCCAGTAAGAGCAATTCCAGCTGAGTCATAGCCCCGATATTCCAACTTACGAAGCGAATCAATGACCATTGAAAGGGCAGGTGAGGCTCCGGTATAACCGATGATTCCGCACATTTAAATTGGCTCCCTTAAAGTGAGAGCTCTGATTTTACTAGCGTTGCCAGTTCTGAGGCTAATTCTTGAGCAAGAGATAGATCTTGGGCCTCAATCATCACTCTAATTAAAGCCTCAGTGCCAGAGGCGCGGAGCAAAACTCGACCTTTATCTGACAATTTTTTCTCTACATCACTTACTGCTTTAGCAATGACTTGATTTGATGCCAATTTTTCTTTCGCTACTCCTGAGACATTGATTAGAACTTGCGGATAGCGCTTCATAAAGGAGGCTAATTCACTAGCACTTTTTCCGCTCTTCTTAAGTTTTGAAATAAGCTGAAGCGCGGTTAGTAAACCATCGCCAGTATTTGCATACTTACTCATGATGATATGGCCTGATTGCTCTCCGCCTAGACGATGTCCGCCAGCAAGCATTTCCTCTAATACATAGCGATCACCAACAGCTGTTGCAATGAACTTAATACCTTTTTCCTCTAAAGCTTTAATAAGCCCAAGATTTGTCATAACGGTTCCCACAACAGTCTTTGTTGGTAGCTCCATATCTTGAGCAAGAATTCCCAATATGAAATCACCATCAATAACTGATCCTTTATCATCAATAGCTAGGACTCGATCAGCATCGCCATCATGAGCAATTCCAATATCTGCCCCCTCATCTTTAACAGCTGCAATTAAGCTCTCTAGATGAGTAGAGCCGCAGTTATCATTAATATTTAAACCATTGGGAGATGCTGAAATGGCAACAACTTCTGCCCCTGCTCTTTTAAGTACATCAGGTGCAACAAATGAGGCAGCTCCATTGGCGCAATCAACAACTACTTTTATCCCACTTAAATTGCCATCAAGACTCTTTAGAAGATTTTTAATATAACTCTCTTTAGCCTCAAAATCTTCAATTACTCTGCCAGCGCCATTATTGCTTACTACTGTTTTGCCTAACACGCCCTCAATCTTTGCTTCAATTTGATCAGCTAGCTTTGACCCAGTTCTATCAAAGAACTTAATTCCGTTATCACTTGCTGGATTGTGAGATGCGCTAATCATCACACCAAGATCTGCTCCTCGATCTTTAACAAGAAATGAGATGGCAGGGGTTGGAAGAATCCCAACTCGATAAACATCAATACCAGCACTTGAAAGACCGCGACAGATTGCCTCCTCTAAATACTGTCCTGAGGCTCTTGAATCCTGGCCAACAATTGCAGTTGGGCGATGGCCAGCAAACTCACCAAGATCTGCCAGAACTGTTGCGGCAGCAGTTGAGAGGTTAAAAGCTAGTTCAGCAGTTAGATCAACGCCAGCAACACCTCGGACACCATCGGTGCCAAAGAGCGCCATTTTTCCCTCTTTGTTAATTAACGCTTGCTGTATTGAGAACGCTTACGTGCTTTCTTTAGACCATATTTCTTGCGTTCAATCACGCGAGCATCACGGGTTAGGAATTTTGCCTTCTTTAGAGCTGGGCGATTTGCATCAGTATCAATCTCATTTAGAGCTCTTGCAACGCCTAAGCGAAGCGCTCCGGCTTGTCCTGAAATTCCGCCACCATCAATGCGAGCAATAACATCATATTTACCCTCAGCGCCAACGGTGCGAAGTGGCTCAGATACTGCCTGTTGGTGAACTTTATTTGGGAAATAAACTTCTAAATTCTTATTATTAACAATCCAGCGACCAGTTCCTGGTGTTAGACGAACGCGAGCCACAGCTTCCTTGCGTCGACCAATTCCTGCGCCAGCTGCAATTACAGCAGCGCGGTTAGTTGCAGCAGCAGGGGTTGCAGAGCTAAAGGCGGTTGCGTTCTCTTCTTTTTCGCTCATCTTTTACTTACCAACCTTCATCTGATCGATCTGGGTAAAGACATATGGGATTGGTCCTTGTGATCCATGAGGATGATTAGGGCCAGCATAAACTTTTAACTTAGAGGCCATCTGCTTGCCGATAGAGTTCTTAGGAAGCATTCCCTTAATTGCCTTTTCAACAGCGCGAGTTGGAAACTTCTCCATCAATAGTTCATAGCTGCGCTCTGTTAATCCACCTGGATATTGTGAGTGCTGATAGGCCATCTTGTTAGCCATCTTTGATCCAGTTAAAACGATTTTTTCGGCATTAATTACGATTACGAAATCTCCCATATCCATATGAGGAGCAAATGTTGGTTTATGTTTTCCGCGAAGCAAGATAGCGGCATGGCTAGCAAGGCGACCAAGGACGACATCAGCGGCATCGATTACATACCATTGACGCGCAACATCCTTCGGGGTCGGTGAAAAGGTGCGCACGGGCAGACTCTCTTTCTTCTTACTTTTCTATTTAGTGCCGCTCCACAGCTAGCGGAGACAGAAGGCGAAGATTACCTGCACTATGCAAAGGGGTCAAAATCGAGCCTGATTAATGGCTCCAGACTGGTTCAGGGCTCTCATAGACCGCACCCTCTGCGCCAAATATCAAAAATCTAGTAAATCCTTTAGCAAACCAGCGATCATGGGTCACAGCAATAACAGTTCCTTGATAAGCATCAAGTGCTCGCTCTAGCGCTTCAGCACTTGCCAGATCTAAGTTATCGGTTGGCTCATCTAGTAATAACAAAGTATCGCCAGCAAGTTCTAATAATAGAACTTGAAAGCGTGCCTGCTGTCCACCAGATAAAGATGTGAATTGCTGCTCTGCTTGTTGGGCCAATTCATATCTACCAAGAACAGATTTAGCTGCCCCTAGTTGCAAAGAGTTTTCCTGCCATAAGATTTCTAACAAAGTCTTTCCTACAAATTCAGGATGGGCATGAGTCTGGGCAAAAAAACCTGGAATTACTCTTGCACCGAGTTTAAACTCGCCACTATATCTAACACTCTCATCACCTGAGAGCCTTCTTAAAAAGTGAGATTTTCCAGAACCATTCTTTCCAAGAATTGCTACCCGATCTTGATAATAGATTTCGAAGGTAAATGGCTCTGTTAGATTCTCTAAAGTTAAATCCTTACAGGTCACTACGCGCTCGCCAGTTCTCCCGCTCTTTAAATTAACCTTCACATCTTGTTCTAGGGGCGGCGGAGGTGGCGGGCCGATCTCTTCAAACTTTCTAAGCCTGGTTTGCATTGCTCGATATCTTGAGGCCATATCTGGTGATGACGCTGCTTGCCATTGCAGAGTTAGAACTAGTTCTTTTAGACGCTTATGTTCATCTTGCCAGCGCTCTAGTACTTGAGCGAATTGAGCATTACGAGCTTTCCTTGCATCATGCCAAGTATTAAAGCCCTCACCATGAATCCAGGCGCTATTGCCAGTAATACCTTGTTCAAGTGTGACAACTTTGGTAGCAGTTGCTGCTAACAACTCACGATCATGGCTAATAAATAGGATCGTTTTCTTTGAAATTCTTATCTGCTCCTCAAGCCACCTCTTGGCTGGAACATCTAGATAGTTATCAGGCTCATCAAGGATTAATACCTCCTCTGGTCCATTAAGTAATACTTCAAGAACAAGGCGCTTTTGCTCTCCACCAGAGAGTGAATTAACTAATCGATCAGATACTCGATCAAAACTCTTGGCTAGCGCGTTATTAACTGCAATATCCCAGAGCACTTCTTGTTCATATCCCCCAGCATCTCCCCAATCGGCTAGTGCTTGGGCATATGCCATCTGCTGACTCTCAGAATTATTGGCAGCCATTTTAATTTCAGCCTCTTTAAGTTTCTCTGCAGCTTGTCTGATTCGAAGGGGAGATACTGAAATTAATAAATCTCTCACCGTTGATTCATCTCGAATCGAGCCAATAAATTGGCGCATCACACCAAGGCCACCATTAATAATTATCTGACCAGCATCAGCAGTTATATCTCCGGCAATCATTCGAAAAAGAGTTGTCTTGCCAGATCCATTAGGTCCAATCAGAGCAACCTTTGATCCCTCGCCGACTCGAAATGAAACATCGCTAAGTAAAACTCGACCATCTGAGAGGGCATACTCAATTCCAACTACATTTATCTGCCCCATTTACTCTTCATCTCTTCTGCGAGCAGTGACTTTAGAGCGAGCTTCAAGTAAATCATCAGCTGGATACTCAATAGCAATCAGGGTTAAACCTCGTGCTGGAAATACCATGCTCTCACTAACTCTAGTTTTATTGGCAAGTAGCGATGAAATCCACTCTGGCTCAAAGCGAGATTCTCCAACACAGACTACTGCTCCAACTAGATTTCTCACCATTGAATAACAGAAAGCATCAGCAGTAACTCTTGCTTGAAGGGTTGAATCAGCCATTCGCTGCCAGCTAAATTCCTCAAGCCTTCTTAAGGTAGTTCCAGAGCCACCAGGTTTACAAAATGTTGCAAAATCATGATCTCCAAGCAATCTCCTACTTGCCTCATTTAACCTACTTAAATCAAGGTGTCGATACCAAGGCGTGATATCAAATCTCTTTAACGGATCAATATGCTGTTGACCATCTGCAATCTTATAAATATAAGTTCGGCGCAGAGCAGAAAAGCGAGCATGGAAATGATCTGGAGATTTACTAATTTCTTTAACCAAAATCTCTTCACTTAGCATTCTATTAAGGCGATATTGCAGATCTTGAGTGTTCCAAGGCTTTCCATATTTATCACGCTCTGGCAGATCAAAATGAGCAACTTGCATACTGGCATGAACGCCAGCATCTGTTCTTCCAGCAACGATTAAATCAACTTTATTTCTAACTAAACCGCTAAGAGCAACTTCCATCTCACCTTGAATAGTTCTCTGATCTGGCTGTTTAGCCCAACCACTAAAGGCGCTTCCATCATAGGAAAAATCAATCCTAAAACGAAGAAACCCACTCTCAACTTTGAGAGTGGGTTGCTCCATTGACACTTCTTTTTTTACTTTTTTTATTAGAAAGAGCTACTCCGCTTTGGCGGCGGCAGCCTTCTTCTTTGGCGCTGCCTTCTTAGCTGCTTTCTCTGCTTCATTAACTATAGCTTTCTTAGCCGGAGTTCCTTCAGCTATTACTTCAATGATTGCCATAGGAGCGTTATCGCCCTTACGTGGACCAATCTTGGTAATTCTTGTGTAGCCGCCATTTCTGGATTCAAAGCGTGGCGCAATCTCAGTAAAGAGAGTATGAACTACGCCCTTATTTGAGATAGCGGCCATTACTTGGCGACGAGCAGCTAGATCACCCTTCTTGGCAGTGGTGATTAACTTTTCAGCAAGTGGACGCAGACGACGAGCTTTAGCTTCGGTGGTGCGAACTTTGCCATTTTCAAAGAGTTGCTCTGCAAGAGTTCTTAGGAGCAATCTTTCATGGGATGGACCGCTTCCAAGACGCGGACCTTTAGATGGACGTGGCATTAGCTCTCTCCTTAAGCCTGGTCGTCGGAGTAATCGACGCCATAGTTCTGATGTTGTGTCGGATCAAAGCCAACTGGTGAATCCTTAAGTTGCATGCCCATCGAGACAAGCTTTGCCTTAACTTCATCAATTGATTTAGAACCAAAGTTACGGATATCTAATAGATCAGCCTCACTACGTGAGAGAAGCTCTCCAACGGTGTGGATTCCTTCGCGCTTTAGGCAGTTATAAGAACGAACTGTTAGATCTAAATCTTCGATTGGAAGAGCAAGATCTGCAGCAAGTGCGGCATCTTGAATAGATGGTCCAAGATCAGTTCCTTCAGCTGCGTAATTAAGCTCATGAGCAAGACCGAAGAGCTCAACTAAAGTCTTTCCAGCAGAAGCGAGCGCATCTCTTGGGCTCATAGAACGCTTTGTCTCAACATCAACAATTAAGCGATCAAAGTCTGTTCTCTGCTCAACACGAGTTGCTTCAACCTTATAGGTCACGCGAAGAACTGGGGAGTAGATGGAGTCAACTGGAATACGACCAATCTCTGCTCCAACTAACTTGTTCTGCACTGCTGTGACATAGCCACGGCCGCGCTCAATAGTTAGTTCAATCTCCACATTAGCTTTGGTATTTAAAGTAGCGATATGAAGATCTGGGTTATGAACTACTACTCCAGTTGGAACAGCAACATCTGCGCCAGTAATAACTCCTGAGCCATTCTTGCGAATATAGGCCACAGATGGCTCATCATTTTCAGATGAAAGAACTAAGTTCTTGATATTTAAAACGATATCTGTCAGATCCTCTTTAACACCTTCTAAAGTGGTGAACTCATGCAAGGCTCCAGCAACACGGATGCTTGTAACAGCCGCTCCTGGGATAGATGAGAGCAGGGTTCGACGCAGTGAATTTCCTAGGGTGTATCCAAAGCCAGGCTCCAACGGTTCAATTATGAAACGGGAACGGCTCTCGTTTACTACTTCCTCGGATAGTACGGGGCGCTGTGCAATTAGCACTTCTTTCCTCCATTATCTTGAGAGATCCACTATTTGATCTCTCACTTAGTACCTACTTTTATGAAGTTTTTAAATCCTTGCTAGCCAGATGATTAATTGAGGCAGATTGCTCTGCCTTATTAATTACTTGGAGTAAAGCTCAACGATAAGTTGTTCCTGAACTTGAGTATCGATAATGGCGCGAGTTGGTTGACCATGAACGATGATTCTCATCGCAGATGGCACAACTTCAAGCCAAGCCGGTACTGACTTCTCACCAAATTCAGCAGATGCAACAATGAATGGAGTGAGGTCTTGCGACTTTGTTCTCACATCAATGATGTCGAATTGGCTGACATGGAAAGATGGAATATCAACTTTGCGACCATTAACCAGAATGTGTCCATGACGAACAATCTGGCGGGCCATATCGCGGCTCTTTGCAAAGCCAGCGCGATAGATCACGTTATCTAAACGAGTCTCTAGAAGAACAAGAAGGTTCTCACCAGTCTTGCCAGCTAAACGGCTTGCTTCGGTGTAATAGTTACGGAATTGCTTTTCCAATACACCGTAGATACGTGCGCATTTCTGCTTCTCACGCATCTGGAGTAAGTACTCAGATTCCTTCGCTCTGGCACGACCATGTTGTCCTGGTGGATAAGGGCGTGACTCAATTGGACACTTAGGTCCATCGCACTTCGAGCCTTTGAGGAAAAGTTTCACTTTCTCGCGGCGGCATCTCTTGCAATCTGCTCCTGCATAACGGGCCATGTTCTCTTCTCCCTTCCTTATACTCGACGTGGTTTACGTGGACGGCAGCCGTTGTGAGCAAGAGGTGACATCAGAGATGGCACCAACTTCTAGTCCAGCTGCTTGTAGTGAACGAATTGCAGTCTCACGTCCTGAGCCTGGGCCCTTGACGTAGACATCAACTTTCTTAACTCCATGCTCTTGCGCTTTCTTAGCAGCAGATTCAGCAGCTAGCTGCGCAGCGAAAGGAGTTGATTTACGTGAACCTTTAAATCCAACTTGGCCAGATGATGCCCAAGCAAGAACTGCTCCAGATGGATCAGTGATAGTCACGATGGTGTTGTTAAAAGTGCTCTTTATATAGGCATTTCCAAGGGCAACGTTCTTCTTCTCTTTCTTACGTGCCTTTACTTTTGCCTTAGGGGCAGCAGTAGTAGCTGCAGGTTTAGCTTTTGGCGCGGCCATTACTTGGTCTCCTTCTTCTTACCAGCGATTGCAACGCGTGGACCCTTGCGAGTACGCGCATTGGTATGAGTACGTTGACCGCGGACTGGCAATCCCT
>JACCDG011315747.1_pt1 | contig 10967 bp, 10 predicted proteins | sample 7442471 | NCBI WGS metagenome assembly JACCDG01 (sample SAMN15323444, study PRJNA562643) | freshwater metagenome | isolation source: river surface water | place: USA:Blue River Watershed | collected 2017-08-17
GATTTACCATAAACTGTTGTTGAATCTGGTAGATGACTTTCATTTCTATAATCATGTTTACCAGAATAAACACAATCAGTACTTAAATGAACAAGCCCATACCCCCTTGATTCACAATAATCAGCAAGATAATGTGGAAACATCTCATTTATTGTTTTATAATCGGTATCTGAATATTGTTTTTGAGGAATACAACCAATACAATTTATAAAAGTATAATTATTTGAAAGATCTAAATATGCATTAAGTTTGTCAATAGTATCGCGAAGGACATCAAACTCATTTCTAGAAATACAAATATGGTCTATATTATTTTTTTTACAATAAAAAGATAACATAGAGCCCATCATTCCATTCGATCCTAAAACTACAACCCTCATATATATTGATTAGATAGTAGATAAGTTTTTAAATCTTCTTTTGAAAGATTATTCATTGAACTATCAAATGCTGTTAAAATATTCTGATTCACTTGTTCTTTCACTGTAAGATGTATATAACCATCTTTCATATATGACATTCCACTTTCAGAAGAAGATAGTAAATCTTCATGAATTTTTTCTTTACAACGAAGTCCTGTGACTTTTGATTCCTTGGAATACATCTCACAGAAAATATCAAATAAATGTTTAATTTTCATTGAAAAAAGTTTAGGAATTATAATTTCATTGGCTTTTGCATAGGTTAATGCATATTCTATTAGATTAACACTATGATCAAGTGTCATTAGAAATCTTGTCATTTCAGGATGTGTTAGTGTTAAGGCGTTTTGACTTGATTTATTTGCGCGAAGGTAAGGGAGGATAGATCCACTTGAGTTGAGTACATTTCCATAACGCACACCTATAAATCGGACAGTACCTTTATAATTTTGAACAAAAGATTCTGCTATAGCCTTTGAATGACCATATACTGTAATGGGACTACAAGCCTTATCTGTACTAACAAAAAGAACAGTTTCTACTGCAGTTGGATATTTATCTAATGCTATCTGAACATTAGCGATTCCTTGAACATTCATTTGGATTGATTTAGCAGGATAACGTTCACAAATATCAATATGTTTGAGGGCTGCAGCAATAATAATAAGTGTTGGTTTAAAATGAAGAATACTATATTCAACATCATCATAGTCTGAAATATCACCTGTATACTGTAATAAATTAGGTGAGTTGGATACACTTGTCCGCAATGTCCATTGTTTTTCTTCATCTCGTGATATATTTATGATAATATTATCTTGAATCCATCTATGAGTTAACCGAGTACCAAGAGAGCCACTTCCTCCAAAGATAAGAATTCTTTGCCCTTTTGGTGCTGTTTCAGGTTTCTTTTCACATTGCATATTAACAATATGTTGAGACATATAAAAGTAGTTATGAGTTTTACTTTAGATATAAAATATACTACCAGTTGGGTGGGAGTAACTCTTTATAATACTTAACCAGTTGTTCATATGAATGTTTCCAGCCACGTGAGTTATATTTAGAACACAATAAATCAAGTGAAGAACCAAAATCAATACAACTAATTGTTGGAACATTTGTAAGAAGCTGGGCGATTAGAACTTTTGATCCTTGTCCTGCTGACGTAAAAACAAGGCAATCAGGTGTAAGTTCTTTTAGAACTAGTTGAAAATAAGAGTTAAAATCTTTGAACCAGTTATTTTCTGGAACTACAATGTATGTATCTGCATGTAATAACTCTTTCATACGTATATTTCTTTGATTGGATATAATTATTTTTTTCCGTTTGGTATTTTGGATTGATTGTATCAAGTGAAACATTTCAGATTTGTTAAAAAAATTATCATCATTCATTACAAGATGATAGTCTGCCCATGTTGGTTGTCCAATATTAAAATGACCTAAAAGTGTATTCATTCTTGCGATCCCCTCTTCTCCATGCCAGCGACCAACAAAAAACTGGGGATTCTGAATATAAAAGCAAAGACTCATGATTAAGCCCTGCGATAGCGAAGGAGTATAAGGATCTCCATCACAGTTATGACCTTGTACACCTATCATACAGTTAATTTCACCATCACCATATTTTACAAAGACAATTTGTTGATTATTCTCTATTCTTTGTGCAACTTCTTCAGTAGTTACCATAATAATAATATAACTAAAGATATTTACTTTAAGCGAAAAAAACGATATTTAAACGATTTTTTTAACTATTAGTAGATGTCCATTTTATTTAGTCTTGCAATGGGTCGTAACACTGTGTGTGGTGCGAAACGATGTTTAAATGCTATTGAATATAATCCTAACTCTGTAGTTTTGGCAAATTGTGATAAAGCTATAGATAGAGATTTATTTCAAAAGATAGTAGGTGAACATTTTGGAAAAACAATCATTATTAATCCCATTCCTCGTTCTCCAAATAAAGATGCAAATCTATTAGAATCGCATCTTCGGAACTATCAATGGGCAAGGGACAATGGAATTGAATTTACTCATATTTGTCTCTTATCAGATCAAGATATGTATTTTCGTAAAGGCTTGTATAAATGTATATCCAATTATCATGCTGGATTTTTAATGTCAAGTAACTTTATTAATAATTTTGAAAAAGATCAATCTAACTTTGCGATTGGAGATTATGTCAATCAAAGAATGGAACCATTCTGGTATGAAGGTCTTTTAAAGGATCCTCGAATGAAACGTATTATGTCTGAACAGATTGAAGGATCTTTTTATTGTCGTCCTCTTTTTGAAAAAATAAATAACTACATTGAAAATCTACCCATTCATTATACAAAAATAGAAAAAGTTCATTATGAAGAAGTAACCTTTGCAAATGTTTATGTAAATCTCTTTCAAGATGAGTTTCCATTACATTTACCTGTTTCGACAATCTATCGTTCCAACGATATTGTCTTTCGCCATCAGCATCTTATAAATATTATGGCAGGTGAAAAACAAAGAGAATCTATGCCTTCAAATGATGCTTTTTTATCCTATCACGCGTATACATTTGGTATTAAACGAGTCAAATATCATGAAGATTGGGATCTACAGGTAAAGCATCTTATTGAATACACAAAAGGTTATTTACATGCTAATAATATTCCTTGTGATTATCTTGAAGTATAAATATATTTTGTCAGTATTATTATATAGAATGGACGTTGTTTTGTATGAAGATCACGAGTTTCGTTTTGGTTCAACATGGTGGAAAGATGTAGTTCCCGATACTTCAAGCCAAGCTATTAAATATATTGAAGTAGGTGCTTCACGTGGACACAATATTGTTGCGATTGCACGTAGTTATGCCGCACATCCTGAATCTGTTATCTATGCTGTAGATACATGGGCTGATGATGATGCTGGTAGATATGATAAAGATCATTTTGATGCTATGATGTCAAAATATAATCTTACTGAATATGATCTCCTTGAAAGAGTAAAACCTATCAAGGGTGCGCTTGATGAAGTACTTTCTACATTCAATGATCAGGAGTTTGACATTGTTCACATTTATACTCATGATTTTCAAAAGATTACAGCCTGTTGTGAAATAGCAGCAAACAAGGTAAAACAAGGCGGTTTTGTTATTGTAGATAATACACATGAACCTGAAATTCTTGAAAAGAGTAAATCAGTTTATGATAATCCTTCTAAATCCATGGAGTTAGTTTCTAATAAAGAGCAACTTTGCATCTATCAGAAAAAATAAGTTAACTCATTCATAAGCTTATAAAATAAGATATTGAATGCATATCGGTATGTACTTAAAAGTAATGAATAAATAGTAGTTATAAACAATGTTTGATCAGTTCATAGATGCCCAAGATAAATATTTTCAAAATAAAAAACTACCAGCCCTTGTGATTCACGATTTTCTTTCAGAAATAAAATATAAAGAAATGTTTGACACTTTACAGTCTATAGATATTAAAGACTATGATCGATATGAAAACCCATTTGAAAAAAAATATACATTAAAAAAATTAAGTTTTCCAAACTGTGTTGTAGATTTTCTTGAGAGTTTTGAATCTGAAGAGTTTATGAAAGTCCTTAAAAGTTATTATCCTGATAAAAAAATATGTAGAGATACTTATCATCATTATTGGGGTGTTCACAAGTTTGGTAAGGGAGATTCTCTTGCTATTCATGCAGATGCAGGTGTCCACCCCCTAATGAACAAACCTAAGTTTCTAACAATAGGATTTTATCTAAATAAAGAATGGAATGAAACTCTAAAAGCTAATCTTGAACTCTGGGAAGGAGATTCACTTCAACAAGAGAATCCAGAAATCATACATTGTTATAAAGAGATTCATACTCTTGCAAATACACTTGTCATGTTTGAAAACTCCGAGTTTGGTTGGCATGGTGCTTCAGAAAGCTATCAAGGAGATCTTAAGATTAATCCAAGATATTTTGTGACATTATCATTGATGCTTGATGAGAACCCAACTTTACATCATAACAAGAGACGCCGTGCCTATTTTGCAAAAAGAAGAGGAACAACAGAATCAGCAGAAATACAAGATCTTAGAAAAAGACGTGCTGATAATCAAGAATCTGCAAATGTATATAGGATAAATATAAAAGATTAAAAAATAAAAACTTTTTATAAGAATCTATTTTAAAAATTTTTCATCAAAAGACCGACTCCCCAATCATCATATTTAACGAAACTTGTAATCGTCGAAAACTTGTTTGGATCAAAGGCTTTCATCCAAACATTTGGACCAATATGGCACATAATATCATGAAATGCTATAACACCACCTTTCTTGACATAAGGTATGAGGGCAAGTTCATATTTTACTTGTTCTATTGTATGAAGACCATCAATAAAAAGAAAATCAATCTCACCTCCCAGTTCTTTAATTTTTGCTATAATAAGATCAGTATTTTTTGAATCAGTTTGTAAGAGATGAACATTTGGAAAACCATATTTTAATATATATTCTCTATTTTCAATATCAATTCCTAGATACTTGCAGTCTGAATTTTTTTCTTGAAGAAAAAGTTTGGTTGAGTTAGGAACATCCATATTGGGCATAACTCCTATTTCTACAATAAGTTTGGCAGATTGCTTAATCAAATTTAAAATATTTAAAATAACATTTAGATTCATTGTTGACATATTAACACCAGGATAAGAATGACCCATTTGATTTGTAAGTTTACGAAACCAATCATTAGAGTCAGGAGGATCTAAATCACGTGCTTGAGGCCAAAGTTCTATATTCAAACGAGGAGTATATAGGGTAAAATCATAAATTGGTGGATCTCTTACAATGATTGGATCGTAATTCACAGGTTTTGACATAATAACAAATAGTATAACAAATACCTTAAGCCAAAATCATCAAGATGTAAAACGTACACCAATCTTGGTTAAATCAATAGTATACTCTTTGGCAATATTTTCAATATGTGTTTTTTGCGAGGGCATCAACCACCAAAGTCTTCCTGTGACAGCATGTATAGCTGGATAAATATCAGTAAAAGTCTCATCAAAAGGACATAAGTTTTTTGAATCTCTGGGAAATAAACAATAACATTTACAGTTAGCGCGCATATAATATTGAATAGCATCGCATTCACTACAACGAAAGTTATGATCAGGAAACGTTTTACATAATGAATAAAAAGAAGAACGTTTCCAAAAAGCACTTAATACTGACATCAAATATATAGAGGAAGCTTCAAAAAAATGTTTATCTTTACTATCTGAAACAATCATGCCTCCTGTCATCAAATGAAAATGGTCTATATTTCTTTCTTTCATGGTTTCAAATGCTTCTTCAATAATATCAACTTTTACATCATCAATCAAAATATTATTATCCATATTGAATAATACATAAGGTTCTTCTATTTTTTCCAATAAAGGTGACAATCGTTGGTAGAAATATGGACCATTATCAACGTACTCATGTACATAAGCAAAATCTATTTTTCCTTTAAAGTGTTCTTTTATAGCAGTTGCATTATTTATACAGAGAGCCATTTTCATAGGCACAAAATGTTTTAATAATCTTGAAATACAAGCTACTAAAACATCATGGTACTCAGTATGAGAATATAAAAGTAATACACAATCATCAAACATTATATTTTTTTAGGAGAAAAATATTCACTCCAATATCCGTAGGTTTTATAGTCATTAGGAGTACCCCAACATAAATAGTTTTTGACTTCAAACACCTTCACGTTATACCCCTTTTCAATCAAAGGATTAAGCAAGTTATCTACATAAAACTCACCATTTGTGCGTATATTTTTCTGATAAATCTCTTGAAGACCTTCAAGATAAAGTGAAGCGCGGCGGAAGAACATTGTACCAATGATACAATGTTTGTTTTCTTTATTCACAAAGGGTTTCTTTACTGATACTTCATGAATCGTTCCAGAAGCATCTACATCTAACCATGCATACATCTGGGGATAGAGTTTACTTGTTGGATTATTTGTAAACGACCACACAATAACATCGACCTTTGGATCATCCACAAGTTTATAATAATCATCAACATCATAATAGGCTCCATTATCTGATGCTGAAATAAGAATAGATTGGTCTCCTGGAATATTTGCTCCACGTAATCCTATTTCACATGTACAGGCTTGACCCTCTGTGACTTTCTCTATGGGAACAATGGTAGTCTGAGGAAAGTAATCCTCCAATGTCTTTGTAAGGGGATATTTTGCAAGATGTTCTTCAAGACACATGAAGACATTTCGTTTAGAGGGCGGTAAGCATTTCACCGCTTCTACAACCATAGGGTTCTTTTCAACAGGTAATAAGGGCTTGGGAGTAAGAAAACCCTGAACATAGAAACGACTTCCTGCTCCTGCCATGGGCAATAGTAAGGTTGTATCTTCATCGCCACGAAACGTTAAAGGATTATCATAACGATTTCGGAAAAAGGTAGACCATGTAAGATATTCTTCTAAATCACGAGGAGTACCCCATTGAAGCATCTTATTGATTTCAAATACACGAATCTTGAGTTGATCTTGTAACATAAGTTTATACACCAAACTTACATAATATTCATTATTTACCGTCATTTTCTTATCAATGAGCATCTGAAAATACTTTTTCAATAGTGCTCCATTACGAAAGTAATAGATACCATTGGATGCATACTCATTCATTTTATTGTCAGTGAAAGACTGTTTTTCTTGTATATCCGATACCCATTTATCATTGTGTTTCATGAAAGCATAGTTTTCACCATGAAGCATATGAGGATGAAAACCAATATAAGCAGCGATAGCACCATCAGCTTTGTTTTGTCTAGCATCTTCTAAAAATGCTTCATAATCCCATTGTGTACCAAAATCACAATAAGAAACAATGACTTCTTCATCATTATCTATAGAATCAAAGATTTGACTTACAGCATGGACGGGTCCTTGACGATTGTCAGTGGGAACAGAATGGATTACGGCAGTTGGAACTTTCTTCATCAAAAGGTCTTTCATGGGGAATGTTTGTAAATGTTGTTCATTGCAGATAAAGTCAATCTTAGTTTCTCCTGGAAAAAGATCCACCACGTGATAAATCATAGGTTTACCGTCTACATCAATGAGGGGTTTTGGAAGTGTATACCCTGCTTCCAAAAACCGTTTGCCAATGCCAGACATAGGAATAATGATCTTCATACTTTCTTATTCTTGAAAATATGGTTTAAACTTCTCAAGATCGCACATATACGGACTATTCAGTCCTTTATCCAAGGGACTTAACTTTGTCTCTTCAATCCAGCATAAATCCAAATGGAAATCCTGGGAGAATCCAGCGACTCCTTCCTTAGAAACTTGAAGTTGGTATTTTCCATTTTGATAAGAACAAATCTCTCCAACCTTTTCAAAAAACTCTGAATCGGAATCCAAAATCTTGGCTCGGGTGTACAAAGAAAAGGGTCCTTCGTGGGGAGCCAGGGGACATATATCTTTATACAAAAGTAACTTACCCGTACTCATGGAATGTTCAAACCGAGCATTGATCTCTAAGAATCCTGGAGTAACTAAACAGTGTACAATGGTATCTTTATTACAAAAAAGAGCATTGCTCATTCCACCACCAATGACACCAGCCACTTCTTTAGCAGAGGCAAAGTAAGCAATCTTTTCAGCCATCGTTAAGTCTTCACAGAAGATTTCTTGAAATCCTTTGGATTGTAAAAAGGATACCAAGTCATCTTCATTGATACATTTGCGTCGTGTAGTATAGTTTGTTCCAATGTTTTCAGGATGTTTAGATAACCATGAACGTCTACTCACATAGAACTTAGGAATGGGGACAAAATCAGATCCAACGCGTTGAAGAGCATTTGTTTTAAGATCATCCCAGACCTCATATGCTGATAGATAGGGAGGAGAGGAAGAAGCGCCTCCATGTGTCATAGATAATCCCACGTACATTTTTCTGTAAATCGTTTCAGGTTTGACAAAAAGATAATCTTGAATGCCTAACAAATCAAGAGTTTCCATAACAAAGGCTGGGAGTGTAGTTTTTGAAGGGTGAGAGGTTTGAAGAAGAAGACGGCATTCAGGTTCTTGTTTTTTGATTTGTTGATAGTAATATAAATAAGGTAAAGTATCATAAAGAAAATGAAAATAGTTATCCACATTGTAGGCAAAAAAGAAGACAGGAGAGCATTCTACATATCTTACAAATGGACAAGATCCAGTATAGACATTCTGTTCATAGAAACTATCACATTGCAATGACATGACACGTTCATCGTAAGGTGATATTAGTTCAGTGGGAGTAGAGATGAGTAGATTAGGATAATGTAAGTTTCTTCCACAAAGGACAGAGTCTTGAAGAACCTTGTAGCCTACTAATCTTGGAGGCGCAGCATTGGAGTGACTCATCAAACCAGACCATTGCCGAATCGGTGTAATATTCATTCTAAAAGAGAATAGAATCCTTGTTTAAACTATTGACCCAATCTTGCTTTTTCTTGCGGATTTTGTTCTAGTTCTTGTGTTCTTTCACAAGGTATCTCAATACAGTTACAATCAAAGTTTGATAGTATATAAGAAGTCATCATTTGTTCAGTAATCTCCATACTCTCTTTTGATGGACCTCCAATATAGCAATATCCTTCATAGATATGTACATAACGATGAAATGTTTTTGTTAAAAATAAATGAATATCTGGAGTAAAAGATTTTATCTGTGAAATATAACATAGATTAGGAATCATATACGAAGATTTCCAGTACCAAGATCCATCTTGATTATATAAGTCTTGTAAATAACGAATATCACTGATTCGTGCCATTGGATATTCTTTTTGTATTGTCTCAAATGTCTCTACTATTAAATCCATAATGTCTTCAAGAGTATCTTCAAGAAATATAATTCCATGATTTTGAAGAAAAAGGATACCACCTTGATTGTCATAGATTCTGTGAATAGTTTCAGATAAATCAAATCCTGGTTGAATATAAGGTATACAGAAGGCAGATGGAAAGAGTTCATTTAGTTTTTTCAGAGTAGGTTGACAAAGAAGGTTCATTAAAAAGGTAGGATGGAGATGAATGACATATTTATGAGGTAGAATATGAAAAAAACTTTCCATACTTGGTCTTCCTGTACCTTGAAGCACGGTGGATTGTAAGTCCTCATCTTTTGCAGCAAACTTTTCTTGTATAGCAGATATGCTACACACAACATATCCTTTATCTAAAGTTGTTTCTCCCATACAAAATCCAGATTGCTTAATAATGAGTTTATCACCATCTTTTACAGAAATATTTCCTCCTTTTCCCTGTACCATATCAAGACAACCACCGAAGAGTTTGGAGAGGTAAATATATTCATTTATAGCACAATCACTCATATTCATAAAAAAGAAGAAGAAAAAGAATCATCTGTAAAATACCCGTTGTACCATCTTGAAAAGATTTCTGTGGAAGAAAACTGAGAGAATAAGAAAAGGTCAAAAGTTTTTGTTTGATTTGTTCACCAGTATATCCTGAACGAAGAGTATAAGATGTATGATTATCTTGAAAGAGACATTTTTCGGAAAAAAAGTCACTAAATGGTTGTAAGATAACAGATAAATCATTAGAGACTACAATGTCAAGTTTGAGTTGATCATCTTGAATATAATAGTTAATGATAAAGTTAGCGTGTTCTTTTTGAGGAAGAATATATTTCTCAGAGTCTTCTTTTCTCTTTAAGATAGTATCCATTATCTTGTCTATTGTATAGTTGCGCTCTTTCATATCACGTTGTATTTTCCATTGATGACAGAGTGACTCTTGTGTGTTAATAAATATTTTCAAATCAAGATTCTTGAGTAGATTTTTCATGTAAAGAGTATGAAGTCCACAGACAATTAAGAAAGGCTTAGAGGATGTGATTTTTTCTGGAGTGAAACGCCCAGTACCATGATCATATTCAATAAGAGATGTATTACTTCCTATTTTTAAGCGTAAGACATCTTCAGATAATCGTTCAAGATTGTTAGCTTCTGGATTTAGATGTGTAATGGTCTTCCAGTTTTCACTTGAACGTTCCCATTTATGATAAGAATCAGTTTCAATAGAAAGAAAGGTATTATCAGGTAAAATCTCTTGAATATAGTTCATAAGAGTTGTTTTACCTGATGCAGAATCACCAGCAATAGCTATAACTTTACATTCAGACAAGGCAAGTTTGTAAGGAAGAGAAAACTGTAGTACATTTACAGAATTATTATGAAGATATGAGTAAAGAAAAGTATCTGATGCATAGTTGTTCTGCATAGATAAATGTTTATAATGAGAACAATATATATTCATAGTTTTATATGATCCAAATGCAAAATGATCATTATACGAATCCTTACAACTCTCAAATCCAAATGGAATATAAAGTTTATTCTTGTCAGCTTTTTCCAATAGACAAGTAAATTCAGAAGGATCTATTAGTATTTTAATATCAGGTCGTATTCGTATAACAAGGTCATATTTATCATGAATGAAAGAAAAGCA
>JACCDG011333792.1_pt1 | contig 10966 bp, 9 predicted proteins | sample 7442471 | NCBI WGS metagenome assembly JACCDG01 (sample SAMN15323444, study PRJNA562643) | freshwater metagenome | isolation source: river surface water | place: USA:Blue River Watershed | collected 2017-08-17
GCCACAAACGATGCGCAGCAGCCAAAGTGCCCGCTTCGTCGTTGGCCAGAAACGGTGAAACCTCCAGGCTCACATAACCATCAGCCTTGGCCGTTTGCTGATATTGCGGCAACAACAGATCACAAGCAGCCTGCACATCCGGAATCACCAAGGCCTCATAACGCGCCTCCGCGTCGATCGACTGGGCTTTCAGATCTGCCAGCTGAGATTGATAACGAGGGTCTTTGGCAATCGCATTGTAAAAAATAGCCGGATTGGAAGTCACCCCGGCAATGCCGTCCACCTCGATCAGGCGCTGCAACTCTCCCTCTTGTAACAATGCCCGCGATAAATTATCCAGCCACACTCGCTGGCCACACTCTCGAATCGATAACAGTCTGCTCATTTTGCATCACCAGAAAATAACCCAACGATTGTAGATGAATTGCGTGACGACGAAATAAAAAACGGCCATCAAATGATGGCCGTTTTTTGCCGCATTAACTCGAATCAGGCGCGACGACGCATTCCGGCAACACCGATCAGGCCCAGCCCAAGCAAGGCCAGCATCGAAGGCTCGGGAATCGTGAAACGCGACTGCAAAACATCGTTGGCACAACTCATGGTCCAGCGCGCACTCAGGTCAAGGGAGCCACTCCGCAATTGACTGTCCAGATTGTTGATACCAACCGTAGAAGACAGGCGCGACATATCAAACGTATAAGTCAATTTACCACCATTCTCGGAGAAACCCAGCAGGCTATCAGTCGCCGCAGAGGAAATCAGTTGCCCCCCGGACTTATAGCCAACTTCCTGGCCATTCCGACCACTGTCTCCCGACCAGCCACTACCTGCGCCACCTGGGGCAGACGTATTACGGTAATTGCCTGGACCCGCGTACTCGATACCGAAGGTGCCACCATAAATCTGCTTGCTGGAAGTATCGAAGACAAAACCAAAACCGTCGTTCCAATCAACACCCTTGTTTGACCCCGACAAATCCGAACGGTCTTTCAGCGAGTCGGCCAAATCCACATTGATGCCGCTACCCAGATTGAAATGCAGGAACAAGTCGCCATTGTCAATGCCAGGCGTCGCAGAGGTATCGGGGCGAAATGCACCCCGATCAACCACCACCGTCATCTGACGTGTCGCCTTGTCGTAATCGTATGCAATTGACTGAAGATCATAAGCAGCGGCGCCGTTAGGCAACACATCAGTCTGGCTGCTATTCCAGGTGCCATCGGAATTCAGTTTTGCGCCGACATAGTTGTCGCTCATCGTCTTCAGCGCGGCGGATGCTGTCGAGCTCAAGGTCAGCGCGACCAATACTGCAATCAATTTTTTCATTTCAAACCCCATAACCCGTAAACCGGACATCTGTTGCGAAGCGCGGCTGTTCCCGCGGGTAGATATTAACTGCCAAATATAAAGCAATATGTGTGCCCAAACACATATCCCTTTGACATCTATAGCTTTATTCTCTCATAACCAATTTTAATGGCAGGCAGCTGTAAAGAATACCGACACCATTAAAAATCAGAGCGATTTCAGCAAACGTCGCGCCTCTTCACTACCGGGAAACTCACCCAGACGCAATGCGGCTTCCAGCGCCGATTTGGCGGCTTCTGGCTGCTGGCCGGCCAACAAAGCCTTGCCCAGATGCAACTGCACCTGGGGGTCGTCTGGCCTCAGCACCGCGGCACGTTGCAGCAATGGCAGGCCACGCCCCAACTGCCCCGACTCCGCCAGCATCCAGCCCAGCGTATCGAGCACGGCGGCATCGACAGGCGCCAGCCGGTAGGCCTTTTCTGCCCTGTTCAGCGCCTCGTCACGCTGATTAAGCTGCCACAACACGTTGGCACTGTTGTTAAGCACATCGACATGATCGGGAACACTTGCCAACACACGCCGATAATGCTCGTTAGCGACAGCAAGCTGACCACCCAGCAACGCCTGATCGCCAAGGTAGCGCAGAAACACCGTGTCACCGGGGGATTTCTTCAACCATTCGTCTTCCAGCATGCGCGCCTCACCCGCTTTACCCAGCGCAATCATGGTGCGGTGCAAACGCACCATGATGTCGCCACTCTCCTGCCGCAGACGCGCAGCACGGTAACTGGCCAAGGCACCAGACCAATCCTTGCCGGCCGCGCGGGCCTCTCCCTCCAGCACATACCCGACCGGACTCTTTGGCTGCAACTGCTGTATCTTGCGGGCAACCATCTGGGCATCGGCCAGACGATTGGCCACAATCAGTGCGCGCACATAAGCCTGTTGCACCGATACCGACTGCGGCGCCAGCGACAAGGCCTTCTGCAGGCTCTGCAACGCCAGGGCCGGCTTGCCCTGCTGCAGTTGCAGCTCGGAAATACGCAGATGAATTGATGCTGCATTCGTCCGATCGATACCGGCCAGGGCCATCAGACTGTTAATTGCACGATCCAGATCACCCAGACTATATTGCACCGCTGCCGCCCGCTCCAGTAGCAGCGGATTGCCCGGCTTGCGCTGCAACGCCCTCTGAAGCGTACTATCTGCTTCTTTTAACATGCCGAATGCCTGCTGTGCCTCAGCCATTTCCAGAGCCACCTCGACATTGTCCGGGGCAACATTGGCGGCACGCTCCAGGCGCTTCAGCACGGCATCCGGAGCGGCACCCTGCTTACGCAGCAGATTGGCAACCGCCACCAATGCCTGAGGATGGTCCGGCTGCTTCTGCAACACCGCCTCAAACCGCGACATGGCCAGTTTCGGCTGCTGGCGCGCCAAATCCAGGCTGGCAAGGGTGCGTACCGCCGGGTAATACAGTGCGTCGATCTGCAAACAGCGCTCAAGCGAAACCCTGGCCGCCGCCGCATCACCGGAGGCATGCAGGGCGGCAGCCAGCAGATAATGGCTCTCTGCCCTGTCAGGCGAGGCATCCACCATTTTCCGGGCCTGCTGCAAAGCCTGCGCATGCTGACCTTTGCGCAGCAGTTCCTGCACCAGCAGCACGCTGGCGGTCACAGACTGGCCACTACCGGCAGCCTGCTGCAGCTCGGCCAGTGCCTGCTCGGATTTACCCTCACGCAGACGCGCCAATGCCAGCGCGGTTTTCTTGTCGCTGCTTTGCGGATCGAGCCTGGCTGCGTGACTAAAAAACAGATCGGCGTTGCGGTAATCACGATTGCTGAGAAACACCTCCCCCGCCAGCGCCGCCAGATCAGCATCGTCCTCCAAGCCTGGCCGCAAGACATAGGGCAGGACTTGCGCCGCCCGATTTGGCTGGCCAAGGCGCAGATAGGTGGCCATCAGCAGCTTTTGCGCGGCGAAATGCTGCGGGCTGCTATCCAGCACCTGCCGCAACCGTGCTTCCGCGCGCAAATATTCCTGCAGCTGATAATCGGTTGCTGCCGCCAGAAACAACGCTGGAACATGCTTAGCATCGCCAGTCAGCGCAATCTCGGCGTATTTGTGCGCCTCTTGATAGCGGCCATCACGATAGGCAAGCAAGGCATGGAGATAGTTGGATGCAAGCGCAAAAGGGCTACGCTTGCGTAGCTCCTCGACATGCTGTTTTGCTTCTGGTATCTGGTTACGGTCAATCAACACCATCACCAGATTGGCGCGCGCATTGATATCATCGGGCTTTATCTGCAAGATTTGCCGGTAGTCTGCTGCGGCCTCTGCCAACTGCCCCCGCTCGCGCAACATGCCGGCGCGCAGACTCAGACCCTCCGGCATCCGGCCATCCCCTTTCAGCAGCGCATTCAGGGCATTCAGTGCCGCATCCAGCTCACCATTGGCCATCAGGATACGCACCGAACCGAGCATGGCCTCCGGCAGGGCCGGCTGCAATTTCAGCGCGGCAACAAATTGCTCGCTGGCAAGCGCCTGCTCGCCAATACCAAGATAGGCACGACCCACATTCGCCAGCACCCCGGCACGCACGGCCGGATCGCTCACGCGCCCGGCATCGACTTCCTGCAGCAACTTCTTGAACTCGCCCTGCTCGATCAAGGCGCGGGCCAACAAGGGCTCGATTTTTTCACGCGGCGCACCGAGTTCCAGCGCTTTGCGCAGCTCTTTTTCGGCAGAAACAAAATCGCTGCTTTCCAGCAAGGCACCGGCCAGCAGCAAACGCGCCTCGGCATCTTGCGGCTGGACCTGCAGATAAGTTTTGAGTGCAATGCCCGCAGTCTGATACTGCCGGGCAGCCAGGGCATCGCGCGCCTGCCGCAGCGAATCCTGGGGCGGAGCGGGCCGCTCGCCACACCCGGCAACGGACCATACCAGCCACGCGGCCAACAGGCCATTCCTCACTTTGCCAACAGACTGCCGTTTGCGCATTTCATCCTCTTGCCTGGATCGGAGCAGGCTTGCATTTTCGCACATTCACGGCAATCTGCCCGGTGGCAGGCAGCAGATCAGATGGGGATACCGGCCAATACCAGTCGCTGCGGCGGAAAACAGGCGGCAAAACGACTGCCACGCCCCAACTCGGAGGAAACCTCCAGCATCGCCTGGTGCCGCATCAATACATGCTTGACAATGGCCAGGCCAAGACCGGTGCCGCCGGTTTCGCGTGAGCGACCACGATCAACACGGTAAAAACGCTCGGTCAGGCGCGAGATATGTTTGGCCTCGATGCCGATCCCGGAGTCGGTCACGGCAAACTGGCCACTGCCGTTTGCCTCGCTCCAGCTGAGTTTGATCATGCCGCCCTCGGGGGTATAACGAATGGCATTACTGATCAGGTTGCCAAAAGCACTGTGTAACTCATCGTGGCTACCGATCAGCCAGCTGCTGCCATCCACTTTCAGCTCGATCTGATGCCGCCCCTGGCTCAGGCCTTGCGCCTCGACCAGCAAGGTTTGCAATAACTGCGGCAGATTGATGCGCTCTTCGGGCACCGATTGCTGATTGCTCTCCAGGCGCGACAGCACCAGCAGATCTTCTACCAGACGATGCATTCGCTGGGTTTGTGTCTGCATCATGCCCATGTATTTGCGGGTAAGCTCGGCATCCAGTGTCGGCATGTCGATCAGTGTTTCGAGAAAGCCCCCCACCACGGTCAGGGGCGTGCGCAATTCATGCGAAACATTGGCAACAAAATCGCGCAACACCGTCTGCACCCGGTCTAGCTGCGTCACATCGCGGCTCAACAGCAATTTGCGCGACACATCAAATGGCACCAGCTGCACCGACAACACCATTTCCTGATTACGGCCAACACGCATGGTCAACGGGTGGCTGAAATCCTGCAGGCGCAAATACTCGATGAAATCCGGCGCCCTCACCAGATAACTGATCTGCTGCCCTACATCCTTTTTGCGGTCGAGATTGAAATGGCGCATGGCCAGGGGGTTGCACCACTCGATGCGATCCTTGTCATTGAGCATCACCACACCATCGGGCATGGCCTCGCCGGCGCTGACGAAACGATCCAGCGTATTGGTGAGCTTTTGCTGGCTGCGGGATTGCTCGCGCACCATTTGATACAGCTGGTTGTAAACCGTCTCCCAGGTGCCGAAACTTTCCGGCACCGTATCCAAAGATGGCTGCTGCAACCAGCGCACCAGGCGGGCGATCTGCAGCAAATGAAAGCCGAGAACCCCCAGCAACAACAGGCAGAACAACAGCAATACACCCAAGGGGCCGAAAAACGGCCAGACAACCAACGACAATAACAACGCGATCAGCACAATCGCGAGCGAGCGAGCCCAGAAGGTCGACAAAGTAGATACCTTGCAATCAAGACGGCCGATTATCCCACGTCAACATGACGCAGAGACGGCAAATGCACAGAAAGGCAGATCAGCCCTGCACCGAAAAACGGTAACCCGCTCCGCGCACAGTCTGGATCAGATCGGCATGACAGGAAGGCTCCAGCGCCGAACGCAGGCGGCGAATATGCACATCTACGGTTCGTTCTTCAACAAACACATGATCGCCCCAGACATGATCCAGCAACTGCGACCGCGAATGCACGCGCTCGGAATGTGTCATGAAAAAATGCAACAGGCGAAACTCTGTCGGACCCAGATCAAGTGGACGCCCCTGGGCAGTCACACGATGGGTGGTCGGATCAAGACGCAAACCGTTCACATCAACCACATCATCGGTCATTTGTGGTGCACGACGGCGCAACACAGCCTTGATGCGCGCCACCAGCTCGCGCGGGCTGAATGGCTTGGTAATGTAGTCATCCGCACCACTTTCCAGCCCGGCAATCTTGTCCGGCTCTTCGGAACGCGCGGTGAGCATGATGATCGGTACGGTCTTGGTTCGCTCGTCGCTGCGCAAGCGGCGGGTAAAATCAATGCCGGAGACACCGGGCAACATCCAGTCCAGCAGCACCAGATCAGGCAGGGCGTTTTTTACCAGACTCAAGCCCTGCTCTGCAGTGTCGGCGCGCAAGACATGATGGCCGGCCTGCTCCAGATTAAAGGCAATCAGTTCCTGAATCGCAGGCTCGTCTTCCACCAACAGGATATTCGCGGGCATCTTTTATATCTCTCTGACATTGAAAGCAATGTTGCGAGCTTAAGAAACAATTGTTACACAAAAATGAAAAGTCTCCGCGCCACGACAGATTATTGCGCCAACCCGGCAAATGCCGGCGCCCGTGCGCTTTGTTGCACTCAACATGCGGGCAGGCAATGGATTTGATAAGATGCTGCATTCTGCGTTATCTGGTCTGAATCATGGCGGGCTTGACCCCACACACCCCGATTCCTTGCGAAATCAAACTGCATCAGCAAACCCGCGAACTGGAAATCAGCTTTGACGATGGCCAGCAGTGTCGCCTCAGCTGCGAATACCTGCGGGTTTTTTCGCCTTCTGCCGAAGTGCGCGGCCACTCGCCCGACCAGGCCAAACTGCAAACCGGAAAAAAACACGTAGCAATTGTCGACATCCAGCCAGTCGGCAATTACGCAGTCAAACTGGTATTTGATGACGGTCACGACTCGGGATTGTATTCCTGGGATTACCTCTACCAACTCGGCCGCAATCAGCAAGCCAACTGGCAGGACTATCTGGCGCAACTGGCCCGCGCCGGCGCCAGCCGCGAATGAAAGACACGCACATGGACAAACAAACCCATTTCGGATTCCAGACCGTTGCCGAAGCCGACAAGGCGCACAAGGTTGCCGAGGTTTTCCATTCTGTTGCCAAGAAATACGACATCATGAACGACCTGATGTCGGCAGGCATGCACCGTCTGTGGAAAAACTTCACCATTGAAAACAGCGGCGTGCGCAGCGGCCAGAAGGTGCTGGATATTGCCGGAGGCACTGGCGACCTGTCGCTGGCGTTCAAGAAGCGTGTTGGCAGCAGTGGTGAAGTCTGGCTCACCGACATCAACAGCTCGATGTTGACCGTAGGCCGCGACCGCCTGCTGGACAAAGGCGTGATCACCCCGGTGGCACAGTGTGACGCAGAAAAGCTACCCTTCCCCAGCGAATATTTCGACTGCGTTTCGGTAGCATTCGGCCTGCGCAACATGACACACAAGGATATGGCACTAAAGGAAATGCTCCGGGTTTTGAAGCCCGGCGGCCGATTGCTGGTTCTGGAATTTTCCAAGGTATGGGAACCGCTCAAACCCGCCTACGACCTGTATTCATTCAAGGCACTGCCGCTGATGGGCAAGCTGGTGGCCAACGATGCCGAGAGCTACAACTACCTCGCCGAGTCGATCCGCATGCACCCGTCGCAGGAAGAACTGAAACAGATCATGCGCGACGCAGGCTTTGACCGGGTGGACTATTTCAACCTGACTGCCGGCGTGGTGGCCTTGCACAAGGGCTACAAGTTCTAAATGCTCAATCGCCTGTCGGTTGCCACACTCAATCACCTGCTGGCGCAGCAACCCGTGCTGCCGCGCCGGCTGCAGCCCATGACAGGCAAAGTGGCGCGCCTGCTGCTGCCACCTCACGACATCCGTTTTGTCATCGACAGCAACGGACTGCTCAGCGCCAGCGAGCAAGAGGCGAATGCCACGCTGTCGATTCCGCTGTCGCTGGTTCCACGCCTGCTCATGCACGATCAGGCCGCACTCAACGACATCCACATCAGTGGCGAATCGGAATTCGCGGCCGAGCTGGGCCGGGTGCTGATGCAGTTACGCTGGGATGCCACTGAAGACCTGTCGCGACTGGTGGGCGATATCACCGCCAACCGGCTGTCGCAACTTGGCCAATCGTTATTTGGCTCACGTGGGCAATGGCTGAAAAACCTCTCGGAAAACCTGGTCGAACACTGGACCGAAGAACAGCCACTGATTGCGCACAAGGCGCAGATTCAGCAATTCATCAATGATGTCGACACCCTGCGTGACGATGCCGAGCGACTGGAAAAGCGGCTGGCACGACTGCAGCACCTGTTCTGCTCACCCAAAACCTGAAAAAGCCCCGCCAATGTTCCTGTTGCGACTGCTCAAAATCCTGCGCGTTGCGCTGCACTTTGGCCTTGATGAGTTTCTGCTCGGCCACGAACGCCTGGTGGGTGCCCGCACCTTGCTGGCCCGCCTGTTGTTCTGGCGCGACCTGAGCCAGCCACGGGCACTACGCCTGCGCCTGGCACTGGAAAGCCTCGGCCCCATTTTCGTCAAATTCGGCCAGGTATTATCCACCCGGCGCGACATCCTGCCGCCGGATTTGGCCGATGAACTGGCCAAGCTGCAAGACCGGGTGCCGCCGATTGCGCCAGACCAGGCCCGTGCCGTCCTGATCGGCGCCTATGGCCGGCCCCCGGAGCAGGTTTTCCACAAATTTGACCCCACCCCGGTCGCCAGCGCATCCGTGGCACAAGTACACTTCGCCGAGTTGCCGGACGGCAAGGAAGTCGCGATCAAGATTCTGCGCCCTGGCATTCTGCCGATCATTGAACAGGATCTGGCACTGCTGCGCGCGATGGCCGGGCTGCTGGAACGCCTGTTTGCCGACGGCAAGCGCCTAAAGCCACGCGAAGTGGTGACTGAGTTCGACACCTATCTGCACGACGAGCTGGACCTTGGCCGCGAAGCGGCGAATGCCAGCCAGTTGCGGCGCAATTTCCTGCATTCACACATGCTACTCGTTCCGGAAATCCACTGGGACTGGTGCCGGCGTGACGTGATGGTAATGCAACGCATGCATGGCACCCCAATCGGCCAGATCGACAAACTGCTTGCCGATGGCATCGACCTGAAACAACTGGGACGCTTTGGCGTGGAGATTTTCTTCACCCAGGTATTCCGTGACGGTTTCTTTCATGCCGACATGCACCCCGGCAACATCATGGTCGCGCCAGATGGCCGCTATATCGCGCTCGACTTCGGCATCATCGGCACCCTCACCGACTACGACAAGCATTATCTGGCGGTCAACTTTCTCGCCTTCTTCAACCGCGACTACAAGCGCGTCGCCAGCGCCCACATCGAATCCGGCTGGGTACCGGCAGACACCCGTGTGGAAGAACTGGAAGCGGCAGTACGCACCGTCTGCGAACCGATTTTTGATCGTCCCCTGGCAGAAATTTCGTTTGGACAAGTGCTGCTGCGCCTGTTTGAAACATCGCGCCGTTTTAATGTTGAAATCCAGCCACAACTGGTATTACTGCAAAAAACCCTGCTCAATATCGAAGGACTGGGGCGACAACTGGATCCACAACTTGACCTGTGGCAAACCGCCAAACCTTTTCTGGTGCGCTGGATGGACGAACAGATCGGCATGAAGGCCCTGCTCAACAATTTCAAGCGCGAAGCGCCACAACTGGCATCGCTGATTCCGGTTCTGCCACGCAAGCTGAGTGAACTGATGGCGGTGGGCAACAGCGATACCCTTCATCAGGCTTATTACGCACTGATGCGTGAACAGAAGCGGCAGAACTGGCTACTGGCAGTGATTGCCGCCCTGCTGCTGGTATCGATCCTGTGGCGTTGAATGATTACGGGAACTCAAATACACCGCAGCGGTCGAATCGCTTTTTGCAAGCTCGCCCGCCCACGGCAGGCCACACCCCACAAGAGCGGGTTTGCTTGAATATTCAAGAAATTGCATGGTTAATGGTTGTCATCACCAGGCATTAACATTAATATGATATTGGTATTATTTGAAAAACCTATTGTGGCCAGCGGCAAACAATAGAGAAAAATTGAGGAGTAGGTAGAAATGGAGAGATTCACCCGTAAACTGGTCCCGGTGTTGTGTGCACTGGCGTTGTCGACCCCAGCCTGGGCAGACATGAATTCTGCCATCAAAGCCTACGACGGCGGCAAATACGACGTAGCACTGAAAGAATTCAAATCGCAAGCCAAACACGGCAAAGGCCTGGCCAACAATTATATCGGCGTGATGTATCTCAAGGGCCAGGGAGTAGACAAAGACCTGAAAGCCGCAGTCAAATGGTTTCAGGCCGGCGCAGATCAGGGTGATTCGCAGTCGATGGCCAACCTCGGCCGTCTTTACCGCATGGGTGTTGGCGTAGAGCAAGACTTCGCAAAATCTTTCCAGCTGATGACCAAAGCTGCAGACCTGGGCAATGTCGACGCCCAAACCTATGTCGGCTACATGCACTACTCCGGCTTGGGCACCAAACAGGATTATCAAAAAGCCTTCCAGATGTTCAACAAGGCAGCCGCTGCCGGCGATGCCTGGGCAATCAACAACATTGGCGGCATGTATCAGGAAGGCCAGGGCGTGCCGCAAAACTACAGCGAAGCACTGCGCCGCTATCAGGAAGCCGCCGACAAGGGCCTGCCGCTGGCCATGTACAACCTTGGCGAATTCTATGAAAAAGGCTGGGGCGTACAAAAAAGCGCACTCAACTCGCTGCGCTGGTACAAAAAAGCCGCTGAAGCCGGCAACGAACAAGCCATGGAACGCCTCGGTGCGATTTATGAAAACGGCGACCTCGGCGAAAAAGCCGACCCCCAGGCAGCCCAGCAGTGGTACGACAAGGCCCAGGCAGCCCGCAACAACAAATAATAAGCAAGCAATCCCCAGCACAAAGCGCCAGC
>JACCDG010903550.1_pt1 | contig 10963 bp, 6 predicted proteins | sample 7442471 | NCBI WGS metagenome assembly JACCDG01 (sample SAMN15323444, study PRJNA562643) | freshwater metagenome | isolation source: river surface water | place: USA:Blue River Watershed | collected 2017-08-17
GGGGGAGGGGGAGGTCGGCCAAGGCCGAAAAGGGCTCACCGGGGCGCGAACGAGCCACCCGAGTTCCTATTGGACCATGGGTGGCTCATTCCACCGGTAAGCGCCTACCGATGACCCGCCTCTCAGCGAGGCGCTCAGCTAACCACACCAGATGATGCGGTGTCAACCCCCTTGGTGGAGCGCTTCCCGCACCAGGAGCACATGGGGATCTTCGGGCCGCCGTTGATCTGCACCGTCGAAGTGAAGGAACACTTCGATGGTGCCCCCGGAGCCATGTGCCCTGTGTAGCCGCCCTTCACACCCCGCTCGTTAGGGCATCGTCAGCTTCGCGCCCAGGGAGGCCGACCGCTGGTTGCGCAGGCCCTCCAGGACGTTCACGACCATCATGGAGAAGTCGATCTGCTCGAAGAGCGGGAAGGGCGTGACGTTGGTGTTCCTCTGGCCGAGGAGAGCGCCTGGCATCGAGGTGATCAGGAATCCGGCCGGAGCGGGTTGCATGCCCGGTCCCGGTGGTGGGATGAGTCCGACCCAGACATCCCAGATCACCCCTTCGTTCTGGGGACTGTGCTGCCCGAAGGCCGCCCTCAGTTGCTCCGCGATGTGGTCGCTCACTCGATAGGGGCTGTCCATGGTTCCTCCTGGTATCCGAGATCGTGCCGCCGTACGCGGCGCTTGCGTCCCAAGAACCGGCGCTCTGGGACAGGCTTGCGGTGGGACTGGCCGTCACACAGGAGCTTCCCATGGAACGTGGCACACATCACGCAGTGCCCCTTGAAGCGGCCTTGGCCTCGCTTGCTCATGGGGCTGAGACTAGATGGACCGTGTTCCCCCACTTGACCATAGCCCGACGAAGATCGGCGGTGACCCACCCCGAGCCGTCGGAGTCGTCGGCCAGCAGGATGTCGTGCCAGTCGTTGCGCTCGTGGAAGATCTTCACGATCGGCTCCTCGATGGTGCCGTCGGCGATCAGCGACTCGACCCTCACCACCTCGGTCTTGGAGTTGATCCGGGACACCCGGTTGATGCGTTGGATGTAGTTGGCGTGCGTCAACGGCAACTCGAAGTTCAGGAGGCAGGTCGCCTCGGGGAGGTTGAGGCCCCGGGCTCCGGCATCACTGGACAAGAACACCGCCCCTGGGGTTGCCCGGAACTCCTGCTCCGCCTTCTTGCGGGCCTTGGCGGTCATCTTGCCGTGGTTGACGAAGACGGTGCACCCAGCTCGCGTGAGCGCCCGGGCCAGAAGGGGGAGGATGGTCTGGCCGAAGAAGGTGAACACTACGACGTTCTCCCCCGCCGCGACGGCTTGGGTGACACGCTGGACGGCCACGTCGATCTTGGGGGCTCCAATGGCCGCCAAGCTGGCGGGGCCGAGTGTCGAGGTGATCTGCAAGGCCCCCTCGCTTTCGGAGGCCAGGAGAGCCTCTGGCGCCCCGGCGATCAACCTCAGGACGTTGAAGGCCGTCTTGTCGTCGCCATCGAACATGTCCGCCACGGTGGAGTAGAAGTCGGCGCCGATCTCCGTGGGGGCAACATGCGTGAATGTCTCGATCGTCCGGGGAAACAGGTGGGCAATGTCGGGCTCGGTCTTGGCCTTGTGGATCAGGTAGGGCTGCACCAGGTCCTTGAACGTCGGCACATGAGGCTCGTAGTGGTCGTCCGGCCCGAGGTTCTTGAACCGCGCCCGACCGAAGTCGTCCCGGATGAGGACGTATCGGCGCTCGAAGTCGCCCACGCTCAGAACGCCCGGGTTCACCAACCTCAGCAGGTTGAAGGCGTTCTCTGGGCTCGACTCGATGGGGGTTGCCGTCAGGTGCAGGGTCCTGATGTGCCCGGCCTTGCGCATCTCTCTCAGGAGGACTTCTGCCGAGGAATACAACTCCGAGGTCCGACGCCTGAGCTTCACGACGCTCTCATCGAACACCAGCAGCGTTGGGATGCCGCAGAGCGCGCGACCGAGGTCTTGCAGCTTGCGGTCGACTACGGCGCCCCGCAGGAGCGTCTCGTAGGTGGAGACCACCACCGGGTGGGCCATGGACCTCTTCGGGCCGAGGTACAGCGAGACCGGAAGGTCAGTGTGTGCCTCGAACTCCTCCTGCCAGTCCAGAACCTTGTTGGCCTCGGCGAGCACCACGACTCTCTCAACAAGGCCGTCCTCGATGAGGAGCGACGCGAGCGCCATGGTCAGATGGCTCTTGCCGAGACCGGTCTCCCATGTGCAGAGGGCATCTCCCGCCACGTAAGCATGCGCCACGCCCCGGGCCTGGAAGTCGTAGAGGCCCAGCGAGCTGTGGTAGTGCTTCACGAGTCAGACCGTGGAGTGACCGAGCCCGAGGGTCACAGTGAACGTGTCGCCAAGCGAGGGGATGCTTCCTTCGAGGCGGACCATGGTGCCGCGGCCCAAGGAGAGGTAGACGCCATCGACGGGCTCGTGCCCACCACTGGACTCATTGAAGCGAATCGTCAGTTCCGTGTCAGTGAACTCGACCTCGGGCGAGGACAGCATCACCGTGCCAGCGCGAACAGTCAGCCCGCAGATGCAGGGCGAGTGGGTGATCTCCTCGATCAACGAGGCCATCATCAGATTCCAGTTGAGTCGTCGCTCGAACTCTGGCGTTGGCGCCTTCATGATGCAGCTCCAAGGTTTCTTGGAGTCTACTCCATGGAGATGCCCGCATTCAAGCGCGATCAGTCATCGAACGCCGTGGCCATCCAAGTGGTGAGTAGCGGATGGTTGTTCGGCCAGGTCTGACCGTTCATGGTCGATGACCAGATGTTCGGGTCGGTACGGTTGACCATCGGTTGTGTTCGGTCGCGGAACAGCCGGATGGCGTTGTTGTTGGCGTCCACCTCGTAGTCGATGAAGTGACACAGCCCCGTATTCGGATTTGTTCGATGGCTCTCGCACCAATCTCGGATCACCCCACCCCAGAGTGGGTAATCGTCCTCGTTGTTGGCCGTCGAGGTTATGTCGTCATGGGGGCCAGACTCGTCCACCCCTGTCGGCTTCGGATGGTTGGCGAGGAAGTCGTCCATCCAGTTGACGCTCGCCGTCACATCGGCGACCGAGTTCGCCCCCTCGCAATAGTGGTCCAGGGTGATCGCGTCAACATAAGCGTCACCTGGGTAGCAGTTCACGGCGGCATCCTGCGCTCGGACGAGGTTGATGTTCCCAGCGACATTGAAGACCCACTTGAGCATGGAGGCTCTGACGCCGAGCCTTGCTGAGACGCGTTGGTGGCAGCGTTGCCACATTCCGCGGTATGCCGCCTGAAGGCGAGCCTCAAGGGCTCGGTCTTGGGGCGTGGTGCCGCTGAAGTTCTTCGGCAAGATGCAACCCCAGCGATACCACCCACCTGTCATCTCATGCCACGGCCGAAGCATCATCCGCTGAAGCATGTTGTTGGTGTAGTTGTTCAGGGCGTTACCGATGGCGTCAAACTTGTCGTCCCAAGTGACATCCGGTTCAGTAGGGCCATGCCCGTCATCAAATGGAGCCACGCCTGTAGCGGCGGCTTCCATGATGGCCGCTTCGGCTTCGATCTGAGCGACGGTACTGTTGCTCCCCCTAACGGGGTTGCTGCCTCCCGTCCTGCCAGCAAAGGAGTGGATCTGGACGAGGACTCGGTGAGTCCCCCCGTCGTAGCTCAAGCGACCGCGAACCCCATGATTCTGGTCTGTAGTCGCCGAGCCGAAATTACCAGCGGCGAGAGGTGACATGAAGCACCCTCTCCCTGGGTAGTAACCAGAGATGCGGCAGGGGTAACCAGACCTATCGGCAACGGCCTGGAGCCCCCAGAAGTTGGTGAGGGTGTATGCCGACCCTAGGTAGACCGAGCCGAATGAGTGAGAGAGGGCGCTGCGAGTCAGGCTGGTGGGGTTCCACTCGTTCGACCCAACCTGTCTTTCGGCCGTATCTCCAGCCACGGCAGCATTCTCACTGGCAGACCTTGCCCCAACAATTCTTCTCGTTACCACATCACTTGGAACTTGCACTCTGCTCTTGCTCCTTCGCTTGGCGTTGACGGTTCGGCGGGCTCGATCACCAGGCATCACACTCCCGCCTCTCGCAACAACTGTCTGATGGTCATTTACTCACTCCTCTGCCGAGCGGAAGAAGACGGCTCTGCGGGTCACACCGTCGGCTGGCTCGGAGACTGGCTCGTCCGATGTCCGGGAAATCTGGGTCCCGTCTGGGGTCGAGGTGATGGTCGGGACAGGGATCGCCGTCGTTGTATCGACCACAGCGGGGGTCGGAGTAGCGACGATCCCGAAGAGTGCAGCGCCAACCTGAGACGTGGTGCCAACTGTTGCAAGGACGACTGTAGGGCTGGTGTTGTTCACGACGACGATAGCTGGGGCTGGGATGGAGGTAGAGGTCGAAACCGGCTGAGTGATAGGGAAGCCGCCGACAACCAAACCTGGCGGAACGAGGGATGCAGTAACGACCGTGACGGTTTCGACAGTGGCATCGGTCGGTCCCGGGAGTTCCCCACCGGGGATCGTAAGGGCCGTCGCTCGCAGCGTCGGGATGGGCTGGTACCGCTTGAACCACGACCTCGGGATGGGATGAGTCCACTGCCGGAACTCGGGGTCGTCCAACACTGAAGGGGACACGTCAGCGGGAGAGAGGTTTGGCCCGTGGATAGGGCGAGCTGGCCGCGGGCCACCGGCCCACCCATACCACGGTCTGATCTTGAGCGACGTGAGGTGGAGGCGGTCGCGGCCCCCGCTCAGCCGCCACCGGAGGCGACGCCCGGGCCGATCGAACGACAGCACCCCGTGAGCGTTGCTCCGGACGTTGAGGGCTGGGGTCCAAGTGTTCCCATCATCGGCGGAGAACTCCCAGAGCACCCCCTCATCAAAGAGGGCCATCGACTCGACGGTCCACGCATCGGTCGTATTCCCGACCTGAACAAGCCTGATCCTGAGCTTCTGATCGGCTGGCGCTCTGGACCCGACGACGTAGCTCAGCATCTCCTCGGTGACGACATCCACCTGTGGGTTGAGGCGTCGCTGGGCAACGACCAGCCCGTTCTCGGTCACGATCTGGAGCAGCAGTGGCGTCTCCAGGTCCGTCTGGACGGAGAAGCGCACAGCTCCCCACACCTGACCGACGAGAGATGCTTGCACCAACTCGGAACTGAGTCCCCCGAGCGAAGCATCTGCCCCTCCGCTGTCGGGCATGGTGATGCTCTCGCTGGAGCCGATCTCGTGCACGATGGGTCTTGCGACTCCGTGGGTCGGGTCGATGACGACACCTCCCACGATCACAGAGCGGCGGACGGAGACGGAGAAGGTGGCAGGGTCGAAGAGGGCCGAGGCTGAGCCATTGATGTGCCAGTACTCTGCGTTGTCCCATCCATACCCGATGAGCTTGCCGTCGCGGAAGTCCGGGTCGAGAAGGAGCTGCTTCGGCTGGCTTTGCTGGGCGGCGAACTGAATCGCCCGGACGGGAGAGGAGGACAGCATCGGCCGGGAGGTAATCGTCTTCACGTCGCCCTGGTGGTCAGCCAGAGTGAACCGTCCGTCTGCCCACGTCCACTCGTTGCTCTCGACCCAGCTCAGGTCATCGAAGGTGTCGATGTACACGGGCGTGTCGTCTTCAGCCAGATAGTTGACGCGGTGAGGCGTCAGCTCATTGAGGCCGACGAAGTAGCCGATGCGCTGATCGTGGCGGATCTCGGCAACCTCGTAACGATGAACCGAGGACTCCGGCCATTGGGGGGCGGCATACCCCGAGTGCCAGTCGTGGTACCCCAGGATGGAGCTTCGCTCTCTGAGCCTTGCTGTGGCCGTCGGATCGTTAGGGACCAGAACATCCAGGGCCATCCTCTCCTGCTCATCGGGAGGCGGAGTGATGGTGATCACTGAATCGGCGAAGAACACAACGTTGGAGAGATCCGTCTCGGTGGACATTCCTGGATACCCAGACGTGATCTGTCCACCCAGCTCCCGCTGGGCTTGCCTGAGGGTCACGGACGGGGGGAAGGTCTTGACGTGACGGTTGATCGGGAGGAAGGTCTCGTAGGGCTCCGGAGCGAGATCCGTGAACTCGAACTTCCAGTACTTCGCCGCCGTGGGGGCGATCTCAAGAAACCCTCGCTGCACCACGTAGTCGCCCCTGATCGGCTTCCACTCGACATCCTCGAACGAAACGCCAGGCCCACCGCGGAATCCGAATAGCGAAGTGGATGTCACGAAGGTTGGGTGGAAGCGCAACACGGAGTTCGTGCGGTCAAGGGAGATGGCGGTAGGCCTCTCGAAGAAGGTGGCAAGGGTATCGGCATCGGGGGTCCCCATCCTGAGGCTCAGGCTGCGCAAGAGGATCGCTGGTGGGGCGCTGACCGAGGTGAGGGGTCCGCCTACGCGGATCACAGATGGTTCGGGCAAGGGGGTTGAGTACGGAGCCTCCGCTTCCCACTCAGAAGCGCCGACGCGAGCGATGATGCGGAGCACGCCGGAATCGTGAGCCGCAACGATCGAGATGGTGTCGCCTCGACGGAAAGCAATGCTCGCCTCGGCTCGCTCGCCAGAAGGTTGAGCAATCACGATTTGCTGGGCCTTGATCCACACCCGGATTCCGCTGAGGTCAAATAGCACACGGAGGTCCGTCGTGTCGTGGAAGTCCAGAGTGGCGTGGGCGGCCAGCCACCACTTGTCGTCCGGACGCCATCCGAGCGGATGCGCCAAGAAGTCGATGTAAGCGGGGTCGCTGTTGCTCAGGCGAAGACCGCCCTGCTCGCTGGTGATGGTGCCGGAGCTGGTCCACCCCCCGTAGGGGATCTCCCTCTCAGAGCCGGTGAAGTCGGCATCCGTATCGTCGCTGGAGTGGTAAAGGTTGAGGCGGACCCCGGGCTTGATCGGGTCCATGTACCAGCGGTCGATTACCTGAGGCTCATCACTCGCGTTGGTGGTGTCCACATAGAGGTTGACAACAGCCCGAGAGATCGGCTGTGGCTCAGATCGCCAAACGCCCCCACTGTTGCCGATCAGGTTCGTCGCCCTCTGTTCGCGCACCCTGAACTCGACCCGGTGCCCGAGGATGTTCTGGGACTCTCCGATCGGATCGCCAGTCGGCAAGGCTGGGATGTCGTCTCTGGACGAGATCCTGAAGCCGACATCGAGGCCCCGGACAGCCAGCCCGTAGGGCACTGGAGCATCGGCTGTATAGCTCTGGGAGTAGAAGCGCGGAGCAGTGTCGCTGATCGACGCAATGAACCATCCGCCATTCATCCCGGGTGGCCCCGGGGGGAGGTTCTGCCCGATTGTGGATGTCAACTCTGCCGTCGGGATGACGGCCTGGTGCGTGGCCAGCACCTGGTCCTCCCGGAACGGCGACTGCCCGAACGTCTCCTGCTTCCAGACGTAGTTCACGATCTTCTGGGGGAGGCTGTAGGAGTAGATCTGGCTGACCTTGGCCATCGGCGGCGTGCCGTCGGAGCGCTGGAGCACGATGCGGAAGCGTTGTGACGTGACCATGGCATCGAGGCGCCCGCCGACCTTCACCCAGTGGTTGGCCCCGAAGTGCTGGGGGTGTTCATCTGGGGCGTGGGGGACGTGGGACGGTTGGGCCGGAACAGAGTCTCCGATGGTGTGTCGCGCAACGATGACCCACGAGGCCGTAGTCTCATCCCACGCCTGGACCATGATGCTCTGCGGGTAGTGCGCGGCATCGAAGGTGATGTAGTTGACGGGCTTTGCGCTCGTCAGCCGGAACTCAAGGACCTCGCGGATGGGGTCGCTCTGTGGTCGCTCTGGAGTCGCCCAGAATCGGACCCGATCGTGGATGGCAAGTCCCTCGTCCTGGGCATCGAGGGCGGCCAGAAGGCTCTCGACGGAGATGCCATCTGCGGCGATGCCGGATACGGGCGCATCGGTGGGGCGCTCGGATGCTCGGAAGACCCGGCCCTGAGCGTCCACATAGAAATCGCCGTAGACCCCCGTCCCCGGCACCGTACGAGTCGAAGCGTACGGATCGCTGGCGAGCACTCCGTCGGAGGCATAGCGACCGGCGAGCACCTGACGCTTCGGCATGAGGGCCAAGTGCGGCGAGAAGTCGAACGGAGACCCCCCGATCTCGATCCTCTGGTAGAGCAGCCCGGGTTGGCCGCTCACCATGACAGGCTCGTCTGGCACGGACTCCAGGTAGCCCTGGATGGCGGCGATCTCGGGGTTGTAACTCCACGCCTCCCCCTGATAGCCGACGAAGGCCGACCGCGGTTGTTCCTCGGGGATGTCGGACTCCACGAAGTACGGCTGCTCAGTTCCAACCCGTTGGCTGGCGACTCGGGAGATGACCTCCCAGTGCTCGCTGTCCGCCTCAATCGCCCTCGGTACCACAGCAGTGTGGACTGGGAGTCCGGAGGCATCGACCGTGACGATGCTGTCGACCGGCCTGAACCGATCGATCACCCGCATCACGTCGTATCGCTCTGCCTCCGTGATCGCCCTCCTGGGCCTGATGACGAACTCGCGACGGTTCAGCCCCGGAACGGCGAGACCATCGCCCGGGCTCGCTACGTCCCCCCAAGTCAGCCCTGTGGCCTCCAGGTCGCCCCAGGTTGCGTAGGCGCCCTCCAGATCGCCCCAGGTCTGGTAGGTACGATCTGCTGTCCGCCAGACCTCCTGAATGTCGCAGTCCACCCCCAGCACGGCTTCGGCGATCAGCTCCATGCCAAGAGGGGTGGGGCCGAACGAAATGGCCCGAGCAAACTGTTCGATCCGGGATCTGTAGCTGGCGTCGCGTCGAGACGCGTCCTCCCACTCTTCAGCCGTGGCCTTGTCCGTCGAAGGGTCGAACGTCAGGCGTTCAGAGGCCGAGCGGCGCAACCCGAAGAGCGCCCCATAGAACCTGTCGAGGTCAAAGAAGTGGGTGCTCCGGATGGCGCCCTGGAGTCGGCTCATCAAGACGCGCTTGGCGACCTGACTGACTCCGGCGTCGCCGAGAAGCGCCTTGGCCAACTTCACCAAGCTCGACTCGGCAGAGAGGTTCCACGTCTCCGAGTCGAAGTGGCGAAGCCGGTAGGCAGTGCTGGAACTTGGGAGCAGGGCGTCGCTGACGACATCGAGCCCTTCGATGTCCGGGTCGCTGGGGTCTCGCTGAAGGGCAAGGATCTCGGACATCAGGCGCCCTCGTAGAAGCGATTCTGAGCCCGGACCGTAACGGCCACGTTGTTGAGCGCCAGGACCTCAGCGTCGCCGGTCAGAACGTCAATCGCTCGCCCAGAGGCGGCATAGGTGTGCAGGATCGTGGTGCCGTCAGCGGCCACCTCTTGGATGGCATAGTGCGTCGCATCATCCGTGGATGTTGCAAATCGAACGGCATCAACGCCTGCCACCTGATGGATGGCGGAGAGGACATCGCTGGCCTGGAGTACGCCGTTGAATCCCACGGACGAGACCAACGACGAGACTGCCGACTCGATGCCAGCCTCGACGGTCGAGCTGACGAAGCCAGTCGCGAGCATCACCACGACATTGAAGTTGAGCCGGATGACCACAGCTTGGTGGACCTGGACCTCCGTGGTGACCAGTCTCCAGCGCTCAAGGGCCGCCGCCACCGATCGGGGGATCTCGTTGAAGGCGTACTCGACGGTGAACACGGTCCCGTTGGCCGGGACCTGCGTAGCGCCGTTGGTAACCACCCGCCATTCCAGGCCAGACAGCGACTGTGGCGATCCGCCCTCGTTGGTGATGTCATTGACCAGCCAGAAGTCGGTTCCCTCGGTGTAGTCGTCTCCCCCGATGGTGATGACATCGCTCAGCGACGGGTCCACTACGGGGGCGTAGGTCAGAGGGATGAAGAGGTTGCTTGCCGTCGGTTGGGCTCCGCTGAGGCGCCGGAAGTTGGCCCGGTTGTAGGGGCTGCCGCTGGTGTTGTTGAAGGGGCGAGAGTTGCTGAACTTGAGGCTCTCGACGGCAGCAGTCGCTCTCGTGCCATCGACGTAGACATCGACTCGGTTGGTGATGCCATCGTCGGGGGAGTTCCTCGAAGCCAGCGGCAGATACCGGAACTGGAGGTCGTAAATCCCGTCGGGGAGCACATCGTCATCGATCACCGCCACTGTCGGCGGGTTGTCCGTGTGGTCGAAGGTGTAGTGGACCCCTGGAGACGCGATCAGACCGCCCTCGATATCGCTGCCGAAGAAGGCTCCGGGATAGATATAGGCGGCGTCCTGCACGGTCGAAGTCGCCGCGCCGCTGACAATCTCGATGCGCTCGAAGTGTGTCTTGCTGGAGCCGATGACGTTGACCTGGGTGACATCGGGATCTTCGAGAGCGACGCCCACGAACATGGCCTCCGTACCAGCCAGGTTGCGGAACAGGGTTCTCTTGAAGCGCTCGCGGAAGGACGCATCGCTCTCGGCATCGGCCCCGCCGACGAAGGACACAGCGTTGACGATCGTGGTGATCCCGGCGATAGCGGGGGTGGACCATGCAGTCACGCTGCCCGACACCACGGAGCCCGAGGCTCCCGGATCGACTGCCTGACACGGAACCGTCACTTCGGTGTCGCCCTCCGCCAAGATCGCTGGCACGACAGTGGCGACCACGATGGTCGGGTTGGAGACCGTCTTGAGCTGTGTGTCGACCGGGATGTAGATATCCGAGTCGGCCGGGGTGGCCCGGGAGAAGGTGATCGAGCCGGTCGCCCGACGCGGGGCGAGTCGCGTGAAGCCGAATCGCCTGGCGAAGTCGTCCAGTGCTGCGCCGGAGCGAGCGTCGATGTCGTAAGTGAACGACAGCGAGTAGGCCTCGGTGCTGACCTCAGCGATGGCCTCGGCGAAGGCATCGATCAACTTGCGAGTGACGGAACCAGGGTTGGTGTCGAGACCCGGCTCTGTAACAGCCAGGGAGTTGCGGATCTGCTGGACAACCGCTGCATGAGACTTCATCGCTGAACCGTCACCACCTGCTGAATCTCCTCTCCGGAGAGCATCCTCAGCCGTACGCGGACGTGGTA
>JACCDG011288459.1_pt1 | contig 10962 bp, 12 predicted proteins | sample 7442471 | NCBI WGS metagenome assembly JACCDG01 (sample SAMN15323444, study PRJNA562643) | freshwater metagenome | isolation source: river surface water | place: USA:Blue River Watershed | collected 2017-08-17
ACAACACCGGGGCTGCGGGCGGCGGCGGCGGTGCCGGCTTCGCGGGAGGCGACGGCGCTGGGTCGTCGCAAAGCGGCAACGGTGGTTCTGGCGTGGCCGTATCTATCAGCGGCGCTGCGGTCGTGTACGGGTCCGGCGGTGGTGGAGGGTCGTCGCAGACTGCGGGTACGCCTACTAGGGGTCTAGGAGGGCCTGGAGCAGGGAACGGCGGTGGCGGAGCCGCCGCCAATGCAGAGGCAAACAGAGGCGGTGGCGGAGGAGGCGCAGCGTGGGGCGGGCCAGGCGGTAACGGCGGCGCTGGCGTTGTCATAATCCGATATCTGACCGGCACGGCCAACTGCACGGGCGGCACCATAACGCAGGCTGGCGGCTTTACCATCCACACTTTCACGGCGGACGGGACCTTCGTCGTGCCAGCAGCACGGTCGGCATTTGACTATCTTCTCGTCGGCGGCGGCGGTGCCGGCGGGGGCTCGTACTTCGCGCAAACCGCAGGCGGCGGCGGTGGCGGTGGCCAGGTCGTATATACTTCCGGCCCCTTGGCCGCCGGGTCTTACAGCGTCACCATCGGCGGCGGTGGCGTGGGGGCGCCGAACTGGGGTACCGGGGCTTCCGGAGCCTCCAGCACGTTTAACGGCCTAACTGCAAACGGAGGGGGCGGAGGGGGTACTTACAACTTTGCAGCAGCCAACGGCGCGTCAGGCGGCGGCGCGGGAGCCTTCAATCAAAGCACGTCCATAGGACTCGGGACCGCCGGGCAGGGTAACAACGGCGGCACGGCCACTACTGTCCAGGACGGCACGGTTTCTGCGGGCGGCGGCGGAGGTGCTGGCGCCGCCGGGGGTGATGCACGCGTTACTCAACCGAGTATTTCAGGCACCGGAGGGTTGGGGGGTCCGGGGGTCTCATATTCGGTTTCAGGGGCCAAAGTCGTTTACGGCGCCGGCGGCGGTGGCGGGTCGGGCGGGACCGGCGGCGCGTCGGCGGGAGGAGGTAGCGGCGCCAACGGTCAGAACGACGGCGCAAACGCCACGGCGAATCGCGGCGGAGGTGGCGGCGGCGCGTGTACGCTCGGCACCGTCCAAACAAATCGTGGCGGCGACGGCGGTTCCGGCGTACTGATCATCCGCTATCTGACCGGCACGGCCACCTGCACCGGCGGCACTGTCACCACCTCTGGCCTCTTCACCATTCACACCTTCACATCCTCTGGCACATTCACGGTGGCCTAATGCTCTACCAACGCAAGATTCTCCCCGACACCCTCATGGGCGACCCGGCCCCGCTCCCCGCCGAACTGGTGGGCCTGTCGGACGCCTGCCTCGCCGATCTGTCCGCCGCCGTGCCGGAAGCGGCTGTGGAACTCGGCTATGCGGGGCAAGGCTTCTTCCCGTTCACACCCCCGCCCCCTGAGCCGCCCCCCGCGCCTCCGCCGCCTGTTGGCGAGATGCCTAGAATTGACTTCCTGCGGCTGTTCACCAACGAGGAAATCGGCCTGCTGCTTGAAAAGGCCAAGACCGACCCCATGGTTGCCGTATACCAGTACAAACTTGGTCTGGCCCCGGTAGTGCGGCTGAACGACCCGGACATCCAAGCTGGCGTGCCCGCCCTCGAAGCCGCCGGCCACCTCGCTCCGGGCCGCGCCGCGCAGATCCTTGCTGGAGAAAGCCCGTGATCAAAGAACTTCCCACAGAAAGCGCGACGATCCCCGGCAAGCCGATCCTGTCGTATTTCCGCCGGCTGTTTGTCTCCGTCGACCAGCTTGTTAATGTCCTGTTCGGTGGAGATGAGGACGAGACCGTGTCCTCCCGCATCGCCAAGGACACCCGGCGAGGCCACAAGTTCGCCTGCGTCCTGTGCCGAATTCTTGACTGGCTCGACCCGAACCACTGCGAGAAAGCCATCGAGCGCGACGAGGGCAAGCGCCCCGGCCAATACGACCCGCCTCCCGGCCTTGAGCAGCGCTACCAGAAGCGTTGGGTCTACCCGCCCCGACATGATTGGAGTTAACCGCTATGGAATGGGACGCCATCCTGCAAACCCTTGCGGCTCTGGTCATGGCGCTAGGGGGCTGGTTCATGCGTGAGTTGTGGGGCGCCGTGAAGGAGTTGCGCGTGGACCTCGCCACCCTGCGCGCCGACCTGCCCAAAGAGTATGTGTCCAAGGACGACTTCCGTCAGGACATCGGGCGGATCCACGAACTGCTGGACAAAATCTACGACAAGTTGGATACGAAGGCACCCCTGTAACAGCCGCAAGGAGCGTTGCGTGCCGATCTCAGACGAACAGTTCATCGCCGCATGGCGGGAAAGCCTTTGCTCGCCCGCCGCCACCGCCCGCACACTCAACATTGACGTCCGCGCCGTATATCGCCGACGCCAGCGGATGGTGGACCGCGGAATCGTGCTTGAGACGCACCCGGCCAACATTTCAGGGGCAACGCAATCGACTTACACGCAGGCTTGGTCCTACCCCCGCGAACTGACCGTCACTGTGCAGAACGGCCACGCCATCGTCTTCTCGGATGCCCACTTCTGGCCCGGTGGGCGGACGGTCGCCAACGAGGCGCTGCTCAGGCTCATCAAGCGGCTCAAGCCCGCTTTGCTCGTGGCGAACGGCGACATCTTCGACGGCGCGAGGATCAGCCGCCACGACCCGCATGGCTGGGGCCAGCCCCCTTCGGTCAAGGAGGAGCGGGACGCTTGCGTTGAGCGGATGCACGAAATCTCCGACGCCGCCCCGCGCCAAACCGAACGCAAGTGGACCATAGGCAACCACGACATGCGCTTTGACCGCGCTCTGGCCATCAACGCGCCGCAGTATGACGGCGTTCTGGAGCGGCTGTCCGACATCTTCCCCGAGTGGGACATGGCGTGGTCCATGCGCGTCAACAACACGGTCATGATCAAGCATCGTCAGGCCAACGGCATCCACGCGGCGTATAACAACACTCTCAAGGGCGGCCTGTCGATGGTGACGGGCCACCTGCACCGCCTTGCCGTGACGCCTTGGGCCGACTACAATGGTCGGCGCTGGGGCGTCGACACCGGCACACTGGCCGACCCGCTCGGCCCGCAGTTCGAGTATCTGGAGAACAACGCCACGCCGTGGACCTCCGGCTTTGCGGTGCTGACGTTCAAGGACGGCAAACTGCTTCCGCCCGAGTTGTGCGAGGTGCTGGACGGCGTGGCCTACTTCCGGGGAGAAGCGGTGTGATTACATCTGAGGTCCGGTGGTTCTGGCGCCGGCTGTTCACCTTCCTGTTCACAGGGGTCAACAGCCTTGCCATCGCCGCCATCGTCTGGAAGATCGACGACCCGGACGCTCTTAAGTGGGTCGGGCTGGGCCTCATATTTGCGAACATCATGCTCGCCTTCGTCTACATGGCGGGCGCCACGCTCGTCGACCTGACCCGCCTCAAGTCCGAAGCCATCAAGACGGCGGAAGAGGTCAAGGAGATCATCACATGAGGCGCTATCTCATCGCCATCGCAGCCACCATTATGGTGTTTTTGCTGCTCGTGGCGGGTTACTACAAGGTGATGTTCGACCTCCAGCGCAAGCGCAACCAGGTCGCCGCCGCTGAGATCGCCGCCACCAAACAGGCTCTTGAAGCCGCCAACGTCTACACCGAGAAAACCGTCACCATCCGGGAGAAGGGCAATGCAGCCACCCAGCGGATCTACAAAGCGCCGAACGCGGACAGCCCTGTGCCTGACGGCGTGTTGTCTGCTTGGCGCGACGGCATTAGCCGGTTGCGCGACGACAGCGCCGATCCCGCAGGCGTTCAAGAAGCCGTGCAAGGGGCCGGAGGATAACGTCAAGACCATCGCCGACCTCGCCGCCTTCTCCGTGCAGCAAGAGGTCGCGCTACAGGACTGCGAGGCCAAGCGGGTGGGCCTCGTCTCCCTGATCGAGCCGAAAAAGCCTTGGTGGAGGTTCTGGTGACTGGACCACTCTGGTATCGCGTAGCTGAGAAGCAGATTGGCGTGAGGGAAATCCCGGGCGCCAAGTCCAACCCGACGATCCTGACTTGGGCCAAGGCCCTCGGCTCGCGGCTCGGCATCACCTACACGAACGACGACACCCCGTGGTGCGGCGTGTTCACCGGCTACTGCGTCCAAGCCGCAGGCTTCAGGCCCCCGCCCGTCGCCGTGCGCGCCAAGGCGTGGGCGACGTGGGGCGAGCCGCTCGTCACCCCGACGCTCGGCTGCGTCCTCGTGTTCGAGCGACCCGGCGGCGGGCATGTCGGCTTCTATGCCGGCGAGACGACCGCTCACTACCGTGTGCTGGGCGGCAACCAGTCCAACAGCGTCAACTATGCGTGGCTCGCCAAGGACCGCTGCATCGCCATGCGCTGGCCGGACAACAGCGCCCCCACCGTCCCGGTGCGTGTCACGGGCTTCAAGGGTCCGGCGCAGGTTTCGACCAACGAGGCGTAACCCATTCGGTTGGCGCATCGCGCCAATTGTGCTAGGCTATTCAGACGAGGCGGTCGCGGCCCACCACAGGGCTACGGCGTCAAGGCTCCCGACAACGGTGCTCCATGGCGACGACGACCACCTTCACGACCCTCAAGGAAGATGTGCAGCGGTATCTTGAGCGTGGCTCCACGCTCGGGAACGACCCTGTCATAATCGAGCAGCTTCCGCGCCTGATCAATCTGGCCGAGCGGCGCATCGCCCGTGAACTCAAGGTGCAGGGCTTCATCAGCGTCGTCACCGGCCAGTTTACGGCGGGCCAGTCGGTGTACGCCAAGCCCGACCGTTGGCGCGACACGGTGTCGGTCAACATCGGCGTGGGCTCTACCCGCAAGCAGGTGTTCGCCCGGTCCTACGAGTACTCGCGCCAGTACTGGCCCGACGAGAGCCTGACCGCCGAGCCGGATTTCTACAGCGATTACGACAGCAACCATTGGCTGATCGCCCCGACGCCGGACGCCACGTACCCGTTCGAGATTCTCTACTACGAGTTGCCGCCCCTGCTCGACGAGACGGTGCAGACGAACTGGTTGACCGACTACGCGCCCCAACTTCTGCTCTACGGCACGCTGCTGGAGGCGACCCCCTTCCTCAAGAACGACGAGCGCATACAGGTCTGGCAGAGCATGTACGACCGTGCCGCCGCCATGCTCAACGGCGAGGACCTCGCCAAGGTCCTCGACCGCAACTCCACCCGCAAGGAGGCGTAGGTGTCCTACACGCAAGTCTTCGGGGGCACGACCCTCTACCCCTCCGACGTCTCGTATCTGGCCCTGTCGCTGACGGCGGACACCACGCTGGAGTGGCCACTGGAGTCCAGCACCCTCGCGCCGGTAGCCGCCTCGATCATCGACGTCACGCCGACCGGCGCGTTCGCCATCACCATGCCCGACGCCACGCTCACGGCCCCGGGGCAGACGGTGCTGTTCAACAACCTCGGGCCGTCGACTATCACCATCAAGAATGCGGGCGGTGGGACTCTTTTGTCTATCGCAGCGGGCACGCAGTGGAGCGTGTACCTAGCCGACAACAGTGTGCCGTCAGGTTCGTGGCGCACGTTTCAGCTTGGCGCGACCATCGCTCAAGCCCAAGCCTCGTCGTTGGCGGGCTTCGGCCTGATCGCCACGGGCTCGACGCTGTCCGTGGCCGAGAGCGTCACGACCTTTAACAGCAACTTCACGCTGCCCGCCGGCGCGCGGGGCGCGGCCTATGTGTGGACCGGCGCTCTCGGCACGGTTTTCCTTCTGGCGTCCAGCACTCTAGGGAACAACTGGTTCGCGGACATCCGCAATAGCGGATCCGGCAACCTGACCATAGACCCGTCCTCCTCGGAACTTATAAACGGGTCCACAACCCTCGTGTTGTCGCCGGGCGACAGTTGCAGGGTCGTGACCGACGGGGTGGCTTGGTACACCTTCGGGCTGGGGCGCAGCGCCACCTTCGCCTTTGACTACACGGCCATCAGCCTGACTGGTCAATCTTCGCCATACACCCTGAGCGGCAGCGAGTTGAACCGGGTGGCCTACCGCTTCACCGGCACGTTGGCGTCCAATATGGAAATCGTGGTGCCGGCCACCACGCAGCAGTATTGGGTCGACAATTCGACCACGGGAGGCTCTTTCACCCTTGGGGTGCGGACGGCGGCCCAAACGCCGGCGATCAACGTGGTGCGCGGTTCGCGCGGCATATTCTACTGTGACGGGTCCAATGTGGTGGACGCCGACACCGGCGGCATCTCTACCCCCGTAAGTGTTGCTGACGGCGGGACGGGCTCCACCACCCCCGGAGGCGCGCGGGTAAATCTGGCGGCAGCAGCGTCGGGCGCCAACTCTGACATCACCTCACTGTCCGGCCTGACGACCGCGCTGGCCCCGGTCTACGGCGGCACCGGCGCTACGTCCACCCCGTCGAACGGGCAACTGCTTATTGGCAACGGGACCAACTACACCGCCGCCACGCTTACGGCGGGCTCGGGCATCTCGATCACCAACGCGAGCGGCGCCATCACCATCACCAACACCGGAGGGGGCGGGGGTGGAGGCGGCGGCACTGTTACGAGTGTGGCGCTGTCGGGCGGGACGACGGGGCTGACGGTAAGCGGCTCACCCATCACCGCCAGCGGTACTTTCACTCTGGCCGGGACACTGGCTGCTGCTAACGGCGGCACCGGGCTCTCCAGCACGCCCACCAACGGCCAGTTGCTTATCGGCAACGGTGCAGGGTTTTCATTGGCCACCCTCACCGCCGGCAGCAACGTGACGATTACCAACAGTGCGGGCGCTATCACCATCGCGGCAACCGGGGGCGGGGGCGGTGGCAGCGGCACGGTGACAAGCGTCAGCGGCTCAGGCGGGTCCACCGGCATGAGCCTGTCGGGCGGCCCGATCACGACCAGCGGCACCCTTACCCTCGGGGGGACGCTGGGCGTGGGTAACGGCGGCACGGGCGCAACTACAGCGTCCGGGGCCAGAAGTGCACTTGACGTGCCTTCGACCGCCGGCTCCGGGGCCAGCGGGACCTGGGGCATAAACATCAGCGGCACAGCGGCTACCGCCAGTTCGCTCAATTCCGGCAACAGCTACACGATGGCCGGCCTGTCGGTAAACGGCTCGATTACGGCGACCGGAAACGTCACCGCCTTTTCCGACGACCGACTGAAGCAGCGCCTTGGCCCCATCCTCAACCCAATTGCTAAGATCAAGGCGATAAAAGGGTTCTACTACCGTGCCAATGCAACCGCCGAGGCGCTTGGCCACTCGTCCGAACGTGCAGTCGGCGTGTCTGCACAGGACGTGGCGGCGGTCTTTCCGGAGGTCGTGCTGCCAGCCCCGGTAGATGACCGCTACCTGACTCTGGACTATTCGCGGCTGGTACCTTTGCTGATTGAGGCCATAAAGGCGCAACAGGAGCAGATTGACGACCTGCAAGCCCGCGTCATCGACATGGAGAGCCTTTAATGCCGCTACCGACTAGTGGCGCGCTAAGTCTCGGCGACATCAAAGGTGAGTTCGGCGGCCCCGCGTCCCCGTCACTCGGCAACTACTACGCCGGGGGCGCGTATGTTCCGGCGGGAACGTCAGGCACCAACGGCGCAGTGCCGTCTGGCGGAGCCATAAGTATCAGTAACTTCTACGGAACAGGGCTTCCGACGATTAGCATATCCAGTCAAAACCTAATAAACGTAACCTTCTCGCCCGCCAACTCGACGCAAACATACAGGCTGAACTCCAACGGCAAGGTCTTCGACGTAAAGAACGGGTCGGCGTCGTTCATTGAGGATTGGGTCACGCCCAACAGCGCGGCGTCCGGCTATGAAGCGTTTGTCACCGTCACGTCTGGCACGCTGTCCAGCGGGACCAGCGGCGCGTGGGTCGCCCTGTCGTCCACGCGGGACTGGTCGGTCACACGGACCGGCATCGGGATAAACGCCTGCACTTTCACCGTGGATATCCGCAAGGTCGGAACATCCACGGTGCTTGACAGCGCAACCATCGACCTCACGGCGGAGGTCGGGTAGTGGCTGAGAGCGTCATTCGTATCCAGTCGCAGCCCGGCATCAAGCGCGACGGCACCATGCTGGAGGGCGACGCTTACGTCGACGGGCAGTGGGTGCGGTTCCAGCGCGGCCTGCCGCGGAAGATCGGCGGCTACCGTTCCATCAACAAGTTCCTGTCCGAGGTCAGTCGGGCGCTGAACGCCTACACCCAGAACGACCTGACCTACGTCCACTCCGGCTCGGCCAACAAGATCGAGCGGTTCTTCATAGACTCGTCGAACAACACCTCGGTCATCACCGACCGCACCCCGACGTCGGGCTTCACGACCAACCCCGCCAACGTCTGGCAGTTCGACATTGACAGCGATAGCAGCCAGAACCTGCTGATAGCACAGGTGGCGCCGAACGGAACGAACATCGCCAACAGCACCGGCGGCCAGTTGTTCTCCGGCCCGATCCTCGGCACCACCGCCCTGACGTCGATCACCTTGCCAGCCGGTGGCAACTGCACCGGCGGCGTCGTGGCGCTGCACCCCTACACCTTCATCTACGGGACCAACGGCTATGTGGCTTGGTCCGTGGCGGGCGACCCGACCGACTTCAGCGGCACGGGCAGTGGATCTGCAAACGTCACGGCGCAGAAGATCGTGAAGGCCATGCCGCTCCGTGGCGGCCCGGGCAACTCGCCGTCGGGTCTGTTCTGGTCGCTGGACGCCCTCGTGCGGGGCTCCTTCGTGGGTGGCGCGGAGGTCTTCCAGTTCGACACCATCAGCACCGAGTCCTCGATCCTGTCGCCCAACGGCGTCATCGAGTACGACGGGGTGTTCTTCTGGCCGGGTGTCGACAGGTTCCTCCTGTTCAACGGCGTGGTGCGCGAAGTGCCGAACTCCATGAACCTCAACTGGTTCTTCGATGGCCTGAACGAGACCCAAGCCCAAAAGGTGTTCGCCATAAAGGTGCCCCGCTACGGGGAAATCTGGTGGTGCTACCCGCGCGGCGAGGCGACGGAGTGCAGCCACGCCATCATCTACAACGTGCGCGAGAACTCGTGGTACGACTGCGAGTTGCCGAACGGCGGCAGGTCCGCCGGCGCGACGCCCTCGGTGTTCCGCAAGCCGCTGATGACCGGCGTGCAGCTTCTCGGCAGCGGTTACAAGCTGTGGGTTCACGAGACCGGCGTCGACGAGGTGGACGGTACGTCGACCCAGCCGATCTACTCGTTCTTCGAGACGGCGGAAATCTCCTTGCCCATCTCCAGCGAGGGCAAGATCAACAAGCAGCTTCAGGTGCTGGGTGTAGAGCCCGACTTTGTGCAGTCCGGCGAGATGGTCGTCTCGGTGCATGGGCGCTTCAACGCCCGCTCGCCGGAAGTCGAGGGGCCGTTCATGCCGTTCCCGGAGACGTCCGTCGGGCGCAACGACCAGGTCATCTACCTCGACACGCAGCGCCGACAACTGCGGTTCCGCTTCGCCTCGAACGTGATCGGCGGCGACTACCAGATGGGTCTGGTCCTCGCACATGTCCAGCCCGGTGACGGGACGATGATCGGATGATCAACCCGCGAAACATGACGCTGACAGACTGGGCGGATAGTGTTATCCTCTCGACGAGTGATGCGTGGTCCTTCGGCAAGTTGGAGGACGAGTCGCGTTGGCAAGACTGGGCCATCGGCTTCGTGCGAGCATCACAGTTCACACAGCAGGTCGTCCCGGACCCCTATCAGTTTGCGGACTGGCGCGATTGGGCCGAGCGCGCTTATCCCATGCTTGAGGTGAACTGACGATGGCAGACGATTTCGCCGTTAAGGCGCCCGAGGCCGCGCAAAGCAGCGCTCTCTTGGGCAACGCGCAACTCATGCCTGCCGACCCTAAGAAGGGCTACGGCACGCCCTACTACGCGGCTTACACCAATGACGGCGACATGGCCGGCGCGGTCATGGTGGCCGAAGGGCAGAAGGTCCGCCTCGTAGACAAGTTGACCGGCGACGTTGTGTACGAGGGTGTCGGCCCGGCGGCGGCGCAGGTCGCCACGGCCACGGCGAACGCAATCTCCAAGGACAAGGGGCGGGGGGCTGCGTGGGCCATCCAGAAGCCGACCGAAGAGGGCGGCTGGGTGTCCATGGCCGAGGAGCGCTACGACCCCAAGAAGCAGGGCTTCTGGGGCAAGCTGGCGGACTTCGCACTGCCTGTCCTCGGGGCTATTCTGGCGCCCATGACCGGCGGCCTGTCGCTGGGTCTCACGGGCGCGCTCGGCACGGCGGCGGCGACTGGCCTCGGTGCAGCGGGCGGCTCTCTGCTCGGCTCTGCGACTAACCGCCGCGACTTCGACGACGCGCTGAAGCGGGCCGCGGTGACGGGCTTGACGGCGGGGGCGCTGTCTGGCGTGACCCCGGCTATTGGCAAGGCGATCACGAAGATACCCGGCCCTGTCGGCAACGCGATCAACACCGGGTACAGCACTGTCATGAACCCGCTGAACGCAGGGGTCAACGCCGTGCGCGGTGTGGCGGGCAACGTCGGCAACGTCATGGGAAACGCGGCTGCGGGTGTCGGAAACACCGTCGGCGAACTGATCATCACCCCGTCGGTGACGAGCGCCATCACGGGCGGTGGCCTTGGGGCGCTTACCGGCGGCTCGGGGGCTGACACCGTCGGCAACACTGTCGAGGGCGTGGACGTCACGGCCAGCAACACCGACGCCGTGACAGGTGGCGCCGCTGGTGGCGCGCTGGGCAACCTCATTGACGAAGTCGTCATTGAGCCTGAGAAGCCGGGCGAGGTCGAGGGTGCGGGCGGTGTCGTCGGCACCATCGGCTCCAACGTCGTGCTCAACGACGCTACCATCCCGTCAAACGTCGAAGGGCTTGATACGTCAGGCCCCGACTACCGTGACCAGAACAGCCTGCTGGAATGGATCAAAGCCAACCCGCTTGACGCCGCTAGGCTCGGGCTGACACTGGCCGGAGGTATCGGCGGTGTCGCATCTG
>JACCDG011367041.1_pt1 | contig 10961 bp, 12 predicted proteins | sample 7442471 | NCBI WGS metagenome assembly JACCDG01 (sample SAMN15323444, study PRJNA562643) | freshwater metagenome | isolation source: river surface water | place: USA:Blue River Watershed | collected 2017-08-17
GGACTGACCCGGATAGATCAGCGGCCACAGCTTCTGCAGGTCTTCACCCAGCAGCGGCGAGTGGGTGCCCTTCTCGCGGGCACGCATCCAGTTGTAGTTGCCCTTGACGGTGTTGATTTCCCCGTTGTGCGCCACATAGCGGTAGGGGTGGGCCAGCGGCCACTCGGGGAAGGTGTTGGTCGAGAAACGCTGATGCACCAGGCCCAGGGCAGAGACGCAACGCTCATCCTGCAGGTCAAGGTAGTAGGTGCCCACCTGGTCGGCCAGCAGCAGGCCCTTGTAGACCACGGTGCGGCTGGACATGCTGGGGATGTAGTACTCGTTGCTGTGCTTGAGGCCCAGCGCCTGGATGGCGGCGCTGGCGGTCTTGCGGATCACGTACAGCTTGCGCTCCAGGGCGTCCTGCACGATCACATCGGCGCCACGGCCAATGAAGATCTGGCGCATGACCGGCTCTTTTTCGCGCACGCGTGGCGACATCGGCATCTCGCGGTTGACCGGCACATCGCGCCAGCCCAGCACCACCTGGCCTTCGGCCTTGACGGCGCGCTCGAGTTCCTGCTCGCAGGCCATGCGCGAAGCGTGTTCCTTGGGCAGGAAGACCATGCCCACGCCGTACTCACCGAAAGGCGGCAGCGCCACACCCTGCTTGGCCATCTCTTCGCGGTAGAGGGCATCAGGCAACTGGATCAGGATACCGGCGCCGTCACCCATGAGCGGGTCGGCACCCACGGCACCCCGGTGGTCCAGGTTTTCCAGGATCTTGAGCGCCTGGGTCACGATGGCGTGGCTCTTGACGCCCTTGATGTGCGCCACAAAGCCGACGCCGCAGGCATCGTGCTCGTTGGCCGGGTCGTACAGACCGGTTTGCTGGAAAAGTTCTTTTTCGGCTGCCGTGGTCATGGCGCACTCCTAGGGTTTTTACGCAGGGGGTGGAGTTTAATGCAGTGCAGCAACCGTGCCAACCAAATTAATTGGGGTCAGATCCCAATTAATTGAGGCCGGCAATCCCCATTGAATTAATTGGGGACAGATTCAGACTGCTGGTTTTTTGAACGGACGCCCGGCCTTGCCAGGCAGCAGGCGACGCGAAGTGCCCAGCTGAAGCTCACTCACGAAGTCCTCGGAGCCCAGCGCCCAGCCCGACAGCGCACTGCGGGTGAGCTCGTCCCGTTGCCGGTTGGCCAAGCCCGTTCGGACCAGCTCGGCATAGGCCGCCTCGCGGGCGAAGGGGGTGTTCCCCAGTGCCCAATACAGTGCATGCAGGGTCACCAATTTGTCGCTCGCCAACCCAATACAGTGCCTGTGGCTGGACCAGCGGAAATCCTGCGGCCACTCCACCATGCCGGCGCGCACAGGGTTGAGGTCGATGTAGACCATGCAGGCCAGCAGGTAGCGCTCGCTTTCGATCAGGTTGCTGCGGTAGCGCCCTTCCCAGAGCGTGCCGGTGCGCTGGTGGCGCAGGTTGAAGTAGCGCACATAGGCCCGGCCGACCGCCTGCATCATCTGCGGCAGACCGTCACCGGTTTCGGGCGTGACCAGCAGATGAAAGTGGTTGTCCATGAGCACATAGGCGTGGATCGCCACCTTGAAGGTGCGGGCATGCTCAAACCAGAGGTCCAGCAGGCGCTGGCGGTCCTGATCGTCGCGCACGATGGGCTGACGGTCGTTGCCACGCTGGATGACGTGGTGGGGATAACCGGCAACGGTGAGGCGGGGCAAGCGAGCCATGGAAGTCCTGAGGTCTGGACTTCAGTTTAATCGGGATCTGACCCCGATTAATGTATGCTGAGCACGTGACAGCGACCTCCATCCGCATTGGTGCCGGTGCCGGTTATGCCGGCGATCGCATCCCGCCCGCCGTGGAACTGGCGCTGCGCGGGCAGCTGGACTACCTGGTGTTCGAGTGCCTGGCCGAGCGCACCATCGCGCTGGCCCAGCTCGAACGGCGCCAGCAACCCGACAAGGGCTTTGACCCGCTGCTGACCGAGCGCATGCGCGCCGTACTGCCGATTTGCCTGGCGCAGGGCACCCGCATCGTCAGCAACATGGGCGCGGCCAACCCGCTGCAGGCCGGGCACGAGGTCCTGCGCGTGGCTCAAGAACTCGGCCTGACCGGCGTGAAGGTGGCTGTGGTGCAAGGCGACGACGTACTGCACCGCCTGTGCCAAGACGGCTTGCATCTGCCGCTGATGGACAGCGATGCCACAGTCGCCAGCCTGCAGGAACGGCTGATCTCAGCCAACGCCTACCTGGGCGCCGACGCCCTGCTGCCTGCGCTGCAGACCGACACGCAAATCATCCTCTGCGGCCGCGTGGCCGACCCCGCGCTCTTTCTGGCGCCGCTGATGCACCACTTCGGCTGGTCAGCAAACGACTGGTCCAGGCTGGGCCAGGGCATCCTGGTCGGCCATTTGCTTGAATGCGCTGGGCAGATCACCGGCGGCTACTTTGCCGATCCGGGGTACAAGGACGTGCCAAATCTGGCCCGGCTGGGCTTTCCCCTGGCCGAGGTGCAGGCCGATGGCAGCGCCATCATCACCAAGGTGGCTGGCTCGGGCGGAGGCGTGACGGTGGCCACTTGCACCGAGCAGCTGCTCTACGAAATCGAAAACCCCGCGCGCTACCTGCAGCCCGATGTGGTGGCCGATTTCTCGCAGGTGCAGCTCACGCCCGACGGTCCCGACCGCGTGCGGGCCTATGGCGCCAGCGGCCAGCCCCGGCCCGATACGCTCAAGGTCACGCTGGGCTACCACGACGGCTACATCGGTGAAGGGCAGATGGGCTATGCCGGACCCGGCTGCGTCGCACGTGGAAAGCTGGCCCTGGAACTGGTGCGCCAGCGCCTGCAAGACGCAGGGCTCGGACATCTCGAAACACGCTGTGAGCTGATCGGCATCAACAGCCTGATCCCGCAGGCCAAGGCCAGCCATGAACCGAACGAAGTGCGCCTGCGCGTGGCGGTGCGCACCGTCACCCAACGCCAGGCGCAGCAGGTCGCCAATGAGGTGGAAGCCCTCTACACCAACGGCCCGGCAGCAGGCGGTGGCGCCACCAAGTCGGTACGCGAAGTGGTGGCCGCTGCCGCCGTGCTGGCGCCTCGCGAATGGGCACAGACCCACGTGACCGTGCTCGGATAAAGGAGCGAACATGCAACTGCGAGAACTGGCCCACACCCGCACCGGCGACAAAGGCAACCGCTCCACGCTCACGGTCATTGCCTACGAGGCCAAAGACTTTGCGCGGCTTGAAGCACAGTTGACAGCGGAGCGCGTGCGCCAGCACTACGATGGCATGGTGCTGGGGCCTGTGGAGCGCTTTGCCCTGCCCCAGCTGGGCGCGCTGCAATTCGTGATGTACGAGGCGCTGGCCGGCGGCGTGACGCGTTCGCTGGCGCTGGATGCCCACGGTAAAACACTGAGCAGTCACCTGCTGAACATCGAGATCAACTGAAGAGGAGACCCCCATGAAACTTCGCATCACCGCTTTGCTGACCGGCCTGCTGATCGCCACCGGCGGCACCGCCATGGCCCAGGGCTACCCCAACAAACCCATCAAGGCCATCGTTCCCTTTGCCGCCGGCAGCGCCACCGACCAGATTGGCCGCGCCTTCGCGCAAAAAATGTCCGAGCAGCTGGGCCAGCCCATCGTGATCGAGAACAAGGCCGGTGTGAACGGCATGCTGGGCGCCGACGCCGTGGCCAAAGCCGCGCCCGATGGCTACACCATCATGGTCGGCACCAACAGCACCAACGCTGCCCTCAAGAGCCTGATGAAAAAACTGCCCTACGACCAGGACACGGCTTTCGCACCCATCGGCTACATCGGCTCGGTCCCCCTGATCGTGGCCGTCAACAACGACGTGCCCGCCAAAAACCTCAAGGAACTGGTGGCCCTGGCCAAAGCCAAGCCCGGCCAGGTGACCTTTGCCAGCGCCAGCACCTCTCAGCGCGTGTCCACCGAGATGCTTCAGAGCATGGCAGGCATCGAGATGACCCATGTGCCCTACAAGAGCGGCCCTGCGGCCATGACCGACCTGATCGGCGGGCAGGTGAACCTGTTCACGGCCGACTTCGCGGTCATGCTGCCCCAGGTCAAGGCCGGCAAGATCCGTGGCCTGGCCGTCACTTCGATGCAGCGCTCCAAGGCCATCCCCGAGTTGCCCACCGTCAACGAAGCGCTGGGCGTCAAGGACTACGAGCTGATCGCCTACTTTGCGATGTTCGCGCCCGCCGGCACGCCAGCCGACGTGATCGCCAAGCTCAACAAGGCACTGAACGCCGCCGCAACAGACAAGGACATCGTCGAGAAGTTCTCGGCCATCGGCTTTGAAACCGCCCCCGGCACGCCCGAAGCGCTGGCCCAGCGCAACAAGGCCGAGACCGCCAAATGGGCCAAGGCGATCCGCGACGCGAAAATCGAGGCTGAGTGAGCCTGAAACAGCCTTAGAGGGCTGGGTAGCGCGCCTGTGCCAGCGCGTCCAGCCCAAACTGTGCCAGCAGCGCCTGCAGCCGTTCGCGGGCGCTGCGCTTTTTCTGGCCGGTGTATTTGGCCAGGATCAGCTCGTTTTTCATGCTGTGTTCCCAGCCCACCAGCTCGGTCACCGTGACCGAATAACCCTGTGACTCCAGGTACAGGCAGCGCAACACATTGGTGAGCTGGCTGCCGATCTCGCGGGTGTGCAGCGGGTGGCGCCAGAGCTCGGCCAGCGGCGTTTTGGACAGGGCCAGCGCCTTGTTCTGGCGCAGACAGGCCGCGAGTTCGGCCTGGCAGCAGGGCACCAGCACCATGCACCGCGCCTTCTTTTGCAGACCAAAGGCAATCGCGTCATCGGTCGCGGTGTCGCAGGCGTGCAGCGCGGTGACCATGTCGATCTGCCCGGGCAACTCGGCACTCTGGGTGGACTCGGCCACGCTCAGATTCAGAAAGCGCATGCGCTCAAAGCCCAGGCGTTGCGCCAGCTGGCGCGAGGACTCGACCAGCTCACTGCGGGTCTCAATCCCGTAGATCGTGCCCTTACCCAGCGCCTTGAAGAACAGGTCGTAAATGATGAAACCCAAGTACGACTTGCCCGCCCCGTGGTCGGCCAGCGTCGGGCCTTGCGGCGTATCGGGCAGCTCCAGCAGCAGCTTTTCGATGAACTGGAACAGGTGGTAGACCTGCTTGAGCTTGCGCCGCGAGTCCTGGTTGAGCTTGCTATCGCGCGTGAGGATGTGCAGCTGCTGGAGCAACTCGACCGACTGGCCGGGACGCACCTCGGGTGGCAGGCTATCGGCAGGGGCGTTTGAGGGTGATCGCTTTTTCATGGCGTAGCGTCCACATCCAGTTTCTTCCAGCCTTCGTGGCCCAGTTTCTCCATCGTCGCCATATTGGCTTCGTAAATCATCTCGGCTTGCGGGAAGGCCTCCACAGCCCGGTCGATGCTGGCCTCACGGATCAGGTGCAGCGTGGGGTACGGCGAGCGGTTGGTGTAGTTGGTGATGTCGTCGGGCTCGGTGTCCGCGAACTGGAAATCCGGGTGAAAGCTCGCCACCTGGAACTCGCCCTCCATGTCCAGCTCCTGCAGCACGCCATCGGCTTCGTCCAGAAAGTCATTGAAGTCCAGAAAGTCGCGCAACATGTGCGGCACGATCAGCAGCGTGGTCTCGCGTTCCTCGGCCGGCAAGCCTTGCAAAGCCCTCAACTCTTCGATCAGCTCATCCCTGAGCCCCTCGAGTCCCTTGGCCTCGCTCACGGCGCAGTGGATCTGGCCCTTGATGTGCGGCCCTTTGGCAAAGGGGCACAGGTTCAGGCCGATGACGGCGCGTTCGAGCCAGCGCAAGGTGTCGGCGATGGCGATTGCTTGAGAGGTATCAGACATGCCGTGATTGTGCCGCGAGCTGCCGCTGTGCCAGCACGGCCAGCACCGCCCCGCCAGCACAGCAGACCACGGTGAACAGGGGCGTGAGCTGCCAGCCCCCTGCCCTCGCGGCCAGGGCGGCAGCGGCGGGCGGCCCGATGAACTGCCCCAGGGCCGAGAGCTGTTGCACCCAGCCCACCGTGGCCGCCACCTGCTGCTCGCCGGGCGCCAACCGCACCGCCAGGCTGAACAAGGTGCCCGGCACCAGACCACCCACCCCCGAAAACAGCAGCACGCCCGCGTACCGCAGCCACGGCCAGCCTTCGGTGAAGGCGGTAAACGCCAGCGTGCTGCCCAGCGCCATGGCGCCAAAGCCTAGCCAGAGGGTGGAGCGTGGCGCCCAGCCGAGCTGCAGCAGCCTGCCCGAGACCATGTTGCCCCCCATGTTCACCGCCGCCGCCAGTGCCGTTAGCACACCCAGCAGACCACCTGTCACACCGGAGGCCGCATAAATGGACGGCAGAAAGCCGACCACGGCCAACCATTGGCCCGAATACATCCCGAAGGTCAGGGCCACCAGCCAGGGGCCGCGCGCACCCAGCGTGCGCCGCAGACGCTCCAGCCCACCGGCAGCAGCCCGCACCGGGACATCCGGATCGACAGGAATGGCGTGCCAGACCCAGCCGGCCATGCCCAGCGACACCAGCGCAAACAGCCACCACCAGGCACTCCAGCCCCAGGCCGGAATGAACAAGGGGCCCGCCAGCAGCGCCAGCGCCGTGCCCGTTGGCATGTAGGCGCCCCACACCCCCAGCATGCCAGCCAGCTGCTGTGGCGGCACCAGACGGCGAATGAGTGCGGGCGCGGGCAAGGCCACGAGCAGAAAACCCAGACCTTCGATGGCCCGCAGCAGCAGCAAGGCCGTCACCGAAGTGGCCAGACCACCTGCGGCGCTGGCCAGCGCCAGCAGCAGCAGGCCACGCACCATGCTGCGCTTGAGACCCATGCCGTCGGCCAGCATGCCCATGAAGACGGCCAGCGTCAGACCCGCGAGCTGCACCATTGAAAGGAGGAAGCCGGACTGCACGAGTGTGATCCCCAGCTCGGCCTGCAAGGCAGGCAATGCGGGCGGCAGTTTGCCGACCTGCAGCGCAGCCACACCACCGGCAGCAACCACCAGCCAGGCCCGCTTCACAGCAAGCGCTTTCCGGTCAGGCGCTCATGCTCGCGCAAGGCAAAGCGGTCGGTCATGCCGGCGATGTAGTCGGCCACGGCGCGATGGCGGTCTTCGCGTGCAGCAAATTCGGGGCGCATCTCCTGCGGCTGTGCCAGGTAAGCGACAAACAGCTCTCGCACCGCCAGCTTGGCCCGCCCCATTCGGTCCGTCACCTGTGGGTGACGGTACAGGTGGGCAAAGAGGAACTTCTTGAGCTGAGCGCTCTGCGCATGCATGGCTTCGGAAAAGCGCACCAGCGGTCCCGCACGGCGCGCTTCGTCGGCGCTTTGTACGCCTGCCGCTGCGATCGCCGCACGCGTGGTGTCGATCACGTCATAAACCTGGTCGCTGAGCATGCGGCGCGTGCTCTCGTAAAGCCAACGGCGTGGTTTATCGGCGAGCTGCGGGTGCTCGGCCAGCGACTGCTGGCGGTAGCGCTCGAACAGCGGCACCTCCTGCATCTGCTCGAGCGACAGCAGGCCCGAACGAACGCCATCGTCGATGTCGTGGGCGTTGTAGGCGATTGCATCGGCCAGGTTGCACAGCTGCGCCTCCAGACCAGGCTGGGTGCGCTCCAAAAAACGCCGTGCCACACCGCCAGGCTCCTGCGCCTCGATGGCTTCGGCATTCGTGCGCGAGCAGTGCTTGAGGATGCCTTCACGGGTTTCAAAGCTCAGGTTCAGGCCGTCGAAGGCCGGGTAGCGCTCTTCAAGCGTGTCCACCACGCGCAGGCTTTGCAGGTTGTGCTCAAAGCCGCCGTGTTCTTCCATGCATTCATGCAGCGCGTCCTGCCCGGCATGGCCAAAGGGCGTGTGCCCCAGGTCATGCGCCAGCGCAATGGCTTCGACCAGGTCTTCGTTCAGGCCCAGGGCGCGTGCAATCGAACGGCCCAACTGCGCGACTTCCAGCGAGTGCGTCAGGCGTGTGCGGAACAGGTCGCCTTCGTGGTTGAGAAACACCTGCGTCTTGTAGACGAGGCGCCGGAAAGCGGTGGAGTGGACGATGCGGTCGCGGTCACGCTGGAAGGCGTCGCGTGTGGGTGCAGGCGCTTCGGCATGCCGACGTCCACGGGTGTGAGCAGGATGGCTAGCCCAGGGCGCCAGTCCGGTCGAGTTGCGGCGATCAGGCACAGCAGGCGTCGATCACGTCACGCACCGTGGCATCGGGTGCGCCCATGGTGCGGGCCTGCCCGGGCGGATCGATGACAACGAACTGGATGTCGCCGCCCACGGCCTTTTTGTCCAGGCGCATGTGTTCGATGTAATCCAGCGCGTTGTCGGCTGCGTTCAGCACCGGGCCGCGCACCGGCAAGCAGGCCCGTTCGATCAGGGCCTTCAGGCGCGCGACGAAGGCGGCATCCACCTTACCCAGGCGTTGCGAGAGCTCGGCCGCCATCACCATGCCGCAGCCCACGGCCTCGCCGTGCAGCCAGACGCCAAAGCCCAGGCCCGCCTCGATCGCGTGGCCAAAGGTGTGGCCAAAGTTGAGGATGGCGCGCAGGCCGGATTCGCGTTCATCCTGCCCCACCACCCAGGCCTTGATCTCGCAGCTGCGCTGGACCGCGTAGGCCAGCGCTTGCGGCTCACGCGCCATCAGCGCGCCGATGTTCGCCTCGATCCAGGCCAGGAAATCCATGTCGGCGATCGGGCCGTACTTGATGACTTCGGCCAGGCCCGCACTCAGTTCGCGCTCGGGCAGGGTCTTCAAGGTATCCAGATCGCAGACCACGCGCACCGGCTGGTAGAAGGCGCCGATCATGTTCTTGCCCAGCGGGTGGTTGATGGCGGTCTTGCCGCCCACCGACGAATCCACCTGCGACAGCAGCGTGGTGGGCACCTGCACAAAGGGCACGCCGCGCATGTAGCTGGCGGCGGCAAAACCGGTCATGTCGCCGATCACGCCACCGCCCAACGCAAACAGCACCGTCTTGCGGTCGCAGCCCTTGGCCAGCAGGGCATCAAAAATCAGGTTGAGGGTTTGCCAGTCCTTGTGTGCCTCACCGTCGGGCAGCACCACGGTGTGCACCTGCTTGTAATGTGGGACCAGAGCGGCGCGCAGCTGCGCTTCGTACAAAGGCGCGATGGTGTCGTTGGTGACGATCACCGCGGCCTGGGCCTTGGGCAGGCCCGCCCAGGTGTCTGGCCGGGCCAACAGGCCGGCGCCGATGTGGATGTCGTAGCTGCGGTCGCCCAGCGCAATGGCGACTTTGGAGGTAGCGGAGATCATGCCCCCGAGTTTAGAGCCTTCAGTCCTGCCAGCACGGGCGCCGAGACCAGCCCGGACACATCGCCACCGAGCTTGTGGATCTCGCGCACCAGGGTACTGCTGATGTGCTGCACGCCGGCGCTGGTGTGCAGAAATACCGTGTCCACCTGCGGCGCCAGATGGCGATTCATGCCGGCCATCTGGGTTTCGTAGTCGTAGTCGGTGACCGAGCGCAGGCCACGCACAATGACGCTCGCACCTTGTGCCTTGACAAAGTCGACGATGAGCCCATCGAAGGGCATGGCCTTGACGTTGGGACAATCGGCCAAAGCGGCCTGCGCCAGCGCCAATCGCTGGTCCAGATCCAGAAGTGTTTTCTTGTGCACTGCCCTGGCCACAGCAATGACGACTTGGTCGAACATGGCGGCAGCGCGGCGCACCACATCCTCGTGGCCCAGGGTCAGCGGATCGAAGGTGCCGGAATAAACGGCAATGACGGAACGGCTCATGCGCAAGGCCTCATGGAAAGCGGTTCGGAAGATTATGCAGTGCGGCGCAGCAGGTGGGCATGCACCGCGCCGGCCTTGAGGTGGCGCAGCACTTCCAGACCGAAGGGCGCCAGCGCCTCATCGGTCCATGCAGTCGGTGCCTCCAGATAGACCCACCCGCCCAAGGGCACCAGGCGCACAGCCGCTTGCAAGGCCGGCTCGAACCAGGGGCCGTCAAAGGGCGGATCAAGGAACACCACATCAAACGCGCCGGCCGTGAGCCTCTGCATGGCGGCCACGGCGTCGGTGCGCTGCACCTGCACCATGCTGGCCTTCAGGCGCTCGGCCTGCAGCTGCATCTGCCGGGCCAGCTCGGGCTCCTGCTCGAGAGCGACCACCTGCGCAGCGCCACGCGAGGCAGCCTCCAGCCCCAGCGCCCCGGTTCCGGCAAAAGCGTCCACACAACGCCAGCCGGTCAGGTCCTGGCCCAGCCAGTTGAACAGTGTCTCGCGCACCCGGTCGGGCGTGGGACGCAGGCCTGGTTTGTCGAGCACCTTGATCGGCGTGCGGCGCCATTGGCCCCCGATGATGCGGATCTCGTGCGCAGAGGGACCACGCGCAGCAGCAACGGGCTTTTTTGGAGGCGGCAATGAGGACTTGGGACGCATGCCGCGAGTGTACGTGCCATGCCCTGATGCAAAACGCCAGCGACCCGGACAGGTGGCTGGCGTGTGGAGGGACAAGGGGCCGCATGCAGCGCATGCAGACGCCCGATGTGTGACAGGCTTTTACTTGGCTGGCGGCGTGGCCTTTTCGACTTTGGCGGCTTCGGTTTTCACTTCGGCCTTGGCGTCTTTGTTGGCTTCCTTGGCGGCCTTTTTCTGGGCCTTCTTGTCTTCCTTGGCGGCTTTGGCTTCGGCTTTCGCCTCAGCCTTGGCCGGTGCCGCGGGTGTGGCTGCCACAGCCGGCGTGGCAGGCGCGGCCGGGGCCTGTGCGAACGCGCCAGCAGCAAAGAAACCGGCGATCAGGGTGGCAAGCAGCTTGTTCATGAGGGTCATTCCTTCATCGGGTTGTCAGCCCGGCACCTTGCCGGACTTGAAGCTACAACGGCTGCCGTTGCGCGATTGATGACGCCACACGCAGCCCAGATGTAACCCGCTGTGACAAGACGCCAGAGCACTCAGGCATCGGCAATCATGACCTGCATCAAGAA
>JACCDG011608700.1_pt1 | contig 10959 bp, 11 predicted proteins | sample 7442471 | NCBI WGS metagenome assembly JACCDG01 (sample SAMN15323444, study PRJNA562643) | freshwater metagenome | isolation source: river surface water | place: USA:Blue River Watershed | collected 2017-08-17
GAAGCGCACCCAGTTCAAGGCAGGACGACCACCAGAGCAGGCCCGCAACTACCGGCCCGTCGGCAGCCTGCGCCTGAATGACGAGTACCTGGAGCGCAAGGTGACGGACGACCAGAGCATCTACCCGTCGCGCCGCTGGGTGGCTGTTCACCGTCTGGTCTGGGAGGCAGCAAACGGCCCTGTCCCTGCCGGACATGCTGTCGTGTTCCGTGACGGCGTCATCCGCACAGATCCCGCACTCATCACCCTCGATGTGCTGGAGGTCATCAGCCGAGCCGAACTGATGCGCCGCAACACACGTCACAACCTGCCCGAAGAAATAAAGGAACTGGTCACGCTGAAGTACAGGCTGACCCGGGCCATCAACAAGCGAGAGCGCCAAAATGCAGAACATTGATTACGTGCGTCAACTGATGCTGACCACCATCGAGCAACTGCTCGACAAGAAGGAGCCGCTGGAAGTTGAGCGCGGCAAGGCTATTGCGCTGGTCGGCAATGTGCTGATCGCCAGCGCCAAGGCTGAGACAGACTTCATCCGCGCCACCGAAGGCACCGGCACCGGATTCATCCCCAACCGCACCGTTCCGGAACTGGCAGACAAGACAAATTGATGAGTTGCAGCCTGTAATGGCGCTGACCGCCGAAGTCCGCCGCCTGCAAACCGAACTTAAGCAAGAGCGCAAGCAGCTGGATTGGGCGATTGAGAACGAGGCGGTTTATTACTGCCATGGCGATGTGTGGCGTCTTTGTTTTAGTGGCGACATATATTTCACTAACGAAGACATCCCAACAGCCGACCCCCGCACCACAATCGACGAACTGATGGAGAAGTCGCCATGAGCTTTTTTGATGAAGACAAACTGATTGATGAAATCAGTGAATTGCGTGAAAAACTGGAACTGGCTGAAGCGCAGTTGAAAGAGGCGCGGGAGCAGAAGCCGGTGGCGTGGCTGCATGACAAGTATGGCCGAGCTGATACGTGCCACGACAGCGTAAAACAGTTGTGGATTAAGGTTGGTCAAAAGCAGAACACGCAATTCATGCGTGAAATAGTTCCGTGCAAAGTTGAGCACTACAACATCCCGCTCTACGCCCGCCCCGTCCCCGCTACCGTGGCTGTGCCTGCTGAGTGGCGGGAGGTCATGGCAGAATTGGCATCAGACCTTCAGGCCGCTTGCGATGCAGAACATCCGCACCGTGATAAATATCCATCAGTCATGCGGAAATACCAAAATGACATGGATATTGTCGAGAAAGCCCGCGCCCTGCTGCAATCCCTTGATGGCGTCATGTTCGCGCTAACCCCACCCCCCGCACGAAACCCGGACAGAGATGCAAGCTCCGGCGTTATACAACCAACGGAGCCACACCCATGACCGTCCACCAACGCGCCAAGCGCAAACCCCTGCTGCTCACGACCGGCAGTTACGGCAGGCCGGTATTGAACACCTTTGGCCTTGTCATAGGTGTTCAGGTTATTGATAAGACGAAGTGGAGTAAACCGAAATGACCCGATCCCAAACCCTCGACCTTTTGATGTTGTTGTCGGCACTGGAGTCGGCTTTTTTCGCCAGCAAGACGACGATGCCGGACTACCTGATTGAACGCATCGACACTGCCGTCGATGCGCTGAGAACTGAACTGATAGGGGATGAGAAATGACCCCCACCGCCCGCCGCGCCCTGCACCCTGCCGCCGTAGTGGAGGCGTGGGACTGGATTGATTGTTACTGCCGTCACTGGGCCACCCATAACCGTGACTGGCAAACCACAGACAACCTGTCGCCCGCTGACAAGGCGAAGGCCGACAACTACCTGGACATACTGCGCGAAGCTGGTCTTGTGGAAACACAGGGCGGATTTCGCGGGAACTTTATTAAGAGGGCTTTATGAGCGAACAAACAGCACCGACAGCCGCCGACCTGATTGCCAGCATTGAGCGCGCCATGCGGATCAGCCGACACACGACCGACAAGACCGAGCTTTGGACACGCGACGACTGCGCGCAGTATCTCAAGATCAGCAAGTCGTCGATCGACAAGATGATTTCACGCGGGGAGTTTGCTGCTGCCCGTCTGAGAGTTACGCCAGGCGCGCAGGGTGATCGGTGGATACCATCGGATGTAATTCAGTGGGTCATGGACCGCCAATTTCAGGCCGGAAGACCCCGCGCCGCATAACCATCACGGCAAAATCACGGCAAATCACATGGAAACCATTGCGGCGCAATGCTGTTTGGTGCGGGTGATATGCACAGCGGTATTTTTTACAATCCCATCATAGGCTTTCAAAGCCTGTCAAATCACGGAACGACAAGCGACACCGCCTGTCGTTTTCTGTCTTTTTCCCACATATTGCCTATTTTAATGTTTGGCTGCCCACGGCAAATTCACGGCCCGGCAACACGAGCGCTAAAATCATGGCAACCTTCCGCAAGCGCGGAGCATCCTGGCACGTTGAAGTCTGGGTGCAAGGCGTCCGAAAATACTCCACTCACGACACAAAGCGGCAGGCTCAGGAATGGGCGTCGCGCACTGAAACAGAAATAGCGCAGCACATAACCAGCGCTGACCGGCCAGAGAAGGCCGGACACACCATCGCTGACGCCCTTATCCTCTACCGCGACACGATCACCGTCAACAAGCGCGGCGCACGCTGGGAAACCGTCAGGATCAACAAGTTCTTGCGTGACCTGCCGTTCAGGGATACGCCGGTGGCCGAGCTACAGCCCGCCGCCATCGCCGCATGGCGTGATGATCAACTGACCCGCCTCGCCCCGGCATCCGTCAGCCGCGAAATGGCCGTCCTGTCGGCTGTGCTGGACGTTTGCAGGCGGGAATGGGGCTGGCTGAAGCATGACCCTGTCCGCGACGTTCGCAAGCCGCAATCGCCTCGTGCGCGTGACCGGCTGGTGCAGGACCACGAACGCGAGGCCATGATACGGGCGCTGGGGTACATGGACGGCATCACGATTGAGTACCACCAGCAGCAGGTTGCTGTCGGCTGGCTGCTGGCCCTGGAAACTGCGATGCGGGCCGGGGAGATATTCGCGCTGGAGTGGAAGCGGGTCAATCTGCCGAAGCGGTACGTCCGGCTGGCAGAGACGAAGAACGGGGATTGGCGGGATGTGCCGCTATCGGCGCGGGCCGTGGAGTTGCTGAAGGCGATGCAGGGCATTGACCCGGTAGTGGTGTTTACCGTGAAGTCGCAGGTGGCAAGCGTGATGTTCCGCAAGGCGCGGATCAGGGCCAGGATCGAAGACCTGACCTTCCACGACAGTCGGCACGACGCCATCACACGCCTGGCGCAGAAACTTAACGTCCTGCAACTGGCGCGGATGGTTGGGCATCGGGACATCCGCTCTCTGCAAACCTACTACAACGAGACGGCGGAGAGCATGGCAAGGCTGCTGTAGTTACTTGATGCCGGAGAGGATCGCATACCAGCCGGTAGCCGTTGCAAGGCTGGCAATGTCCAACTCCACCGCGTCCAGTCCGCCCTCGATCATCACCTGATCCTCAGTTGCAAGGCTGATTGTCAGCGCAGCGCCATACTTGTCCTTTACCGCAAGGAACCGGCTGCTGTTGTGGGCCTTGCGACGGACCGTTATCGTCCCCGCCGACGGTGTGCCGGTGGTGATGATGGTTAGTTGGTGCCGGTCATACTTCTTGCCGCTCGGTACGACGATCTGCACGTTTGTCCTGTCGGTGGCGTCATAAGTCGCGGACTGGATATCAAAAACAATTTCACTCATGTTGCACCTATTGGGTTAGTAAGCTGCCACGGAACCGGTGGCGCTGACCGGCGCCCGTCCCCGGTAATAAATGGCCGCGCCGCTGCCGGCCGCCATGTCGTAGTAACTGGACCCGCCGCCAAACTCGCAGGCATCCAGCCACATCTGGCTGTCGCCGGTACTGGCCAGCCAGCTTGCATCGGTCCCGCTGTCGTCGTTCTTGAGGCTGCCGTAGGCGTGGCACAGGATGGCCCAGCTTCGCGTCCCGGCAGAAACATCAGCCACGACCGGGCCGTCGCTGCCCCAGTAGCGTCCGTTGAATCGCACGATCTGGACGGCATCGTGGGCCGTGCTGCAATTATTGTTACCGGCTGCGTTGCTGCCCGCGTCGTAGCAGGTCAACCCGATTTCCACCACGTTCGGGATGCGCCCGCTCTCTATGTGGTAGTTCATAATGTCGGCATAACTACCTGATCCGCCGCCGCCCTGAAGCACCACCAGCGGAACGCCGTAGCAATACAGGTTGTTATCGGCAGTAGAGAACCTGAACCACGTATTACGACAGTAGAGCTTCTGGTTTGACCCGCCACCTGTACAGCGCAGACAGCCGGTGGACCCACCCAAGAACTCGATGCGGCCATCCACTCCGCCGTCGATGATCCAGGTGTAATTGCTGCCGAAGGTGGTATTGCTGACGCCTACCAGCACGAAGATATTCGCCCCAGGCTGACCTACGCCGTTGTTGACGTACACTGTCGAGCCGCTGACAAAATACGTATAAGCGGTCGCTTGGCACGTTGCGAGGTCAGCCGCCAACGAATATTTGCGCGGGTCGCCGTAGGCGTTAAGGCTGCCGTAATCCCTGACGCCGACCGTGTTCGACCGGCTGGCGCTGTAGCAGGTGCCGGATGACAGCGTCCATGTCAGTGCGCTGCCCTTGCTGAACGGCCCTGTCTTGACCGTGCCGGATGTCACCTTAAATATGACGTTTTTGCCAGCCACGCCGCCAGAGCCGGGGTAATCGCCGAACCCGTAATCCCCCGCCGCGATGTTGATCCGCACAGATGCAGTAGCGGCCCCGGCTGCGGTCGCCATAATGGCGTCCAGCCCCTTCTTGGCCAACACCGGAGTCAGGCCGGAATTGGCATCACTGCCGGACTGGCTGACGTAGTAATCCGTAACGCCCCCGGCAACCAGCGCGGAGACGACACCGTCAAAGTCGAACGATGTCGTTCCGTCGGTGAAGAACGAGATGCCCGGGTCCCACGTAAATCCCGCCGGACGCTCAAAGGCCGTCGCTCTGGCAGAGGTTCCCGAAACAATCCCCGACCCCGTAATGCCGGAGCCGATGAGATTCTTTTCCCCGATGATGCCGCTGCCGATCATGGCGTCACCTCTGTGGCCGCATTAATCACGATAGAGCCGCCCGTCGCCGTCCCGCTCACAGCCGCATCACCATCAGAGGTACACCGGGTCAGGGTGGTCACGCCGGAGGTGGTGGAGTAGTAGCCCGCCGTGGTGGCGTTGCGACTGGTACACAGCAGCAGGCTTAGGCTGTTGCCGGATGCCTGCGTCAGGTAGTTGTACTGGTTGCCATCGGCCACGCACCCGAGGCAAAGCAACTGTGTCCCAACCCCGTCATCCGGGGCCACCGCTGCGCCGACAACCGCAAACCCTCCGCCGCCGTTGTTGCTGGCGATGGATGAGTCGCACACCGCATGGCCGCCGTAGGCAATGGCGACCCCGCGAGTGGTGTTGTATTCCGTGAGACAGTTGTCGAGGCTGGCAACCGTGTTTTGGTGGGTGCCAATGCCGTCGTCGAGGTTGTCATGGCTCCAGCAGGTATCGCAGCGAAGGACGACCTGCCTGTCGGCGCTACCCGATACATACTGGTGCGCGCTGACCCCGTCATACCCGCAGCCGCCCGCCCGGCAATGGATCAGCAGGCCATCACGGCAGTCAGCCAGCAGGAAGCCGTTCTGCCTGGCTCCAAAGACAAACACATTGGAACAGACCACAGACGCGGAGTCGGTCATGTTGACGCCGGAGCTGCTGTACCAGATGTCAATATCGGATATGCGCACCGACTCATTACCGGTGCATCCGTAGAACGCAGCATTGGCCGGGATGTAATACGTCTCGCCGTTGGTGTCCGGGTCACTGCCGTCCGGGGTGCGAACGTACAGCGTGTCCGTGCCGTTGTCCCAGTAATACGCCCCGCCCGTTGCTGCCTCCACAGCCGCGACCGAGGCCACAGCATAGAGGCGCGTGGACGGCAGGCGGTATTGCTCCCCGCGCTGCTGAGGCAATCGCTCGTCCGTAGCAATCTCGCTGTCAGGGTCTGGATTCTCATGCTCCCAGATATACCCAATGGGGTCATAGGATAGCGACCGCTCGTAGACGCCTGTGCGGCCGCCTGTGGCTGTCGTTGCGCCCAGCGCCTCACCACGCAGGATGCGGACGTATTCATTCGGGGCCGAGACGATTTCCAGCCCGTAGCACCCGGCCAGAGAAACGGCGGCGCTGTAGTCGCCAGCATGCACGATTACAAGGCCGTGCGGCTTGGCGATGGATACGCCTTTTGAAATGGTCAGGTATGGCGCGCCGCTGCTGCCGTCGCCGGTCGTGTCGTTGCCGGTCTTGGCCACATGCACCACCGGACGGCCTGCCGCGCCTGCATAGATGGCTGCGGCTGACTCACTGGCTGCGGCTGCATCCGCTGAATCACTGGCATCCCCTGCACTAGCAGCGGCTGCTGATTGCGAGGACGAGGCAGCGCTGGCTGAAGCGGTTGCAGAGATGGCGGAGGCTGATGCGCTGTCGGCATCATCGGAGGCGGATTGTGCGCTGGAGGCAGCCGCAGCAGCAGCCGCGACGGTGGACGCGGTCGATGTAATGAAGTCAGCAACCAGATCATCAGCGGAATCGGTGCTGGTGATGGCCAACTTAAGCGACCGGTCGGCCTTTTCGGATAGTTGCTGAAGCAGGATGGTCTGCTTGTCCAGGGCCAGATTAATGACCCTGGGGGAGAATGCCCCGGAGTTGGTGATTTCCGTCAACTGCGTCTCGGCAACGGCGCTTCCGATCACCATCGTATATCCATCGGTGAGCGGGTCATTCAGAACCACATCCCCGCCGGGACTGACATCCTGATCGACATTGAGATCAACCGTGTAATCGGCATCAATAGCCAGCGTCGTTTCCACGCCTGCGTCATCCGCCGATACAACCAGCACATCGGCAGTCGTGAAAACCTTGAACGTGAACGGAAACGTATCAACGACGCCGTCGCCGGTAAATGGCCCGGCCTTGCGGGTGGTGCTGGAAACGGTCATGGGTGGCCCTCTGTCATTCTCGCATCCTGAGCGACAGAGGGCGCGTCATGTGTACCTAACGCGGCTCCTGATAACCGAACAGCAGCGCCGCAGGGTTCACGGTCTTGTCGTCCGCAATAGCCTCCACGCCGGTCCATGTCCGGTTGATCTGTGCAGCAGGAAGACCGAACAGCGACCCAGACAGTCCGACCGCAGCCTTACGGAAGCCGTCATCAAATTCGCCCTGCCCTGCCTGCTGGGTGAACTTGACGGCATCCCCGGCCATCCGCATCCCTGACGGCCCTTGGTAGCCATAAGCCTTGTCGGTAATCAGCGGCTGAACTGCCGGATAAAACTCACGCAGGAACGGCACCATGCCGAACAGGTAAGACATCTGCTCATTGCCCAACTTCTTGGCCAGCTTCTCGGGGTCATCCCAATCGTCGTCATCGCCCGGAGTCAGGGCAGACCTCAGGATGTCCATGGCGATAATTGGCACAGACATCAGGCTAAGAATATGAAACGCTGCGCTGCCTCGCTGCTTGGCATCCCCGCCACGCGCCCCTGAAATGCGGTTGGCCGCCAGGTTGTAGGTGGTGTTCATATAGCTGTAGTACACCGTGAACAACTTGGCGATCTCCCCGCCGCGCTCGATGGCAGACAGGTCTTTCGTCATCCCGCTACCCTGCGCATCAATGACCGCTTGATCAGCCATGGCAATAGCTTTGCTGTCATCAATGGTGCCGTCCTCGTACTGGATCACCGCCCCGTCAGCTTCTGCGCTACGGTAAGCGCCGATCCATGTCGGAGTGTCCACGATCTTCTGCGTGGTCGACATCAGGATGAACTGGTTGGCGCGGGCCTTGGTGCCGATGCCGTCCCCGTTCTCGACGATGTTGCGCAGTTCATTCAGGTCGCGGAATTGGGTGCGGGCGCGGTTCCGCATCAGGGACGACTTCTCCCTGACCCATGCAGCCGCCTCAATGGGGCCGGACAGGTACTCCTTCTGCCCCTGCGCCATCCACTTCGCGCCGATGCGCTCAACGCTGTTTTGCAGGCCGGTGACGTTCTGGACGGCATTCATGAAGTTCAGCGCCAGGCCGGCAGCAGCAACATTCCGGCGCAGGAAAGCAGCAGCCCGATCGCCTGCCCCGCTTGGCTTGCGTGTCCCAGCCGCAATATCCTTGATCCATGTATCAATGGCGCGCACCGTGTCCGCCCCATGCTTGTCGCGGATGGCGGCATCCAGGGTGGTGCTGTTCATCATCTTGCTGGCGTCAATCAGCCATTCGCGCCACGCCAGATCATGAATTACGTCCTGTACGCCAGAGTAGACGCCATTCATGCTCAGCAGCAGCGGGCGACCTATGACCGCCTCAGAGCGCTTCTTGACGAAGGATCGGTGCGTTGTGCTGCTGGAATACGCCCCGTCCATGGCGGCCTTGGCATCCGTCGCATCTTCCAACTGCTGGCTCCGGCGGCTGGCTTCCGTGTCGTACTTGACCGGGTAGTAGCCGCCCTTCAGCGTCAATTCCTGCCCGTCTGCCGTTTTCACCATGAACTGCATGGGCTGCACCCATTCCGGCTCTGCTCCGACGGTGCGCTTTTCGATGGCGGCAATCATGGGCCGGTAGGAATCCATGTGGTCCCACACCTCTTGCACAGCCTGCCATTCCGCCGCTGTCAGCGATTCCAGCACCGGCTTGATGTCGGCATAGGTCCAGCCTTCGCCGTCCAGCAGGCGCTGCAGGTTGCCCTCGTTGCCGACATTCAGGGCCAGGCCGATGCGCTGCTCACGATTCAGGGACCGCCCGATGCTCTCAAAGAACACGCCCTTGCCGCGCATGCCTGCCTTCAGCTTGAAGACCGGGCGCAGCGCCTTGGTCAGCGCCTCCGACGATTGCGCGATCATTTCGGTTTCCCAGTCGCCGCGCTCGTTGGCAGAACGGACGAAGAAATCCCACATGGGCCCGCCGTCCTTGTTGCCGTCCAGCAGGCGCATGATCATGCCGATCTTGCGCAGCGACATGCGGAAATCACGGATGGAAGACAGCCGCTCCTGATTCTTGTCCGGGATCGTCCGGTTCAGGCGAGAAGGCAGTTGCTCGGAGTTGGCGACCACGCTGGCCACCAGTTCGTCACGTTTCTGCTCGTAGGTCTTGCCGTCACGCGCCGTCAGCAGGGATTTCTTCTTGCGCCCCAAATGCTCGATCTGGCGGATGGTTTCGATCAGGCCGCGAAACTCATCAACGGTCATATCCTTGTATGAACGGGCATCCGCCATGTCCAGGAAGTCAGCCAATACCTTGGCCTGCTCCACGTCGTCCTTGATGATTAACTCCCCGTCCTCGTTGCGCTCCATGACCTTGGCGACGTACTGGGCGCGCAGGTTGGGCGGCAGCAGGTTGTCGCTCATGGCTGGAACGATGCCCTTGTCGATCTGCGCCCGCACGAAAGCGCCGAAGCTCTTGCGCCGGTCAATGTCCTTCAGGCTCTGCTTGCGCAGGTCCACAAACTCCAGCAACTTCTCGATCTGGTCCACATAGTCGCTGCTGATGCGCTTGCGGATGGTGGCGCCGTTAAACTTCTTCAGGTAGCGCAGGCCTTTTTCCGTGTCTTCCTTGGCGCGGTAAGCCTCACGCGCAGAGATAGCGCTGAGGATCTGGTTACGCTTCTCTGCCGCCTTCTGCGCCACATCCTTCGCGGTCATGGCTGCCTTGGCTGCGCGGGTGGCTGCTGCCGTGTACTGGCTCGGTCGAATGTCGCGGATACGCTGCCGTCCGATCAGGTTGCGTGCAAACTCGCGGGCAGCGGCCAGCAGCAGCTTTCGCTCACCGGCCGCTTTGGCCAGTGCGTTATATTCGGTCGCCAAGAATCGTTCGCGGGCATCATTGTGGATGGCCATGTCTGCCGCCTGCTCGATTGCCTCCGGCGTGGCCAGATCGGAATACTGCTCAATCATGCGCTGATCGGTACGGGCCTCGATCTCGTCCTTGAGCGGACGGGCCGCTACGATGGCGCGCACCAGTTCATCGCCGGAAGTCCAGCCCGGCAGCACTTCAGACAGCACGTCCGGGTGGATGCCGCCCGTCTTGGCGGTCATTCCCAGCGACTCCAGCTTGCTGATAACCTCCGGCTCCAGACCCTCCATGTCGTCCAGGCTGGCTCGATCAATACGCGCCGCCGTCACGCCGCCCAGTTCCTCACCCTGCCCGGCCAGCGCATCCGGTTCATAATCCTTGATCCGGGAATATTGCGTATTGCCGCGAAGCTCCTCCTTAAACTTCTCCTCAAGCTCCGCAACATCGCCTTTGCCGTTCTCATCCGGCGTCAGGTAGCCTTCTTGCGTCAGCGCCTCAACCATCGCATCCAGCGACGCGCCGCCGTCCTTCGCCCGCCAGACCGGCTTACCAAATAACCCGGCATCCGGCTTGTCCTTCGGGTCAATCCCCCATTGCGCCACCAGCGTATCCCGGTTCAGGCCGCCCATCTTGGCAATGGCCGTGAACAGGTTATCGGTCGCCGCGTCAACGGATTCGCTGCGCTTGGGCTTCTTGTCCGCCAGGCCGTCTGCATCAGTGGCCTTGGTAAGTACGTCCCAAGCCTGATAGACCGGCTCCCGCAATACCTCAGCGCGCACATCAGAGCGAACTTCAGCCCTCCTAACCCTAGCTTCTTTCTTTAGTTTTTTGATCGCGCTCTTTAGCCACTTCATGTCCTGCAAGACTTTCACCTGCATTTCATCAATAGCCGCCCGCGTAGCCTCGTCGCCCAACTTCTGGTATTCCGCAAACTCCGAAGGCGTCATCCCGGCGTTGACCGCATCCGCGAACAGCGGGATCATGCTGCGCGCCTGCTGGGCCAGCCTGATTTCCTCATCAGTAGCCAGCATCCGGTCGAATACAGACCGCAC
>JACCDG011750351.1_pt1 | contig 10958 bp, 5 predicted proteins | sample 7442471 | NCBI WGS metagenome assembly JACCDG01 (sample SAMN15323444, study PRJNA562643) | freshwater metagenome | isolation source: river surface water | place: USA:Blue River Watershed | collected 2017-08-17
CCCAGCCTTACCCGTCACCTGCCCCAGAAGCTTGGACAGCTCGGTGGAGTTCTCACGGTAGCGGTTGGTGGCAAGCTGTTCTTTCTCCCGCATGGACTCAATGTCGCCACTAAAGAACGACTTGCCCAGTACCACCTCGGTGAGCGGCTTGATGGCTTGCGGCAGCGAGAACGGGTTGGACTGATTGGCCAGAGCCAGCAGACCTTTGACCGTGTTGCCGCCTTTCTCATCCCCGGCAGCCAGACCGTAGATCGCTTCGGGCAGCGCCTTGAACAGGAAGCCCAATTCAAACGGGATCGGCACGCGCACAGGCTCGGAAATACCCGGGATGTACACGAACCAGTTGGCCAGCCGCTCCTGCGGCTTGGCGCGTTTGTACGCCTCGTCGTCCTCCATCATGGCGGCATAAGCCAACGTGCCCAAGGCCAGCATGACGCCCCGCGCCAGCATCTTTTCCCGAATCTTGAGCTGTTCGCTGTAGGGCATGTCGCCTTTGAACGCCCGGTAAATAACGTCCAGACCTTGCACCTGAGCGTTGAAGAACGGGATCATCACGGACAGCATGTGCATACTGGGCGACACGCCGCGTCGGCCAAAGTTCATGGACTCGATGGTGCGGATCAGTGCGGCCTGCTCATCCATGCCCTTGGCGATGGAGTCTTTGTAGATCACCACCCGGGTAGCCGCGTCAGCCTGCATAGCCAGTGCGTCGGCCTTGGCCAAAGTCTTGGCCCACATGGACTTACCAGCCGAGATGTCCTTGATGAACTGGGCCGTATCCCGCTCATCGCCGCTGAACACGTTGCTGCTGATAGCGCCGGACTCCATGAGCTTGGCAGCTTCTGCGTTGCGCCCGGCCACCATGGTGGCTAGTTCTTTCATGGACGACAGCACAGGGGTAGCATCCGTGCCCGTGGTCAGCCAAGCGTTCAGCGGATCGCGCACCATCTGCCGGATGGCATAGGGAGGCATGCGCGTCACAAACTTGCGCAGGATATCTGCCGGGTAGCCCATCAGCCGCACCACTGCCGGGATGGTGGTCTTGATGCCTTCCATACCCTTGACGATAAGGTCGGCGGGAATGCCATACAGGTCCGTGTCAATCACGGCGTAGTAGTCTTTGCCGTTCTTCTTGAACCGCACCACATCGCCTCGATCTCCAGCCGGACCTTTACCCTCATTGAGGCGGCTGGCTACGCCAAGCTTTTGCAACAGGAACGCGGTCTCTTTCACGGTCTGATTGCGCAGACCCATGTTGGTGATCATGTAGGTGTTCTGCACCGCGCTCGTAAAGACGGGCATGATCATCTCGTTGCCACCCACCAGCGCCTGCAACTGCGGCTCGTCCTTGATGTTGGAGATACGCACAGGCGTCTCCTTGTCGATCATCAGTTGGACTTCGCCGTTTTTGTTGACGCGGTAGTACGGCACATAGGTGACGGCTTTCAGCTCCGCTGCTTTGGCCGGGGTCAGCACGCCTGTTTGGACAAGCCAGTCCAGCAAGTTCGCGTTGTACTGCTGGTATAAGTCCTTGGCTTTCTTGAACGCGTCCTTGGCGACAGGATCAGCGTTGACCTTGGCCATGGTAGCCAGATACTGCGACTCAGCCTTGGCCGGGTCTTTCACATACAGCTTGTTCCAGCCCACAGATCGTGCGCGTTCACCCGCCAGATACTCCGTGAACATGTTCTCCAGCTCAGACCCCTTGGCGATTTTGGCTTCGCTAAGCGCCTGCGCAATGTCGGCCATGTTGACGCCCTTGGTGCTGCGAAAGATGCTCTGCGCCACGCCGTCTTTCTTGGTTATCTCCAACCGCACCGGGCCGGTGATCAAGAACTGCTGGGCAAACTGGCTGACCTGAGAGCCGTAGTTCATCAAGTATTCAGCGTTCTGGGCTTCCAAGTCACTGATCACGCCAGCGCTCTTGCCCTGCTTCACGGACTCACGTAGCGCCGCCCAACGGTCCACCATCTGAACCCGGCCAGCCAAACCAAAGAAGTTACCCAAGAACTTGTCAGCAAAGCTGGGTTCTTGCGCCACAAACGATTCGCTCTTGGTGCGCTGGCGACGGAACGCAATCTGGCCATCCGCAGCCCGGTACGGACCAATCTGACCGCTGGCAAACGCTTTGCGCGACTGCTTGAGCATGTAGAACACGTCAGACGTGGACAGCCGGGGCAGCTCCATAAAGCCCATATCCCGTAGCCCGGCACGCAGCAAACCGACAAGTTCTTTAAGCCAGCGTCCGGCTTTCTGCCGGAACGATTCGGTGACCCGCGCCTCTTCAGTGTGCGCAATGATCTCGCGCAGAGCCTGAAGCTTTTGCACTTCTTCGCTGCGCCCCAAGGCGGCATTAGCCTGAACAGTGTTCAAGACTTCCGAAACCAGCGGCTTGCCGCCCACGGTTTCAGCCAGCGCAATCACGTCGGTGTCCTGCGCAAACTTATTCAGGCGCTCAGCGCCGATCACCGTGTCGATACCGTAGTGACCGATCAGTTCGTGTGCAATCGTTTCTTCAAGATCACGGGTGCTGGCGTGTTGATCGCCAACCACCAGCACAGTACCGTCAGAGAACACAGCGCCCTGCACCATACCGTCCACAGGGTCCACACCCTCGCGTGCCATTTGTTTGAGCAGCTTGAGCGGGATGTCACCTGCCGTGGCAGCGTAGACAAACTTCACGTTGCTGGGCAGCTTCAGGCCGTCAATGACCTTCTGGGCTTGTGCAGCATCGACAGCACCCTCGGCACGCTGGCCGCGTTTGCGGAACACAGTGTCGCCGTCAAAATCCGCCGGGCCTTCCTGTTCGGAGCGGAGCGCTTCTTGAACATCTTTTAGTGAGCCACGGTACTTTGCAAAGGCTTCCTGCTCACGCTTGGTAGCGGCTTTGCTTTCTGCCGAGGAGGTCACCATGCGCTTAGGGGCCGCAGATTGTTTGCGGGTCACCTGTCCGGTGCGCTTGCTGGGGACCTCTTGCTTACCGGCGGTGGGCAGCACTTCTTGGAAGTAGGCGATCTGCTCTTTCAGCGTGGCCTTGTACTCGGGGGTCTTCTTGCCCAGCTCAATAGCTTTTTCCAGACGGGCGGTGCCCATCTCGGCACGGAACGCAACCACTTCTGCGTTGTCAGCACCCTTTTGTTTCTTGAGCGCATCAAGGCGGCGGATCAAGCCGTTACTGAACTTCTCGTACTCAGGCTCTTTCTCGCCAAGCTGCTTTGCCAAGTCGCGCATCTTCTGCGACTCTTCGGCTTCTTTGCGGACATCGCCAGATTCGATCCGCTTAGCGGTAGCGGCCACGCGGCTCTTGGCCTTGGGTTTGCGGGCTTCAGCTTCCGCCTCCGCACGCTTTTTCTCCCGCTCCACGCTCGGCTTCTCAAGCGGCGTCGTCTTGTACAGGCTGTTCTGAATTTCCAGAATCTGGTCGCGGACAGGCGTGACCTTGCCTTCCAGTAGCTTGTATTTGTTTTCCAGCGCAGTAATGCGGCGCTGGAGCTGGTAGCGCTCACTGGCGTCCATGGGACGCTCGGCAGGAACCTCGCCCTTACCCAGCTTGGCTTGCAGCGCAGCGGTTTTCTCCCGCATAGTGGGCGTGGCAATACCGGACTCCAGCGCGGCAACGGCTTCGGAATGTTCCGCCGCCGTCTCCACAAGCTGTTGGTACAGCGACTTCTTGGCGTTGCCCTGCGGGGTCGTAACCTTATTCATCAGCGGCGCAACTTGGTCAGCAACCCACGCCAGCTCCACCGTTGCAGGACCGCCCTTGTCGTAGAGCGCCTGTAGTTCTTTGTTAGGGTACGTGCCGTTCTTAAAGCGCGCCCGGGCTTCTTGGTCGTAGATGTCGCTGAACAAGTCAGCGCGCTCACGTTTAATACCGGCAGAGTCCAGCCGAGACTCCAGAAGATTAATCAGCCGCTCGCGCTCACTGGCCTTCTCATCCAGCGTCTGTTTAAGCGACGTGCGGTCTAGCTGTCTGCTGATGGCCAGCATTGTGGCCATGTCGCCACGGCGTTCAGCTTCTTGGAAAATGTTGTGCGGGCTAAAGATGTCCAGCACCACAGGCTTGAGCGTTGGACGACCCAAGTTTTCTTCCGCCCGAGACAGTGCACCGGCTGCCTTGTTGTGCTCATCCAGCGCTCTGTACAGATCGGGCGTTTTTGTATCTTTAGCCTGCGCCAGTTGTGTGACCTTCTGCTCCGCCGCACCCAAGGCAGCACGCGCCGTTTCAAGGGACTGAACTTGTGCAGGCTTGACTACTTCTTGCGCTTTGGGCTCCGGGGCGGGGGCAGGCTTGCCTTCCATGTAGGCTTTTTGCGCTTGCTCTTCGGCTCGGGTTTCTTGTTCCCGAGCTTCTTGCTCCGGAGTGCGGGCGGGGGTGGGTCCGCCAAACAGCTCCCGAGTTTGCCCAACTTGTTCACGCGAAAGGCGCAGCTCTTCAAACATCGGAGCTCGGGCTTGCAGATCGCGGACTTCAGCCAGCTTCTTAGCTGCACCGTCCCAGTCTCCAGCAGCCAGCAGTTTCTGACGCTCAGCCTCGGCTTTCTTAAGCCGCTTGTCAAACTCAGGCTGGGTCTCCGATACGCCGCCGCGATCTTCAATCGCCTTGGCCAGCTCCGCCATCTGGGCTTCGTATTGCTGACGCTGGGCGTCCAGCGCCTCTTGCTCATCAACGGAGGCCGTGCTCAGCTTGGTTGTCAGCTCGTCGTGCTGTTTGCGCAGCGTATCCAACTGGCCCATCATTTGGGCAACAGGCGATAGCTGGTAAGGTTGTGCGCCGGGCAAGTCGCTGGCTAGCGGGCGGGCAGCCGTGGGCTGTGCTGCCGCTGCCTCAGTCTCCAATGCCGACAGCCTGTCGGCATACATCTTATCAATCGCCCCTTTGCGTTTGGCATACTCTTTGGCAACCGGGGCAAACTGCTTGCTAACAAACTCGTCGCGCTTGGCCTTGGCTTCTTGGTATGCCTGCTTGGTTGCCTCGTCTGCACCCTTCTTTGGCTGCAACGCTTTTAACTGCGAATCAAGCGCCTCTTTCTGCTGACGTAGGGTCTGGAACTGCTCGTCCAATTGCATCAGGGCTTGCGGGCTGGTGCGCTCAGCTTCGGCTTGTTGCTCCGCTTGACGTGCCGCTTCTTGCCGGGCAGCAACATCGGCTTGGCTTTCCTTGGTTCCAAACGCAACGTTTGTGCCGCCGGTAATGGCTGCACCGCCCAAGCCGCCCTTCAGACCAGCGTCAATAAACCGGGTGAAGTTTTCTTTGGTGAAGAACTCTTTGTTCTCGTCCACAAACTTGGTTGCCGCTGCGCTGGACATCTCCTGCACAGCTTCCGTGCCGCCCTCGGTCAGGAAGCCCTCAACGGCTCCTTTACCCGCACGCTTGTACCAAGCGCCCACAATCTCTTGACTGGGGATACCCGCAGACTGAGCTTTGCGCAAAAGGCTCAGAGGCAGAACCGCATCCAGCACGGCGTTGAAGCCACCACCGACAAGCGCTGCGCCAAGGTCTTCTTTCCCGGTCTCTTGCAGGACGCTCTGGTAAACCTCCGGGATGTTCTGTGCCGCCGATCCAGCCAGTGCACCTGCCGCCTGATACCTTAGCGCAACTTGTTGGGCAGCTTTCACGCCCTGATCCAGCGCGGCCTTTTTGATGCCTTCGATGGCTTCGGCGGTAAGCGCGCCCTTGGCGCTGGCTTGGGCAACTTGCTGCGCAGCCGTTTGTTTTGCCGCTTGGAGAGCAGCAGCCGTAGCCGGACGAGCCAAGATACCAGCCAAACCGCCAGTAAACAGCGACGGAAGCAGGGAAGGGATCGACTCGCCCACCGCCTCCGTGATGTAGGTCAGCGCGTCACCGGGGCTCTTGATGTCCGTAAACGACGCGATGGCCGCAGGATACTGCTCTTGGATTTTCTTCTGGGTAGCAGCGGCTTCGGCAAGCTGCGCCTGCGCATACTCGTCAGCACCGACAGCACGCGCGGCCATGGCGGGCAACACGTCCCCCAGCAGCATGCCGGTCTGCGCAAACCCTCGCTTGACTGACGGAATGAAACCCGTCTGCGGGGTAGGCTGGGCGGTGGGAGCTTTGAAAGCGTCGGGATAGAGCGCTGCGGCGGCCATCAGCGCCTGTTCGGGGGTTTCCCCCTCTTTCATAGGGAAGAACGTACCGTCAGGCAACTGAACATTTTGAGCCATAGCACTCACCGAATTTTTAGGCCGGGGCGCTACTCCCGGCAAAGCGCACTAACTTAATCTGGACGGACTCGCACCGAACCCGGTGCTGCCGCAGCAGGATTATTACCCGGCGCAGTGGGGATTGCAAACTGCCCGATGAACTGCGAGTAGGACAGAACTTCAGCACCCGGAGCCTTTTGCGCAGCCACAAGATACTCGGTGTAAGCCTTCTTCGGGTCAAATTTGCCCGACTGAATTTCGGCCATCTTACGCAGACCGGCCTCAATATTGCCCCCGCCCAGCAGGCGTGCCAGACGTTCGTTCCCGGAAGGCGCAGCCGCCGCGCGCTCGCGGCTGGCCATTTCTTCGCGAGAGGTTATGGCGCGCAGCTTCAGCTCCACCATCTTTACGGCTTCGGCGCGGTTGACGCCCTACATCTGCATGTTAGATTTGATCAGGTCTTCCTGACCGCTCAGGGCAATGTTCTTGGCTTCGTTGCGCTCTTTGAACAGCTCACGCGCCGACAGCTCGTTGCGCTGGGCATCAACCTCTTCCAACCGATCCCGAGCCTCCGCCAACTTGTCCTTGGCGCTTTGCAGTTTCTCCAGCCCGGCAGCGTACTGCTCGGTACCCACACGCAGACCTTTGCCCACAGCCGTGCCCAAGCCGCCGGGGGTGGACATGATGGCAGCGCCTGCTTGCAGCAGCGCCAGACCAGTCTGCTGATCTTTCATCTTGCCAAGCTCGCCCTCGCGGGTATCCAGACGCTCTTTGCGACCCTTGTAGATGTCCGAGAACTGCTTGTGAATGGCTTCCAGTCCTTTGACCTTTTCTTCTTGGGCGCGAATCCTGTCTTGGGTAAGCTGCATGAGCGGGGCCGCAGCCGGGTTCTCACGCTCCTGAGCCAGCGACATCTCACGGGACACCATGGCGTCAATATCCAACGGGGCAGGGGCGGCAGCAGTTGCGCGACGTTGCGGCGCAGGGGCAGGAGCGGGAGCAGGTGCGGGAGCAGGTGCGGTGGCCACAGTGGGTGCAGCCTGTTCACGACTGGCAAACATGCGCGCCAGTTTGGCTGTTTCAGCGCTTGCCTCCGCGTTGTCAGCCATAGGGGCTGGAGCCGTCATGCTCTGTCCCAGCGCACCAGCCGGGGCCACTGTCTCCACCGGTTGACGGCTGCGGTTCCAACGCTCGACACTTTGCCGCGCCGCAGCAAGCGAACTCTCAGCAGCGGCAGCCTCGGCCAGAGCAGCTTGGTAGCCTTGCGGGTCCATTTGACGCTGGCGCAGGCCGTACGTCATGAGTTTTTGGCGGGCCGCCGCAAGACGTGCTTGGGCTTCATTGGCAGCCCCTGCGCCAGACTCTGTATACAGATTGCCCGTCGTCATGCCGGGAATGGTGAAGTCAGGGGCGGCAGGCATTCCGCCAAACTGATACCGCTCCACGTCGCCACCATCGGCAAAGGCCACGATACCGCCACCAGCAAACTCCATCTCGCCGACCGGCAGGCGGGCAATACCCTGATCTTCCGGAAGCACTTGCGGAGCAGCCATCTGGGCAAGCTCTTGGTCAACGACTTTGGGCTGCTCAGGGGCCTGCATCTGCGCGCCGGCGCGCATCTGCTTGCGGCGGTTGGCCTCCGACACTGCCAGCGCCATGATGTACGGGTCTTCTTTGTGCATCGCAGCATACTGCTGCAACGCTTGGTCCGGCAGCTTGGCCAGCCGCGAGGTGATCTGCTCAATGTTCATCATGGCGTGAACCTCAAATCTTGGTCAGGGCCAACTCGGCAAGACCGGCAGGCTGCTTTTTCTTTTTAACCGGTTTGGCTTTGACATCGGTGATGCTTGCCAGACCACCCTCTTTGAAGAGCTTGGACGCACCATACAGCGCCGTGCCTGCGCCTGCAAGCTGAGATAACGTGCTGGGCTGCGCCCCGTAGAGCGTGCTGACGGTGCCCATCGGCGTGCCGCGCAGGATGTTGGAGGCAAACTCCAGTTGCTGGTACGGGAAGCGTTGCTGGGCTGCGTACTCTTGCATGGCCGCGTTGATGCGCTGCTGCTCAAGCTGCTGTTGCTGGCTGCCCAGTTGCGCTTGCAGGCCGATGGCCTCCTTGGCTTGGCCAAACTCTTGGCCGCCCAGTGCACCCAGTTGACCAGCGCCTTGCAGCGCGGTTTGCAGACCCTGAATGCCAAGGCCAGCGCCGTACTGGCGGGACTGCTCACGAAGCTGCTGCTCACGGGCGAAGTTTTGCTGCGCCTGCTCAAATGCGGTCTGGTAACCCCGGGCACGGATATCGCCTAGTTGGGTGCCCAGATTGCGTTGACGCTCGGCCTCGACGATGGCCTGACGAGAACCGCCAAAGGCTCCGGCACGAACAGCCTGCGCCTGATCGGCCATGCGCTGCATCTCAGACGAACGCTGAGCCTCCCGAAGCTGCGGCTCCATCGCCTGCTCAAGGAACGGGCTCATGTAAGAGGCAGCAGCACCGGGCGTGAACTGCCCCATCTGGAACGGACGATAGCCCGTGGTCAGACCGCGCACAGCGGCGGCACCCGCAAGACCTTGAGCGGCGGGCAACGTGCCGGACGGACCGAGCTGACCTGCGGACTCAAATGCCTGCTGCTGCATCGGCGAGAAACCGGCGACCTGCGTCGGGTCCATACCCTGCTGCTTGGCCCAGTTGGAAAAGCTCTGGTACGGCTTATCAGAAGACAGCGCCTCGGCTTTAGCCAGCGTACGCTGGGCAGTCGGCTTTGCCCAGTCCGGCAGGTCCGTAACTTGAGTCTGCGTAGCGGGGCCGGAACTTGCGCCACCACTGTCATAAACACGTCGAGCGCTGGTTAGGCGACCGCCTTCACCGTATCCGTCAAACTTGCTCGGGATGATCATTTGGTCACCTCAAAAAACTTTTGGTACATCACGCTCTGTACCTCGTAACCGTGACTTTGCGCCGACTTGCGCCAGCCGGGGCGTCCAACAAATTCGATGCCTGCGCAACCAGCGGACTTGGCCGCCTCTTCAAGCACCTTGTACATTTCGTCTTCCACAAGATGCATGTGGTTGGGTTCGCCCGCGCAGTACTGCACAGTGAGCATCTTGCACTGCGGGTAGGGCTTCACTTCCCCAATCACATGTCCGTAGACCACGCCGTCTTTGTGCACGGCCCACATGTGCATCTGCCCATTGAGCAGAAACCGCACAATGTCCTCAACTCGCGCACGTCCCCGAGTCCAGTTAGCGGACTCCTCCAGATACGGCATGAGCGCTGTGACAGCGCTCATCAACTGGCTGACAGGGACGAGGCTGATATTCATGCGGGCAGCAGCTTCTCGGTGCGGGTGTCAACCGCCACCTTGTTCTTGCCAACGGTCTTGTTGCGGGCCTTCTGCACGCGGTCCATCATGGCGTACAGCTTGCGCGCGCCAGCTTCCGTCGAGCCGTTGCCCAACTCAGAGACGATGCGAGCAGGCACCACGAATTCACCATCGGCAAGGCGCGCGGGACGCTTGTCGGCAATGGTCGCAGGGATGTCATCGCTCACACCATCACCGGGGCCGCGCAGCAGTCGGCCACCATCAGAATAATCCCCAAGGTGAGACAACCCACCACCAGCGTACATCTGCTCGCCGTTGGTCATGAACGTCTCAGCTTGATTGCGCATCGACATTTCCTCGACCGGACCCCCCATCGCCAGCATCATGGGGGTAGTGGGCGTCAGCGGGGAGCGATCACGGGTTCCGGGGGCGACACTGCGGTACTGCCCAGTGATGGGATCAAACGAGTATTCATAGGCGGGGCCACCGCCGCCGGGATAAACGGAACGCTTGGGTTCCTGCATCAGCATCGGCGCTGCGGCAGCAAGACCGTATTTGGCGTTCTCCATGGTGAAGAGCTTGGACGGGTCCTTGGAGAGTGCCTCAAGCCCAGCACCAAACCGAGCGGTGGGAGTTACCTGCGCCATGCGGGCGTTGGTCAGCGCGTCAGCGCTCAGGCTTTCAGCTTGCGGCGCAAATTCTGCACCGGTCAATGTGCCGGGAAACATGGCTCGGCTTACGTTAGCGGCTGCGTCAGCACTCAGACCTGCCGCTTGCCCTGCAAAATCAGCACCAGTTAGCGTGCCGGGGAAACTAGCTACAGGAGCTTGCGCAGCCATCGTCCCCATATCCGCAACAGGCGGGAGGGGCTGTCCAGCAACAGAAGAAAGAGGTGCGGTACCCGCAGCGCTAATTGATCCAGCCAACCCAGCGCCACCATAAGCACCAAGACCCGCCATCAGACCTTTGCGCAAATTACCAGTCGCCAGCGCAGTGCCGCCCCCAACCAGTCCTGCGGCCATCAGCGGAGTCAGCGCGCCGCCCGAAGCAACGCTCAAACCAAGACCTGCAATCGTTGGCAAAATTGCTCTAAGAAAGCCTGCTTCAGGCAGACCCGTATCGGGGTTTGTAGTCAGCGTGCCACCGTGTGCACGCGCAAGCGCTTGAAGCCCCGCAACTTCTTGCGGAGCCATATGGACAAGCATTGAATCGGGGCCACGGCCCTTGGCGGCAAGGTGTTGTGCGGCTAGTTGCAGGCTCATGGACGCCTCGCAGAAAAGGGGTTAATTGAGTCTAACATGGGGGGTTCTGAGAGGCAATTACTGCGTCAGGTCGTAAAAGGACAGGGAGCCCACCACATCACCGGTGGTAGCGCCAGAAACCGTCCTGACTGCGACCGTGTAGATATCGCTCGTCCCGGCAATCGAAGCCCCCAACTGGAGGTCCCAGTTGTACCCGGTAGAGGCGCTTGTGGGACCA
>JACCDG010459347.1_pt1 | contig 10957 bp, 9 predicted proteins | sample 7442471 | NCBI WGS metagenome assembly JACCDG01 (sample SAMN15323444, study PRJNA562643) | freshwater metagenome | isolation source: river surface water | place: USA:Blue River Watershed | collected 2017-08-17
CCATCATTAACCATGGCTTTAGACATTTCGCCGAAATTTCCTAACGCATGTTTGCGCAAAGTTTGATTTTGTCTAAACATCGGCAATGCATCATCAACTTTTTGATAAGAGGTGGCCCAATGTCCATGCCAAAACCAGGTCATGCGCTCGCGAAGTGGATGCTCCGATAAAACCATTCGATCCAGCCACCAAAACAACATCTCGGTGAACTGAGCTCGCTTCTCTGTTGCATAAGGAACAATTTGCGCGCTATTTGCGCGGGGACGGGGTCCTTGATCTCTTACATCTGGCGGTAGTTGCTTGTCAGCAAAAGCATCGGTTGCCGGCGCAGTTAATAACTTCTCTGCGGCTTTTGTAAAACCTAGATTAAGTAAATCGTTGAATTCACCGGGTCGTGGGCCAAAACCAAAACGGTGTGAAAGCCTTGCAATTGCTCGACGTTCAGCAAGATCAGCCACAAGTTAAAGGTAGTCCTTATCCTCTTAAAAAAGAAGAAAGGGCCCGGATGGCCCGAGCCCTTTCTGTACTACTTATCTATGAAGATTACGAATTATTCTCCGTAGAACTTCATCTTTGGTGCACTGTATCCACGATCAAGAGTCATATTGCCAGCCTTACGTAGCTTGGTTAGCAATGCGCCACCTGAAAGGTGCTTACCATTTTCAGCAGCATAAGCGAGTAGATCGGCTATCGCTAGATACTGCTTTGTGGTGAAGTTACAGTGATTTGTACCCGTAGCTGCTGGAGTTGATGTGTCTGGTGCTCCAGCTGCTGTGTACTTGGTGTACTTCTCTGGGGTGAAGTTCCAAAGCACAAGAAGATTGTTCTGTGGCTTCTTATAGTCGCCAGTCTTCTTCTTGTTTGCTTTTGCTTCTGCCCACTTTTCAGCGTAGTAAGCAGCGTACTTGTCCGCTACTGATTGTTGATTTCCTGCAGTTGTTACAGGATCAGCAACTCCAGTAAAGAGCACGGTTGGAATATCAACCTTTCCAGTGTGCTTTGCCAGAGTCTGCAATTTTGCTACAGCTGCTGGATCTGCCTTTGCGCGAGGAACAGCTGCAAGGTATCCAAGCATCGCTGCGGTTGCAGAGTTACCTGAGAGCGCTGAGCTCCAGATGAACTGCTCATCAGCAATGCGTGCTGCGTAATCAGTTGCAGAGTTATCAAATACTGCGCCGCCTGCTTGAAGCTCAAGATCATGAGTAGCAAGCACTGCCAGTGCAGCTGCAGTTGCAACGTTCTCAAGAGCCGCGAAAGCAGGGTTGATTGCTAACTGGAATGAGGTTTGTGAAGCTGCAGGAAGTACTGATGGTGCAGAGGTTGAATCAAAGTGTGCTGATTGCAAAGGAATTCCAGCCATAAGCGCTACTAGAACAAGTGCGCTGCGTGATGGAACTGCCTTTAGTGCATCTGGCACCTTTGATGTTGCTGGCCATGCTGGCGCAGTTGGGTTAGCGGCAAATGCTGCTTGTAATGCTCCAATCGCACCAAATACTTTGCCAAGGTCGCCCATAGCTTCGGCATATCCGGCAGCACCTGCTGAGTAATTTCCACCTTTGATGGTTGGATCAAAGAAGGTCTTAAGTCCCCAAAGTGCATCTCCAGCCATTGTCATGAGTGGAGTTACATCACTGGCCATACATAGTGGTGCAGCCGCATCAATTAGATCTGGATACTGCTCAGCTAATGCCTGTGTGATGAACCCACCTAGGGAGTTACCCCAAGCAACAACCTTGTCAGTCTTAGTGAACTGCTTCTTGAATAGACCAATTAATTCAACATTGGTTTTGATTGCAGAATCAGCGTTCCAGCCTTGACGAGCAAAGCCTGAACCCATAACCGCATAGCCCTTACCAAGAAGTGTGCCAATGATTGTGGCATTTCCACCCGGAGCTGGCTCTGGAGTATTTACCACTGTTGATGGGAAACCGGTTATTGCAGAAAGTGCCGCAGGAAGTGGCACATTGTTGCGATATCCATGTGAGTATAGATAAACAGTTCCATTGAAGTTCGCTGGAACCATCATCATGTATGGAGCGGTATCAGATGTTGCACCAACGCAGGTAGTCACAAAGTTTGCTGTGGTACATGCTGGTGTCGATGCTCGTGCTGCTGTCGGAATTGATACGACAGTTAGTGAGAGCAGCGAAGAAACCGCTACGAACGCGAGTGATCGTTTGAATTTAAAGTTTCTCATGAGTTAGTTGGCAATCCTTTCGCTGGCATTGCTGGTCTCTTGTAATTGGACTTAACAACAGCGCCTTTTGCATTGTCAGTTGTGTAAACAACTACTCCGCCTGAAAGTGGTTTCATGTTTCCAGCTGAGTCATATTGACCGAACCAGTAACCGTTGTAACCAACCTGGCTGCTTGAAGACCAGTTAAGTGGTGCAAGTCCGGCAGATGCGAACTTTGAACCCTTGCTTTGAATTGCACGAATCAAGCCACGGCGTGTGAGGTTTTGTCCTGCAGCGCGTAGTGCCTGAACAGTCAACATGGCGGTGTTCATACCAACTAGAACGTTGTTATCAAATGCAACGTTGTTGTTGTACTTCGCATTTACCTCCTGAAACAACTTCACATATTCATCTGAAGTATCACCAGGTGAAGGTAGGAATGATGCTCCCTGAGCTCCGGTTAGAACCGCAGCTGGAACACCAAGTGCACGAAGTGTTGTTGCATCTCCACCAACTGAGCCCAAAATCCACTGTGGCGCATACTTTGCAGCAGCTGCAACAGCTAGAAGTGGACCGGTTGCTGAGGTAACACCGAACATCACAACTACTTGAGCTTTTCCAGCTGCTAGTTGTGAAACCCAGGTCTGTGCTGTTGAAGCACTCTGAGTACCTGAGGTGTAAGGAATGGTTACATCAAACTTCAAACCAGCTTGAGCAAATCCCTTAACTGCATCAGAACCGAAGTCATCATTCTGATAAACCAAGCCAAGTGTCTTTCCAGCATAGTTATCTTTGATGAACTCAGCCATGATCTTGGCTTCCATGTAATAAGAAGGGAATAGTGGGAATGTTGTTCCGTATACCTTCTTATCTGCGAAGCCGCTAAATCCTGTGTTGATGAATAGATCAGGAATGCCACGACGTTGTAGGCCAACTGACTTAGCTACCGCTTTGTGATTCGCAGTTCCTAGTGAACCGACAAGTGCAAAAACCTTGTCCTTCAAAATCAATTCATTTGTCTTTGCCACTGCGAGTGTTGGTGAGTACTCGTCATTTTTCTGAATGAGAGTGATCTTGCGACCATAAACTCCACCATTGTCATTTACGTACTTGAAGTACGCATTCATGGCATCTCCGACTTTGTTATATCCCGGTGACGCGGCGCCAGTAAGTGGCAGAGTGATTCCGAGTTTGATTTCAGAAGCGCTCACGCCCGTTTCTGCATGCGCTGGAAGTGATGTTGCTACGAGGCTTCCAGCTGCAAGTACCGCAGCAGCGAACCAGGTCCGCTTTCTACGATTCTTTCCGATCATTTTTTTCCTTCCATCGAGGGTTTTTAGTTAATGCGCAGACTTCTTCTTACGATGTTTGCGCAAGTTCTCACCAGGACCATTTGGTGTGAATATCACTGAGAGAATCAGCAATACGCTCACTATTAATCCCGGCAAGTGAGTGATGACCTTTTCTGAATCTCCCAGTCTGTGGGCCACCACATCTGCGATTTCAGGAATTGCCACCAATATCACTGCCCCTAGCATCACACCTGGCAGGCTAGAAATGCCAGCCAACACCGCTCCTGTAACTAGGGCAAAGGAGAGGGAGAGCGTGTACGCGCCTGGGGATACCAGGCTGATTGTCATAGCCAGCACCGCGCCAGCAAGGCCGGCGATGGCCGAGCTGATGGTGAAGGCCAAAACCTTCATCCGAGCGGCATGGACTCCAGCCAGCTCAGCGGCCAAAGAGTTGCCGCGGATCGCGCGCCAAGTACGGCCAAAACGAGAGTGCAAAATATTTGAGGTAATAAATAGAGAGATCAAAGCAATAAAGGTTGCGATCCAGAAAAACCATTTGTATTGACTGAACTCTTCACCAAATCGTTCTGGTGGAAAACCAACATCAAACAAAATTCCTTGCTCGCCGCCCAAGAATCCAAATTGATTTGCTAACGCAGGAAGACCAACTGCAAGCGCCAAGGTTGTGCCCGCTAAATAAGGTCCCGATAAACGCGCAGCAGATGCACCAAGTAATGCACCAAAGATTGCGGAAGCCAAAATAGACATTAAGAAGGCAAACCAAATTGGAGTTTGTAAGTTATTTAGAGTTAATGCTGCCGCGTATCCACCAACCGCCATCATCGCGCCATTACCCAAGGAAACCTGGCCTGAATATCCGGTGAGCAAAACGATTGAGGAAAGCGCAATCGCGTACATGGAAATCTGCGCGCCCTGATAAACGCGAAGTTCATCAACGCGGTCCCCAACAATTAACAAGACCCAACCTAGGAGAATAAAGAAAAGTAAACGCTTACGCACGGCGCCCCTTTCTTGATCCCAGGATTCCTTCTGGTTTGACTAGTAGTACAACAATTAGAACTAGGAATCCGCTGATAAATGTCAATGAAGTTCCTACGTAATTCAAAATAAAAGTAAGTCCAACTCCAAGAATTAATGCTCCAACAACTGAGCCGACCATGCTTTCTAAACCACCGATAACAGCGGCGATGAATCCAAAGACAAGAAGTAGGTCTAGCGAGTTTGGCGAAAGGAAGTTGTAGGAGGTAATCAACATTCCGGCAATTCCGCCCACGCCACCCGCAATCGCCCAACCAATAGTTCTAGTCTGCGCGGTTTTAATTCCGGCAAGCTGTGCAATCTCTGGGGCATATGCCGAAGCACGAAGCGCCAGGCCGAGATTGGTTCGGGTGAAGAGAATTGAGATTGCAATCAAAACCAAGCAAACACTGACAATAATCAAGGTATTCAGCGGAGAGAACGGCAAAGTGGTATCCCCGATTGTGTAACCATCACGGGAAACCGGAGCCGGAATAGAGCGCAGATCTCCACCCCAAATCAATCCAACCGCGCTTCTTATTAATCCCAACAAACCCAAGGTCGCAATAACTGGAGCAACTACTGCTGCTGGACCCGTCGTAGCGTGCTTGAAAAGAACCCGCATAAAGAAATAATCAACACCGGCACCAATTAGCGCACCGGCAGCGATTGCAAAAACCAAACCAAGCCAAAAAACTTCAGAGCGGGTGGCAATCTCATAACCAATATAAGTAGAGAGCATGGCTTGACCTGCTTGGGCAAAGTTAACTACCCGAGTAGAGCGCCAAACCAAAACAATTGCCAAAGACATAAGAGCGTAGATAGATCCGGTAGATAGTCCAATCAAAACTGTTTCAATAACTTTTTGCATCAGCGCCCCCTAGTAACCCAAATACGCTGCACGCAGCGCCGGATCGTTGATTAAGTCAGAGGCTTTGCCTGATGCCACAACTTCACCAAGGTTGATAATCACTCCAGTGTCTGCAATTTCTAGTGCGCTCATTGCGTTTTGTTCTACCAAGACAACAGTGAGACCAAGTTTGTGACGCAGCTTGTCAATGGTTTCAAAGATCTGTTCGATCACAAGCGGTGCGAGCCCTAGTGATGGCTCATCTAACAAAAGTAATTTGGGGCGAGAAACTAGTGCACGGCCAATCGCCAACATCTGGCGCTCACCACCAGAAAGTGTGTCTGCGTCTTGACCCATGCGCTCGCCAAGTCTTGGGAACAGCTCAACAACTTCCGCGATTGCAGCATTGGTGTCAGATTTATTTGCGCGCCAAATTCCACCAAGTACTAAATTCTCTTTAACAGTTAACTCTGGAATGACAGATTTTCCTTCTGAGACATGGGAAATTCCTCGACGCACCAAAACATCTGGTTTTGCACCAAGCATCTCCCGGCCATTCCATTCAGCGTTGCCTGAGCTGGCATCTTTAAGTCCAGAAAGGGTGCGTAATAAAGTGGTTTTCCCAGCACCGTTAGATCCAATAACAGCTGCTAGCTGGCCAGGTTCGACGGTAAAGGAAACATCACGAAGCGCACTAATTGCACCATGGGAAACGCTTAGGCGATTTACAACTAAGCCGCTCATGATTTTTGTCCAGACTTCTTCTTTGAGTGCGAGCCTAAATAAGCCTCAATAACCGCATCATTGTTTCGGACCTCTTGGGGAGTTCCAGAGGCGATGATCTGACCAAAGTTAAGAACATAAATACGATCACATACCGACATAACAACATCCATGTGATGCTCCACGATGATTATCGAAGTGCGAGCTTTCAAATTATTAATCAGACTATTGAGCCACTCGATGTCTTGTGCACCTAGTCCACCAGCTGGTTCATCAAGCAGCAGGATTTCAGGTTCGGCGACAAGGGCACGAGCAATTGCCACACGTTTAGTATCTGGATAAGACAAAGTATCTGCTTGGCGATCAGAAACACCGCCAACATAAACCCGCTCTAGCGCTGCTTGCGCGCGCTCTTTTAGTCTCTTTTCATCCTTTGCATTTGTGCCAAATGCAGCACGTAGTAGTCCTGATTCAGCAAAACGATTTGCGCCAATCATTACATTGTCTGAAACAGTTAAGTCAGGAAACAGACCAACGCCTTGCAACGTTCGGGCAATTCCACGTTTTGCTAGTTGATATGGCTTGGGCCATTTGACCTCTTTGCCATGTAAAGAAAGAGTTCCGCTGGCTGGAGTAACGATTCCGCAAAGCGCATTAAAGACTGTGGTTTTACCGGCGCCATTAGGTCCGATTAATCCCAGAACCTCGCCTCTTCTTAACTCTAGATTGACTCCGCTTAGCGCTTTAAGTCCGCCGAAGTTAACGGAGAGATCATTAACGGAGAGCACGATGTCTTGATCTGCCAAGTTATTTGGCACTCGCACACTCTCCTCTACCTAAGTCCTTCTAATCCAAATAGATTCTCTTTACGCGCGGACCGATTCGCGTGACGATTTCATAATTAATCGTGCCGCACGCACCCGCCCACGTATCAGCCGTGTAACAGGTGTCGGAAGTGTAACTGGCGGCCTTATGGCTGCCAACGACACCGCCGATTAGATATGCCCAATCTCCCGCACGTGCTTGTGATTCTTTTCCTAGGTCTACAACAAATTGATCCATTGACACCCGTCCCAAAATTGGTGACATTTTGTTACCAACCAGTACGCCTGCGGTTTTATCTGCATTGCGTGGAACGCCATCGGCATAACCCATTGCAACTATTCCAATTTTGGTTTCGGTTAAAGTTTCTGCAGTACCGCCGTATCCAACCTTAGAACCGGCTGGGACATCTTTAACTAAATGCAATCTTGCCCGCAATGTTAGAGCTGGAATTAAATCCAATTCTTTAGAGTCCCCCATGGTTTTTACATCAGGGGATAATCCGTACATTGCAATTCCAAGGCGAACCAAATCGAAGTGAGAACTTTTATCATTTATGGTTGCCGCCGAGTTACTTAAATGAGTTACTTCAGGTTTTAATCCGGCTTGATGCGCTGCATCAAGCGCGGTTAAGAAATTGTTATGTTGTAACTTATTGAATTCATGACCAGGTTCATCAGCTCGAGCGAAGTGCGACCAGATTCCAATCACCTTTATGGCATTTGTTTTTTCCGCTTTTGCCGCAGCCACAACTAATTCATCCCATTCATACAGGGCACCGCCGCGGGTCATTCCAGTATCGACCTCAAGATGAATTCGTGCAGTTTTGTTTTTCTTACTTGCTGCTTCAACTATTAACTCTAAATGTGCAAGAGATGGAACTCCTAAATCAATTTCGTTATCTAATGCAGTTTCAAAATCATCGGTAACTGGAGTGAGCCAAGCCAATATCGGAGCCTTAATGCCGCTTTCGCGTAATGAAAGCGCTTCCTCTAGCAATGCGACTCCAAGCCAGCTAGCCCCGGCCTCTATTGCTCTTTTTGCAACTGGAATCAATCCATGTCCATAGGCATCTGCTTTAACAACGGCGAGCGCTGGCTTTCCGGTATGCGCCATCAACCTCTTAATATTCTTTTCGATAGCGGATAAATCAATAATCGCCTCAGCCCGGATGTGATTGATCACAGCGCTAGCCTATGAGGGTTGGCGTTTAGATGGAATAAAGCGATCAATAGCCACTACTAAAACCAAAATAGCGCCGCCTAAAAACATACCGCCAAGTAAATCGGTAAACCAATGGGTATTGCGCAGTAAAGAAACAACTCCGACCGCGATAGTTACAGCCGCAACCCACCAATAAAGCTTTAACCCTTCAAATGGCGCCCGGTGTGTATAGCGGAAAATAATGTAGGCGAACAAACCCCAGGTAACCAACGCATTAGAAATGTGTCCGCTTGGATATGCCATTCCATCGGTAAACATGCAAACATCAAAATCCTCTTTCGCTTTGCAGCGCCCAAATCCGATTTTTGCTGCACCCACAAAAAGATTTAAGAAAATTAAAGAGAGTATAGAGAGATTGAGTGGCCGCCAGGATTTGAATCTTCTACTGATTAATAATGCCGTAATCAAGAGAATCACTGCGGTAATCCAACGGAGCCCTAGATCATCAATTCGCAAAATTAGAAAGTTAGCAAAACCTTCAAACTTTGGGCGCTTCAGATCAGCAAAATACTGATCAACCTTGTAAAGCAATCCTTGATTCAGAATGTCCAACGTCACTAAAACAAATCCAAAAGTTAAAATTGCGCTCCAAAGTAGCGCCACTTTCATTTCATGACGTCTAACCTCTTGGCGTTGGTCAACTACATCATCAAAATCAGTACTCATTCCACAGTCACCGACTTCGCCAGGTTTCTTGGTTGATCCACATCATTTCCTCTTGCAACCGCCATTTCGTAGGCAAAGACCTGAAGCGGAACAATAGATAAAGCTGGCTGCAGCAGCTCCTCGGTGGTTGGAATGCGTATTACATGGGAGGCATCAACCTCTGTTTTTGCATCACAGATGGCAATCACCTTGGCGCCTCTAGCCTTAACCTCTTGAATATTGCTGCGCATTTTTTCCGAGATTTCACTCGTAGCAGGGGGCATAATCGCAATTACCGGTGTGCCGGTCTCAATTAAAGCAATCGGTCCATGCTTTAACTCGCCGCCGGCAAAACCCTCGGCATGCATGTACGCCAACTCCTTCAACTTCAACGCCCCTTCTAAAGCGGCTGGAAAACCAACATGTCGTCCCAAAAACAAAACTGATGTGGAATCTTTAAATCCTCTAGTCATCTCACGCAGCGGTTCAACGGTTTCTAGGATCTCTTCTACTTGATTTGGTAGCGATAACATCGCATCGCGCAGCTTTGAAATCTCATGAGTACTTAGAGTTTTCTTTTCTTGCGAAATGTAAAGCGCAATAACTTGAAGTGCGATTATCTGAGTTAGTAGCGCTTTTGTTGAAGCGACCGCAATCTCTGGACCTGCATGGGTGTACACCACCGCGTCAGATTCACGTGGAATTGTCGAACCAATTGTGTTGCACACTGAAAGCGTTTGTGCGCCTAACTCCTTGGCATGACGCAGCGCCATCAAAGTATCCATCGTCTCGCCCGATTGAGAGATAGTTATTACTAAAGTGTCATTTGTAAGAACTGGTTTGCGATAACGAAACTCAGATGCCAATTCAACATCTACTGGAGTTTTCGCCCACTCCTCTATCGCGTACTTGGCGATTAAACCTGCGTGATACGCCGTTCCGCATGCAAGAATCAAAATGCGTTTAGCATTTAAATTAATTGATTTGAGCTCTTCGCATTTGACCCCATACTCGTTAAATCTTCCCGTTAAAGTATCGGAAATTGCCTTGGGCTGTTCAAAAATCTCTTTCAACATGAAGTGAGTAAATCCGCCACGTTCTGCAGCTTTGGCATCCCAAGTAATCTCAAAACTCTTCGGCTGTACGACCTGTCCCGTTAGATCAGTGACCACAACCGCGTCAGGGGTTACCTCAACAACTTGATCCTGACCCAACTCCAAAGCTTGCTTGGTATGAGATATAAAGGCTGCAACATCAGAGGCCAAGAAGTGCTCTCCGGCGCCAACTCCCACAACTAAAGGTGAATTTCGACGCGCACCAACGATGGTTTCTGGGGCATCGCTATGAATCGCCAGCAGAGTAAATGATCCCCTTAGCTTTTGGCAGATCTCCCGCATCGCCGCAGCTAGATCTCCGGTGTTTTTGAAATGCTCACTTAATAGATGAGCTACCGATTCGGTATCGGTTTCAGAGGTGAATTTATGTCCTCGTGATTCAAGCTCTTTGCGCAGCTCTAAATAATTCTCGATGATGCCATTGTGAATTACCGCTAATTTTCCATCATTAGAAATGTGTGGATGCGCATTTTCATCGGTCGGACCACCATGAGTTGCCCAACGGGTGTGGCCGATTCCTGAATGTGCAGATTCATGCTTCGCCGCTAATTCATTTTCGAGATTGTTTAACTTGCCAGCTTTCTTGGCCACAAATAACGGCTGCCCCTTGCTGATTGTTAACGCAACACCCGCGGAGTCATAACCTCGATACTCCAAACGCTTTAAACCTTCAAGAACTTTTTGCAACGCGGGATTAGGACCTGTGTATCCCACAATCCCACACATTGGTGAGCTCCTTTGATTTAAAAAGTATTAAAGCGCGAGCTCTGATTTTACTAGGGTGGCTAGCGACTCAGCTAATTGTTTGGCCAAATCAGCATCCTCAGCCTCAATCATTACCCGTACCAACGGTTCAGTGCCTGATTTGCGCAATAAAACCCGGCCGGTTTTACCCAGTTGATTCTCAACATCTTTAACCGCAGCGGCGATTTTTGCATTGTCCGCTAATTTATCTTTTGCCACGCCTCCCACATTGATCAACAGCTGCGGATAGCGGGTCATAAAGGATGACAGTTCTTTAAGGCTCTTCTTGGAGCGAGCAACCTCAGAAATTAAATGCAGCGCAGTCAAA
>JACCDG010516095.1_pt1 | contig 10956 bp, 7 predicted proteins | sample 7442471 | NCBI WGS metagenome assembly JACCDG01 (sample SAMN15323444, study PRJNA562643) | freshwater metagenome | isolation source: river surface water | place: USA:Blue River Watershed | collected 2017-08-17
GCACACGTGTTTCCTGTACCTCCGTTGAAAACCAAGGTTTCAATGCGGGTTGACGGGTATTGATTTGAACCGATCATAAGCTGATTTTCGGCTGTATTAGTCGCAAAAGTACCAAGTGCAATACTATTACTATATCCCCCTGTTCCTGTTCTGTTTCCTATAAGAATAGAACTTCCTTCTCCACCTGAAACAGAAACAATCTCAGCCGTTGCTCCTGAATACTGCCCTGTAATTGTTTCTCCAACAGTAAAAGAGTACGAGAAGTCTCCATTTGTAGTAAGTACCGTACCAGTATCTTTTGCTATCCATACACTAGTCCCTGATATGCTACCAGTAACAATTTCACCTTCTATGAAGACACCACTTGAATTTGTATAAGTGATTTCTAATAGTGAATTATTTACCGTATCATTAACACCTGCCTCCGTTCCAATAAATATTGAATGGGCTGCAGTCGTTGCACCATTACCACTACTTATTCCTAAAAATACTGACCTTGCTGCATCTGTAGAATTCCCACCAGACAAAGCTCCTAAAAATACTGAATCGAAGGCATTGGTTGCAAGCCTACCAGATTCTCCACCTAGAAATACTGACTGCTTAGCATAGCTAGCAGTTTCTCCTGTATTATTTCCCATAAATATAGACCCTCCTGCATTCACAGCCCCTGTTCCTGCATAATTTCCAAGGAAAACTGATCCTGTAGCATTTGTAGCTTGATACCCAGACCAGTTTCCTACAAAGACACTCCCTGATGCTGTAATATTTGGATCAGTAGTTGAAGACGCCTCATATCCTGATTGGTACCCAATAAATGTTGAACCTAGTGCATAACGTGCCTTGTATCCCGCTTGATTTCCGATAAAGTTGGAACCTATAGCAGCAGCCGCATCATATCCTGCATCAGATCCTATAAAGTTTGCATTACCGAAAAATCCAAGGGTTCCGGCGTCTGGACCTGATGTTGGTCCCAGGAAGTCTGGATAATTAGAATCATTTCTACCCGCATTTCGCCCAAAAAAGTTTGAATTTTCTGCACTTGATGCTTGAAATCCAGCCTGATCACCCATGAAGTTTGAATTGTTTGCATCTGTTGCACCATACCCAGCAAGGTTCCCAAGAAAGTTTGATTTGTTGGAATTAATAGCACCGGCCCCTGCAAGGTTTCCGATAAAGTTTGAATTTCTTGCATCTGTTGCACCAGCACCTGCACTGTTTCCAAAAAAGTTTGAAATGAATGCATCTGTTGCACCATATCCTGCACTCATTCCAATAAAGTTCGATCCTGCAGCATTTGTTGCCTCATACCCTGCTTGCAGCCCTAAAAAGTTAGACGCGACTGCACCATACGCATCATATCCTGCTTGGTATCCAATAAATGCAGATTGACCACTAATACCAGTCGGATTTAAAGTCACTCCCAAAAAATCAGCAGTGTTCGAAGCATTCATTCCTGCCTGATATCCAATCATTAATGAGGAAGCAGCACCATACGCCTGGTATCCCGCCTGGTTCCCCGCAAAGAATGAAGATGTCGCATCCGTCGCACCCATCCCCGCCTGGTACCCCATAAACGTAGCATCATTCGCATTCGTAGCCCCATTACCCGCATCTCTCCCAAAGAAGTTAGATTGGTACGCATTGGTTGCACCATCTCCAGCAGAAGCACCAATGAATGAAGAAGAGTACGCAGAAGAAGCAAGGTTACCCGCAAGGTCACCAAAGAAGGTAGAGTGGTCTGCATTGGTTGCAGAGTAACCAGAACGGTATCCGAAGAAGTTAGAGTTGTTAGCATTCGTTGCATAGCATCCAGCTTCTTTACCGAAGAAGTTAGCATTGTCTGCGTTGGTTGCATCACATCCTGCGTTTTCTCCGAAGAAGTTAGAGTTGTTAGCGTTTACTGCGTTTTGTCCTGCGTTTTGTCCAATGAAGTTAGAGTTGTCTGCATTCGTTGCACCGTTACCTGCGTTAGTACCGAGGAATACGGTGTAGTTCGTAGAAGCACCCCCTGAACCTGCATCATATCCGAGCCATGCAGTGTTCCCGGTAGTGTTAATGAAGTAGGGTGCGACGAAACAATCTGTGTCACCGGGAGCACAGTTAGGGTTGAGAGTTTGAGCGGGAAGGTAACCTCCGGTTGGAGCTGCGGCGAAGACGAAGAGGCCGTAGCCTAAGATACTGAGCAGTGAAAAAGAAACCGTTAAGGTTTTACGAAGAGATGCTGACATTATATGGAGTAGTATACTAGAAAATATATATTTGATGCAAGGAAAAAACCCTTACGGGTTTTTATTCAATAACTGCTTTAATTCTGCGAACCCCCGATGATGACGCTTCTTCTTTTTGAATCTTAAACGTCCCAATAATTCCAGTATGGTCAATGTGAGGACCACCACAGAATTCTTTTGAAATAGCATGGTCTAAATCAGATCCAATATAGTAAACAGAAACCGTGTCTGGATATTTAATACCAAATTCCATTTCAGCACCAATAGTTTCGGCTTCTGCACGCAGCATTTCAACACGTTGCATAGGAAGGTCAGCTTTAATCCATTCATTAACCTGTTGTTCAACAGCTGTTTTTTGTTCATCGGTCATTTTTGCATTATGAGCAAAATCGATACGAATACGTTCTTCGGTAATATTACTTCCTCGTTGATGTACGTGATCTCCGAGTACTTTTCGCAGTGCCGCGAGTAATAAATGGTGCGCCGTATGTGAACGTACAATCTTGTCAGATGTTCCACCGAGCCCCCCTTTAAATTTCTGTTCAGCTCCTGCGCGTGATTTTGCTTGATGTTCTGCCATTTGCTCATCAAACTTTTGCCGGTCAATGGTAATTCCCTGTTCTAATGCGAGTTCTTCAGTAAGTTCAATTGGAAATCCATACGTAGTTGCAAGAAGGAACGGTTCCACCCCTTTAGCAAATTCCTTAAGTCCAGCCGTGATAGTTTTCTGAAATTTATTTATTTCATTCAAAATAGTTTCGATTACTGTTACTGGCTGTATTTCAGCATAAGAATCACCATAAACGCCTTGGAATAATTTCAAGATTTCTGCAAGTGCAGCATCTGGTAAACCGAGCTTTTGCGCTTGCACTGCAGCACGACGTACTAAACGACGCACAATATATCCTTGATCCTTATTTGACGGGAATACTCCATCACCCACCATAAATAAACTACTCCGCAAATGATCAGCTACGATTCGCGCTGCGCGTTCAGAATAATTCATCGCATGATTTTTAATGTAATCCATTGCAGGTGCAAACAAATCACAATCATATACATTGGATTTCCCTTGGACAATCATGGTGACTCGTTCTAATCCAGAACCTGTGTCTACGTTTTTCTGAGAAAGCTTTCCTATTACGGCACCGTCTTTTTTCTCGTACTCCATAAATACGTCATTCCATATTTCCACAACATCACCTTTATCATCAGCTGCCACGTATTCATCATGAGTCATATCACCTAATCCATAAGGAGTTACATCATAAAACATTTCAGTGTCTGGACCACATGGGCCATTGTCACCAGGCGACCACCAATTGTTTTTCTTAGGTAGAAAATAAATGCGGTTTTCAGGAATATATTTTTTCCAGATTTCTACCGCTTCTAAATCACGAGGGGCATCATCATCACCTTCAAATACTGTTACATATAGTCGTGCTGGATCAAATCCCAATCCCTCTTCTTTACTGGTAAGGAATTCATAACTCCACGCAATTGCGTCTTCTTTAAAGTAATCCCCAAGTGACCAATTTCCAAGCATTTCAAAAAAGGTAAGGTTTTTATGATTACCCACTTCTTCGATATCACCCGTACGTACACATTTTTGAGCACTTGCCAGTCGTGTTCCCAGAGGATGTTTTTGCCCCATTAAATAAGGAACCAAGGGCTGCATTCCCGCAGTATTAAAAAGCACCGAAGGGTCATTTTCGGGGACAAGTGATGCTGAAGGTAAAATGGCGTGACCTCGTTTTTTGAAGAATTCGAGGAATCGCGAACGAATTTCTGATGACAACATAATACGACTACCCTACCATATTTTGGCAAACAAAAAAAGCAAGGCAGTTCTTGCTTTTTATTCAAACTCTTTTTTAAGTATTTTTACTTCATTCCCAATTGCCTCCAGGCCTTCTTTCCAAAACGATCCCTGGGTTGTATCGACACCAATCGATTTGAAAATAGCTTCGGGACTTTGTGAGCCACCCGCTGACAAAAATTGATTAATCTGCTCAATAAACACTGAGTCTTCTAAATATTTTTTATACAACACATTACTGATTAATTTTCCATACGCATAACTATACACGTAGAAAAACCACCGAGCATGCGAATACCGTACGAATAAATATCCATCGTCATCAGTTACTACAACATTTTTACCCAAATGCTTCTTGAGCTCAACCGCCATACTATGTGCGAGTTCATCACGTGAAATTTGTCCTTCAGCACGAATACGTTCGTGCATTGTCTGCTCAAATCCAAAATAAGCTCCTTGGCGAAAAACAGTCGCAACTGAATCTTGTACCCGGTTAAGACGCGCCATCCGTTGTTCATCAGGAGGCAACTCTGAGACCAGTTCTTCAAATACAAAGTTCTCGAACAAAGTACTGGCAACTTCTGCGGTAGAAATAGGATGCGCTTCGTAAAACACGGTTTGCGCTTTTGCGTATTCACGATGAATCGCGTGCCCCATTTCATGAGCCAACGTCATAACTGATCTAAAATCATTCGTCCAATTCAACAAGATAAACGTTGCCTGGTTATAACCACCCCAACAATATCCCCCGCCCTGCTTACCAACCCGTGAATATACATCAATTTGTCCGTTTTCTAAATAGGTCTTAAAAATTTCTGCATACCGCGGATGCACTTTTTCGAAGGCGCGCATAACGATTGCGACGCCTTGCTCGAAACTAATTTCTCGACGTTTTGTGGCAAGTGTCACATTCATATCACAATAGTGCAACTGCTTCACCCCCATCACTTCTGCTTTTAACTTAAAAAATTCATGGGCATACTTTTGATGTCCAGCAATTAATTGCATCATTGATTCAATTACTGACTCATTATTCTCATAATCACAAATAGTTGCACTATACGGTTTTGCAAATGAACGAAGCTGATCATCTATTTTTTTATTAATACACACTGCATTAAGCTCTGCAGCTGCCAAAAAACTAATCGATTTAAGCTTCTCGTTTACGGCACTATGTAGTTTTTTTCTGTCTGATGGGGATAGTGATGCAATCATCCCAATCGCTTGATTAATAGGAATGAGTTTTTTCTTCCACATTATTTCCTGTTGGGCAACCAAATTATTATTTGCAGCAATCCATAGTTGGTATGCCGGCTCTGACTTTAACGCCATAACTTGTTCTTGCCCATCGGTAAGGCGGTGTTGCGCCAGTGTCCAAATTTTCTCTAAAAAATAAACATACTTCGTGAATGATGTATCACGACGAATCTGCTGTTGAATAGCAGGCGCAATGCGCCCCAATTGAATTTCAAAAAATAACACCTGATTCGTTGCCTGAGTAATACGTTCTTGTACTTGAGATATTTTTGCGCTCAAGCGAGCATTTGCTGTATCGATATCGCGCGCAAGCATACAATACGCAACCGGCTTTGCATCACCTATACATTCCATAACCTGTTGGTAGTCAGACAATGCTTTTAAAAGCACCTTAGGTTGTTTAGTATAATCGGTACGCGAAGACCACTGCTTGGAAAAATTATTACAAGCGTCTTCTATTTTTTTAACATCACTCTCTATTTTTGGATCCTTAACTGATCGATAGAGGAGTTTCAAATTCCATTGCGTACGTATTTTTTTCATAGTGTTATTATAGCTTTTTTAGGATAATAAAAAACTCCTTATCAAGGAGTTTTTTATATTAGTCATTGTCTTCAGTAATTTTTTTACGAGACGCGCGAACTTTTTTAGGAGCTGCAACCTCATTCATTACAGGGTCTGGGAAAAACGTAAGTCGTACATAACGCTCAATAATTGACATAACTCCAAGTACAAAGAAGATCAAAATACTCATAAACAGTGCTTCCTTGATCATTCCGAATCCAATCATCATTCCGATTCCAGCACACGCCCAAATACCTGCCGCAGTAGTAAGGTTTTCAATGTGTCCATCCTTGTGCAAAATAAGTCCTGCACCAAGGAATCCGATTCCTACAATAATATTTCCTGCGATAAACGCTGGATTGAACCCGGCAGAAAACTGAATAAAATTTTCGCCAACAAATAATGACACCATGGTGAATGCAGCTGAAGCAACTGACACCAATGCATACGTTCGCATTCCTGCTGTTTTGTGCGCATACACTCGTTCAAGTCCAAGCACGAGACCGAGTACCATAGCGAGTGATAATTTACAAATGAATAAAATAAATTGTGGATCGAAAATTTGATTGAACATATATGAGTTCATTATAAAACACTTACAAACGAATGCAAGTGTTTCTGGGTATATCAATAAGGAAATTCTTGAGACAGTTCACCTGAATAATAAAATTCATAACCGAGTTGTCCGAAACTATACTCGATTCCATTCACCGTAATCGGTGCACCACCTGCACCTGGATCAGCTTTAGGTATCGAACGATTAAATCCCAAGTTGTACAATGTCGATAACACTTCTGGACGATGAGCAATATCGTATCCTGATTTTTTCCACTGTGCAGTTACTTGGCGCATAAACAATCCTGCATACAAGTAAGAATAATATGTGTCTTCTGTATCAGTAATACGATCGAAACGAACCGTGTCTGCATTACTTCCTTCAGGATATGTAATAACCTGCTCCATATCTTTACCTAAATAGAACACTGATTCTGGATTTTTTAAATTTTGTTCCACGCGAAGCGCTGTTTCTGGCTTAAGCCCTGCGATTCCATACGAAAATTTTGAGAGTGATGCCAAGATTTTTAATGGTTCAAAATATGACTTAAAAGTGTCGCGTGAATTTGTGAAAAATCTAAACTGTTCACCAATAATTCCCCCAAGGAGTAATCGTGGTGAAATTCCTGCATCTTTTGCTGCCTGTCGAATAATGCCTTGATCCCGAATAAAGGCTGAACGAATCACACCCCATTCTTGTGAATCTGCCCAAGCAAAAGCACTTTGTGCAAGTGGTGTCGTGTCAGGAATCAATGCATGCGCGCACGTAGTAAACAATGTAGGAAGGTTGGTATCTAAAAATCTTTTCTGTGCAACATCAAGCATTTGATTAATCAAAACACTGTCTTGTTTTACTTGATAGGTATTGTAAATATTTCGCGCTGTTTCAGGAGCCATGTTTGACAACGCATGAATTTTGCATAAAATCACCGCTTGGGAATCATCATTTGATACGGGTTTATTTTTTACCAGAAGACTTGCATCATATATTGAATTGTTTCTTTCAGCTATTGTTCCTCGTACATTAAGCCACCCAAACTGCATTGCAATAAATACAGCAGTAAACACTACCCCAATACAACAAAAGGCGATCACGCCTACGCCCAGAATTTTTTTTACTAACTTCATGGGACCACTATAGCAAACTATTTTAAAAAAGAAACGCGCTATGCAACAATACCTCCCCCGACACATACTTCACCGTCAAAAACTACCACGGATTGACCAGGTGCTAATGAAAAATCTGATTCAGTAAAGTGAACTACTGCACTCACATCAGTTACATGACTCATACGTACTTCTTTAAGTGCGCCATGGTAACGAATCTGCACTGTATACTGCTTCGAATCAGGACGAGTACGCCATACACATTGTTCGAGGCGAACCTGACTATCAGTTATTACTAATTGAGGATTCTGTGAGACTACCAATTTATTACTCTGAATATCTTTTGCAATCACATAGTATGGCTTGTCCGAAGTTGTTTTTTTTGTAATAGTAAAGCCGTGACGTTCACCTAATGTATACAACAACACGCCTTCGTGTTCCCCAATAATGTCACCATGCTCATTTTCCACGAGTCCTTTATCTGATCCGATATAATGCTTTAAAAATTCTTTCATGTCGATCTCACCAATAAAACATACTCCTTGGGAATCTTTCTTTATCGCTGTCGGCAATTGATATTTTTGCGCAAGCTTTCGTACCTTACTCTTAGGCAACCCTCCTACGGGAAATAAAATATGTTTCAATTGGTCCTGGGTAAGAGTCCATAAAAAATAAGATTGGTCTTTTGATTGATCAATTCCTTTCATAAGTTCACCATTATTATTTTGTGCATAGTGCCCCGTCGCTACATAATCAGCACCCTGTTCAAGTGCCCACGTTAAAAAGCCTCCGAACTTTACTTCTCGATTACACATCACATCAGGATTAGGGGTTCGGCCTTTTTTATATTCTGTAATCATATAATCAGCAACCCCTTCTTTATATTCTCGCTCTAAATCAAGTTCTACGAATGGAACCTTTAGATGTGCGCACACCCGCATTGCGTCACGTCGTTCATCGCGCCACGTACATTCAATAAAGTCTGGTTGCCAGGTACGAATAAAAACCCCGACAACATCGTAGCCTTGGTCTTGAAGGAGTGCTAATGTCACAGAAGAATCTACTCCACCTGAAACTCCAACAAATACTTTCTTACCCCTTCCCGGTTTCATATATTTTGACAACCACGTAAACATGTCGTGATAGTACCATATTTATTAAATAAAAAAAGTGTCCGGAGACACTTCGTTATTAAATAATTTTTCTTTGTTTTAATTCTTCAATAGCACGAGTAACGGAAGACTTAGTAAGACTTAGCTTGCCATGAGTACTGCTATTATTGCGAGCATATACAATTTTATGCACAAGCTCTTTTTCCACGTTTTCACTATGTGAATGCGGGATAGGACCCAAGATAATACCCACACAGTTTTGACTCGTTAACGCTTCGGTATATACACCACTCTTGAATCGCTCAATATCATCATAGATACGAATGTTTTGTTTGGTGAGTTTTCCTAGTGTTTTAAGTAATTTAATGCATTCATTAGCATTAATTGATAATCCGCCCACTACTGCAACATACTGCTGCTTTCCTAGTGGCGAATGCGGAACGCTGTCATCCGAATCATCACCATCTTCGAGTTGAAGTGCTGTTTGGGTAGCTTCAAGAATTGTATTAAGGTATTTTTTCCCCGGTCTCTTGATTAAAATAATCAAGTTGTGAATTATTTCTAAAACCAATACTACGTATTGAGCTAGTTCACGCTGGTAGGAAAATGACACCAATGACTTGAAGATACTCACAATCGACTTTCGATGATGATTTTGTTTTGATAGCGCCCTGAGCTTCTTAGGAACCTTTGTTGAATATGGTTCTTGTTTTGTTTCTGCCATAGGACTACATTTGTGATTTTATACCATATAAACAAAAAAAGCGCAAGGCTTTGCCTATGCACTACTTTTGACCCAGTAATCGCTTAAATACTTCGTAGGTTGCCCGAATATCTGCCATTGCAGTGTGCGCCTTTTCATTTTTAATACCAAATTTTTCACAGAGTTTTCGCAAGGTAAAACTATCCATCTCGGGATCATTACGAAATCGTAAATACGCCATAGGAATCGTATCAAGTTTTGCATAGAAAAAAGGATCCTTTACTTCATATTTCCCAAAAGCAACCGCAAGGAATGAATAATCAAATGACGCGTTTTGTGCAACCATAACGGCACCTTCGCATTTTTGAGAAACAAGAGTTAAAGCCTCTTTCTGCGTATGAGCAAATAACCACTGACTTTCATCATACCCATTGATACGCAACGCCTCGCGTTCAGCAGTTTCAATATGTTCCGGTTTTACCTTTACTTCGAATTCTTCGATAGTGGTAAACGTTCCGTCATCGTTTTGTTTTGCAAGGAGGCAGCCGATTTCAACAATCTCGTGTTTATAGGCATTGGTTCCAGTAGTCTCAATATCAATAAATGCTAACTTCTTTCCTTTCATATGTCTAAATTTACTTTAAATATTTTTTCTTATTAATAAGGTGTTCTTCATACGTTTTTGCATAGCGAATTATCCCATCGTTTCCATGAAGGTAAAACCAATAACTTGAACTTTCTGGTCGTAACGCTGCCAGAATCATAGTCATTCCTGGATTCCCAATTGCCGTTGCTGGAAGTCCTTTACGAGTATAGGTATTATAAGGACCATCTTTCTGAAGGTCTTGTCGAGTTAATTGAGCACTTGTTTTTTTAAGTGCGTATAAAAACGGTGCGTCTACTTGGAGCAACTTCCCTTGTTTAAGACGTTTCCAAAGAATCCCAGAAATAACTTTTGCCTCGGATTCATTTTTAGCCTCTTTCTCTAACAAGGATGCCATAATAATTATTTGCGATTCACTATATCCTGATTTTTTAATTTCATCTTTTAGATTTTTTGTTTTACTCGCATATTGTTTTTTTAACTGTTCAATCAAATCGTCAGCCGTAATAGATTTAAATACAATATATGTTTCTGGAAAAAGGACTCCTTCAAAGGGCTTAGCTTTTGAAACAAATTCATTTGCATTCCAACCCGGAATTGATTTACTCATAATAGCTGCGATTTCTACCACTGAACTTCCTTCAGGGATAGTAATTCGTACCTGCGTCCCACCGAAACCTCCACCAGTAAGCATTCTAGCGACTTCATACACATTGTATTTTTTTTCAAAAGCGAAATCACCTGCAATAACTGGACGGTCATGGAACGCCATTTTCACAATAAACTGAAAGAGACTACTCGATCTAATCACCTCTTTTTGATAGAGCAAATCACCCGTATCGCGTACTGATGAGCCTTCAGGCACCTTAACCTGAGTCCCTGGTACAAAATTAGCTGGTGCCTGTCCAATAACAAAAAATGATCCTCCTACAATGAGAGCGATCCCAATAATCAAGAATAAGAACCTCCACGGAGTACTTTTAGGCTTCATATCAATGTGCGGGAAA
>JACCDG010589652.1_pt1 | contig 10954 bp, 16 predicted proteins | sample 7442471 | NCBI WGS metagenome assembly JACCDG01 (sample SAMN15323444, study PRJNA562643) | freshwater metagenome | isolation source: river surface water | place: USA:Blue River Watershed | collected 2017-08-17
CCTACGCGCAGCGTCCCTTTGTCCAGGCGAACACGAAGGCTGCGTGCGCGAAGATCAGCGAGATAACGAGATGCGGAAAATTCAGCAATTGAAATCACGCTCATTACCAGCCACCTCCCGACAAGTGCAGGCAAAGCGACTCATCAATGAAGTCGGCGTGCGGATGGCTCATGTAACCTTCGCCCGTGAGATACGCTTCGCCGACGGAAACGATCACGCCTTCAACTGTCTTGGTGTACCAGTCGCGCATTGCCCGCCGATACTCCGCGCACTCCAGGTTGTCCTCGTACTTCTCGGCCAGGTCGTCCGGGTGCGTGTGGCGCGCGTAGCACTCAGCGCCTTTGATCCGAAATACAAGCCAGCCGTTTTCGCGCAGTCGGGCATCTCGCTTCGCATCTCGCTCCGGGTCATGCCACTTCTTGCCGTCCATCTCTACCGCGACTTTCGCCTTCGGGTGCGCAAAGTCGAGAAAGTAACCGTGCGCCGGGTATTGCGGATACATCACATAGCCGTGAAGACGAATGCAGCACCATGCATCCCGCTCAATCGGTGTGTAGCTGTCAGCAATGCCCAGTCCGTAAGGGTCAGTCGCCCACTGCGTCAGCGGAGCTTCGTCAATCTCTTCTTTCATAAACTGGTAGTAACGAAGAATGGCCTGCCACTTTTGCTTTTGCTCCTTCGCTTCTCTGAACTGATACTCCATTTGCCCAAGCTCGCGCATATACGCGGCAAAATTATTGATGCTGCCGAACTCGTCAAGGATATAATCGGTCATCCCGATTACGCCGCTCTTAAACTCTTTTGGCCCTTTCCGGTAATCCCCTGAAACTGAAAGTCTGCCCCTCATCGCGTAGAGTCCTCCTTTGCAGCAATCCACTGCTGCCATAGCCGCTCAACACAGCTAGCCCAAGACTGGGCCTCTTTAACAAAGCCGACACGGAACAGCGCGAAGGCAAACTTGGCGCACATCTCAATGTCGGACTCCAGCCGAGCAATTTCCTTTTCTACGAATTGCATCAAAACTGCCCCTCCCTGGCTAAGTCACCGAACTTCATTTGCGCGGCACGGAACAGTACTTCGACGCGAGCAGGCGGCCCGTTGCGCTGCTTCAGAATGTCAATCTCCAGTATGTTCGGCTTCGTGGTTTCCGGGTTCACGACCTCATCGCGATACAGCCCCCAGACCTGATATGCGTCTTGCTCAATTTGTCCGCTCTCACGTAAATCGCCCAGGCTGATACGCCCTTTTTCACTGCCGCCGCGCGACTCCGCTTGCCGGTTGCATTGACTGAGCGCAACCACGCACACGTCATAGTCTTTGGCCATCTGGGTCATCCCCCGCGAGAACTGGCCGACCTCTTCGGCGCGGTTGAATTTTTTGCCGCCGCTGTCGCCTTCGCCAAGCTGCAAGTAATCAATAAAAACAACGTCAAGTTTCTTTTCGTCCTGGCGCAACTGGCGCAACGCTTCGCGCATTTTGGCAATGCTCAACCCGCAACGGTCGTCAATATGCGTCCGCCATTGCGCGAGCCATGTCTCCGCTTCAACGACTTGTCGCCATTGCTCTTTTGTCAGCCTGCCCAGATGGAGCGCCCGCATATCCACACCGGCGCGGGCAGCGATTAAGCGGCGCGACAGCTGCTCTTTGTCCATCTCCATCGAGAACCAACCCACGACCGGCGGCAATCCGTCATCGTCTCGGTTCCATCGCGAATTCGTGATGTTGTTGGTCAGTCCCAGCGCAAACGCCGTATTGTGGGTCACGATAAAGTCATCCGTGATGTACAGCTTCCGCCAATGAGAAACGGAAATGCACTGCGCCTCTTTTTCACCAATCCATTCAATAGACGAAATGGAAATATGCGCACTCTTTTGATAGTTATCGCCTGGCAGTCGCTCCGCTTTTTTGGTTACAGAAAACAGGCGGCGCGGGTAGCGATAGCGAATGCTCACATGGTAGGAGTCTTTGCATTGGACGCGAACGCCGTCCTTAACGTAGGACGCTGACTTTCTCTTAAAGTGCGCTGATCCGCCAATAGACCGTACTAAATAAGTAACGCCTTTGGCTAGCATCGGGCTTGTCGTGTCAAACTGGATTGCTCCAGTTTTCGTTACTGTCCCGTCCGTATCAAGCAACCCACGAAGCAGGTTAATACGCTGGTCTTTTGATGCGCTGAAATACTCCGTAGGGATGAATTTCTCATCGCTGCGCTTGCCCCACAATCCCATAGCCTTGACTGCCTCAATAAACAGATTCGGCAACACGCCCCGATGCCCTAAAACGTGATGCGAAAGCACCCTGGCCAAATTGTAGTCAACGCCCGCGCCGGAATGCTTCAAGGCAAATTCGGGCGCGATTAAATCATTCACCTGCTCAAGCACCTCTGCATCGGGATTAGACAGCCGCAAGGCCGTGCCACTTGAAAAACCGCCATCCCCAAGCAGAACGCCTAACAGATATGGCTCCATCGGCAGCTTCATCTGCCCGCCAAAATGACCATCAAATAAGGGAATCGAAAGCCTTTTTTGATACCGCACCTTCGCGAGCAATTCGGCTATTGCCTTCGTAGAAACCACTTTCGGCCATTTCCATTTACAGCTATGCACTTCCCACAGGTGGTCTTCGCAGCATTCAGCAGATCGCCCATCTGAAAACGTAACCCGCGCAATCCTACGAACACCTTGTGGAAAGACGCCTGTCACAACAGAAGGCTCACCATCAATCGAAGCGACTTCATCGCCAACCCGTATTTCGCCCATCAGCTTCCATCCAGTTGGCGTTTTAATTTTTGCCGTTAATGGCTGCGCTTTGCCGACGCCGGGCCTTGCCGCCACGATGTTGACCGTTTTGCGCTCCAGGCCAAGCGTCAGGTAGTCCAGATCGCTGAAGCCGGTTGAGAAGCCGACCACGGGGCGCTCTGAACGTCCGCGTTCTTCAACTTTGGCAATGTAATCGCTCGCTACCGCGCCGATATGTGACCAGCGGGAGCAAGTATCGCGAGCAGTGATCTCCAGCAGTTCGCGTTCTGCCATTCGCAGCTGTTCGTCAACTTCCATTTCGGCATCAAGCGCGCGATTCATAATCACGCTGCCTTTAGCGACTAACTGCCGAAGCTGAAACTTTTCGCGGACAATGCGGACGTAGTTTTCGATATTTGAGAAACGCGCCACACCGTCAATCAGCGAAGCGATAAACGCCATCCCACCGACGCGCTCCAGATCGCCTGTGCGCTTCAGTTCTTCGCAGATGGCCATCGGATCAAGAACGCGGCCCGCAAGGAATAGGCGAGACATCGCGGCGAAAACCATTCGGTGACTCGGAATAAAAAACATTTCCGGGTCAAGCGCATGCGCGGCCTGCTCAAACACCGGATTCGTCGGCGTTCCGTCCAGAATCGAGCAGCCAAGCGTGTATTGCTCAGCTTCCGGGCTAGCGGGCAGGGGTGTTTTCAATTGCTCCAGGTCGCTGGCCATTTACGCCTCCCCTTTCGGATAAACGCCCTTGTACCAGTCTTCGATTACGACCGGTTTGACAATGGCAGGTGTCGCCGTCGCTTTTGCCCGCAACTGCCGAGCTTTCACCCAGGCGGGTAAGTCTTGGCGAAGAATTGGCACAGTGAGGACAATGTTCGTTTGGCCTGATCGCACTTTTCGCGAATACCACTCCTGCGCGAAAACCGGAATATCAGCGGGATTGATTCCCGCGTGCCGGAATTCTTCGAGGGCGATACGGAATGGTTCCCCCGGTTTTCCCTCTGGCAACTCGGCCATCCCCATAACCGAGGCGAGTGCTTGAGCGAGCGTTAAGTTTTCAGGAGGGTTGCCGCCGCTGTCGCCCTTCTTCGTCTGCGAACTCGAATACGAATCCGAATACGAAGAGACAGACAATTGCGCGGGCTTGTTTGCATCTGTTTGCAATTGCGCGCAATTGTTTTCGGGTGTTTTCAAGTGATGGCCATCGGGAACAGGATACTTCGGCTTCGACCGCGCATCCCACTGCGTATTCAGTACTTTCAGGTACGGCTTGTTTTCCGCTTCGTAAAGAAGGATCAGTCCGGCAGTCTGGCACGCAACCAGCCAACGGGAGATGTCCGCCTCTCTCACTCGGTCAAGTCGTAACGGGTACAAAGACGCCCGCAGGATGTTTGGTCGGGCATCGAAAAGCCCGTGATCGTCCACCACGTTGAGTAGACGGCGATAAAACACTTCTGCCGGGTAATCGAGCATGTCTACCCGGTCACTGCTGTTTATGCCTGCTCTGATGATTCGGTTAGGCAAGCCATGCCCCTTTTGTTAGCGAGCCTGTTCTTGTTCCTGTGTGTGCTTCTATCGTCGCGCTCGCCAGGCGGAGGCAGTGCGAGCAACGGCGTGCGGGCGTGAATAGCCCGGCGCGTTTTTAGTGTGGTGCTGATTGTCATTGTGGTGCGCCTCTTGGCGGTTTCAGCCGCCGGTTACTGCGTTACTGCTTGCCCCGAAGGGCGGTATTACATAAACGTAATTACTATAGACTATTCTATTATCTATTACTAGAGAACTTTCTATTTTTTATTGCGCCGCGCCTGCTCTTGCCTCATAATGCTGGAGAGTCCTATGATGTTCTGCATGGCAAAACCCACGTTAATTTCACCCCAAGCGTTTGCCGCAAAGCACGGCGTCGCCTACTCAACCGTGATGTCTTGGATTCGTGACGACCTTCTGCGCGGCGTTGAAAAGCACGAATATCCGTTCCTGTGGTATCAAATCCCGGACGACGCCGTGCCGCCGAGGCGCAAGCCGGGGCCGAAGCCAGCGAAGAAAAGCCGGAAGAAGTGATCACGCGGCCTCCCCGAATAGAACCTGCTGCCGCAGGCGTTCAATTGCGATGTCACAGTATTTCCGCTCGGTCTCGATGCCGATAGCGCGAGCGCCAAACCTTCGTGCTGCTACCAATGTCGTACCGCTTCCCATAAACGGGTCAAGCACCATCTTGACGCCGGGAAAGAAAGACGGTGACCAACACATTACGGCGAGGGGCTTTTGCGTGGGATGGCCTACACGCTCGGCGTTTGTTGCGGCTATCGTCTGGTCGATTAGACGCGCGTTCATATTGCGTGATGTCCAGGCAAGCTCCACATCTGCGGCGCTCGGTACTGAATCGCGCTTGTACCAAACGAGCCAGCCACGCGACGGCGGAAGGTTAAAGTAGTTGCCGCCCCAGATAACGGCATCCTTACCAAGCTTGGCGATATTCTCAATGTTTTGCGCGGGCTGCTTATCCCATTGCAAGTCAGCCTTATGCCCCCATTTTCCGCCACAAGCGAATATCCCATACGGCGGGTCAGTCAGCACTAAATCCACCGCCCCCAACTGCGGCAACACCTCGCGGCAGTCTGCGTTGTAAATCGTAATTCCATCTTCGTCGTAATACGGCTTAATCATTCCCCTCCCTCCATCCTCCGCGCCAACTCGCGCACAATCGCCGCCACGTCCTGCCGCAACAGCTTCTCCGCGTGTTCACGCGAGCACAGCGGGTTGATGCCAAGCCTTGCCACCGCCGCCAGCGCTTCCTCCAGTGGCGTCGAATTTGGCGCGTCGTCGGTGTAGACGCGTTCGCACAGCGGACAGGCAACCATTTCTGTGAGCCGCGCTCCATCCACGGCGTTGCGGGCGAGGTCGGCGACGGATTCGCCGCCGATGGTGTAGGCGTTGGTGAGTGACTGGAATTTGCTTTTCATATGGCCACCGTCGCGGGCGGGATTGTCGCCGCCTGCTGAATTTCGATCTGGATGCCGTACACGCGCTTGCCATTGGCCTGCTGTGCATAAGTGAAGCTGATCCGGTCGTCGCCGTCGTCCACGCCCAGAATCTTTGCCAGCGAGTCGCGCACATGTTTGAAACTTCCCGCCAAATTATCCGAGTCGAGCGCCTTCGGCCCGATCCGCGTAAAGCGCACCGTGACCGGCAGCGTTAAGCGGTGCTTTTTCACCAGCCGCCGCCATTCGGTCGTTAGCTCCGCTTGCTGCGCAACCTTGCGGCTATGCTTGGCCATGTAGTGATCGCGCTGGTTGGCTTCGCTGACGACGCGGATAGGTAATTCCAGGCGGATGTAGGACGCGGAGATTTCCGCGCTGGCTGCTGGCTTTGCTTTCAGTGGCTTGAATTTCACTTGCTGCATAAAACCTCAAAGCCCGGCGCTCGTTGTTGCAAGCGCCGGGTGATAATCGAAATGGTCAGAACGGAATTGAATCGTCTTCCTCGTCACTTGGCCGGTTATCCAGAACCGGCGCATCAGCGCAAGGATCGCCGCCTGCCGCTGCTGCCTTGCGCTTTGCGTGCTGCAATGCGCCTTCAAGCTCATCGCGTGGCGGGCCTGCATATTCAGGGACGCGGTAGGACTCGCCAGCTTCTGCGCCGTGGGCCTGATTCGGCACTGCCTGCCCGTTCCACTCGCGCGCCCAATCGTCAAGCTCGCGGAAAAGTTCCTGCGACCGCAGTAGCATTTCCCTGCCCACATACAACTGCCGCACGTAGTCGTCGGTAATTTCCTTCGGCGCTACCAATTGCGGCTTCGTGGCGTCTGATTGCTTGCCTTTGCCGACCTTTTCGTGCGCGCCAGCTTTCAGCCGCAGCCAGAAGGCATATGCGGGCAGCGCTTTGCCTTGTGGCGCTTTCCGGTTGGCAACGGCGACAACTTTTCCGGCGTGGTCACGCATGGCATCCAGCAGCGCCGTGGAAGCGTGTCCGCGCAGATCAAAGCGCACCGGCAGGTCAAAGCCTTTGATGAATCCAGCAGCCTCAATCTGAATCTTGTAGCCGTCCTGATGTTGTCCTGTAATCGGATACCAGTCCTGACAAACGTTGTCGTCAAACTTGGCCCAGCGGCGGCGATAGCGAACGACCGTGATCACCGGATTTGTGTTTTCCAGTGTTTCGATCACCTTACCGCCAGCTTCAAAGCTGCCCACTGTCCAGTTCGGAATCTCCGCGCCTTCTTTGAGCGATTCGCGCTTTGCAGTCATTCCGCCCGTGTACGCAATGCCGCCAGCGGCCTTCATCGCTGTTTTGCCATTCAACCAGGTGACACGCGGCAGGCGCAGTTCTTCGGCTTCCTGTGCATCTGGGTCAACATACTCAAAATCGTAATCTTCCATTTTGCCTTTTCCTTTTTACCGCCTTTCAGATCGGCGGCAGATCGTCACTGTTTTCGGTTTCAAACCCCGGCGGTAACTGCCTTCCCCAAAACAGCAACCGCCGGAATTTTTTTTAACAATAATTTTCACTCTGTTATTTTTTTTTGCCGGCAGTGTTTGCATATCCTCGCGCCCTGCCGTGTAGCGCAAAGGAATCTCTACGCCAGACCAAGCGCGGCGTAATAGCTGCGCTCAAAGTCAATAGCGTTGTTTTTGTGATAGGTGTTGATTTCCAGGCGCTCAGCGCGCATCAACCGGCGCTGTTCGTTAAGCTCGATTCGCTTTGTGAAGCGCTTCCCCGGATTGGTGCGCAGTTCGCTGGCGGTCGTGTCGCTCTCTTCCGGCAGCGCCGGCGTTGGGCTGTATCGCTGGCCACGCGCTTCGCAGGCGGCGATTTCGGCGCGGATGGCCTGCTCAAATTCAGCAACGCGGGCGTGGATTTTGGTGTGTGTAGGCATTGGCTGGAACCTCTCTTACTTAGCCTCAAAGACGTGAAAAATCTGATTGCCGTTCTGTGTTTGGATCGTGCCGATATACTGAAGGGACTCTTCAGGCATTGGATCGCCTAGGCCAAATACGTAAATGACCTTGCGTTCACACGGCGCTTCGGTGTCAACAATGGCCCAGATGCACGGCTGACCGTACTGCCTTTCCACTGTTAGAATTTGAGCGCCGACAGGAAGCGAAACGTGTTGCTTGTCCGTGATGTCAATCGGGCATCTGTAGATTGTTTGCATCGCGTGAACCTCGTTAAAAACCGGGGCAGGACTTCCCGCCCCGTAGAAAGCAAATTATTTCAATGCAGCACGTAGTGGTTAATAACTGCGGCATCGCTGCCGCGTGGCTTACCTGCGCGTTGCAGGCAAGATTGGCGTCCGGCGCGTTCGCCCGTAACGGCTTCGCGGGCCTATCGTGGCGACGCGGTTTCTTTCTGGCGTGGCAGCTAGCTAGTCGCTTGCGAAGCTTTCACCGCACTTAATCAAGCCGTTGCCAAAAAGAGCGCCGGACATAACTTGTCAATACTACCGGCGGGCATCGAACCCGCTGCCCTGCTCTGCGGTTGGCGTCGTCAGGACATGCCCAATGCACGGTAGAACCATCACCGCTTCGCACCGTCCGCGACGGGAGCGGCTAATAACAGTTCGCGTAATATTCTGCCCACAGATCCGCCCAGTGCTGTTCAATTTCATCAAAGCATTCGTTGCAGCAGACAACCCAATTCAAAGCCTCATTGAAGTAACTGGTATTTTGACGACGGCGCATTACGTCGCGCTTTTTTTTCTCGCACATCGGACACCACACTAGCGGGGTGTGAAACTGAAGCACTAAATGAATCCGACGAGCGCCGTACATCCGCATGAACATCTGGTCATTTGTCTCGGTCATAGCCTTGCCTTCCTCTCTTTGTTAATCTCCGCAAGCGCTACGGCGCGTTGCCGGAAAATTGGTGAGGACGATCACTACGCGGCCCTTGTGACGAAGCCTCTGCTTTGTCCCGCGCTCGCCCTCATAACTTGTTGTCAATCTGCACCCGCCGCCGGTGACGCCGTTGTAGCTGTAGCCCGGCGGCGGCAATGAAAAGCCGGAAGACGCGTGACTCCCTGGCAGTTTTTAGTGTGGGTGCCGCCAACACGTTTTGATTCGCCTTTCATATCTCTTCAATCTTTCATCCCGCCGACCCGATCAGCCCCTCAACATTGCCGGATCGGCGGGCGTGTGCTGCTATGCCCAGCAGCCCGGCACGCGGAAAACAATAGGAGGTTCAAAACCCGCGTGGCCGGATTCTCTGCGCCAATCTTTCGATTGCCTTTAGGCATAGGCGCAAAGCTCGTTCATCTCGCTTTACAAATGGCCTGAACCAGGGCAATCATCAGCGCAATCACTCCAATCCCTGCGATGGCCAGCCCGCCCCAAAATGGCAGCGTCACCCACCACCAGGACCAGGTGATCACGCCGCCCAATTTCAGCCCGACGAACAGCAGGCCAAGTGCGCCAAGTAATCCAATTCCGCCACTTGATGAATTTGAATCAGCCATTGCTCATTTCCTCACTTTCGCGCTAATCTTTGAGACGGAAGCGAGCCGGTGTCGAATCAGTCCCGCTTCCGTTTGGTTCGCCGCTCAGATATGATGGGCGGCGAATTTGATTGATTCAGGGACGACGTACAGCGCGCCGTCTTCGATTGGCCGCTTGGCCTGCGCGAGCAGCGTGCGAAGCTCTTTGATTTCTGCTTTGATTTCTTGGAGTTCGGTTGTCATCACGTCTCTCTATGCCGCGAGCCGCAAATACGTGCGCTCGTCGCGAATGTCGGCCAGCAAGGCCGGTTCGTCGCCAAAGGCCAGCACATCGGCCCCGCGCTGGCGGTAGTCGCGAATCGCCCGCTTGGCGAATGCAACCGCGTCATCGGCGTTCCCCGCTTCGATGGCCGCCACGACTGCGCTCTGCCATTTGGCGGCATTTTGTGCGTCGAGAGTGGCTTCCAGTTCGGCCATTGTTCTGATTCGCATTGCGTCTCTCCGTGGGGCACGGGATTAAATGGAAACGCGGCGACCAGGGCACAGCCGCCGCGTGTGGGGCAACTCTTACCGCCGAACCTCATCAACAATCCGCGCGGCGGCGTCGAACCGTTCCATCCGGTCGCTGGGGTTAGTCATCCGCAGCCCGGTGGCGCGGATGTCGGAGGCGACGCCCAGCCCGAAGGCGGCGTGGCGGGCTTCGTAGCTGGCCCTTTTATCTGGCAACCCCAGCGCGCGATTCATAGCGCTTGCTGTGGTCTGGTAAATCTCTTCAGGCGAAGCTCCCGGAAACTGCTCTTTCGCCGCTGCTTCAATCGTGTTCCAGCCAGCCATCATTTCAGCCAGGTCGCCCGTCAGCGTTGGCTGCGGCTGCCAACTCGCGGCCAGTTCCTGCGCCGCCGGACTCACCTGCCGCTCGGCTTCGATCCGCGCATTGTGGGCGGCGAAGAAGCCGCCCAGACTCTCCGGTGTCACGGTTTCGAGTTCGCGGGCGGTGTTAGCCAGTTTCAGCGTGGTCAGGCTGGCGTTAATGCAGCCTTGCTTCTGAAAGGTTGTACTGAGGGCGAACAGGGTGTCGGCATCGCCCATCCCGGCGAAGTCGTTGCGCGTCAGGCCGAGCGTGGCCAGCAGGCGGTCGGTGCCCACGCGCATCGCGTCGCGCTTGGCTTCCAGATTGGTGAATTGGGTAGCGGCAGCGGGCGCCCCCGTGTTGAAGCGCGTGAAATTCAATCTGCCGTCAAAGTGATCAATGTAGAAGTTGATCATGTCCGGCTCACCTTTGAGTTCGACGGTTTCGCCGTTGTCCCACCATTCCAATTCCATCCGCTCGGCAACAATCTGATGAATAGGTTGGTAGTCTGCCTTGCTGATCCAAATAGATGTTTTTCTGATTGCCATTGCTTTTTCCTCCGTTTTGTTTTCGTCTCTCTGACAAACCGGATACTAAAACAATATTTGATTTTAGTCAAACATTATTTTAGAAATTTGATTTTTATGCGGCAACCTCTGCCCCTTGCACTGGCGAAGACACTTGCTCCCAGGTCACGCTATACGCCGCCAGCAAGCGCGGCACGTCCAACGGCTTTGGAAAGAAAAGCCCGCGCTCGTAAAGGCTTAACCGTTGATCTGAGAAGTATTTACCAGACGCTTCGCAGACCTCCGCCAGCGTGCGATTGCCGCGCGCCTGACGCAACTTTCCCCCGTCCAAGATTCGATATTCAAGTGGTTCCATAGCGAAGAGAAATTCGCACAAGAGTTGAATTATGTCAAA
>JACCDG010149006.1_pt1 | contig 10953 bp, 13 predicted proteins | sample 7442471 | NCBI WGS metagenome assembly JACCDG01 (sample SAMN15323444, study PRJNA562643) | freshwater metagenome | isolation source: river surface water | place: USA:Blue River Watershed | collected 2017-08-17
ACCTGTTTTAGTTGTTTCATTTGGAATACTTGATAAATCGTCCCATTTTCCACCTAATAACCATACATCCCAATGTTTTGGATCTTTTAATAGAGATGATTTTTGAATGATTTCATTTGTTTTTGTTACAAAGTTAGGTGGAATAACAGCATCATCTTCGAATACTAAACACATTTCTTGATTTTGATCCACCATCCATTGCCAGACTGCGATATGAGATAACGCACACCCTACACCACCAATACTATCTAATTCTTCGTGAGAACGACGTGATTTTGTTATTATATTTCTTTTTGTAAGTGTTGATATACGATCATCTGTATTGATATTAATTGTTTTTCCATCCACACCAATAAAGCGTTTTACATTTATTTGTTCAATTCCGGACTGATCTTGAAATCGTTTCCAACGATCGGATCTTCTTTCCAGTGTAATACAAAATGCTGGAATGTTATTAATTGACCATACTGATGGTTTCATTCTTCTCTCTGTTTTGATTTGGATTATATTTCATTTCTTTTCTCCATGTAAAATTTGATTCTATTTTCACCCCTCTCTAAATTATAAGATATTCATTATGGGACGCCTTTCATTACTCATTGGTTGTATGTTCGCACAAAAAACTACTGAATTAATACGTCGTATTCGTAAATATCGTTCTATTCATAAACGAATTCTTGTTGTAAATTATTCAAAAGATACAAGATACGGACAAAATTGTATTTCTTCACACGACAAAGAAAAAGAATATGCAATGAGTATTGAAAAATTACAAGATATCGAAGAATGGATTCGTCTAAGTAATTATGAAGTTGTTGCTATTGATGAAGCTCAATTCTTTCCTGATTTATATGAATGTCTTACAAAATGGGCAGATGAATTTCCAATTCATTTTATTGTTTCTGGTCTCGATGGTACTTCAGATCGACAACCTTTTGGTGATTTATTAAAACTTATTCCACACGCTGAAGAAGTTGAACGATTTACCTCATTATGTTCTATTTGTTGTGATGGTACAATTGCCATTTATTCCAAGTATATTGGGAAAAATAATAAAGATTCTGATAATGTTGTTGAAATTGGTGGTGTAGATCTTTATCAACCAGTCTGTAGAAAACATTATCTCTCTTAATCTCTTAATTTCTTAATTTCTTCATTATTCCTATTTAATAAAAATAGTAATTATTATTTTTATTAAATAAAGTAGTATGTATAATCGTAATTATAATTCTTCTCAAATTACACAACGAAGAAGAGATAAGGCACTTGCTGCTTCTTTTTTAAGTCAAGTTCCAGCTATAAATAATTCTACCCGACCTTATGGATCACAACCTCTTCTTGGTAATTTTGATAGTTCTATTATTCCATCTGTTAACTTAGGACAAATGACACAATATACACGATTTCCACAATGTGTTGGAATTAGTCCTGGTTGTCCTTGTCCTCAATTAAATGCCTCTATCAGCCGTGCTCCATTTATTCCCTCTATTCCTGGCTCTGTTTCTAATATTACTTTTACCATTGGATCTATTATTATTTCTTGGAATCCACCTACTATTGGAACTGGTCCATTTACATATATAATTACTCCTTATCTTAATGATATTGCTCAAGATTCTGTTACAACTGATTCTACAAGTTATCGTTTTACAACATTAAATGAATGGGAGCCATATACATTTACAGTGTGTGCTAGAAATCAATATGGTCAAGGTCCAATAATGTCTTCATCAAGTTATATTATTGTTCCACCTGACTCATTATCAACAATTATGTCTGGTAGTTCAAGTCCTTCGGATCCTGTACCATCACTTAAATATGTAATTAATACTGGATTAGATTATGTTTTACAATATGCTGCGACATTAAATTTAGGACCAACAAGGGGATCACGTTTAATATATTTATGGATTTGTTCTGTGGCTCAAGGCTGGAATTGGATTTCTTATGATTCTCGTATTTCTGGAACTCGTGATCAATGGAATTGGAATCTCAAAGCTTCTTCTCCTCTTTCTAATAATGATGCTATCATATGGATGACATCTATTATTGATTATATTACACCAATTATTATTTCTAATCAATATACTTCTATTTATAGTTGTCCAATTAATGTTAGAAATCGTGTTCGAACTGCAGGAGAATGGTCTACTTGGATTAATCTTTGGACCACTTGGTATTCATTTCGTCAAAATGATAATGCCTCTACTGTTATTACTGAACAACCTACTTCTTCTGCTAATTGGAATCAAACAATTATAGTTGATGGTACAACTATAAATAATATTTCATCTTTTCCACAGCCACAACAATGGACACGTCTTACTGTTCAACAGAAAAAACAGAATTATCTTACTTATAATTGGGATAATGTTGTATCAACTTGTTTAACGGAACAAAATGAAATGGATATACAGAATTCTGTACAGCCATTAACGGGTGCGGCTCGTGATGCGGAGATTGATTCAGTGAAAGATATAACGGGTAATTTGACAGATCAACAGAAGATCATAGCTGAATTTTGGGCGGGAGGTCCTGGAACAGTTTCCCCTCCATTAATGTTTATTTGGTTATGGAAAGAATATATAAGAACTCTTTCCTCGGTTGATTGTCCAACAATAATATGGTCATTATTAGATTTATCAATCCATTTATTTGAAGGAGGTCGTGTTACGTGGAGATTAAAGAAATTACATATGGAAAGTCGTCCGATTCAGGAGATTCGTCGTCGATATACTGGTCAATCTATTGTATCTTGGAATGGAACAGTAGATGGATCACAATGGATACCTTATCAAGCAAATAATTTTGTAACACCACCCTTTGCTGATTTTCCTTCTGGACATAGCCATTTTTCTAAAGCATTTGCTCTTACAATGAATAAATGGTTTGGTATAAATATAACTAAAAATTATACTTATTATGATAAACAGACATTAATTTCTCCATTATTTACAGTAAATAATAATAATAATTATGGAGATTTTATAATTGATGTTGGTAAATCGGAGGTTCAACCAATGGTTACTCCAACTATACCTGTTACATTGTCATTTTCAACGTGGAATGATATGGCGGATTCAGCAGGTATATCGCGTTTATATGGAGGTATTCACGCATTAACTGCTCATCAGTCTTCACAGAATATTGCGATTCAAGTAGATAGTTATATTAATTCTAGTTGGAATATTTTAACAAGTAATCCATTAGTAGATTTACCACTACCAAATCTAGATCCTATACCTGAGCCAATTCAGCCTTCTGGTCCAACGGGAACAAGTGAGCCAATTGGTCCAACGGGAGATACTGGTCCAACAGGTACAAGTGAGCCAATAAATCCAAGTGGTCCAACGGGAACAAGTGATCCAAGTGGTTCAACGGGAACAAGTGAACCGAGTGGTCCAACAGGATCAGTAGAGCCAAGTGGTTCAACGGGAACAAGTGGACCAACAGGATCAAGTGAGCCAAGTGGATCAACGGGATCAGTAGAGCCATCTGGTCCAACCGCTTCATCTGATCCTTTAAGTCCTACTGGAACATATATAGAGCCCTATAAGATATCAATTAATTATGTAAGTACAGTTCCATCTCTGGAAATACAAAATCTAATTACACTAAGTAAACAATATTTAGAGACAATTATTATAAGATCACATGGTATGAGAATGTCTGAGATAAGTTTGGATTATGATATGATTGTTGATATAGATATTCAGTCATTACCAGTTGGTGTTTTAGCATCTGCTAGACCAACTATTGCCAATCCCGCAACTACTCCTGCTATGCCTTTAAGACAATATGTCACATTAAATAGTAATTCATTACATTCTTCCTCATTATTATCTACTGTCTTATTAAATAATCAGAGTATAGTTAAATTAATTCCAGTAATGATTCACGAAATGTTACACGGATTAGGTATAGCTTCCATTCAAACTTCTTATGCTACTGTTGGTTGGGATCAATTCTTAGATTCTAATAAAATATGGTATGTTGGCAGAAATAATGACTGGACATCAAGTAAAGCAATTGAGGCATATCGTGAAATTGTAGGTACAGAAGTATATCGTATTCCTGTAGAGAATAGTTTTGGATCTGGAACAGCATATTCTCATTGGGAGGAGGGTATGAAGGATGGATTTGTAAAAGATCCAAGATATTATGATTATGGATCTGGAAATGTATTTCATCCAGCATTACCTGATGAGATTATGACAGGTGTTGCGGGTAATTCCTTTTATTTTACAAAATTAACGGCTGGAGCATTAATTGATCACGGATATACGGTTGATATGAATAGTCCAAATATTGTAGGATATCCAAATACTTCTCTTCAGAAATTATAAATATAATATCTGAAAAAAATAATATAGAGAATAAAAATTAAGCTACCACATTTCCAGTAATGATACGAATTTTTTCAGAATAGCTATACCATTTTCTCCAATGTTCCATTCGTACAAGTCCTTGTCTAACGGCAGCAGCAACACTTTGAATGAAGCTATTATATTCTGCTCTTGCTAAGACACAACCTGAATAGTGTGCGGCACATTCTTCAGGAGTATGAATCATAATTTCTTGTCCTTTTTGTGTTCGTACCGCGTTATGAAATTCAAATAACCAATTACGAATCGTATCACGTAACAGATGATGATACAGTCCTTTGAGTGTGGGTAAAGGGTGTGATGCGAGATAAGAAGCCGCATGTGCTTGACATTCATTACAAGGAACAATAAGAGGTAACATTGTAATAATGGTTTCCATATAGTTTGCTTGATCGGTATCAACAACAGTGGAACCAGATAGACCAATATTTTCAGTGAGACAATGTAAATATTTCCATAGAACGGGTCCCCATTGAGGAGGTTCTGAGAGATGTTGTGAGTTTTGTCCGCCTAAGAAAAAACCACTAACAGATCCGAGACTGGATCCTGCTCTTCTGCTACAGCCACAAGGCATATTTTCTACAAATTAAACAAAAGTTGGTTTAAGTCTTTAAATTCATATTATATAAGATATTGCGAATAGCTTATAAAATATGGAATAGCGACGGTTGGTTTCGATCCAACGACCTCCGCGTTATGAGCGCGGCGCGCTTCCTCTGGGCCACATCGCTGTTCTGTATAGCCCAAATCGGATTTGAACCGATAACCTTTGGACCTGGAATCCACTGCGCTTCCGTTGCGCCATTGGGCTAATAGGAGATATTTCCTGATATCTCCTAATAACCATAGAGAAAGTCCAAACCGGATTTGAACCGGTAACCTTAAGATCTGCAATCTTCTGCTCTTCCGTTGAGCTATTGGACTAATAGGAGATATTAGGAATATCTCTTAATAGTTTGTAATGATCTTGGTGGGACTTGAACCCACAGTCTCGGGCTTAGAAGGCCCACGCGATATCCAATTTCGCCACAAGACCTTGTAGAACCATTTCTGATTCTACTTCCTTCTTATAGAAGGGCTTTAAGTTCTTTTTTATAGATTTTTAATTAAAAATAAAAGAATATAAATCCTATTTATTTTTTATATCTAAATTAAAATGTCTTTTCTACGTCGCACCTCATCATTTTTTACACAGGCTTTTCGTCGTCATTATACTTCTTGTAGTAAGACGTGTAAAGAAGAAGAAAATATGTTTAGTACTACTGTAAAAGTTACTTTCTTTAATATTTTATTAACTGGTTTTATTAATAATTGTCTTATTCAGATGCATTATAATCAACAAAACTTTGAAAAGAATTTAAATAAAAAATTAGATGCTGAATTTGCTAAATTACAATCCAAAAAATAATTTATTTTTGTTTTTCTAATGATTCTAACCAATCACTTACTTTTTTATAATCGGTTGGATACTCATCGGAAGAAATAACATATTTCTCTACACCAGAGTCTTTACTTCCAAAACCACTTCCTGCTAAACCCAAAAGAATTCCTTGTGAACCATATGTCATTGTTATAATTTCATATTTATTTTGTAAAATGTTAATACGATGAATATGATTTGTATTAAAAACAACTGATGTTAATTTTAAAAAACGTGACATTTTACTAGTAAATAAATGATATAAAATCTTTAAACCAAATTAAAATGATAATAGTCATCTTCAAGGGATAGATCTTGCCATTCCATTGATTTTACATTTGCTTGATGGCCAATCCAAACACCTGCTTCACCATCTTCAGAAATCCACTCATTTTTAATCCAACTATTTGGATATTTTTTATTTAATGATTCTAACCATAGATAATCAGGTTTCCAAGCCGTTTTAAAATGAAATCTGATACCTTTTTTTGTTTGTTTGTCTACATTCGCATGTATCATTTTAATATCCGATTCAATTATTTTAGTAATATCTGATTCAGATTTTGAAACAATAGTTAAATGATTTATACACTCATTCGGCATTATATTGTATAGATATACTAATTATTTAAGTTTTATATTTTAATAGATTTAGGTAATTAATAAAAAAGAATAGAATTCATTTATATTAATTAGGAAGCCTTTTACGGGGCTCGAACCCGTGACATTAAGATTAAAAGTCTTACGCTCTGCCGACTGAGCTAAAAAGGCTATGTAGAAATAATACAATATTTCTAAATAGTCTAATGATCCCTCACCGTGAGTTGAACACGGGACCTATGCTTTACAAAAGCATTGCTCTACCGATTGAGCTATGAGGGAGTGACGATGGTAGTAGGATTCGAACCTACGCGTGTAAACACCACAGATTAGTAATCTGCTCCCTTAAAACCACTCGGGCATACCATCCTCTTGTGGATTTCTCCACACATACTACTCTTTTTTAGTCTTTAAGTTCTTTTTTAAATAATTTTTAATAAAAAAAATAAACTGGATTTCTATAGCATATATTATTCAGATTTAACAATAAATTTCCAAATAAATCCACCCGCTGTTTTATTTTTACCATTTAAAACACATTGGATATTTGATCTTTTTACACCTGATATTCTATCTGCTTCTGATATACTACAATATTCTTTTACTAAAATACCATCTTTTGTATATTGAGCAATAGGCTTTCCTAATGCTTTCTTAATTGCTTCAATGTGTTTATTTGATATAATTCTATTATTTTTTTGATAATATAATTTTAGACTTTCACTAATTTTCTTTTTAGATTCTTCTGATAATATATTTTTATTTCCCATTAATGCATTTTTCTTTCTACGCTCTTCCATTGCTTTTTTAAACTTTTCAGAATTTTTAACAGCCGATGATAAATCAACTGTTTCCATAGATTTTTTAAGTTTTTCACGATATGTTTCAAAATGATTTGGATTATTTTCTCTGAAAATTTTACTCTTTTCTTTTATTTTTTCAATTGTTTCTGGAGTATGTTTATAACCAACAAATCCATCACCTAATTGTCCACCATTCAATAAATTATATCCATTTGGTGAAAGCGTGTTATACCTTTTGATATATTCTTTCTCATATTTTACAACATCCTCATCAAAACAGATAATTAGTATTTTGAATTCAAATTGATCTGTTCCATATTTCTTCATTGCATTCTTCAAAAGAGGGCAACCCTCTTTGTATTTTAGACAGTTTATATGTTTTCTCCATCTGTCATTATAATTATGTTTTATGGTAACGCCTATATATGATTTATTATCAACTTTATTTGTAATTTTATATAAATAACCCATTGATATATATAATTTATTTTATTTATATATATTTATCAAATTTTATATTCTGGATTTCAGATTTTAATAAAATCTCAAAAACAGTAATGCACGGAGTGGGATTTGAACCCACGCGGATTACTCCAAACCGGCTTAAACGGTTCTCCTTGACCCCTCGGACATCCGTGCCTATGTGGATTTCTCCACACCCTATACTCTCTACTTGTCTTTAAGTACCTTTTTCTGATACAAAATATACTTATAAAAAAATTGAAAATAGATACACCTCGACATATTCGTACGAACCTACCACGAATCTCTCTCAAATGGATTGTCCTAAATGCAATTTTGCTGAAATCGGTGGAACATACTGCCTATGTGAACTACTTATCTCACACGGCAACTGCGAATTCTGTCTTAATTATGGTGAATATTGTACTTGTGAAATTGAATATCAATTTGATAATAAATATATTATTGATACACTTACTTGTCCAATTACTTATCGTATCTTCTTTGAACCCTATATCGCCGCTGATGGTCATACTTATGAAAAATATGCTATTGAAAAATGGTTATATGATCACAATACCTCTCCTGTTACTGGACAAGAATTACCACATAAATTTATTCTACCTAATCTTGCCATTCAATCCATTATCCGAAATACTCCTAAAAAATTATTACCACATTCTTAATTCATTTATATTCTAATTTATCTCACTAGATTAGAATATCAATATGTTTGAATACCACTCACAACAAGTACATTCCGACTTCAAAAATGGTAAAGGTCGTACCAAAATACAAACCGTCTCCATACGTGGAAAAAAAGGGAAAAAAACCGTTCAAATCTGTGACCGTTCTGGAAGAGTTACTAAAAAATCCTCCAAATCTCTCACTAAAAAAGAAATGAATTGTATACGAAAATGTCAATTTATCCCTGGTCTCTTTCGTGATTGTGAAAAATGCCTTAAACCTACTAAACTTATTACATAAACTCTAAAATACTATATACACGATCATCTAATAATCTTATTTTTGATTTAAGTAAATCACTCATAAATGGACCCATTACTTTTAATGCTAACTTAATATGTACTGTTGGATTAATAATCTTAATCTCCTCCAAATTATTTCCATATTTTTCATTAATTAATGCTGCTATACCTTGACCCGTTCTTATCTCTAAGGCGTGCTCTGTCTCAAATCCATCTCCATCAAATACCCATAACCATTTCTTATTTCCTACTTTCTCTAATGCCAAATTAAAATGATTTAATATTGATTCCGTATCCTTATCTTTTGCTTTTGATGGATTTGTATAAAATATACAACACCCATTCTTCTCAGAAATTCTACGAAAAGAATGGCTTGCCGGATCTACTGCACACTTACCACAAAATTTATTATCCATTCTCTCCATTGTCACTTTAGAGTCTTTAAATATTATTTTATTTCTTTTTAAATTACAATCTTTTCATTTTAATTTTGTGCGTTTAAAATTCTAAAAAATGTTCTACGGACTAAGTGGAGCGAAGGACGGGTAGCACAGTAGGTAGTGCGCAAGATTGTTAGTCTTAAGGTCGGTGGTTCGATTCCACCCTCGTCCGCTCCTCTTATTTTATTAAATAATTCTTATCTTATTTAATAAACTATAAAAATAGTCTTCTTATCTTTTCAATATTAATATTATGTACCTGGCTCTTTTACTTTTTTCTTTTTTACTTTATTTAATGTTGTTTCGGTTGTCTGTGTAGATTGATCCACTTTTTTAATTTTCTTTTTTTGCTTTATTGATTTAAATTTATAATTCATTTCTATTTCATTTTTATTATCATTCTCCTTTGTATCCTCATCTATACATCCACAACCTACCATTACATCAAAACAACAACTCATTCTAATTTAAACAATTCAACTTATTAGATTTTAATACTAAAATGATTTTAAACAGTTTATTAGCTTGTTCATCTATTCACGGAATATCATCATTGATACCTTTTAAAATACGTGATGCTCCGAATCTAATTACTTGTATTTCTTTCCAACTCTATTTTCTTTATCAATCCTTATCACTTCTTTATAAAAGTTATTATTTAACTTCTTATGATTCATCTATTATTGCTCAGGAGACTGTTCTAAATTTAGATTCATTGATCGGATATTTTATTTATGATATTTTCTATTTACTCAAAACATCACCCACTTCCTTTTTTATTTTACATCATATTATTGGAATTATAATGATTCATATTATTAAACAATTTGGTACACCTATTCATTTATTATCTCAATATAATCTCTTTTGCTTTGTCGCTGAAATTACAAATCCATTCCTTAATTTAAGACATTTTACTAAAAATACACACTTATATCCTCTCAATATACTACTTATCTTAAGTACATATTCTATTTTTAGAGTTATTATTTTTCCAATATTATCAGTAAAGATTTATAAGGAAGTAAGAAGGGATTCATTAATGTATTTATTTTCAGTAATTTATCTGATGAGTATGGTATGGTATAGTAAAATAATTAAAATGTATAAAGGATTATAAATAAAAATAAATTCATAAAAAAATAAGATATGATTATTTTTTAGTGAATTTAATTTTACAACGAGGTAGATAGGCTGTATATCACGTGGAATAATAGACTTGCTTTAGACCATAGTGTTTGATACATTTTTCAAGATGACATTGACAGGAATGACAAGGTTCTGAATTAACAATTTCTTTGGTTCCTTTGGCAATACGAATAACAATCAGAGTAGCACCTGCTAATTTGCTATTATCTCCTACCTTTTTAAGGACAGCACGTTCCGCATGAATGGTACGATTATCATAACCACAACCACGATTACGAGATCCTACAAAATTACTTGCGATGTCAATAATTTTTCCACGCTTAATAAGCAAAGCAATATGTACTTGTCGCAAGTTTGTTTTCATTGAAACAGATTCAATGGAGATATAATTTTGAATCAGATCGAGAAGATCATTCTGCTTATTAAACTTCATTGTTAAAATAAGTGAGTAGATCGTAACTTGTTGAATTGGTCGGCTTATTTATTTAAGCCTCTATACGTTTTCAATTTTTTTTATTTGTATATTTTATTTGATTTACATCTTTTGAATATTATTCGGATCATATAATTCATTCGGATGAAGAACAATCTGTTTTAATGAATTTGAATCATCTTCATCCCCACTACTCTCATTCTCATCACCACTACTCTCATTCCTATCATTATCCTCTTTACTCTCTGGTATAATCACTATATTCTTATTAC
>JACCDG010528481.1_pt1 | contig 10953 bp, 5 predicted proteins | sample 7442471 | NCBI WGS metagenome assembly JACCDG01 (sample SAMN15323444, study PRJNA562643) | freshwater metagenome | isolation source: river surface water | place: USA:Blue River Watershed | collected 2017-08-17
AGAAAATCTCCCTTCGGGGCAGGGCTCGCCAGATGTCCCTTCGAATTGAGGTGTCCAGTGCCCTCAGTAATTACCGCCTAGGGCTGTGGCGGGCAGGTATAATGCCTGACGGAGAACAATAAAAATGAGAATAAGACTCCCACAACCACCCAAAAGGTTCAAGAAAGAGGCTGATCTGGAGGAACTCACGGAGTACCTCTTCAAGTTGATTCAAGCCTTGGAAAGGACTATTGAAAGGCTTCCTGAGACCCCTTTTACAAAGGACAGGATCAAGGTAACGGGATTGACCCCCCAATACACCTTGGACGCCTCAGCGGGCACCCTAGCGGACGTAAGGGCCGTTCTGGGGACCATTTTGACTCAACTGCAAGAATCGGGTAAGATTTCCTAAAGAGGTAGACATGAACAAAGGCGCTATTATGAAGTTGATGAAAAGCATCCACAAGGGCACTCCGGGTACAGGGCAAAGAGATGACGTCCCCGCAGCAATAGATAATTCTACTCCTGCGGCATTATCCAGCGGGGAATACGTACTTGATGCAGAAACAGTAGCTTTAATCGGTGACGGTAATTCTGAAGCAGGAGCCCGCATTTTAGACGAATTTCGAAAAGAGCTTAGAAAATTGAAGGGAAAACAACTTGCAAAAGGAAAACAAAGTGACCCCCTCTCAAAATTTAACGCCTAAACAACGCTATGTTTTGAATAACCCTGAAAAGGTTAAAGCCTCAAAAAGAAAATATAGGGAGGCAAACAAAGAAAAAATAGCGGAAACCAAACGTGCGTATTTCCGCAACAACCAAAAGAAATGCTACGCAACAAAAATGATGTATGAAAAGAAAAAATTACAACGGACTCCAAAATGGCTGACTCGTGAAGATAAACAGCGAATAACAAGAATATACATGGAATGTCCTGTCGGACAAGAAGTAGACCATATAATTCCATTGAACGGAGAGACTGTTTCAGGGCTTCACGTTCCTTGGAATTTACAGTATTTGTCGAAAACCGAGAATATTAGTAAAAGTAATAAGCTTTTGCCTTACTTCTTTATTCCAAAGGATGTAGTTGCTTATTTAGGGGGTGGCGATATGCAACGCGGGCATGAAGTTCTTTCCCGCGCAATGGCAGTTTTCCGCCGATTTAATCGTATAAAAAGTTTGAAAAAGGGATAAAAATGTACGCTCATAAAGGCATCATTTATAGAAATGCCACAAAAGAAGATACCCTCGGACTCACCCTATTCCTGACCAATGTTACCCACGAGAACAACATTGGTGACATTCTACAGCACGACGTGCCTCTAATCAAGGAAACTATAGACCAAATTATCGAGGATAATCGGGGTGTTGTCCTATTGGCCCTTAATGAAGATGGTATAATTGTCGGTGCAATGGTCCTTGGATATACCACACTTTGGTGGTCAAACAAGGGCTTTTTTACGAACGTCGCCTTCTACGTAACGCCGGAATACCGTAAAAGATACAACATTCAGGGCAAGATGCTAGAAGTCGTTAAGGATTTCTCTAACAGTACAAAAATTCCGCTTTTGATCGACATCTTTGATAACTCGGGTAAAAGCGAAAAACAGGTCAGGTATTTGGCTATGAAAGGCTTCAAGAACCTAGGGTTCAAGGCTCTTTATACGCCTCCGCCTTAAAAGGAGTTTAGATGAGCGGGCTATTCAGTTCTAAAACCAAATCGACTTCAACGTCTTCGACGAAGGTCCCTCAGAACTTTCAGAACTTCCTGAACATGTCTCTTGATAAAGCTTCTGCGGCTGGTTCGCAGGGCTTTACGCAGTACAATGCTCCTCGCATTGCGGAACTGAGTGCAAACGAGCAGGCAGGTACACAGGCGGCTGCAATGAACGCTGGGATGTACCAGCCGCTTATTGACGCTGCTGGACAGGCTACTGTCAACAATCTGGCGTCCAACGGAGCCCCTACTCAGCCCGAACTAGACCAGTTTATTAACCCTTACGTCAATTACGTGTTGGGTAATTCACTTAACCGTCTTCAGGAAACCTCTGATGCAAATATGACCAAGATTGGCTCTACGGCAGCTATGTCGGGAGCTTTTGGTGGTCTCCGTCACGGTGTACTTGAAGGTGCCAATCTTGCCGAGCTTCTTAAGTCTGCTCGCGATCTTAGTGGTTCCACCTATGCTGATGCGTTTGATAAGGGCATGGGTAACTGGTTTAAGTCCAAAGACCTTCAGCGTGGCAACATCTCTGATGCGCTCAATGTAGCTCGTCAAGGACAGGCTTACAACACAGGAGACATCCAGAACCTTATGTCTACTGGTCTTACGGGGCGTACTCGGGATCAGGCTCTTTTGGACTTTGGTTACTCCGAATTCATGCGCGAAGATCAAGACGACATCAACAAGGCGTCGTTCCTTAGCTCTATTGCGGCCCAGTACCCTCGTGACCTCTTTACAAAGACAAACGTAACAGAAACAACCCAGACTGATTCTCCGATCAAAACACTTGCTGGTATTGGTCTTGCTGCTGCGGGCATCATGAGTGGTAATCCGGCTGCTATTGCTGGACTTGGTGCAGGCAGTTCTGCTCTTGGTTCAGGTTATGGTCCTGCGGCTAACGCTGCTTACAATGTTCTTACGGGTGACGGCAAGAATGCCAAAGGCGGTCTTATCAAGACAAAGAAGTATGCTGACGGCGGTATGGTCAAAGCTGGTCTTGCGATGGCAGCAGGGGAAGACCCCTTGAGCGCCTTTGCTTACATGGACCCAGAAGATGTAAACAAGCACGATCTTGGATTTGGTGCTGGTGGAGCCATCGTTGCAAACAATACTCGTTGGAACGATTTTGCAACCAATGGATTGGGCTTTGACGATCTGAGTGATGCTGAGAAGCTTCAGAAATTTGGTTCAAAGGGCACTCGCTTTATTCAGGACTACAGGGACGCTAAAGGGCTTACGAGAAAAGCTGCTCCGCTGGAGATTGCCCAAAAGCAACCTTTTAACTGGGATGCGTTCATTCAGAACATGCGTCTTAACACGACGGGACAGCAAGGCGGTTCTCCGTTGGATGCGTTCAGCCAGATCAATCCGAACTTCCTGAAACCGCGTACACAGACCTTTGCACCTCAAACCCCGAATGTCAATGTGACTCCGTTGAACCCGGGTATACCCGGTCCCGGCGGTCCAATGGGTCTTAATGGCAATGCCTTGAATAGATTTGCTGGTGGTGGCTTTGTATCGGATCAGCGTAAGGATGCTGCGAAGTCTGTATCGCAATTAGACCCACAGACATTGGACATACTGGGGCAAATGCTTCAGAAGCATGAGTTTGGTAACTCTAAAGATGCCCTTCGCTCGTACAATCAACCTAACCTTAGTCAGTTTGGCAACTCTAACGACGCCCGTCGTGCTTATGATGCACCTCCACCCATGCCGGATTGGATGCAGGACCCCGATATGATTCGGATGATGCAGGATGTTTTCAAAAGTAAAAGAGTTCCGCAGTTTGACTCATTCCAAGACGTAATTGACGGCAAGCAGTCGGGTTACGCAGGCGGCGGTCACATTGGTCCCGGTAATCGTCCCGGTTTTCCTTCGGTAGAACCTGACGAAAGCAACTGGCTTGCAATACTTGGTCTTCAGAGCATGTTCGAAAGTGAACCACCTACGTCTTTTGAAAGCAACACAACGGACGCTGACCTTGATCGTGCGGAACAGCTTGCTCGTCGTTCAGTAGATGAAATTCGTAGGTCTACTCCTTTTGCTGCAAAGCGTATGCGTAACGAGAACGCTGATCTGCGAAACAAGATCAATGCCAACACTAACCTTGATCGTCCTCGTTCTCCCTTGGACGAAATGGTGGAGCGTCTTACAAAGCGAACAATGATTCCTCGTGAAGCACCTATGCTGAACGAAATCCGTGGTGACGACACACAGCGCGAACCTCCTATTTTTGATGAAAGATGGAGGGACTACGAAAAGTTCCTTAATAACATTGATCCGTCAAAGCCGCTTCAAGGGGAATACAAGAAATTTACCCCAACCAAAAAAAGGGCTCCGATTGAGTTTGAACCAATTGAAGACGGTCGTATTGGACGAGAAATGGAAGAACGTGCTCGCAAGATGATCCTTGAGAACGCCAAGAAGAAAAAGTATCCTGATATTTATGCCGCCGGAGGTGCGGTAAAGAGGTTTCAAGAAGGCAATTTCGTAGAAGGTGGTAGTAGTTTCAAGGGCAAGGGTAAGTCCCGTGCAAGGGTTCCTGCAGAGGGTATTGATCCTCTTGCAGCCATTTACTATGGAATGAACTCAAATAACGGTACGTTCAAGCCTGACTTCGAGAACATCGGTCGTGATGACGTTCTTACTGAAGTAGCAAACGAAAGCTTTGGCGAAGGTACCATTACGAAAGCACAAGCTCGCAGTCAAGGTGGTGTGCCAAGCTTTAACTCCCCGCAGGATGTGATTGATTCGTTGCCGATTGATCCTAATGTTGAAGAACATACTTTTACACCTACACCCATGCCTGCTTACTCTAAGTCACGTATGTGGAATGGAGTAAACGAAGATGTGTTCATGGATGGAACGTTCATGAACGAGCAAGACAACAAGATCAAGGATAAAAATCTTTCTTTGAACAAAGATTCTCTTGCGTTCGGTCAACACCAGTATCTTCCTTCTACTTGGAATACTTATGCAAAGAGATTCATGAAAGAAAATCCTGAGCTTGCAAAAGAGCTTGGTGTGTTTACTGTAAAGGAGAGCGATCTCGCCAAGTTTCGTGGCAAGTCCGGTGACAAGGGTATTGCAAAAGTAATTCCTTCTTTTAAGGCACGTGATTACGTTTATCGTAATTATTACCTCCCTGATTCTGTGCAAGCTTTGGAGAAAGCAGGATTGCCCGTTACAGAATTGAATCTGTATCTTGCACACCATCTTGGACAGGAGGGTGCAACTAAAGCTATTCCTTTGATGGAAAATCCTAAATACGCAAAGCGTTCAATGAAGCAAGTCTTGCTTGATGCAGGTCTTACTACTGCAGCCAACAGCAAGGGCAATCCTTGGGGTATGTCTGTGAATGAATATAAGCAGAAAAAGAACGCTGCTTATGAACCTTACAAAGCCAAGTATCGTGGTGAAACTATTGACGAAACTCTTGCCAAAGGATTTTTTAATGAACTGAACAGCGAACCTGTTGCTTTTAACGATGCAGATTATATTGATATTGATGCTCGTCGTCAGAGCATGAAGTCAAAGACGTATCGTGACATTCAACGTGCTCTTCTTGCACCCGGAAGTCATCGGGGTGTAGATGCTCGTACCATTACAGGTGAGTACACTCGCGGGGGCAAAGGGTTTTCTAACGGAGGTTATGTAAAGAAGTTTGCGGGTGGAGGCCATACTGGACCAAAGCAAGAAAACGTCTTGCGTATGCCTGCAGACCCAAAAGACCAGAAGATTTATGAGCCTACTTGGTACGAAAAGTTCCTTGAACGTATGCACAGCCCTGATGGACCGTTTGGTTCAGCAGACGATGTACTTTACGACAACGGGTTGAACTTCTATCCTTCGAATAGTGGTAAGCGTCCTACGCATCAGGCAGTTTTGCCCATTGATGAAAAAGGCTGGGATTACAAGCCCAATCCTAATCTTTATATGGACGCTCTTGGAGAATGGGGACCGAACGAAGACCCGGTGGACGCTTTCTACAAGGAAATGGGAGACAAGATCGGTTATCCTACCGGAGAACAACAGATCGAAGAAGCTCCCGATAGCGGTAGAACAACGGGTGCTCCGGGTGCTCCGAGTGGTTATACCGAGTCAGACAATCCTTTGGAAAGAGAGTACAACAAGATGCTTGAAGAGTATCTTGCGTACAAGAAGCCGGAAAAGGGTAAGGTTTTTGGACTGTTCAGCGACGTTAACGAACCTCTGTTGAAGCTTGGTCTGTCCTTGCTTGCCTCCAAGGGTAGCTTTGGTGAAGCCCTTGGTGAAGCTGGTCTGGCTTCGTTGAAGGATCGTGAGATTGAACAATTCAAGGATCAGAAAGAAAAGTCTGATAAACTACAGGAAATCTTGAATATCCGGTACAAGCAGGCCCAGATGGAAGCTATGGACCCGTCCAACAAGCTGGCTTTGGCGCAGGCCCAAGCTGGGTTTAAAGAGACTATTCAGCAGATGAAGATCGACAATGCACTTGAGATGTTAAATATCAGAGGTGCGTCTGCAAATGAAAAAATCATTCTTGAAGGTCTCATGAATGAAATCAAAGACAACGGTATAGAAACTCTGTCTCCAGAAAAAATTGAGTGGTTACAAGAAAGAGGAGTTCCGGTCACCCCTGTTCAGGACCCGGGAACATCCTTATAAGAAAAGGAAAAGGTAAACATGGCATCTCCTACTGACTTGAGTCCCTTTGCACAAGGGGTGGTAAATGACGTACTTTCCAGCACGTTCCCAGCCCGCCCTGCAACGGTTGATCCTCTTCAAGAGGTTCTCAAAGGAATGCCCCCTGTTGCCAATCCTAATGTAGCTACCTCCGAAGACGACGACTTGGCCCCTGCCTTCTCCAAGCGTTTCTTCGGGGTAGACTCTCCCGACCAGATTCTTAAGCCCATTGAGCCTCTTAAGTCCGACCCGAGCAAGATGATCTACGAGTTTGCCGGGGACGGTAAGCGGTACAACATCGACGCCAACAAGTCTCCTGAAGAGGTCTTGGAGGCCATCTGGGATCATAATTCCCCCGGTATTTGGGGTGCCGCCAAGGGTGAAGCCCTTTACAACCTTCCTGCTGCTGCTTCGTCCATTCTTGCCCACTCCCTTTCGGGGGTCGGTCTGGAAGACCTTGGGGACGAATGGCACCAGTACGCTGACTCCCTTAAAGAGGAATACACCAAGAATTACGGTCAGTTTATGGTACCGGACGTTGACGCTGCTTGGGAAGAAGGTAAGCTGTACGACTATGCCCTCCAAACATTGGGTGCAGCAGCCCCATATTTGGCCGTAGGCGGCGTTGGTGGTGTCGCTGGTAGGTATGCCACAGGGCAAGGTGCAGCCCGTCTGGGGACCTTCCTAGGGGCTACAGGTATTACTGCACCGATTACTATTGCCCAGTTTGCTGACCGTCAGGTAGAGCAGATGAAGCTTGCTGGTATTGAGAACCCTCGGGACAACATTGATTGGGTCAAGGCAGGTGTTCTCGGAACCGCTGCTGCTGGCTTCCAATCCCTTCCTATTGACTCCATTCTTTATGCTGGTCCGGTCCTTAAGACCCTTGAGAAGTGGGGTGTAGACCTTGGCTCGTCAATGAGCCGTAAAGTTTTAGGTAACCTTGCAGATGTAGCTGGAACGAATGCGTTTGCTTCTCTTGGGGCTTCAGGGTTGTCTCGGTTGAATGCCGACATGCCCCTGATGGATGACAATGCCAAGTTGGAGTACTTGGACTCAGTTGTAAGAGGCACCCTTGTAGGCGTTCCCTTTGGCGTCTACAAGGGTTACAAATACCAAGCTCCTCCGAAGAAAGCTCCTCCGGGACCAGCGCCCGAGCGCAGGGAATCCACCCCCGTGTCCGAAGCAGTCAAGGGCATGGAAGCAGATACGGGACCGATTATCTACGGAACGGATGAATCGGGACCAGCACCGCTTGCGTTGCCCAAACCGGATGACGTCATCTTTAGAAACCCTACTGACAATATGGGTATTAACAACCGAGTGGAAGCGGCGGACTATCTGGCTAATATCAAGTTCAAAGACCCCAACGGCAACGATACCGATGGTCTTCAGGCATTTGACAACCACTGGCGTCAAATGATGGGCAAGGACTCGCCGAAGGCTTGGACCGACCAAGACCTTATTGACGCTGCTCGCAAGGCCAAGTTTGTCCGTTCTCGTGAAGATGTCTTGAAGCGTACCAAGAATGGTGTGCTTTATCAAGACCAAGACGCACTTCCCCAGAAGCACTCCAACACCGAGGAAATCCTGACCAAGGCTGCGGCATTGGCTGACCAGTTCGGCTATAACGACCTTGTTGTCAAGAACTTCTCGGATGACATGATCCGCAAGCTTTACAAGATGAACGTCCAGCGTGATCTTGAAAAGAGTGGAGCCAAGTACCCGGAGCAGATTAGGAAGCAGGTCTTTGACCAGTTTGAGAATTTTGTAGACAAGAACGTCATCGAAGAAGTCAATCAATATGGGTCTCTTTACAGGAGACCTGCTGCCGAAGAGCGTATCCGCAACAACATCAAGAATGCCAATCAGATGCTTGCGCAGAACCCGCGCAAGAAGCTTGCAGAGGCACTTATGAAGCGCCGCAGGGATGAAGCCGAAAAGAAACAATATGCGGCTTCAAAGGGCGTTCGTCCAGAAGATGTTCAATCTAATTTTAATGAAGAAGAGCCTATTATTCTTTATCACGGCACTATGCCTGATGCTGCCAAGGCTATTAAAGAATCTGGGGAATTTAATCCAAAGACAGGCAAGCGCGCATATTACTACAGCGAGTTTGGAGATTTTTCTTCTTATTTCTCAAAGAACCCTAATTCGTTTTGGTTTGATGCTGATGCAGAAGCACGAAGAGCAATTGCGTACCCTGAAAAAATAAAGGCATTTTTAAAACCATCTGCACGCATATTTACAATTAAGACTTTTGAAGATGCTGTACGTCTCGCAAAAATGCTTGGTTACACTGACACGATGTCTGAACCAACGCGAATGTACGATGATGTTCGATTCGGTGGTGATAAAGATAATCCTGATTTTTGGGTACACCCTGATGGTGAGGTTATGGACCATCAGGTATTTCCAACGACTAAACCACGAAAGCAAGATGCTGTACACAATATGATGAAGGACTTTGCTGTTGACTTTGACTCCATAGATGAGGCTGGTACCAAAGTAACAGCACCAAGTCAAAGAGCGCGTATGGCTGAAATGAAAGCCAAATTAGCAAAACTTGGTATTGATGCTTTGGACATAAGAGAAGGGTTTGCTTCTTATGAAGAGCACGTTAAAGGACGAATGCCTTTTGACGAGCTTCCTACAAGCGATCAATTTATTGTATTTAATCATGATGTAGTTAAGCCAGAAAAATACAAAGTAATGCGCAAACGCCCTCCAGAGGCTCCTATTCGTGCTTACGATGAGACAGGACTGCCTAAGTTCATCGAAGAACCCCCGGTCGATGGCGAAGCCTTTGGTCCGTATGCAGGTATGCGTCGTGATCCTAATATCCGAGGTCTTCTTGAAGGTCCTTCGAAGGAAAGGCTTGCCCAGCTTAAGTACGAAGAAGATGTCAAGGCTTGGGACAAGGAATTTGGTCGCAGGGTTCTTGAAAAGCGTAATGACATTACCAAGAAATACGATTCCATGCGCAATGATCTTAAAAAGCGCATTGATGAAGAAGGAATCAACAACAGGTTGCTTCGGGACGACCTCGACAACGCCATTGTCAATCCTTCTGGCAAAAAGAAGGCTGACAAAGCACAGGCAAATTACCTGAAGAACCTTAAGGAAAAGATCAAAAGGTCAGATGACGCTTTAAAGATTCTTCGGGATTCTGTTGAAGATTTGAACAAGAAAGAACAAGCAGAACTCAACAGCGTTACTGTTCCGGAGATTGGTCTGCGTCCGAAGCCTCCCGTGCAGTACAAGGCCACGGAAATCGCTACCGTTCTTACCAAGGCTGCAAACATGCCGGGTAAGAAGGCTACGGCAAAGCTTACAAAGTCTCAGGTAGTTGACGGAATTATGAAGACCCAGTTGGTTCAAGACCTGTTAAAGACAACTGGTAAATCAACGGACGAACTTCGTGAAATTGCTAGGAAGCACGTTTACTCTCGTAAAAAGGCTGAAGAGCAAGGTCCAAAGTTGGAGTCCATGCCCGACAGCTCGTTCAAACCAGTAAAGAACCAACCCAAGGCCAAACAGGCAAGACAGCTTTGGTCTGAAGCTGATCCTGACAGCGCAGCGGCTCAGACGCTTGACGCTTTGCGTTCTGAATTGTTCAAGATTGCCCAAGAGCGCAATGCTGACATTCTTAAAGCTAACCCAGAGCTTGGACCAGCACTGAACCAGATGTTCAAGACTTTTGCAGAGATGTCTGCCAACGTCAAGATTCCCGAGAAGCCTCGTATTGTCAAGGCAACCAAGAAGCTTCAGGATGCTGTTATCCAGCGTGTAAAGATGTTGCAGATCATCGAGACTGCATTCCAAAAGGTCCATCCTAACCTTGCCAAGGTGTTCAAGGATAACTTCAACATGCTACTTGCGGGCAAGGAACTTCCCAAGGCTACCTTTAACCAGCTCATGACTTCGCTCCATACGGCTTTCAATATCGACAAGCCGGGTAAGTTGAACGAAGAAGGTCTGGTCAACTGGTACAAGGACATGCGCTCTTTCCTTCCGGAAAAGACAATTGAAGCCTTGAACAAGAACAGAAAGTTCATTGAAGATTGGTACAAGACGGTTGACGGAATGTCTGAAAAGGATACCCGTAACTTCTCTACGGATGACATGGAAGCCCTTGCTTTCGCCAAGTACCTCAAGAATGAGTTTGCTGCGAATGTCAAGGACTTCAAGGAACTTCGTCAGTACAAGATATTCAACGCCTTTGAGAACTCCTTCAAGAAGATGAAGAAGGAGTTTGCAGACCTGAAGTTCAACAAGCTTGAAGATGTCTTGGAATACAACGACAGTCAAGAAACCTTTGAAGTCAACTCCAAGGCAGTACCTCCCGAGGCTCGCCAAGGAGGTGTCATGTTTGACCGTATCGTGGAAGAAGCTAACCGCAACAACGATCCTGATGACATCGGTATCAAGGCTAAGGCTGAACAAGTCAAGGCTGCTGCTGCGGAAGACAACGGCAGTGCTCCTCCGCCACGCTTTACCAATCCTCCGAAGACAGGAGGAGGCGGGCGAGAGGGCAAGGACCCGTTCCTTTCGGCAGAAAAGAACCGCATGGGAGAGATGAT
>JACCDG010644550.1_pt1 | contig 10950 bp, 10 predicted proteins | sample 7442471 | NCBI WGS metagenome assembly JACCDG01 (sample SAMN15323444, study PRJNA562643) | freshwater metagenome | isolation source: river surface water | place: USA:Blue River Watershed | collected 2017-08-17
ACATCTATTTTGGATAATATCCCTGGATCAACAACAGGATTTACTTCAACGACGATCATTCACACTGGTCCAAGCCTGAATGTCAATGGAACCCCCGTGGGATTAGGAACTTTTCGAAATGCCACTGTCACGAACAATCCCGTTCCCCATTAATTCGCTCCACTGACGTTCGCTATTTAATAAGACTTGCATATCTTGAGCATCTCGAACAAAGGATGCCCCTTCGCATATTAAATCCAACCCCCCTTGAGCTTTGGGATCCAAAGGATGAGACGGTAGAACCATCAAGGATTTATTTTGTTCTAAGGTTTTTTGAGCAGTGACCATGGTTCCACTTTTTCTTCTGGCCTCGACCAGCAAGGTGCAAAGACCCAAACTTGAAATCAATCGATTTCGGTCATGAAAAAAATATTTTTGCATCGTTTGAAAAAGTGGATACTCAGAAACAAGTGTCAGCTGACCCTGACGAACCCAAGGCAACCAATCCAATAAGTTATTGGGATATGGTTTTGCCAAACCCGAGGGTAATAAGGCCAATGTTGGTCGATTCTTTCTCAAACACAAACGATGAGCCATTTGATCCACACCTCGAGCGCCGCCGCTGACAATCCCCACATCGTTTTTTTCTAACAATATCCCAAGTTCCTTTTCCATCCAAAGAAGGGACTCTTCGCTAGGTTCCCGGTTTCCGACCACTGAAAAAAAATCATGCTCTTTCCACAAAGGCTTTCCCAAATAGGACAGACAAAGAACTGGATTTTCAAGATTTCTTAGGCTGACGGGAAAATCAGGATCTTTTGGAAATATCCATCGTACTCCTTTTTGATATGCATTGATATAGCTAAATCTTAAGCGCTCTAACTGTGTCAGCTGCGATATAAGGTCTCTGAGTTGAGCAGAAAAGGATTGATCTTCTAAAGTCAGTACATTTCCCTTTTCGATCCAAGTAAAATCATCCTGAAAGTTAATTTTTTTTCGTACTTGAAATACACATTGATACAGCAATGCCTTTTCTATTTGTACATTTGTATTTTGCTTTTTCATATTTTCCTTTCAGGATAATATGAATGCAAAAAGAAAAACCGCGGTGAATGGTTCTAAAACAATCCGCGGCCGTGACGACAAACAGTTGCCATCATTGTCCGTAGGACAGATTAAAACGTATACTTCTGGTTGGCAGCAAGAACTTCTTGATGAGCTTGAGTGATTCCTTGAAACAAGGCTGACATCACCTGTCTTTGTGCTGAATTTTTCTGAAAAGCATTGGATTTATCTTTAAATAAAGAGACTCTTTGCATCGCCAAAAATGCTTCGCCTTTTCGCTTAGTTTCAGCTAAAAAAACAAACAACAAAAAATCCCGAGTTGCTTGCGCCATTTCTGAAACAAGGCCGTTCTTTTTTTCCAATTCAAGCGTCGCTGCATTAAAGTCATCCGTCATCTTTAATAAGGAGGTTTGAAACTTGGCAAAAACCTCTTGATCATACTGACGGAAAGAGTCTGCATACAAGGCCTCTAAAACAAGACAAGCCTCCACTTGCTTCTTTGACTGGCAAGACACAGTATAATTCAATGCCTCACGTCCCTGAAACATTTGATCCATCTGTTGGAAAACTTCTTCTGAATCTGTGACATAGGTATTAAAAACTTGAAAAAAGTGCTCTTTAAATTGCTGTTTGATCTCGAAAAATTGAGTCAGTTCCAATCCAGGGTCACTCACAGCAATATCTTCTGATTTTTTGTTGGATGAAGCAAACACCTGGGACACCAAAAATACACCCATAAACAATGTTTTTAACATTTTCCCCTCCAAGTAAAATGACTAAAACTCCATGAAGTGTGCACTAGATCTTGGTCTAAAAAAAGGCATTTCTTTCTTGGTCAGGTATAAGAAAAACTTAGACTAGGTGTCTAAAGAATTTCTTAATATTTTCTCATCAAGAGCTACTTCATTTCTTCCGACAAGCTGAATATGAAGTCTTGGTTTTTCAATAAGTTTTTGCATCAAAAAACCGTCCATAAAAAGCGGCAAGAAATTTATTTCTATCGCCTTTTTTTTATGTTTTTTATTTTTTTCTTGGAGGTCACCAGTCTTGCGGAACAACCACAAGAATGCTGGATTGGGGATAGAAAGACAAAAGAACAACTTTGGTTGATCAAGGCTCTTGATTTAAATCCAATGAAAGATCCTGTGATCAAGCTTTGGAAAAATTATCGTCAAAGGCAAAAATCCACAGAAGGACAATATTGCGTAGAGTGTGAGTATGCATCCCAGAAAAAAAACTCGACGGGTCTTGAAAAAATAATGATTCCTTCACAAAATCAATCCCGCCCATATCAAGATCAAGAAGTAGTTAGCTTCTTTGACAGGATTGTCCAAATGACAAAAAATCTCTTTCCCGGTCAAGCGAAACAAAAAAATGTCAGGCCACCCGTCCAAGAACGATACCCAGAAGTAGGCAAGTCGATTCACCCCATTTGTATTGCAGCATCTCTTCGAAGAGAAACAGGGTCCCGTGATTGGCAATGTAACCATGCCAATGACAAGCCTAAAGAAATGAATCACGCCAATGATAAGTTAACAAAAAAGACTCATCTTCCATGCTTTCGAAGGGAAGAAGTCTATTATATCTCGTGGTTAACAAATTCTGCCATTCAGTGTATCAATTCATTGAATCGCCATTCATCCTTAAACAGTTTGAAACCAGAAATTGTCTTCGGACTGATCAATGATGAATCGGCCTTTCGATTTTTCACAGGGTCAAAATCTTCTGGGTTTGGAATCATGCAATTGACCTCCATCGGTAAAGAGGAAGTCCTTCCACAAGACCCCTCAAACAAAGATAAGAACAAAAGAAAGAAGATGCTTCAACCAAGTCCTTTAGTTCATGCCATTCAAGACAGCACCATCCCCAGCTGTGCACCTTTTAAAATGGCATTGAAAACACTTCAGAAAAGTAAGCATCTAACTTCAGATACACACTCCTGTCAGTTTCTTAGCCCAGGCACAGGCTTTGCAAATTCCTTGATATTGTCTTTGGCTCTGTATCTGGAATATCGTGGCTCTGCGCCGATCCTGAAAAATCAACACCAGGAAGAAATAGGCAACTTAAGTAAACAACTTCGATATAGCACCATCTCCTACCTTCAAAAAAACCAGCACACAAAAACACTTCCACTTCCTCTGCAAATCGAACTTTCCCAATTCTTAGGGATGCATGCATTTTCAAGATACGGCCCATTCACAATTGAAAAGTTGATTCAAAATCTGAAGCTACCTTCATACCCAATAAAGAATGGTTCTGAAGGTTACTTAAAGATATTCACGGAAAGATTTCTTTCTCACAGTGTTTATGCAGGAGAGATTCAATCAAAAATGCAAGAGGTTAAAAAGAATATCTCCGTTGCCGCTGATTTTTTTAGGACGCAAGAAAAAAATGCAGATCAATTTTTGAGTTCCACGGGGTTTGCCAACTCATCCGCAAAACCCAACCCCAAAGCTCCGCTGATTGATTCCGAAATTAAGGAGAAATGCTTTGCAAATGTTCCTTCGCCGTCGCCGTGATCATGCGACCTCTTTGCGTTTTTTGCAAAAGTCCCTCTTGAATTAAAAATGGTTCATAGACCTCTTCCAAAGTTTCTGATTCTTCACTTAAAGCTGCGGCTAAAGTTTCGATCCCCACAGGCCCCCCCTGAAACTTATCTTCGATCAGCGTCAAAAGTCGACGATCCATTCCATCCAAACCGAGTTTATCAACGCCCAACTGATCCAAAGCATAGTGAGCAATGCTTTCATCGATCACACCACGTCCTTTCACTTGAGCGTAGTCACGCACACGCTTCAATAGACGATTGGCAATCCTTGGCGTTCCTCGCGATCGACGAGCAATTTCTGTGGCTCCGCCCGCTTCTATTGGAATTTGCAAAATATGGGCAGATCTCATAAGAATTTTTTCCAAACTGGCTCTATCATAAAAATGCAAGCGTTCCACAATTCCAAATCGATCACGAAAAGGAGCATTCAACATCCCTGCACGAGTTGTTGCTCCAATCAAAGTAAAGGGCGCTAGCTGAAACTTCATGGAACGAGCACCCATGCCTTCACCAGTGACAATATCAATGTAATAATCTTCCATGGCGGTGTACAAATATTCTTCGATCGAACGACTTAGGCGATGAATTTCATCAATGAATAAAACCGTAAACGGTTTTAAGCTGGTCAAAACAGCGGCCAAGTCTCCTTTTTTATCCAAGGCTGGTGCTGATGTGACTCGGCACTCGACACCCAACTCTGCTGCCAAAATTTGAGACAAAGTTGTTTTTCCCAATCCGGGAGGACCACTGAGAAGCACATGATCCAGAGGCTCCTTTCTTGCTTTCGCTGCTTGAACAAAAACAAGAAGCTTTTCTTTCACCTCATCCTGTCCTGGAAAATCATCAAAGATATGGGGACGCAATTGATTTTCCCAACTTTTTTCAGATTCAAAAATATCTGCTTCTAAAATGCGTGCCACAAAAAACTCCTATCTATTTCAGCAAATGAGGTTGGGAAAGAGCTGACAATCCATGACGAATCATTTCTTCCAAAGACATCGAATCTGGAACTTCCTTCAATACAAATTCCACATCCTGCAAACGAAATCCTAAATTCATTAAAGCCGAAGTTGCATCCTTTTTGGGACCAAGAATGACAACTTTGCCTGTAGAATCTTTCGAAAGCACAAGTTTTCCCTTCAAAGTCAAAATCATTTGTTCCGCTGTTTTCTTGCCAACTTTAGGAAGTTTAGACAAAGCTTTCACATCCTCTTGCTCGATCATATTGATGATTTGATCGACAGAAGCACCCGACATGGCGTTGATGGCCAATTTGGGGCCGATACCGTTCACTTTCAACAGGGATAGAAAAAACTGCTTCTCTTCACGAGAGGCAAATCCATACAACTGCAAGGCATCTTCTCGCACATGAGTATAAATCCACATGGCGACATCGGCCTCTGTCGTCCTGGATTGCAAATCAGCCAAAGTGGATATTGTGCATGTTATTTCATAACCCACATTTTGCGCTAACAAAACAAGCTGTTCCGCATCTACATCTAAAATTTTACCACGTAGGTAAGCTATCATAATTGTCCTCGATCCTGTCTTTGATTTTGCTGCTGCAATGCCACATTCCAACGCATTTGCTGCCCATGATAGACAGCCATTGCCAACGCATCAGAGGCATCCAAGGGGCGCAAGGGGCCCACTCCCAACATACGACGTAAAGCCATTTCAACATCTTCTTTTGTTGCAGCACCTGTTCCTGCCACTGCTTTTTTTACCACTCGAGTTGCATATTCAAAAACCTGCGCATCCATCAACTGGGCCTGGTATAAGCAAACCCCCCGAGCATGACCCAATTTAAAAGCACTGTCGGCATTTTTTCCTAGAAAAATCCCTTCAATCACAACATGCTGAGGTCGAAACTTTTCTAAAATCTGATTCAGACACTGTCCTAATTCAAAAATACGTCTGTGAAAATTCTGTTTGGAATCCAATTCGATCACACCATAAGACTGAATTGTGTCACGCCCCTGATGCATTTTCAGATCGACATCGATGACTCCGTAACCTGTCACTCGAGACCCCGGATCGATTCCAAGTATGCGCACGCCATCACCTTCCTGTACAAACTGAACCCATGACTTTCAAACTGCCAGCTTCTGCCAAATCTGTCCATGTTCTGTTGCCATCTTGCCAAGTCAGTCTCGGCGTGTCAGTCTTAGGTATAAGGGGGATTTCGTGAGCTCCATTCACCTGGAAAATATTGAAAAATATCAGAAAATTTTTGCAAGAGATCCTCATTCGAAAGTTTTTGCCCCCTTGGCAGAGGCCTACCGAGAAATGGGCATGCTAAAAGAAGCCGAACAGGTCGCAAGACAAGGAGTACAAAAACATCCTGATTACGTCAGCGGCCTGGTGGCCCTTGGCCGTGTTTTGCTCGAGATGAAAAGTCCTTCAGAGGCCCAGATTTTCCTGGAAAAAGCCATTCGCCTTACTCCGGAAAATATTTTAGCTTACCAACTTTTGGCCCAAGCTTTTTTAGAAAATAAGCAAGCGAAGCAAGCTTTAAAAAACTTCAAGATGGTCCTCTTTTTAAATCCCCAACATGCCATCGCTCAACGCGCCGTTGAAAAACTGGAAAGTCTGACCGCTGATGAGTATGAGGATGAACTTTTCCAAATGCAAGCTTTGCACCACGACATTCTTACCGAACAAAACCCCGGTCCCTCGCTAGAAAAAAAAGAAGATCCCTTGTTTTTTACAGCAACCCCCTTGCAGCCGCTGCAACAAAATACCGCAATGCTGAGTCACCAAAAAATATCGGCTCGAGCCTTGGAACGATACCTTTCCCTGATCGATGCTTTTTTGGTTCGCAACAATCTTGAAAAAGCAAAAACAACCTTCTTGGAAGCAGAGACTCAGTTTTCGGACTCCCCTCAATTACAACAAAGGCGAAAACTTTTATTCCCGGAAGACGAGCCCCCAGAAGAAATCCATCCATCCTCTGACTTAGTTTCCAGAGCTGGACTGGTTCGGGAAAAAAAACTCAAGCTTTTGGAAAAATTACTGCACCGATTCCAATCTCTTCCCGCATGAAGCTTGTTGACGGCCTGTGGTGGTGTCGGGATATAGTGCCAAAAAAAATTCAGGAAGGATCTTGTTATGTACGATTTATCAGACTTTCGTAAAGGTCTTAAAATTCTTTTGGAAGATAACCAACCCTACATCGTGGTGGATTTTCAACACGTCAAACCTGGGAAAGGGAATCAATTCACGCGCACGAAATTGCGCAATATGTTGACTGGACAAAACTACGAAAAAACTTTCAAATCGGGTGAAAAGTTTGGCGTGCCTGATGTTTTGAACCGCGAAATGACTTATTTGTACAAAGATGAAACTGGCTATAACTTTATGGACCAAACAAACTTTGAGCAAATCTGCGTGACGACTGGCGATATCGATGATGCCGTCAATTATCTAACTGAAAATCTTCAGGTCAATATCACGATTTTCAATGATCGCCCTGTGGCTGTGGATGTTCCAAAAGCTGTTCACTTGAAAGTCACTCAAACGGATCCTGGTGTTCGTGGAAACACAGTGACCGGTGGAAGCAAGCCCGCAACTTTAGAAACTGGACTTATTGTCCATGTCCCTTTGCACATCAATGAAGGCGACGTTTTGCGTGTGGATACCCAGACTGGGGAATACGTCGAGCGCGTCAATTTGAAGTAAGTTTTCAGAGAGCAAATCTGCTCTTTTTTTAGACTTTCCAAGAGTCAAAGATTGAAGCACAATAAGGGGGTCCCAAAGGAGGAACCCCTTTTTGCTTTTACGAGCTGAGTACGACATTCGAAAACTGCATCAGTCTTTGGGCTCTGACGAAATGGTCGGCGAACAGATTCTCGAAACGTGGATTCATGAAGAGCTAACATCGGAAGATCTTAACTTCATTGGATTTTATTTTTTCAAAACAGGACAATTTCATCGCTTATCCCTATGGAGTCTTGAAAGACTACGACATAAAAAAAATATTTCATGGCGCTACTGGCTTGAATCACTTTTTCAAATCAAAAAAGAATCTCATGATCACTTAATCGAAGCCTTGATCCAAGGAGCCTCCACTTACAGTGAGTTTTCTTCTTTGTCCAACTGCCAAAAACTAAGTCAGCTGCGAAAAGATTTTCTCAGTCAGTACCAACAAAAATTTCAAGATCGTTGGGACCAATACCAAAAGCAAAAAGAAACTTTTTTGGACGAACTAAACACTCTTCAAAGTCAGGAACTTTATCAGGCCGAAGAAAAACTACTGATGAAAGCTCTGATCTACTTCCCAACGGATTCAGATTTTACCAAAATGAAGGGTGGCTTGTACCAAAGAAAAGCCATTGATTTTTTGAATCAGTCTCAGAAAAAGAAAAATGAATCCTGGTCGGAAACAAAAGTTCAACAGGATCCTGAGATGCAAGAATTGATTCAGACAATCATGACATCCATGTGGGAGAATCAGGACCCTGCCGTGAATTATGATTTTGCCATTGCTCTTCTGCAGTGGGAGGAATTCTTGGGAGCTTTGGATTTTGCCGAAATGAGCCCCGATGCTCCCAATCGAGACTGGTTACGAGTTGAACTCATGATCAAATGTCGTCGTTTTGTCGAGGCATTGTCGGAGCTACCTTCTTTGGAGCAAATGTATGCAAATGATCCTGATACTTATTACGCTAGCAATTATCTGCGTGCTCAAGGTCTTTGGGGTTTACAACAAAAAGAAGCTGCCTTAGAAATCATGGAAAGCATTGTTGCCAATCGACCACATTATCGTTCGGCTCCACTCTTTTTAACTTTGTGGAGATCCTAATCTGTGAAAAAGTGGCTTTATATTTTTACTCCTGTCTTGATCACCTTGGCACTCAGTGCTTGGGCTGCCTCTGTGATCAAGCCATGGTTAAAAAATTATATCTCACTTCAGATTCAAGTGATCACGGAAAGCGATAAATCTCCTGTCATCGTCAAATTCAAAGATTTACATCTGAATCTTTTACCCTTGTCTGTGGAAATTGATCAGACCGAGGTGAAATCTAAAAATCCTGAATGGGGCTTTGATACGATTCAAATTCAAAAAGCTCAGATTTATTTGGATTTTTTTCAAATCTTGACCGGTCGTCTTTTTGTTCATCAATTGCTGATCGATAGAGTTCAAGCCAAAATAGATGTGAAGCTGCTTCCACAGTCGGAAGAACCATCTCCTGTGATTCCTTGGAAACTTATTTTTCAAAATTTAAGAAAAGTTCCAGCCAGGCGACTAACAATTTTGAATTCCGATATCATGTTGCTGGATGTTTCAAAGCAACTGAACTTACAGCTTCATCTTCAATCTTTTGACACCCGGATCGCCAAAGAAAAAATTTTCCTGGAATCTTTGGTTCAAGTCGAAGCAACAAACACTGAAACTTTAAAGTTCGTATCCATCAACCTTGAAAATCAAATTCAAATATCCCCCGAATCTATTCTGATCGACAGATGGGCCATGACGACGGAAAATAGCTCATTGAAAGTGCAAGGACGCCTTTTGGAAACTGAATTTTTACTTCAAGACCCCTTCTTTGAAGGTTTCATCGAAGGTCAAATTCCTGTGACATCCTTCAGTCCTATTTTTGAATCCTTGAAAATCCCTTCGATGAAGGGATTGATTGATATCCGTTCGAACATTCAAACAACAAAATGGAATCAATGGCAGGCCGAAGGAAAGATTCAAACACAGGGTCTTTCCTTCGCTGATTATTCCCTTGGAAACATTCAAGCAAGTTGGAAACTCAATAAGAAAAAATTTCAACTGACGGATGTTCAACTGCAACATCCTTCCGGATCTGCAAATCTTGATCATCTTCATGTCGATTTAGAAAAACCCTACAACTTTTCAGGACAGGTTCATCTTGGCAGTTTAGATCTACATTCTTTGCTTGTAGAAATTAAAGTTGGAGATATCCCCTTGCAACTTGGCCTCAGCTCTGAACTGCGGTGCGAAGGGCATGGAACTGACTTCTTTCTACGATGTGATGGCAAAGTGCAGGGTCAAAAACTGTTTGTGCATCAAGGAGACAAATCTCAAACCCCCATTGTTAAAGTACCAAAAATCAATGCAGATGGATTTTTGACCGTCGACGCCAATGAGGTTCGTTACCAAGCCAAAGCCAATACCGGAAAGAGCGATGGAGAATCTCAGGGAGTTATCAGTTACAAAAAGGGTTTTCAAATTGGCTACTCCAGCCCTGCCTTCGATTTTGCGGATATCGAAAATTTAGCTAACCTCAAATTTTCTGGCATAACAAAAATTCAAGGAAGTACAGAAGGAGACAGCAGTGCTGCAACAATGCAGATGAAACTGAATCCCAAGGATTTTATTTTTGAAAATTATCAACTTGGGGAAGCGGCCTTGGACCTCAGTTATAAAAAAGGGCTTCTTTCCTTCAATGATATTCGTGGTCAAATTCATTCTAGCCACTATCAAGCCAATGTTGCCGTGGATCTTCCAAAAAGCCGAATTCAATTTGATGGTTTTTCTCATGATTTAGAAACCATGGACGCCCTGTTTGCTTTTGAAAAAATATTTACAATGCCCGTCCCCGTTTCGGGTCGTGGAAAAATCAATGTCCGTGGAGAAGGTCCCTTTGATTTTTCAAAAATGAGTTATGATTTTCAATCCGAACTATTTATTGGCTCCATCGCCAATGAACGTTTTGATCAGGCACGATTTCATGTCCAAAGTCATGATGGGGAAGTGAAAATCACCGATGCCTTTTTAATTTCGAAAGATCAAAGAATCAATGTCTCTGGAGAATTTCATCCCAATGCACAGTCATCCCTCATTTTTGATATTCCTTCTTGGTCCTTAGAAAGTTCTGAAAACATCCGACGGATTTCAAAATCCGTGCATGGACTTTTCCATGGCCGCGTCCTTTTGGATGGACATATTTTACATCCCACAGTTCGTATCCAAGGATTGATTGATAAAGCCATGCTTGAAGATCAAGAAATGGAAACTTCTGTTCTGGATTTAGAGATCAATTCCAAAAGAGTGTTTGGCAAATTGGATCTTTTGTCGGGCCAAATCAAAGGCAGTTTCGAAATACCTTGGCAACCTGGATCACCTTTAGACATCAATATTCAAACTCAAAATTTGGCATTTGCAAAATTCTTTTTATTTTTAGGTGCATCTCCAACCATGAATGAATACCAAAGTAATGCGAATGGTTCTTTTCAACTGCACTCTGAAACTGGAAACTGGAAAAACGTCAATGGTATCTTTGAATGGAAAGATTTTCTTCTGCAAAGAGGTCGGTCTTCTTTAAAAAACAAATCCCCTATGCGTCTTTTGTTTAAAGATGGAAAAATGAGTTTTCAAGATTTTTCCG
>JACCDG010745922.1_pt1 | contig 10949 bp, 11 predicted proteins | sample 7442471 | NCBI WGS metagenome assembly JACCDG01 (sample SAMN15323444, study PRJNA562643) | freshwater metagenome | isolation source: river surface water | place: USA:Blue River Watershed | collected 2017-08-17
CCGGGCCGAGCAAGGCCCTCGCGGACCTCGCGGCCGTGGTCGGGGAGATCGAGGACCCGACCGAGCGCGCGGTCGCCCTCGTCCGCCAGACCCTGCACCGCCACCTCGCCGACGAGCTCGTCTCGGTCCTCCGTGCCTCCCCGGAGACGCGCCGGTCCGTGCTCGGCCTCCTCGAGTCCGTGCCCCTGCCGGCGGCCGATCCGCCGACCCAGTACCGCTCCGCGACGCCGCCCCGGCCCGTGGATCCGCTCCTTCACCTCTTCCCGGAGTCCTGATCATGGTCGCCACCCCCGAGGAGCTCGCCCGGTCCCGCGAGCAGTTCGCCAAGATGGTCCAGGAGATCCAGCTGTCGGTCAAGGCCGCCGGCGACCAGGCCGGCGCCACCGCTGCCCAGGTCGAGCAGCTCACGAAGGCGCTCACCGAGATCCGCCAGCAGCAGTCCGCCCTCAACCTCTCGATCGCCCGGGCCTCCGAGGGCGAGCACGGCGAGTCCGAGGAGTACGTCCACGTCGAGCCCGAGCACGTCAAGGCGTTCGGCGGCTCCTTCCTCAAGAACGACGCGGGCGTCGTCCAGCTCACCGCCGTCAAGTCGCACGACTCCGGCGAGTACTACGGCCTGCTCGACGACCCGAACCCGCGCGACGCCGCGCAGCGCACGCTGCAGGCCGCCGTGCAGCGCCGCGGGCTGGTCCGGCGCATGCTCGCCCAGGTGAACGGCATGGAGGAGCGCCAGGTGTCGACCCCGCGGCTCGACCGCGAGGTCCGCCGCGCGATCCGCGCGATGCCCGAGCGCGTCGCGAAGATCTTCGCGGCCTCCGCCGGCGTCGGCCTCGAGTGGCTGCCGACCCGCACGTCCCCCGAGCTCGAGCGCGAGGTGCGCTCGCAGTCGAACCTCGCGTCGATCTTCCCGATGCAGGAGCACCCCGGCGGAACGTTCCAGCTCCCGTACATCTCCGGCCAGCTCCAGGCGTTCGCCGAGTCGGTGCCGGCGACCGACGGCGCGATCGCGAACGCGACCGCGAGCTCGGTGGGCACCGGCCAGGCGACCGTGTCCGTGTCGACCTCCACGGTCCACGCCTACGTCCACCGCGAGGCGACGGAGGACGCGATCATCGCGGTCCTCCCGCAGATCTACGCGGACATCGCCGACGCGCTGGCGTTCGCCGACGACAACTGCCTGATCAACGGCCACACGGCGGGCACCCAGGACGCGCTCGCGAGCTGGAACCCGCGCGGCCGCATGGCCACGATGGGCGCCGGCACCACCTCCCAGCTCCGGCGATTCGACGGCTTCCGGCGCCTGGCCCTCGCCGGCGGCGCGAGCTCCTCCGCGAACATCTCGGCGAGCGCCACCCTCGCGGGCTTCATGACCATCGTCCGGCTGCTCGGGATCGAGCAGCTGGTCGACAACCGCGGCCGGTCGCGGATCGTGATCCTCGTGAACCCCGAGTTTTTCTTCTCGACCATGCTCGGGTGGTCGGAGTTCAGCTCCTACCAGCAGCTCGGGGCGCTCGCGGCGCTGATCACCGGTAACCTCGGCCTCACCGGCGCCGGCCTGCCGAACCAGGTGGGGACGCTGTACGGGCAGTTCCCCGTCTGCCTCGCGTACCCGATCACGAAGGACCTGAACGCGTCCGGCGTGTTCGACAACGTGACCACGACCAAGACCGGCATGCTCGCCGTCGATCGGATGGTGGTCGAGCAGTGGATGCGTCCGGGCGCCACCGTCGAGAGCGCGGTCGAGATCCGCAACAACACGATCTCGGTCGTGGGCCGGAAGCGCAACACCTTCCGCGTCAAGCGGCTCGGCACCGGCCAGTACGCGGCGGCGTACGGCTACAACCTCACCCCCTGACCTGACCGGAGGCCACCATGGCCGAGGACCTCTCGGCACTGGCGGATCCGCCAGTGCTCGTCCGCTGCACCGCGCCCACCGCCCGCCGGTGGGTGTGCCCGCCGGGCCCCGTCGCGGCCGCGTTCGGCGGCTCGATTGTGCTCGAGCCGGACGCGACCCTGCACGTGCCCGCCTCCTGGGTCGACGCGCTGCGCGAGAGCGGCGAGCCGATCGAGGTCGTCCAGTCGTCCCCGGAGTCCTGATCCTCGTGGCTCTGATCACCGCCGCCCAGGTGCGCGAGCACTACCCGGCCCTCCAGGGCACGGGCGAGGACGCGCGCCTGGCGACGATGATCGCCCGGGCCGACGAGCTGATGGCCGCCTACTGCGGCTTCCCCCGCCCGGCCGGCGGCGGGTCGCGCACCCTCGAGGCCGCGGAGTACGTGTCGTACCTCGACTCGCCGCGCCTCGACGACGAGCGGATCCTCGACCTCCCGGTCTACCCGGTGATCTCCGTCGAGTCGGTCCACGTCGACGCCGCCTGGGACTACGACTCGTCGACGCTCGTCGACTCGGCCGAGTACGAGCTCGTCGCCGAGACCGGCGAGCTCTACCTGCGCGGGTCGTCGACGGTCGCATGGGTGACCTCGTCCCGCGCCCAGCGCGTCGCCTACACCGCGGGCTTCGCGACGACGCCCCCGGCCCTCGTGGCGCTCGCCGCGACCGCCGTCCGCGCGCTCCTCGACGGCGGCCACGCCCCGGGGATCACGTCCCTCTCGGTCGCCGGCCAGTCGTCCACCCGGGAACCGGTCTCGAGCCTGCTCCCGCCCGCCGTCCGGGCCGGCCTCGACGCCGGCTACACGCTGTGGGGCGCCCGTGTCGGGTGAGCTCCTCGAGCGCTGGTCGCCCCGCACGGCGGACGCCCTCGGCCGGATCGACCGCGTGGTCGACCGCGTCGCCGCCCGACTCGGGACCGAGGCGCTGGCGCAGGCCCGCGCCGACGCCGGCCACCCCCACCTCGCGAGCCGGATCCGCCTCGAGCGGACCGGCCACGGCTTCGCGGTCACGAGCTCGCACCCGGCGCAGGCGAGCCGCGAGCGGGGCGGGCCGATCCGCGGCACGCCGTACCTCGCGGTGCCGCTGACGGACGCCGTCCGCCGCGCCGCCCCCGGGCCGCGGCAGGACGGGGGCCTGTTCGTGCTCCGGATCGGCGGGCGCCCGTTCCTCGCCCGCCGACGCCCCGGCGGGGAGCTCGAGGTGCGCTGGCGCCTGGTCGACCAGGTGCTCGCGACGCACCGCCCGGCCCTCGGCCCGGCCATGCGCCGCGCCGCCTCCCGCCTCCCGGGCGAGCTCGGGGACGCCGTCGCGGAGGCGCTCCGTGGCTGACGCGACGATCGCCGAGGTGCACGCCGCGCTCCTGGCCGCGATCGCCGTCGACCACGGCGGAGGCCTCGACCTGAGCCCGACGGGCGCGGTCCTCACCGGCCGGTACGCCGACCCGCCCCGCGTCCCGTTCGCCTCGCTCGGCGTGCCCCAGGTCACGAGCTCGCCGGGCCCGCTGGCGCTGCTGACCTACCGCGGCTCGTCGGACCTGCTCGTGTGGGCGCCGTACGCCGGCGAGGACCTCGTCGCGCGCCTCGCCGCCGCGATGGCGGCGCAGCTCGCGCTGCACGTGGCGATCAACACCGCCCGCCGCTCGCCGAGCTCGGCGCTGTACACGCTGCGGACGCTCGAGGTCACGAGCTCGTCCCTCGACGCGGCGGCGGACGCGCACCCGATCGGCGCGGCGCTGGTCGCGCTGACCGTGGCCTACGAGTGGGGGCGGTCCCTGTGAGCTGGCTCGACGACGACTACACCCGCCGCGCGGCGATCTCGGTGGCGACCTCGGGGTCGACCGCCGACGTCGACGTGGTGATCCCCAGCGACTGGGACGACTTCTGGAACGAGATCGACGCGAACGGGTACGGCGTGCGGGTCACCCTCGCCGACGGCCGGACCGCCGTGCCGTACGCGGTCGACAACGGGAGCGGGGGCGCGTTCGACCGCTCCGGCCGCCTGGGCCGGGTCCGGATCGACGGCGCGACCTTCCGGTCGACCTCGGGCCTCTGCTCGCTCCTCTGGCTCTACTACGGGATCGAGACCCCCACGTCCGGCGCCGCGGCCGTCACGATGGGCTCGCCGCTGACCGGCCGGATCGAGCAGGCACAGCCGCACCGGCCGATCCTCGCGCAGCCTCTCCGCCCTGGCCTGGCGACGCCCCGGGACGCGGTCGCGAAGACCCCGACCGAGGAGACCGTGGTGTGGGTCGACCTCACCGGCCTGCTCGAGCGCCGGCGGACAGAGACGGCCGGCCTCGACCACCTCGAGGAGCCCTGGGCCGCGCTGCCCGCCGGCTACGACGACACCGGCACGACCGCTGCGATCGTGGAGGCGACCCGGCACCGCTGGGTCGAGCTCGACTCGGAGCGCGGTCGCCGGATCTACCTGCGCGTGGGCCTCACCGGCGGCACTGACGGCGAGGCCTACACCGTCCGCATCCCGATCTCGACGATCGCGCCCGAGACCGCTCCCGAGCAGCGCCGCGCGATCGAGGTCGCCTTCGCCGTGCGCGTCACCGCCCCCCTGGAGTCCTGACCATGTCCTTCCCGTTCATCGGCCTTGGAAGCCTCGTCGCGCTCGGCAAGGAGTCGACCTGGGGCACGCTCGTCAGCACGCCGAACGCCCTGCCGGTCCTGGCCTGCACGCTCGACACGAGCCAGGAGCCCATGCCCCTCGAGTACCTCGGGTACCGCACGGACCAGGTGTACGGGGCGATCCGGGACACGGCGGTCGTGAAGCACGACGCGGGCGGCGAGATCCGGACGTACGCGTCCTACGACTCGCCCGCGTTCGGCCTGCTCCTCGAGGCCTGCTTCGGCGAGCTCGTGACCACCGGGGCGTCGGCGCCGTACACCCACACCCTGACCCTGAAGCACTCGGGGATCATGAACGGGCTGTCGGTCCAGCACGTGATCGGCCGGTCCACCGGGGCCGACACCGACAAGGCCCGGTTCTACGTCGGCGCGGTCGTGTCGTCGTGGGAGCTCACGGTCACCGCCGGCGAGCCCGTCCAGCTGCGCGCGACCATGATCGCGAAGTCCGGCGGCTCGATCGTCCCGGCGGTCGGGTCGCCGGTCGTGACCTCGCCCGAGGAGGTCCTCGCCCACCACGCGAGCGGCGGCGGATCGTTCACCTGGAACGCCGAGACGCTGGTGTTCCAGTCCTTGAGGATCCGGGTCGACCACAAGATCGACCGCCGGCGGGCCGTGGGCTCGCTCTATACCGACGTGCCGGCCCCCACCGGGTTCCCCGAGATCACGATCACCGCGTCGGCGTACCTCCTCGACGACGGCCCGATCGAGGCCCTGCTCGCAGGCTCGTCCGGCGACCTCGAGATCCAGTTCGACGGCACCGGGAACAACCGGCTCACGATCACGGGCTTCAATTGCCAGCTGATCTCCGCTCCGGTCGCCGCCGACAAGCCCGGCGTGCTCATGGCGGAGATGACCTGGCGCTGCCGCGCGGACACCACGAACCGCGGCCTCCGGGCCGTGCTCCGCAACGACACCTCCCCCCTCTACAGCTGAGGTCCCTCGTGTCTCTCCTCGCCCACCTGCAGGCCGCCGCCTCCGAGCCCTGGTACGCGATCGTCGACCGCGCGATCTACCGCTTCGAGCGGGTCTGCTCGGACGACCTGCGCCGCGTCGGCTACGCCCACCTCGAGGGGTCGATCGCCGCGGCGCTCGCCCAGGAGGAGGCCGCGCAGCCGCTGCGCGAGCAGATCGCGACCGCCGGGCTGGCGACCGAGGCCGACCGCGCCGCCCGCCTCGAGGCGCTGCGCCAGCGGGACGAGGAGCGCCGGGCCCGCCGGGCGCGCGAGGCCCTCGACTCCGAAGCCGGCGCCGCGGCCGCGCTCGAGCGGGCGACCGCGTACGTGTGCGCGGCCGTCACCGGCGGCTGCCTGGTCCCCGACGGGATCGAGTCCGGCAAGCCGGGGGTCGTCCGAGTGGTGCGCGAGCTGCCCGCCGGCGCCGAGGTCGAGGCCTTCCGGTTCGTGCCTCGCCGCGAGGGAGCCGCCGGCGCGTCGGTGTGGGTGCACACGCTGTCGGCCGCCCGCCGCATGTCGCTCGGCAACGCGATCGTCGCCGCCCTCGACGTGGCCCCGGAGGTGCTCCCGTTTCGCGTCGGACCCGTCGACGCTCCGGCGCCTGGCGAGGATCTGGGAGTTCGGGGGCCAGCCCCCGCACGAGGTGATCGGGTGGCCGAGCTGGGCGGTGGCGCTGGCTGAGCTCGTCCTCGACCAGGTGGTCCGGGATCAGGCCGAGGAGCGCCGCAAGCGCCAGGGAGGGGGATCGTGAGCACGCGGATCGACGAGCTGGTGCGCTACGAGCTCGAGCTCGGCGGCGGGCTGACGAACGACGCGCAGGAAGCGGCGCGGGCGATCCGGGGCCTCGGCCAAGCCGCGCAGTCGTCCGGCCGCGAGTTCGACGCGATGGAGCGCGGCGCCGGGAAGATCGCGTCGATGCTCGGCGGCCCGTTCGCTGACCTCGGCGACGTGGTGCTCGACCTGGGGCCGGCGCTCGAGGGAGCGTCCGGCGCGATCGGTCTGGTCGGCACCGTCGCGGCTGGTAGCGCTCTGGCCCTGACCGCGGTCGTGATCGGTTCCAAGGCGCTCGCCGACGCCGCGGTCGCGGCGCGCGACCGGCTCGTGGACGCGGGCCTGGCGGCCGAGATCCCTGCGGCGTCCTTGGAGTCGCTGGACCACTACCAGCGCAGCCAGCGCGACCTGCAGGCCTCGCTCGATCTGCTCGTTGTCCGCCTCGGCGGCCCCGTGGCAGAGGCGCTGTCCGAGGCGACGTATGCGACCATCGGCCTTGGCGACGCGTTCGCCGCGGTGAGCCAGAAGACGTCCCCGCTCTACGCGGGACTCTCGGAGCTCGGGTCGGCCCTGTCGTGGCTTTCCCCGGCCCGGATCGAGTTCGAGCTGCTGGCTGCTGCGGCTGGCTACTTCGCTGATGCCGGCAAGCAAGCGGCCGCGGCCGTCAACGCGGACAACGGGCTCGGCTCGTTCCTTCGCAAGGAATCGGAAACGCGGATCGATGGACTGTCCGAAAGGATGGCGGCGAAAGAAGAGCAGATCCGGCTCGAGAAGGCTGCCGCCGCCGCCGCCGCCTCCGCGCGAAAGCAGGCCGAGGCCGAGGCGATGGCCGAGAACCAACGCCGCATGCGCGAGGCCCTGGCCGCGAACGAGCGGAGCCTCGAGCAGGACCGGGCAGCCGCCGCCGAGATGCGCGACAGCAGCCCGTGGACCTCACTCCCGATGGACATGTCGCGACTCGCCCTCGACGGTGGGAAGGTGTTCGCCGACCACATCATCTCCGCCATGGCCGTGAACTTCCCGGCGATCATCGAGGACGCGTTCGCGCCTGCCCTCGAGGCGGTGAAGCGGGCCGCGTCCGAGGCGATGGCCGCGAGGGTGCAGACGGTCACCCAGTTCGCCGCCCTGTCGGACGATCTGTCGACGGCCCTCGGCCAGCTCGGGCAGATGCTCCCGGGCATGCTCGGCGCCGTGGCGTCCTTCGCGTCCGTCGTCGTGGACGCCGAGCGCGTGCACCAGGTGTCCGTGAGCCTCGTCGAGCAGCTCGGCAACTGGATCCGCGACTTCCCGGACCTCACGGTCACGATGATGACCGAGATGCTCCCGGAGATCACCGGGGCGATCGCCAAGCTGCCCGGGGCTCTGATCTCCGCCGCGATCGAGTTCCCGGCCGCGCTGATCCGGTCGATCCCCGGGATGATCACGGGCATCCTCCGCGAGCTCGGATCCGCGCTGAACCCCTTCGACACGCAGGGCGAGGTCTCGCGCGGCCGGTTCGCCGCGAGCCCGGGGGCCCTGGCGGGCGGCCGCGGCGGCCCGGCGCCCTCGCGGGCGGTCACGACCCAGGCCCGGCAGATCGGCCGCGCCGAGTCCGCCCGGGGCATGCGCGCCCGTTCGGGTGGCTCGGTCGGGGAGATCCACGTGCACGGCGTCACCGACGCCCGCCAGTTCGCCGGCGAGCTGCGGCGTACGCTCGGGGAGTGGCAACTGGGCGACACGCTCGGGGCGTACTGACCCGTGGGCGCCCACCTCTACTACTACCCCTTCGAGGGGTCCGCGCTCCGCGACCTCGACCTCGGCCGCCCGTGGACCTCGCTCGAGGTGACGCCGGCCGACAACGCGGTCGTCGAGACCGGGCTCGACCGATCGCAGTCGATCCTCCGGTGGGCCACCTGGTCCCGGGTCCGGGCGACGTGCGAGCTGTCCCCGTACACGGCGGCGGCCGGCCTCCTCGCCGAGCTGCAGCTGCTGTCGCGCCACCTGCTCGCCGGCGGGATCGTCGCCCTCGCCGAGGAGGACGACTGCAACTTCGGCGGGTACCTCGTGCGGGGCGCCGCGCCGGGGACCACGACGTTCCGCGTCGACCGCAACCTCTGGCGCCTCTGGCAGCCGGGGAACTCGGATCTCGGGGCCGGGGACCAGGTGGCGATCCGGGGGCCGGCGCACCGGGGCCTCGAGGAGGAGCTCACGGTGGCGAGTCGCACCGGGTACACCGTCGAGACGACGACCGGGTGCCTGCTCGACTACCGGGTCGACGACTGGGCTTTCCTGCGTGACGCCCGGTTCTGGCCGTACCTGCGCCTCGAGGCCTCCGCGCGCCAGCAGCAGATCCTCTCCGCCGGCGGGCAGCGGATCCTCTACGAGCTCGACCTGCAGCTCGAGGAGGCGGTCGACCTCTACGCCGCCAGCGCCCCGAGGCTCTGGCCGTCGGCCGCTGGCGGCAACACGTACAACAACCACCCGGCGGCGGCCGACCTCGATCCCTGGTACGTCAACCCGCGCCCGCGGCAGCTGTCGTGAGCTGGCGGCCGGCGTTCCTCGAGGCGCTCACGGCCGGCCTGGTCGAGCCGATCCTGCTCGTCGAGTCGCTGGCGTTCGGGAACACGTACGGCCGCGACCCGCTGCGGATCGCGAGCCGGGGGATCAGCGGGTACGCCCCGGTGCTCTCCGAGACCGGGCACGGCGTCAGCTACGGCGAGGTCAACCCCGGAACGTTCGACCGCTCGGCGTCGACGATGACCCTGGCCTGCCGGGCGGATCCGCGGCCGGGGCTGTGGCGCGGCCAGGTCGTCGAGGTCCGGCTCGGCTTCGCCGGGTGGCTGCAGGCCGACTACGAGCCGATCTTCCTGGGCCAGGTGCGCGGCTGCAAGCTCTCCGGCGGCCGCTGGACGATCGAGCTCGTCGACCTGGTGCAGGGGCTGAGCTCGCGGTTCGACGACAACGCGTCGGAGGAGTCGTGCCTGTTCTACAGGCTCGGCGACCGCGACGGCGCCGGCACCGGGGAGACCACCCTCACGGACGCGCTCCTCGTCGGCGACCCCGTGGCCGAGGTCGTCGATACCGAAGGGTTCGCCCGCGAGGACGGCGGCACCCTCGTCGCGCTCGTGGAGCCGTCGACCGGCGACCCGTTCTACGTCGGTGGCACCGGCAAGACGTCGACCGAGCTCACGGGCCTGGTGTCCGGCGACCTGTTCGGGACGACGCGGGTGAACGCCGTCGCCGGCGACGTGGTCCGGGCGTGCGGCTACCTCGAGGGGCACCCGGTCGAGATCGTCCGGCGGGTGCTCGTGTCGACGGGGACGCCCGGCGCGCACGGGGCGTACGACGTCCTGCCGCGGTCGTGGGGGTACGGGCTGCCCCGGGACCTCGTCGACGCGGACGACCTCGACGACCAGGCCGCCACCTGCCGCCCGCCCACCGGGACCGACCCGTGGTGCGTGATCGTCGAGGACCCCGTCGAGAACGGGATCACGTGGCTGCAGTCGTGGCTCGCGCCGGGGGGGTTCTGGATCGAGCACCGGCAGGGCCGGATCACCTGCCGCGGGGTCCCCGACGTGACCCGCCGCCGCGCCGAGGTCCTGATCACCGACGCGGACCTCGCTCGCCCGCCCGAGTACGAGGCCTGGGACGCCCGGCTGCCGGTCGAGGCGCGCGTCGTCGAGGTGATCGGGATCGAGACCGCGAACCAGTACGCGAGCGACAACTACCTCGGCTCGCGGCCGCTCGTGAGGTACCGCCGCACCACGGTTCCGATCCTCGGAAACGACGGGTCGAACCCGTGGTTCGCGTTCATTGCCGGCCGAGTCGGACAGTTCTTCGAGCGGATCCCGGAGGTCGTGCGGATCACCTGCCGCGGGCTGCGCCTGGCGCACCTGGCGCCCGGGGACGTCGTGAAGCTCCGGACGCGCCACCTCGACTCCCTCTACGCCCGCGTGGGCGGGTCGTTCGACGAGCGGCAGCTGCTCGTCCTCGGTGGCGGCCCGGACTGGTTCGCGGGCACGGTCTTTTTGACGCTCGTGGCCGTGGTGCCCGAGGCCGCGGAGTCGCCGTGAGGCACCCGGGCCGGCCGCTGGTGCCCCGCCCGCCCTCGAGCTCGAGGCGCGGGGCGCTGCTCGCGTGGGCGCGCGACGGCCTGGCGTGGCTGGTCGGGTCGCCGGGCCAGGTGCCGACCGTGCAGGCCGACGGGTCGATCGCGTTCCAGCGCCCGAGCTCGTCCGGCTCCCCGGCTGGCGTCCCGGTCCTCCTCGACCGCCAGGTCTTCGAGACCCCGGGCGCCGGGACGTGGGGCGCCATCGGCGGTGGGACGACGACCCGCCTGGTCGTGATCCGCACGCACAGCGGCGGCGGTGGCGGGGCGGGTCGGCTCGGGGGCGTCGTGCCGGTGGGCGGCGCCGGCGGAGGCGCGGGCGGGATCTCGCGGGACGTGCTCGACCCCGCGCTCGCCGGGGGCTCGGTGTCCTACTACGTCGCCCAGGGCGGGGCGGGCGGCCCGTCGCAGACGACGCTCGGGTCGCCCGGCGACCCCGGCGCCGACGGCGAAGCCACCACGTTCGGCCCGGCGACCGACGGCACCGGCGGCGTGGGCGGGGAGGGGGGCAACCTGTCGGCCACGGCGCTCGGCGGCGCGGGCGGCACCGGGTCGCTGGCGAACGGCGGCGACGGCGCCGATGCCCTCGCGTCGTCGGTGGCGGTGACGCCC
>JACCDG010176001.1_pt1 | contig 10946 bp, 12 predicted proteins | sample 7442471 | NCBI WGS metagenome assembly JACCDG01 (sample SAMN15323444, study PRJNA562643) | freshwater metagenome | isolation source: river surface water | place: USA:Blue River Watershed | collected 2017-08-17
AACTGGTAAGACAATTACAATTGTTAACATCAGTACTGAAAAGAATAACGAGTGGGAAACATACGGTAACGGCAACTATGCAGGTACTAGCTATGACAACACTAACCTAAATGGTTATGGTATTCTTAACAGCAACACACTATATGGCGGTCTAGACGGCTTGCTTGCATACGACACTCAGAGCGCACAGGTTCTAAGTGGTTCAAGCAACGGTTCTGCTGCTGCAACAAACAGCCAGTACGCAACATCAAACACTGTTGCTCCATACGTAAGCACTTGGAACAGTTCAAGTGCAACACTAACCAACACTATGGTAGCAATGAGCACTATGATGTCAGGTACACTAGTCGTATAATAGACACGCTATTATGCTACAGGAAAAGGGCACCTTGTGTGCCCTTTTTCTTTTATGTTTATTTTCGTCGTAATCTCAATAAATATCAAACAAGGAGCATATTATGCTACTAGATGAAGTATTTGACAGTATTGTAAGAACAAAAAAAGTTTGGGTTCGCAAGGATGGCAACTTGAAGAAGGTGTCAGAAGACCTACCGCCACCGGTAGATATGCACAAACAAAACAAACCGATGTTTCCTATTAAATCACCAAGATATGAATAATATGAACAGTAGTTAACATCTTTCTATCTCAAAGGAGAATGTCATGAGAAAGCTTAAAAAATTCGCACAAGTTGATCTCGATGGTGAAGAAGGCTTATATGGTACAACAGACGATCGTTGGAGTAGACGTGCAAAACATCATTTTAGTCAAAGTGAAGTAGCTGGAGCAGGCATTCAACCTACATATGAAATAGGCGAAACTGTAATATACGAAAATAAAGAAACAACAGTAAAAATACCCCAAGGGCCACGTAATTCAGTAGGAATTATGTTAAACGGACATTTAACAATGGTACATGAAAGCAAATTAAGTAAGTCATCAGTAAACGAAGGTGTTATGGGTAGTGTAACTGCTATGCCTGCTATTAATCGCATGATGCAATTAGCCGGACTAGAACATAGTGGTGCTGTTGTGACTAACGAAGAACAGTACATTGTAGAAGATGCAAGCGATGACATGCTAAACCGTATGGTACAGCAAGCTTCAAATTTACCACAATTTAAAGGTAACGACGAAGCAGCAAGAATGTATACCATTGGTGCAATACTTTCTACTATAGGTAAAACAATAAGCAACAACCCTCCACAAACAGTTGCAGGCAGACAAAAAGTACAAGCACTTAATACTATTGCTGTAATGGGTGCCGATTTAATAAAAACTGCACAAGACATGACTAATCCAAACATACAGAAAAACGTGTCTGGTGTTACAACTATACCAGGAGCAACAGAATGAGATTCGTTGAAATAACTGGCGGGCTTGTAGTACCAATTAGCAACGATGAGATGCTAGTTATGGAACGAGTTAAAGGCAATGGGGTACCTCTTCCTAAACGACAACTTAATGAACGCGAACAAGAGCTTGCTAGACAATTAGTGTTCAGAGGAGTTTTGGATCGTGTGATGATTGAAGGTAAACTGTGTTACTCTTATAATGATATAGAATACATGGAGAGAGACTGATGGTAGTTAGCAACGAAGAACGCGAAGCAATGGCCAGAATGATGGCCATTATGAACGGCGAAACACCGCCGCCTGCATCTAATTCTGTAACTACACCTATCAATGAAGGTGTTGAACTAGCTGGTCCTGGCGTTGTAACACAACGCGAAATAAATGCTATGGCAGATGTTCTAAGCAAATTGAATAATGTTACACATCAGGTAATGTTAGAAAGCAACGGTGATGTTAACACTAAAATGGATATAATGACTACCCGTACTGATCGTGCAGTAAACGTTGGTGGTTATAAAATAGAAATTTTAACAGACGAACGTAGAGTTGCAGGTAAACAATATTACAGAATAGAACATGCTGCATCAGGTACGGTCATAGCAGATGATATCACTCTATATGAAGTTGCATTAGGTGTTGTTAAACTATTAAACAGTAACAGATATGTCAATGACATTAAAGTGCGCAATTTATTTGAGATTGATGCACGTTACACAAGTCATCGAGTTGATGCAATTTCTGCTAAAATGGCACACAGAAAAGCAGAAAAATCTGGCAATATGATCAAAGAAGACATATACGCTACAAAATATCAAAAAGCACTTGATTTAGCAATGGCAGCTAAATCTGATTTGAAGCGAGCTCTAAACAATGCCAATTAATATTACCGAACGTGCAGCACTGCGGTTTGGTGAATTGCGTAAAACCGCAGATGGCAATCCTAGAATCGAAATCAAAGCTGGTGGATGTAATGGGTTTGAAAAAACATTTAGTTGGACAAACGAAGTTGCAAGTGATGATATTCTTGTAGAAACTGTAACAGGACCTGTTGTAATAGACAGCATGAGTTACCAAATGTTAGACACTGCTACAGTTGATTACAAACTGGATTTAGCTGGTGCATACTTTACAATAGATATTCCTGAAGCAACTAGTACATGTGGATGTGGTACTAGCTTCAGTTTATAATATTGACTAAAATTCTCTTATCTTCCGCTAAATAAACCTAGCAAATCAATATTCGGCGGTCCCTGCCAGGAGAGTTTTTTTATCATGTTCGTAGACGACGTTAACACATCAGCGACGCACAGATTAAATCAAATTGTGCATACTCTTAAACATGTACACGGTTTTGATCTGAATCTAGATGAGTCATCCGTTGATCAAATTGAAACCTTAGGTACTAGCAGTGAACTTATCAAAAATAATATAGTAAATGAATCTGCATTTAATTCATGGCATGCAAATCCAGATTATGCAAAGCATATGCTTATTATCGAAGCTGCTAGAATATATCTTAAAGAAATAGCACCAAGACGTCGACCTAGACACCTTAAAGAAGGCACATTGTCTACAGTAGATAACAAAGCGGCTAGAGTTGGACGCTGGTTGATAGATTTTGCAGAACGTAATTCTACAACAGATGATAAACTGTTAAAAGTTCTAAATGGATTCGGGCGTGTTGGGGACGATCTTATAAACGTAGGCGATCAAGGCAAATGGTCATCTATAAAAGATCTAGTCGACGATTATGAAAATCGTGCAAACAACGAACTAAACGACGAAGATGACCGACAACTTGCTAAAGACAATATACATGTAATGCGTGTTGGATTTAAGTTGTATGACAAACATCATGCAAATCACACACCGAACGTAGTTGACGAAACATCTGTTGGGGAAGTAGACGAAACATCTGAGTTTGCTAAAAACTTCCCAGATCTTGTGAATATGGCACAGGAGTATGGTGTTGACATTTCAGACAGTAAAATGGATGAAGGCAACGAATTGTCGGGTGCATTAGCATCTGCAAGAGCTGCACATAAAGACTCGTTTACTGTTGGCGGTAAAACATATCAAGTACATGAATCAGTTAAAGCTAAATTGTCAGAGAATCACATGCAAAGTCACGATTATCAAGCTAGTATGGCTCGCAGCGAATTGTATCGCAACGCAAAATACGCAATGGACATGCTGAAAATGATACATCCAGAAGATGATGTTGAGCCATGGATTGCAGCTAATTTAACTAAAGATGCAATGTATCTTGATAAAATATTCCATTACTTGGATTATTACACTAAATTTGAACCAGAACAATTACCCGGTTCTACAACTCAGCCAGATCTTTCTGCATTAGACGAAGATACAGATGAGTTAGAAGATACAACTGGTACAATTGCCAGACAAAATCTAATACAGATATTCGAATACAGTGTTAAGCTATTCCACATGATTCAGCCAGGTGATAAGTTAGAAGGCTGGGTAGCAATGAAACTAACAACTGCTAGTGAGGGTATTAGCAGTGCAAAACACTATTTGGATTATAAAAACTTTGAACGTCATGCTGCTGACAGATTCAGTTTAGAAGAAAGCCGTAATTACGGTTTAAAAGAAGAAATCTCAAAGCGAGATTTTAAACTTGTAGCAGATCTAATTAAAAAACACCCAGATCCATTAGCAAGACATCACATGGCAAAGCACCATGCAGAAGTATTTGCTAAACAAAACCCAAAATTTAATCGCGGCATGTTTTTTGCTGCCGCAAACGCAAAAGAACATCAAAAGGATGCAGACATGAGCCAATTTGCAGGTAGTAAAAAGAAAACAGTTAAAGAAGCATTAGATTCTGCAGATCAGGATCTACAGCAAGCAGAAACACTGATTGCAGCAAAAAGCATCAGTGATGATTTACAATCAATGGCAGAAAAAATTGCACGTATGGGTGTAGATGAACTTATGCCATTGGTTGACACTATGAAGTCACAGTTTGGTCCAGAAGCCGCAGATGCATATAACGAAGTAATGAAAGCACAACTAGATGCATTACTTGCTGCTACACAAGAAGCTAAAGAACAAAGTGACAATGCAGTTCTAGCAATTCAAAATGGCGGCGTACCTGGTGCAGGTATGACGGACATTGAAAATGTACCGGCACCAACAGCAGGTGCAGAACCAGAAGTTGAAGAACCAGAAGGGTTTGGTACTACACCAGCAGCAGCAGGCGGCAACGAACCATTAGGCCGCGCTAAAAAGCCTGCACCAGGTGAAGAACTTGCAGAAGGTCGCAGAAAGCTCGGTGAAAAGTGGGACACCGAAATGAAGACTGCTGAAAAAGACAAAGGTAAGTGGGATGGTTGGACACTAGCTAAACTACGTTCCCATCGCAAATCACTTATGGACAAAGAAACTCGCACTGCTGCTGAACAAAAAGAAGTAAAGCAAATTGACTTTGCAATTCGTGCCAAGCAAAAAGACAAGTTTGGTGATGTAAAGAAAGAAGGCGTGGAAGAAGCTAAAAAGTCAAAGCCCGATTTTCTTGACATGGACAAAGACGGCAACAAAAAAGAGTCAATGAAGAAAGCTGTTGCAGATAAAGAAAAGGCTAAAAAAGTAGACGAAGCTAAAAAGTCTAAGCCGGACTTCCTTGACATTGACAAAGATGGCAATAAGAAAGAGCCAATGAAGAAAGCTGCTGCCGACAAAGCCAAGTCTAAAAAAGTCAGTGAAGCTAAGAAAGAAAAGAACCCTTATGCAATAGGTATGTGGCAAGCTAAGAAAGAAGCTGGCCTAGATCCAAACAAGCCAGCTAAGGATCTGCCTAAGAAACTCATTACTCGTGGACATAAAATTGCCAGAGGTATTGAGAAAGTAGATGAGAGCATTAACCGTTTGAATGCACTACTATTAAAAGCAACAAATGGCAAAAAAATCCTTGAAGGACAACTTGCTACACATCGTACAGAATTTGCTAGAATGGTAGTCGAAGGCCGTACTAAAGACGTTCTTGCACACGGTCAAGGACTCGAAGGTGATTTGATCGAAAAGAAAATCATGGAAATGCAAAAGATGATTAAAGGCATTGAAACTAAGATCAGTGACATCAATGCTGAAAGTAATCGTCGTATGCAAGCTGTAGTTGAACAAGAGCAAAAAGCATATCGTTTTGCACAAGCAAAGGCTGCTAATCCATGGGGTGTTATAGTAGAAAATGCAAATGGTGCTCGTAGCTATAAATTCTTCAAAGATCAACAGGCACGTGACTATTGGGTTCAATTAAACAGCGATGTTAATGCAAAACTAATCGGTCCAGAACATTTTGACATTGCAGCATCTAAGTGATAGGATGCTGCAATGCGTTATAAAGAAATAGTCAGTTTGCCTAGCACACCAGAAGAAGCACAAAATGCTATTTTAGATCTTGTGACTGTGTACAAAGGCAAAAAGGCATCTAGTATACCAATGGATGAAATTTTGGGTGTGTTACACAATCAAGGTTATGATGCAGATAAACGTTGGGTAATGGACACACTTAGAGACAAAGCTGGTATACAGCGTATTGCTAAAGACGAAGTTATATTACAACCAGAAGAACCACCGGAAACTGCTTCTGACGAAGAAGCAGTTTTTAGTCAAGACAAAGTTGCACAAATGGCAACTAGCGCAGCAAAAAAGAGCATAAAGAATGGCTAATAGTATCTTCATTACTGCGGCAGAAGCCCGACAGAATCCAATACGTGAACGTGTAGTATTTGATGAGGGTACTGCAATCAGTAGTGCAATACTAGACGCTGTGCGTATAGGATATTATAACGCATTAGTAAATGATGGGTCTCCGATGACTCAGAGTTCTGCTATCCCTACACCAGTTTATAGTATAGACGATACAGCAAATACGTTTACAGTTGCAGGTCATGGCTATAACACCGGCGACGAAGTATTTGTTTACAGTACAGGGCAGTTACCTAGCCCACTTAAAGTTGGCACTATCTATTACATAATATATGTAGATGTTGATACGGTTAAATTAGCTGCAACAAAACAAGATGCACTTGCTAAGCGTCCTATCAGTATTGACTTAGTATCTGGTGTTAACAGTATCACAGTTACTAACAATGGTAATGGATACACTGCAACACCCACTGTTACATTTACAGGAGGTAATGCCACTGTTGAAGCAACTGCAATGGCATATCTTGCACCATATGGCAATGTTTCATACATAACAGTTGGTTATCAAGGAATCGGTTATCATTATGTACCAAGTGTGTCTATTGTAGCACAAGGCAGCGGCGCAGTAGCAGGCACTGTTTCTTTTAGAGCAGTATCTGTACAAGTCAATGCCGGCGGTCAATATTATAATATTGGTGATGTTCTTAGTGTAGTTGGCGGAACAGGCTCTGCTACCACTGCTATTGTAACATCAGTGGGCGGTAATGGGGAAGTTGTTACAGCAAGCCTATACAACTTTGGTAATTATACAGCATTGCCTACACTTATCGGCACTGCAACATCAGTATCACCTGGCGGCGGTACTGGTTGTACTCTTAACTTAACAATGGGAATTTCTGCTATAGCAGTTAGTAATGGTGGCGGACAGTACACTGCGCCACCGAGAGTTACACTTAGTGGTAACGGTACTGGTGCAACTGCTGTTGCTGTACTCACAGCCGGAGTGTTATCTGGCATAACTGTTACGAATCCTGGCTCTAATTATACATCTGCACCAACAGTGACAATCACAAGCGGTAGTGGCGCTGCTGCAACACCATATCTGGTACCAACTGGTGTAGGTAATATCACATTGTTAAACAATGGAGGTACCACATATATAAGTCCGCCTGGTGTAAGTATAGATGCAGCAGGCGCAGGTGCTACAGTATCTGCTGTTTATATGAATATTATAGGCGCTACTCTTGTAACGGGCGGTGCTGGTAGTCAGTACAGTGTCGGTGATATTTTAATTGTTGCAGGCGGTTCTGGTACTGATTCTGCAACTATCAGAGTTGATGAAGTTGGTCTACAAGGACAAATTGTATTGTATACATTGCTGACAAGTGGTTCATATAATGTTCTACCTGTTATGACATACAATGCTGTATACGGTGGAACAGGCCAAGCAGCAAGTTTCAATCTAACAGCAGGTATAGGCAACATTGTTCTTTCAAGTGGTGGCAGTGGTTATAGTGCACCGCCTACAGTTGTAATCACTCCAAATGATCTCACAGGCTATGGTGCTAGTGCATATTCTTTAATGTCAGCCGGTTCGGTTAACAGTGTTGTAGTTACTGCGCCTGGCACTAACTATACTGCTATACCAACTGTAACTATTACAAGTGGTAGCGGTGCAACTGCAACTGCAACATTATCGGCTACTAGTGTACAATATGTTAATGTAAGCAATACAGGTTCTGGATACACAACTGCAACTGTTATTTTTGTTACTAATTACGGCGTAAATGCCTACGCTACACCAAACATAGTAGGCGGTCAAATTGTCAGTATTGATGTTGTTAACGAAGGTAGTGGTTATATCTTAGCACCGACTGTTATAATCGACGGTGACGGTTCGGGCGCAACTGCAACTGCACAATTGCGTCCTACTACAATCGACTATCTATCTATTACAGATTTTGGAGAAAACTATACCAGTGTACCTACTGTGTCAATTGGCGGTGCTGCAACTGCTAACGTTAGTTTGTATAGCACTGGTATAGAACAGATTGTGGTTACTAACGGCGGACAAAACTACACTAGTGATCCACAGGTAAACATAATACCAGGTGCAGGCGAAACAGTTTCGCCGACACAGCCTACTACTAGTGTAATCAGAGGCTTTAGCATAGACACTGTTGTTATTACCAACAGTGGTGACGGATATGACACGGCACCAACAGTTACTATCAGCGCACCTTCTAATCTAACTGGTAACACTGCAACTGCAACTGCTACAATCGGCTATGGCACAGGTACAATGAGTATACAGCCATATCCTGCAAGTAGAGATTATTGGGCAATATGGCAAAACCAAACACCGAGTGATCCTAACTTAACTCGCCCTTACGCAGAACGTATGGACACAGTGATTGCCTACTTTACTAACTTAGGTTACACAATAAACCGTCAAACAAATCCTATTACTGGTAATACGCTACAGTGGAACATCAAGTGGTGATAGCATGAGAGCAAGCGAATTTATAGTTGAGGTTGCAAGTACAGTAACCCCTGATCGAATTGAAGATTTAAAAAAACTGTATGACAGCGGTGTATCTAATGAAGAAATTGCAAAATTATTAGATATACATTCGGCTACTGTAAAAAAATGGTTAAACACCTTTTATAAAGACCGAGTCAAACGACAAACTACTAGTAATATAGATGTAGATATAGACAAACTTAAACAGTTAGTTGACCAAGGTAAAACATATAGAGAAATAGCTAGTATAATGGGATATGACCCAGATGTTATGTTGAAATTGATAAAAAATAGATACAAAGATCGTACTAGAAAATTCACACCAGTTAAGATGACACCAGAGCGTTTAAAAGATATAAAAGATGCATACGATCTCGGTTATAAGATTAGAGAAATCGGTGAATTATTTGACACGAGTCCTGCGCAAATTGGCAATATACTTACAAAATATTATCCAGATCGAGCTCAGAGAGTAGTTCATACTGCAAAAGCAGCAACATCGGAAGATATTGAAAAAGCAATTGCATTATGGAAAAATGGCGAAGGTATTAAAAACATAGGCGATGCAGTTGGAGTAGATGCAACTACTGTAACAAGATGGTTAATTGACAAATTTGGCAGTGATGAAGTTGAAAAAGAACAGACTCGTCGTAGATCAACTGGCGGCTCATTACATATATCTAGAAAAGTTACACCCGAAATGCGAGATAAAATTAGAGAATTGTATGTAACAGGTATGAAATTAGATGATATAGCAATTGCTATAGGCAGTGTAATTGCACCGCGTAATGTAGAATCGGCAATGACTCGTGAGCCAGACTATGCTGAATTACGAGCCAAAAGAGACGAGCGAAAGCAGCAAATAAAAAAAGCCAATGTTGCTACTACAAAAATATACCGCCCTGGTACAATAGGTAATCTACGCAGCAAAGGTCCACAATCAAGACATACACAGGGCGTAAACTGGCCAAAATATGGTGAGTAACAATGCGAGTACACGAATTTACTACAGAAGCTTATATTAAGCCAAATGATAAAGAACTTATCAAAAAAGTAAAGCGTGCATATAAGCAAGGATTGACCTACCAGGAAATACAAGACCTGGTAGGTATAAATTTTGAACAGTTAAGAGGTATGTTAGATAGACACATGCCTAATAGACGCAGGTAACAGATGCGCAGTACCATACATGGACCAGAGGCATTCTTGCTTAAAAGTAAAAAACCTCATGTACAAGAACTAGTGTCACGTTGTCGTACTATGACAGACGATGAAATCAAAGCATTACCAGAAAAGCCAGATGTTATCACAGGCCTGTTGAATATTAAAAAAGCAGATATGCAAGCTGCGTCTGCAAGTCGTGCAGAAATGTTGGCAGATTTAATGACAAAAATGCACCATCCGGATATGCTATCTGGTTGACAACAAACATAATATCAACTAAGTAAAGCATGTTAGCTACTGCAACACGAGGACACTATGCGTATCAAAGATCTTGAAACTGCTAAACTAGACGAATACTTGGATACGTCTGATGTTGATCCGAGTTTTTCCGATGAAGACACTGCTCGTATTTTGTCCGTAAAAGAATCCGACTTTGGCCCTGCTATGACCGGCGACGAACTTTCGGCGCATGTTCGTAGGGTGTTGGGTATCGAATAATATGTCAAAAGTAGTTTTTAAACAGTGTGCATTATTTGACGAAACACTATTACAGCATGGTCTAGCCGTCTACGAAAACTTTGAAAAGTTTAAGCAAACAAAAATGCAAAACCATATGCAGCCGTTTGGTAGTACAGACGGCCCATTTAGAGGTAATGGTCCCCTAGGTAATCACAAGCCTAAGTTGTTACATGCTCATATGACACACGACATCAGTTTAATTTACTATCTATCAGGGTCAAATCCAGCAGTTGTCAATTTGCTAGGGTTTTTCACGCATGATGCACTAGGCACAGGAAATCCTGCTGCACCTAAAAAGCAACAGAGTTTTGTTAAACGTGCTAAAAATCAAGACATGTATTAAGGTTGCATGTAGACAATTGTATGTCATCATGACATAATACTATATGCAATACAATCCAATCTATACTTACAAACAACTAGATCGACAAGACGGCGGCGCTCAGGGTCGCGTCTATGTAGACGAATCTGGCAACAAAATGCCCAGCGTCACAACAATACTTTCTGCAACAAAAGACAAAAGTCATTTAGATGCTTGGAAGAAACGTATAGGCGAAGACAATGCTAAACGCATCACAGAAGAAAGTGCCGGCCTTGGTACTACTATGCATGCTCACTTAGAAGCCTATGTGTTAGGACAAGAACGCCCGGGTGGTACTAACTACGGTAGAGTAATGGCTAAGAAAATGGCTGATACTATTATCACAGAAGGT
>JACCDG010773333.1_pt1 | contig 10946 bp, 10 predicted proteins | sample 7442471 | NCBI WGS metagenome assembly JACCDG01 (sample SAMN15323444, study PRJNA562643) | freshwater metagenome | isolation source: river surface water | place: USA:Blue River Watershed | collected 2017-08-17
GGCACAATATTATCCGCAGGTATAGTCCACCTGATGCCGCTTCTTGAAGAAAATGACTATTTGCCCGATTTTAATAAGATACCCAAGGGAGTCTTAGGTAAGTCGAAATTGATGTTTTTGTGCTATCCAAATAACCCCACAGGAGCTATCGCAAAAGCCGGGTTTTATGAGCAGGCTGTGCAATTTGCCCGGAAGAACAATATCATAATTGTTTCGGACCTTGCTTATTCCGAGATGAGTTATGACGGTTATCTGCCTTCGAGCATGCTGGAGATAAAAGGCGCTAAAGATGTTGTTATAGAGTTTCATTCTCTCTCAAAGACCTATAATATGACCGGTTGGCGTGTGGGTTGGGCATGCGGAAACGAAAGGCTTGTGGCGGCGCTGGCTAAGGTTAAGTCGAATGTTGATTCCGGGATATTCTCCGCTATCCAGTTAGCGGGGGTTGCTGCGCTTAAGGGTTCTGCCGCGCACATAAACGGCATGCGGTTCCTCTACCAGGAGAGGAGGGATTCCTTGGTTAGCGGGCTGCGTTCTCTGGGTTGGGAGGTAAATAGCCCCAAGGCTACTTTTTACGTCTGGATAAAAACCCCGAAGAAATGCGATTCGATAAAATTTGCCGGAATTCTCCTTGAAAAGGCCAATATCGTAGCTACTCCCGGCGTCGGCTTCGGGGAGTACGGCGAAGGGTATATCCGCATGGCCTTGACTGTCCCGAAAGAGAGAATAACCGAGGCGGTGGAACGCTTAAAGAGTATTTAGTTTTTTAATAGCGGTATCATTAGAATGACAGTTTGTTATTTATCGATAGGTTCAAACTTGGGCAATAGGAGAAAAAATATAAATCTCGCCATAAATGAGCTAAAAAGGATAAAAGATATAAAGGTGCTCAAGGTTTCCTCTCTTATCAATACAAAAGCGCAGGGTGGGCCTAAAGGTCAGCCTGATTTTTTAAACGGCGCCCTAAAGATCAAAACCAGGATTGCTGCGCATACACTCCTTAAGATAATAAAATTTATTGAAAGCAGGCTAGGCAGGGTTAGGACTGTGCGAAACGGCCCGCGCATTATAGATATAGATATACTGCTTTATTCCGACAGGATTATAAGACGAAGCGACCTTGTCGTGCCGCATCCGAGAATGTTTGGGAGAGATTTTGTTATTAAGCCTTTATTGGAAGTTTTATGCTGATAATCAAGGAACCAGGTAAATTCCAGAACGTTATGCGTAGGATAAAGATCAACAATTCTATCGGGTTTGTCCCTACTATGGGCGCTTTGCACGAAGGGCATTTGAGTCTTATCCGCCGCGCGCGCAGAGAAAACGATATTGTAGCGGTAAGTATTTTTGTGAACCCTGCGCAGTTCGGGCCGAGGGAAGATTTAAAGAAATATCCCCGCCCATTGGCCAGAGATCTAAAGCTATGCGGGAAGGAAAAGGTTGATTTTGTTTTTTTGCCTTCCGCAGAAGACATCTACCCAAAAGGTTATTCTACTTTCGTGGAGGTCAATAGTTTAAGCGGAGTGCTCTGCGGAAGATCCAGGCCGGGGCATTTTAAAGGAGTTTCAACTGTAGTAAATAAACTTCTTAATATAGTTGGGCCGGACACCCTTTATCTGGGAAGGAAGGACGCCCAGCAGGCAACCGTGATCAGGAGGATGGTCTTGGATTTAAATATCCCCGTTAAGGTAAGGGTTATGCCGATAATAAGAGATAATACAGGGTTAGCCTTAAGTTCCAGGAATGCCTATCTTAATGACGGGGAAAGAAATGAGGCATTGGTTTTGTCTCAAGCCCTGAAGCTGGCAGAGTCACTAATCAAGAAAGGGGCAAGGGACCCGATTAAAGTTATCCTTAAGATGCGCCGGCTTATCGCAATGAAGAAGACCGCTAAGATAGATTACGCAGAGATTGTAGACCGGGAAAGCTTAAAACCGGTGAGTAAAATTCAAGGCAATTGTTTGGTTATGCTGGCGGTATTTATCGGCCGGACCAGGTTAATCGATAATCTGGAAATAAATATGACTGATTTGTTAGGCTCGCCCGGGAGGAAAGGTGGGTAAGTTAAGAATAGGAATAGTAGGCTGCGGCGCAATCGGAAGCTCTTTGGCCGGCATCATAATAAAAGATTTCTCCAAAAGCGCGAGGATCTGCGCTTTGTATGATCTGGATCCGGCTAAGTCAAAAGCCCTGGCAGAAAAAGTTAAGGTGGCCTGCCCCGTAGTAAGGACTTTAGGTGGTCTGATAAAAAGATCTGAGCTGGTAATAGAGGCTGCTTCTGCAAAATCCTCTTTTCCCATAGCCTTAGCTGCCCTTAAGGCGGGAAGGGATGTTATGGTGATGAGTGTCGGGGGGCTGGTGCAGGGTTTTGGCGTTTTGTCCTCCCTGGCAGAAAAGGCAAAGCGCAGGGTTTTTATCCCCAGCGGGGCGATTTCCGGGATAGATGCGCTGAAGGCAGCAGGGTTGAGTAAGGTTAAATCGGTTACCTTAACTACCACTAAAAACCCTTTATCTTTTAAGGGGGTAGAATACCTTAAGAGGCAAGGGATAAGGCTCGAGAGGATCAAGAAAGACAGGGTGCTTTTTTACGGGTTGGCTAAGGATGCGGTGAAATATTTCCCACAGAATATTAACGTAGCGGCTGTTTTGAGCCTGGCCGGGATAGGCCCGTATAAGACGTATGTCCGGATCATCGCTTCCCGGAAGGCAATAAAGAATGTCCATGAGATTGAAATAAAAAGTTCCGCAGCCAGGATAAATACGCGCACCGAGAATGAATTGCATCCCGATAACCCTAAAACAAGTTATCTCGCGGTTTTATCCGCCGGAGCGACTTTAAAAAGAATACTGGAGCCGGTTTCAATCGGCACATAATTTAACAAAAAGGAAGGGGGTGAATTAAAAATATGGCAGAGAAATTAGTGAAGTTAGGTATCAAGAGAGAAAAGGGTTTGCTCTATTACATTGACAAGCAGGGTGATGTCTCTTGCGCAAAGATGGCAAGGGGCTCTAAAAAAGGAGGAAGCCCGAAAAAGGTAGCCAAATGCGGCATCAAGAGGCAGAAGGGTTATCTTTATTTCCTCGATAAAAAAGGCGATGTATCTTGCGCCAAGATGAAAAGGGGCGGCAAAAAGAAAAAGAGATAAACGCCTCTAAAAAAAGATAGGCCCCTGTAGGCGTGAAATAAAGTTTACAGGGGTCTGTCTTTTATTACCCGATTATACTATGTTTAAAGAATCTATAATTATCCGCGGCGCAAAAGAACATAACTTAAAAGATATCAGCCTCGAATTGCCCAGGGACAAGCTGATTGTAATTACCGGTCTATCCGGTTCAGGGAAATCCAGCCTTGCCTTCGATACTATCTATGCCGAAGGGCAGCGCAGATTTGTGGAGAGCCTTTCGAGCTATGCCCGCCAGTTTTTAGGACAGTTTCAGAAGCCGGACGTAGAGCATATATCCGGACTTTCTCCTGCCATAGCCATTGAGCAAAGATCTGCGGGAGGTAATCCCCGTTCTACCGTTGCCACGCAGACCGAGATTTATGATTACTTAAGGGTTATTTTCGCGCGTATCGGTAAAATTCATTGCTATAAGTGCGGGAATCCCATAGAAAGGCAGAGCGCGCAGGAGATAGTCGATAAAATACTTAACTTTCCTTCGGGGACGCACATACATATTTTAGCCCCGCTGGTCAAAGGGAAGAAGGGGGAATGCAGGAATATCTTTGGGTTAATGCAAAAATCCGGATATGCGCGTTGCAGGGTTGACGGAAAAATATATGAATTGCCGGTAAGGCTCAAGCTAGCCAAATATAAAATACATAATATAGAGGTTGTGGTAGACAGGCTTATTGTAAATGATAGCTTAAGGCAGAGACTTACCGATTCCGTTGAAACAGGCCTTAAGGCAGGCAGGGGTACGGTTATAATCAGCCGGCTGCCAAATTCGCCTGCCGACCTTCAGGCTGCCGGGGATATCCTGTTTAGCGAGGAATACTCATGCGTAAAGTGCGGGATAAGTTATGCCGAGGTAGAGCCAAGGATCTTCTCTTTTAATTCTCCCTACGGGGCCTGCCCGGAGTGCAACGGGTTAGGCAATAAACTGAAATTTGACCTTAACTTAGTCATTCCCGATAAGAATAGGTCTATTAACGAGGGCGCAATTGCCCCCTGGAGAAGGGGGGGCAGGGGGTATATACTTTATTACCGTTGGCTGTTAAGAGAGCTGTCCAGTGAGATGGGGTTTAGTCTGGATACTCCTTTTAACAAGCTAAATAGTGATGTAAAACGCGCCTTGCTTTACGGTGCAAAGATAATAGCGGGGAATAAGCCGTTTGAAGGGGTAATTCCCCATTTAGAGAGGATGTTTAAGGACTCGGACAGCGAGTATCTTAAGTCGGAGATTTCAAGATTCATTTCTACTATGCCCTGTCCTTTGTGTAGCGGGGCACGCCTTAAGCAGGAGAGCCTCGCCGTAGAAATCCAGGGGAAGAATATCTGGGAGATTACCCGGATGACCGTAGAAGATTCATACAGTTTTTTTAACGGTCTTGCCCTTACGCCAAGGGAGGAGCTAATCGGCAGGCAGGCGCTAAAAGAAATAACGCGTAAGCTTAAGTTCTGTATAGACGTAGGGTTAGATTACCTTACGCTTGATAGAAAAAGCGCTACTCTCTCTGGAGGAGAGGCACAGCGGATAAGGCTGGCAACCCAGGTTGGGTCAGGGTTAGTCGGGGTAATGTATGTGCTTGACGAACCGAGCATAGGTCTTCACCAGAGGGATAACGTAAAGCTCCTGGATACCTTAAAGTCCCTGCGCGATTTAGGCAATACCCTTATTGTGGTTGAGCATGATGAAGCGACTATTTTATCCGCGGACTATGTAGTTGATTTAGGTCCCGGGGCAGGCAGACGCGGAGGAGAGATTATATTCTGCGGGGATAGAAATGAGCTCCTTAAGGATAAAAATTCTTTGACTGCTAAATACCTAAGGAGGGAACTTAATATTGCACTGCCATCTAAGAGGAGGGTTATAAATAAAGGTAAGGTTTTGGAGGTTAAAGGGGCCAGCGAACATAACTTAAAGAATATAGATGTGCAGTTTCCTTTAGGCCTGTTTATCGGCATAACCGGAGTGTCCGGCTCGGGAAAGTCAACGCTTATCGATGAGGTATTATACCGTTCTTTAGCCAGGAAGTTTTATCAGTCCAAAGAGGCCCCGGGCAGGCATAAGCGTATTGTGGGTATGGAACATCTTGATAAGGTTGTTGTTGTCGACCAGTCTCCTATAGGCAGGACGCCGCGTTCTAATCCCGCTACTTACACGGGGGTATTTTCAGGAATACGCGATATCTTTAGTGCTTTGCCCGAGGCAAGGGCAAGGGGTTTCGGCCCGGGCAGGTTTTCTTTTAATGTCAAAGGCGGCAGGTGCGAAGCCTGCCAGGGGGATGGCCTAAAAAAGATCGAAATGCATTTTCTGCCGGATGTCTATGTCAAATGCGACGTATGCAACGGCCTAAGGTTTAACGATGCGACATTAGGGATTAAGTATAAAGGGCGCAGTATCGCCGATGTCTTAAACATGACCGTTGAAGAGGCAATCGACACATTCAATAATATACCCAAGATTAAGAACGTTTTATCTTACCTCTATGATGTGGGTTTAGGTTATATCCAATTAGGCCAGAGCGCTACGACTCTTTCCGGGGGAGAGGCGCAGCGCATGAAGCTTTCAGGAGAATTATCCAGGCGTTCTGCGGGGAAGGCCCTTTATATACTTGATGAGCCTACTACCGGGCTGCATTTTGCCGATGTTGACAAGCTTATTCGCGTGTTACAGCGTTTGGTAGATAAAGGTAATACTGTTATAGTGATTGAGCATAACCTCGAGGTTATAAAGAGCGTTGATTATATTGTTGACTTAGGACCTGGGGGGGGGAATAAAGGCGGAGAGGTAGTAGCAAAGGGAAGCCCTGAAGAGGTGGCAAATAACCCTAAATCGCACACCGGGTTTTTTCTAAAAAAGATATTAAATGCTTAAATTATTCAACGCGCGGGTTCTTATAATAATAACGGTTTTGTATTGCTTTGTTCCTTTTTCCTATGGCCAGCAGGATTCGCCTAAAGAAGAGGATCTTTATTTTGCCGCAAACAAGGCTTATGAAAACGGATATTATGACGCTGGCCTTAGTTTGTCGGAGCGTTTTGCAAGGGATTACCCTTATTCTTCCCGTAGGGCAGAAGTTGAGCTCTTGTCCGGGCAGTGCTATCTTAAGCAAGGCAAAATAAAAGAGGCAATAAGGGTATTTGAGGGGATGCTGAAAAATAATTCTGCGCAGAGCTTAAAGGATTCTGTCTATTACTGGGCAGGAGAGGCATATTCTAAGGCGAACGAGATAGGTAAGGCAGCCAATTCTTATCGCCTTCTTTTACAGGAGTTCCCCGGTTCCGCCTATGCTGACCTTTCTGTTTATTGCCTTGGGCATATCCTTTTTGAGCAGGGTAATTTCAGAGAGGCCCTTGATGCCTTTAAGGAATTTGAGAAGAAGGCCCGGCGGCAGGATACCGATTTATCCCCATATCTTTTCTTTTATATTGCCGAGGCCGAATATTACCTGGGGGATTTTAATTCTGCCGCGGGTTATTACTCCAAGGCCCTAAGGTCTCCCGGGGCAGAAAAACTAAAGCCGTTTTTACATCTGGGATTAGGCTGGTCATATCTAAAGACGGAGAAGAACAAGGATGCCTTTTTAGAGTTTTCTAAAGTCGATGACTTGCTGTTAAAGGATAAGGAAAAAAATATTCTTTTTGCAGGCAAGGCAGAAGTAGCATATAACAACAATGAATATGGCAGGGCCGTTGATTTTTATTCGCAGGCCTTAAGGCAAGAAGAATATCTTCCTCCCGGGTTAGCCGATAAGTTAAGATATAACCTGTCATTGGCTTTAACCAAAGAGGGCAGGGTTAAGGAAGCCGTGGCAGAACTGGAAAAGATAATTTCAGGCGGCAGGGATCAGGTTGTAAAACAGCAGGCATTGCTGCAGATAGGCTCTATTTACCAGGGTATAGGCGAATATAAAAAAGCGATTGAGGCATTGGGTAGCTTGTTAAAATTGTACCCGCAGGGGCCTTATGCGCCAAGCGCCAGATACCAGATCGGGATAAGCTATCTCGATAAAGGTGACTATCGTTGCGCGATTTCTGCGCTTCTCCCGATAAAGGAGGGTTTGTTTGACCAGGGCATAAAGGATGATGCGCTCTATGCCCTCGGGTTTGCATATTTCAAGAACGAGGAGTTTGATAAGGCCGCGGAGATAATCAACCCTCTTGCCGCAAAAGCTGTCAGCGAAGGTTTGGGTGTTAAGTCTAATTATCTTTTAGGGGAGATCTATTACAATCTCGGTGATTTTAATCAAGCTATTTTCTTCTTTGAGCAGGCCTTAAACCGTAGCCAAGATGTGTTGGTCTCTCAAAAGGCGGAGTATTGGATCGCTGATTCCCTGTATCATATAGGTAAAGGAAAAGAGGCCTTAGCCAAGTTTAATGCCTTGCGCTCGCGTTACCCGGGTTACCCTGTTGCCGCAGAGGCGGCATTCTGGTTAGGAGGGTATTATTACCAGAATAACCAGCCGCGCCTGGCCCGTAGGTATTTCTTGCATATCATACAAGATCACCCGGATAGTCCGCTCCTGCCGGAAGCTTATTACAGCCTTGCCTTGTGCTTTATGGATGATTCAAATCTGCAGGATGCGCTGGATAATTTTAATAAGGCTTTTTCTTCGGGCGGTCAGGAGCTAAAGGCGAAATCTGCCATGGCATCAGGGGATATATCCCTTAAGCAGGGGATGCCTGATGAAGCGGAGGCTTTTTATGGCAAGGCCTTAACTTGCTCATCCAAGGAGGACTCTTTTATTTTGTGTTTTAAAATCGCCGAAACAGGAGAAGCGCAGGGAAGGCTTGAGTTTGCCCTTAAATATTATTTAAAGGCCGCAGAAACTGTTGGTCGGGATAACCGTTTCGCTGTGAATGCCTTGCTTAGGGCCGCCAGGATTTACGAAGATTTAGATAGATTAGAGGAGGCCGAAGGCATGTATAAACAGGTAGCGCGCATGGGTATAAAAGAATCCGCCTATGCGAAAGAAAGGCTTTTATCAATCAGGAAAGCGGCAAATAAAAAGTAGTTGACAGTCAATGTATTTAATATAAAATAAATCCATGGAGGAGATATGATTACAGAAATTGGCATAGTGGCGGGAGAGATCTGGCATTACTTAGACCAGCACGGAGAGGTGACCTTAAGCGAGCTGTCTAAGGGGATAGATAAATCCCGTGAAAATATCTTGATGAGCCTGGGTTGGTTGGCAAGGGAAGGACATGTGCTTCTTCAGCGTTGCGGAAGCGATTATACTATATCCCTAAGGAAAGATGCTTAAGGGCAAAAAAACAGAAAAAGGCATAGTATTATTTATAGTTATAGTATCGATTCTCATTGTTATTATATTGGCCCTGGCTATCCTTTCCCTTGTGTTAAGCCAGTCCAGGCTTACGCAGCACCAGGTTGGCCGTATAAGGGCGTATTATGCCAGCAAGGCAATGATGAATTACGCCCTTGAACAGCTTAGGGTGGGTAACTGGGTACCTCACGCCACTAATGATAGATATGCCTGCCATAGAGGGTGCATAGATATAGCCACCGGGTCTGCCGATTATGCCATTCCTAACGATGACGATATCCCTTATAACGTACAGGTAAGAATCTTTCCCCTTAACCAGGCTGAAAATCCTGTGCAAAACGGGGTAGTCACCCAGTTAGAAATAAAAACAGAGTATATCACCAGCTCCTAGCAATAATCCCCTAGAGTTTATAACAATCCTGTAGGATATCATATAATAAGTAAGTTTATTATAATCCTGTTGTTTCCTTATTCCGACGATGTAATGTTAACTATAAGTAACTTTGAGTAAGTATGCATAAAAAAACACTTGACAATATAAGTTTCTTATGATTTAATTAACTCCGTTGTTATCTATAAGGATTTAGGATAAACTATATGGCAAGATTAATAGATATTGATGAACTCGCGGATTATCTGAAATTGAAAAAGCAGACCATTTACAACTGGTTGAGCCAGGGCAAGATCTCCGGCATAAAGGTTGGCGGGGTTTGGAGGTTTGACCGTAAGGATGTGGACAATTGGTTAAAGAGCAGCAAGAGGATGACTAAGACAGGAGCATCTTAAATGAGCGAGTTAGGGATATATTTTGGTCCTAAACAGATAGAGGTGGCAGAAGTAAAGTCCAGGAAATTAGTTAACAATGTTTCCCTGACTGTTGCCGAGGTTTCGGGGAATGAGCTGGATGAAAAAGTCCCTGCCGAGATAAAGATAACCGCTGCTTTTAACGATGCCTTCAGGAGGAACAAGATAGATTCCAAAGAGGCGGTGCTATGCCTTTCCGGAAAAGACCTGATTATCAGGACATTTGAAATACCTACCTTGCCTAAAGAAGAGCTGCAGGGAGCCATAAATTTTGAAGCAAAGAAGTACATGCCCTTTAAAACCGAAGACCTTATCTCTGGATACCAGATAGAAGTGGATAAGTCCACGCGGACTAATATGGTTTTATATATGGGTATCAAGAAGGAGACCTTTGCAAAATACTCCTCTGTTTTTAACCAGCTTAATATCAGGTTAAGGTCGATTGAATACGCGGGCTTCAGCGTATTAAAGTTACTGAAATTATCCGGGGTAAAGGGGTCGGGAGTCGTCGGAGTAATTTGCGCCGATTCGCAGGGTAAAGATGAGATAAACTTTACGGTCTTGGAAAACGGTTTTCCCCTTTTTACCCGCGATATAAGCTTAAGCGGCGCAGCTGATGACCTTGAGAAAGGCGAAGGGGCAGAGGCAGAAGGTTCACTGGATAAGCTAAAGAGCGAATTCAGGGTTTCTATGGATTATTACCGCCGTAAGTTCCCTACCAAGAATATTAAGAACATGGTTATAATCTGCGGCCAGGATTGGCGGCTTGATATCGAGACTTATTTATCCGAGCTGGGCCTTCCGAATAAATTTATCGATATCGCTAAGGTAATAGGCAGGTCGGTTATCTATTCTTCTTCGCTGGCCAAGAGTTACAGCGCCGCAATCTTTAAGGCGGTTAACACGAGAGTTAGCCTTGACTTGATAGGAAGCAAGGCCAAGGCAGAGAAGGTTTCTTCCGGGCAGATAGAGGCCCTTTCTCTGCTTAAAGGGTTAAAGATAGATGTCCGTTTTATTCTGCTTGGGGTTTTTATGTGCGCGGGCGTCTTTGCGTACGGGATAATCAAGCGTAACCCCTTTGAGCAGGAATTAAGCGTTACGTTAAGGGAGCGCATACAGGTTTCGGGTGTTCCTGCGGATTCAGGCCTTGAGAGCCTTGAACTTCTAACCTATAAATATAATAATACCTTAAAGAACCTCGAGGATTTAATTAAAAACCAGCTTTATGTCACGGAGACGGTTAATATCGTGCCACGGGTCCTTCCTCAAGGTTTGTGGCTCACGAGATTCTTTTTCTCCAGCAATACCGAGGGTGGATATGAGCTGACCATTGAAGGGTTAAGCTATCTCGGGGATAACGATAAAGAATTCCAGGCGGTAAACAGTTTCCTTAAGAGTTTAAATGCGAGCTCTGTATTCACGAAATATTTCAAGAATATAAGCATTGTTTCCATTGACCGCAAAGAGTTTGCCAGGGAGCAGGTTACCCAGTTCGTTATCTTGTGCAAGACAGCTGTTAAGGCAGGGAGATGATATGGCGCAGATAGACCAGATAAGCAGATATAGGGATACGCTGATTAACGCGGCAATAGTCTTAATAGCGCTTATCTTTTCCTTTAATATATATAAAGACAATGCAGCAAAGACGGAGTCTTTGAAGGCGAGGATAAGTAAAGAGCAGCAAACC
>JACCDG010802889.1_pt1 | contig 10944 bp, 12 predicted proteins | sample 7442471 | NCBI WGS metagenome assembly JACCDG01 (sample SAMN15323444, study PRJNA562643) | freshwater metagenome | isolation source: river surface water | place: USA:Blue River Watershed | collected 2017-08-17
CCCGATGAGTTCTTCAAGCTGTACGCCCGCCTGATCCCGGTCCAGTCCGAGGTGACGGGCAAGGACGGGAAGGACTTGTTCCCCACGAATCCTGCGGACGCTGCCCGAGAGCTGGCGGCCACGCTCGCCGAGCTACGCAAGCACGGCATCACTGTTAGCCCGGAGAAGACCTGAGATGAGCCGCGCACGCACCCTGCAATCCGACTCCAACGCGATCAGTTGCACGTTCGACACCGGCCCCTATGAGTGGGTGCTGTTCACCTGCAACGGGCTCGGCGCGGCGGAAACCGTGGACGTGAAGATTCAGGACGGCGCAAGCAGCTATCAGGTGCTTCGCCAGCTTGACGGAACGGCGGTCGTGTTCACGGGCTCGGGGGGCTCTCCGGCCAACGTCTCGCAGTTCACGATGGACGGCGGGCCGGTTGTGCAGTTCACGGGCTCCGACCCGGCTGGGACGGTCTCGATCACGGCCTATCCGGGGCCGGGCGTCAATCCGGGCTGACCTCACCCAACACGCTGTACCCCAAGCCGGCCTAGTGCCGGTTTTTTTGTGCCCTACGCCGTGCAGAACGGCCAACCTGACTCAAGGACACCGCAATGGCAACTTCCAGCACGTTTCGCAAGTTCGTAAACCGCATCGTCAACTCGGACATCCGCAATGCCATTGGGGCGCTGAACGGCACGGCCGGCACCATGACGCCGGTTGACCTCGCCGTTGCAGGCGCGGCGACGGTGGGTGGCGCTCTCACGGCTACCGGCGCTATCGGCGGCCCTCGCACGGTCATCTCTGGTCAGGGCGCGACCCGCACGCTGACGGCGGCTGAGTCTGGCGCGCTGTGCCTGTTCGACCGCGCGGCGGGCATCGTCTACACCCTGCCGGCCCCGGTTGTGGGTCTGACCTTCGACTTCATCGTGACGACCACGATCACGTCCAACGCGGCGAAGGTCATCACGGATGCTGGTACGACGTTCCTGAAGGGCTCCTATCAGGAATACGATCAGGACACCTCCCGCGCCACGGCCATCCGCACGGGCAACGGCTCCACGCACGTTTCCGTGTCGTCCAACGGCACGACCACGGGCGGCATCGCTGGCTCGTGGCTGCGCTTCACCTGCGACTCGTCCACGACGTGGGTAGTGCAGGGCACGATGGAAGCGACGGGCGCGGTGGCCTCAGCCTTCGCTACGAGCTGATGGCACTGACGTTCCGCGAAATTGAGAGGCTGGTAGCACGGGCCTATCCCGATCTCCGCGCGGGGCCACGGAAGGCGATTCTCGAAGCCTTCCGTCTGCTGGTGGCCGACGTGACGTGGGAGACGGTGGAAGCCGATCTCTGCGACACACCGAAGCACACCGGGACGTTCACCATCACCGACTCCGACATCACCGCCCTATCGCGGGTGGTGGTGTCGCAAGACATTGGACCGTACACCGGCAAAGGGACGCGGGCTGACGAGGCCGAGATGGACCAACTGGACTTCGTTGCCTATCCGGCCAACGGCTCGGCAACGGTTCGCTGGACTGTCAGAGGCGGGGCCAGGCCGGTGGTCTACCCGCACTGTGCCGCCGGGAGAAACACATTGCTGTCCAACGACACCGAACGCCCTGCTCGCATGGTTCCCTTCGGGCGGTTCGTCGGCAACTGCAAGGTCCGCTATCAGGTGCATAACTAATGGCAGTTCTTGAGGGCGCGGCAAGCGCGGCACTGGCTGACGTAGGGGCGGCTGCACAATCGGGCCTGCACGTCATCAACAAGCCCACGGCATCGGGCGCCCTCGGCCACTACCGGGTTGCGGCGCTGACGGGTTCCATCGGCGCCGGCATGGCATCGAATGGTGAGTTGGTGCAGTTCCGGTGGACGGATGCGAGCAAGCTTGCCGTCATCCACTCGGTGCGGTGCAACGGCATCTATGCGACCACGGCCTTTGCGGCAGGGGCGATTACGGTGTTCGCCACGATTGCCAGAAGCTTTACGGCCGCGGGTACTGGTGGCGGCGTCCTCACGCTGACCGGCAACAACAACAAGGCCCGCACGAGCATGGCCACGACCTCGGTCGGAGAGGTTCGCGTGTCCACGACCGCCGCGCTCGGCGCGGGGACAAAGGTGCTGGACGGCCACAACGTCGGGCTGATCATCACGCACAGCTCGGCGGGCTGGAATTCAGCCACTCCGATCATCGGCTCGATCTACCTGCCGCGCACAGACCTCGTTGTTCCGGACACGAGCATCGGCGAGCACCCCATCGTGCTGGCGCAGAACGAAGGGCTTGTCATTCGGGCCACCGTTCCGGGAACCGGGGTGTGGATCGCCGGCTTCGAGATTTCGTGGGCTGAAGTCACGGCGTATTGATGATCCGCGTCCTCGTCACCTGGGACGGCACCGACACCAAGGTTGCCGTAGACCCGCCTGACGCGCACGACACGACGGTCCTGTCCCTGTTGCTCGGAGCTGCAAAGCAGATCGAGCGCCGGGTGGCCGAGAAGACAGCGGCGGGCTGGGCGAATTACGAGATGCACCGGATTGCAAGGGATAGCCGATTCAAGCCGTGACGCCTGAAGTGGCCGCCCTGCTGAAGCGGGCGCAGTTCCTGAGCAATGGGCTAAGGGAGTACGCGGAGCGCAACAGGCTATTTCGCTACTACCCGGATCAGGACACGCCGGGGTTTCCGGCCAGAGCGAAGTACCCGAAGCACCTTGAGTTCTACCGCCGAGGGCGAGATGTCTTTGGCCGGCTGATGATGGGGGCGGTGGGTGTCGGCAAGACCGAGGCCGCCGGCTATGAGGTCGCCTGTCACCTTCGGGGCTGGTATCCGGACTGGTGGGAAGGCCACCGATTCGAGCGGCCGATTCTGGCGTGGATTGCCGGCGACACGCGGCAGACGACGCGAGACATCCAGCAGACCAAGCTTCTGGGGCGGCCGTACGAGGAAGGCACGGGGATCATCCCCGCCGACTGGATCGACTTCGAGTCCATCAAGCGGGTGTCCAACCCTGCTGGAGCTATCGACACGCTCCGGATTCATCGGCAGGGCGGTGGGCATAGCTACATCGCCTTCAAGTCCTACGACCAAGGGATAGACGCCTTCTTCGGCGCCGAGGTCGATTTGCCGTGGTGCGACGAGCTTGTTCCGCTGCCGATCTTCGCTCAGTGCGTAGCCCGCACGAGAAATCGGGACGGCGCTCGGATCATCACCACGTTTGCCCCGGTCAAGGGCAAGACCGATGTCGTGGAGCTATTCGAGGATCAACCCGATCCCTCGCGGCTCATCGTGCGTATCGGTTGGGCTGACGCCCCGCACTTGACCGAGGAATACAAGAACAACACCAGGGCGGCGACGCCTTCGTATCAGTTGCCGGCAGTTGAGTTCGGCATAGCCACCAGAGGTGCGGGCGCGGTGTACCAGATCGACGAGTCACGGATTGTGTGTGACCCGTTCCCGATCCCGTCTCACTTCCGATGGGTGTTCGGCTTCGATGGTGGGTTCCACAACACCGCTGTGGTCTGGGTCGCCTACGACGCCGACAAGGACACGGCCTACATCGTGTCGGACTACTGCGACGGTGGCGTGGACAAGGCTTCCGAGGAACCCATCGACTACTCGATTCACGCGGCCCGCATCCGGGCGCGTAACACGATTCTGGCTGGGTTTGACGTGCCCGGTGTCGGTGACGCTGCGGCGATCAACCAGAGCAACGGCGACAAGATCCTGACGCTCTACCGGGCCGCAGGAATCAACCTCGCGCTGGCCGACAAGTCGGTAGACCTCGGCATCTCGGCGGTTCTGGAGCGGCTGGCGAGCGGGAAGCTTAAGGTCTTCAAGACCTGCGAAGGCTGGCTCAAAGAGTTCCGCAACTACGCCGTGGACGAGAAGGGAAAGATCGTCAAGAAGAACGATCACCGCATGGACGCAACCCGCTACGCCATCGTCTCTGGCCTGAAGCGGGCCAAGAACAAAGCATCTAACCCCGTTGCACAGATCCGCACCGTAGGAATCCGCCGCTGATGGAAATGGAAGAGAACGCCATCACGGATACGGCGGTTCGGCAGAAGTTCGCCGAGAACCTACACGCCGACCTGAAGCAGGCCATCGACGACAAGAAGCCTGCCGAGCAGCGAATGCTTGAGGCTCTTCGTCAGTTCCACGGCCTGTCGGGGGAGATGAAGCAGGCCAAGGGGTCTGAAGGTGGGTTGGTGTCGGGCGGGAAGATTCAGTACCCGTCGCAGGACAACATCACTCGCCCCCTGACGCTGAAGACCGCAGCTCGTTGGGCGGACATGATGCTGCCCACGAACGACCGTAACTGGCAGATTGATCCGACGCCGGTTCCGGAGCTGCACGATCCGAAGCAGCCGGCGATTGCCCCGAACGGCGCGCCGATGGTGAGCCCTGACGGGCAGCCCTTGACGCTGGAGGACATCCGGCAGGCGCAGGTCAAGGAGGCGAAGAAGAAGGCCGCGGGGATGCAGGAGGCCATCGACGATGACCTTCAGGAGTGCCACTTCGCTGCGGAAGCGCGAGATGGGATCTTCGACGCATCCCTCTACGGCTGCGGCATCCTCAAGGGTCCGTTCGTCTTTTCCAAGCCGAAGAAGTGCCGCAAGAAGTCCGAGTACACCGACAAGAACACCGGGCAGAAGAAGACCCTATACGAGATCGAATTGATCCAGGAGAAGAAGGCCGTGGTGTCCCGCGTGGACCCGTGGAACTTCTTCCCCCAGCGATCACGGTGCATCGAGGAAGCCGAGAAGACGTTTGAGCTGCACCTCTACACGGAGAAGCAGACTCGCGCGCTGGCCAAGCAGCCGGGCTTCGATCCCGAGGCAGTCAACGAACTGCTTGGCAAAGGGTGCGGTGAGTCCGAGCTTTCGTCGGCGATGCTCACCGACCGTAGTTCGGTTGTCGGTTACTCCTCCGACGCCTTCAAGGGCCGGTTCACCGTGTGGGAATACCACGGCCCAATCCCGAAGGAAGTCCTCACCGCGATGGGGATGGAGATCCCCGAGGACGACAAGCTCACCGTGCTGAACGGCGAGGTGTGGTTCTCGAATGGCGTAGTCCTGAAGGCGGCTCTGTCCCATCTTGAGGGCGAGGAGCGGCTTCCGTACTACGTCATCAACTACGAGAAAGACCCGACCGATATTTTCGGCTACGGGGTTCCTTGGGTTATCCGGCACGACCAGAACGCGGTCCACACGCTCTGGGACCTCGCGATGGTCAACGGCGTGGCTTCGGCCGGCGTCACCCTCGCGATGCTCGCAGGGCGCTTGCAGGGGCCTTCTGGCGGGGTTGTGACCGAGGTGGAGATTGGCGTGAAGCCGATCAACCTTCTGCACTTCTCCGACGAACAAGATTCCGACGTTCGCAAGGTGGTTCAGCAGTTCAGCATCGAGTCTCGCCTGAACGAGATCATGCCGCTGTACGAGAAGGCGAAGGAGAACGCCAACGAGCACGCGATGATGCCCGAGGTTCTGGAGGGCGAGGGCGAGAAAGCCTACGGCACCCTCGTCGGGACCATCGACCGCATCCGCAACAAGAACATCATCCAGAGGCGCTTTGCCCTGGAGACGGACGACAACTGGCTCGCCCCGATCATCGAGGCGATGTACGACTGGCACATGCTCCACAACGAGGACGACTCCATCAAGGGGGATTACTCGATTGTCCCGCGTGGCGTGTCTCATCTTCTCGTGAAGGAGCTGCGTTCGGCCAACATCATGACGGTGGTACAGCTCTCGGCCGACCCGAGGTTCGCCCCGTTCTTCGAGAACTACGACCTCGCCGAGCTTTCGGTGTCGCAGCTCGACCTTCCGCCGAACGCAGTCCTGAAGCCGAAGGACAAGGCGATGAAGGACGCGGAGGCGATGAGCCAGCCGCCGCCCGATCCGAGGATTGAGGCGGAGAAAATCCGTCAGCAGACACAGGCCGCCTCCGATCAGGCGATGTTGGCCAAGGTCCAGCTTGAGGGGCAGGTACAGCTCCAGCTCTCCCGTGAACGGACGGTGCAGGAGCAGATCAAGGCCGCTGCGCAGTCGCAGGACCGTGCTGATGACCGTGCCGCGAATGACCGCGCCACGAGCATGGAAGCGGAGAACGAGCGCCTACGCATGGCCCTCGACGCGGAACACAAGAACCGCAAGCTGGACCAGGACGCGCGCAAGAACGCGGCCGACACCACGCTGAAAGCGACCGAGATCGCCAGCAAGCAACAGCACGACCAGACGGAAGCGGCGCTAGAGCGCCCCTACCGCACCAACTAAGACGTGATCGAAACGTCATCCGCCACTTGGAGAGAAGTGGCGGCGTGGGCGCGTGCGCGCGTCCAGAAGATCAACCGGGAAGTGTTGAAGACGGCGACTCCGATTGAACGGATTCCCGCGCTTCGCCGTGCCCGGCAGGAGTTGATCGACCTCTTGAAGCTCGATCCGCAGTTCAAAGACGAATGGAGTGATGAATGACGGACGCAACCGCCGAACTGAGCGCGGAAGACCAATTCGCAGCCCTGCGAGCAGCGCGCACTTCGGATAACCCGACGGCGGAGCCCGTCAAGCAAGAATCCGCAGAACCACCTGAGCCTGCTGAACCGCAGGCAGAACCTACGCCAGAAGCGGCTCCAACGGACCCGTTCGCTGGCTGGCCTGATGCGGCGAAAGCCAAGTATCAGGAAGCAGAAGCCCTCGCCAAGAAACTGGCGCAGGAGCGTGATGCAGCAGTGGGGCGACTCGCCCCGATTCAACGGAAGCTGTCCGAGCTGCAAAGCACCTCGGTGGCTCCGAAGGCAAGACCGGAGCCTAGAACACCGGCCCCGCAATCTCGCAGGCCCGACTCGTACTTCGACTCGGCCGAGTGGAAAGAGTTTGAGCGGGACTACCCCGACGAAGCCAAACGTCAACGCAAGGCCATCGAGGCCGAGCGGCAGGCCGTTATCGAAGACGCACGACGAATCGCCCGCGAAGAAGCCATGTCGGCGGCGGGGAAGGTTCGTGACGAACTCGGAAGGTTTGTCTCCCCGCACATCGAGCGCATCCAAGAGAGGGAGCGCGCGGAAGCGGTTGCGAAGCTCACGACCGAACACCCCGATTGGTCACAGCACTTCAGCTTCATCCCCGTGCGGGACGACGCTGGCAACGTTGTGTCCTACGAGCCGCAGTCCTCACCGAAGTTCGATGCGTGGTTTGACTCACTGCATCGGCGCGATCAGGACAGCGTGCGTGAAGCGTTGTGGTCAGACGACCCCGACGACTGCACATGGGTGGTCAACCGGTTCAAGAGCGAGACAGGCGAAGTCGATAGCGCGGCCAATACGGCCATCGCCAACAAGGCGGAGCGTCGTCGCCAGAATCTTGAGTCATCGGTCCAGCCAGCAAGCACACCCACTCCGGCTCCTGTTCGGGTCAACCCCGAGGATCTGTCGGATGAGGATCGCTTTGCCCTGATCCGCGCCCAGAAGAAGCGATGACCTCCATCGGTAATTCCTTTGGAGACCATCAATGAGCAACTTTGCAGTTTACGGTAGCGGGAACCGCAATCCCCGCAACGTCATCCTGGAGAGCGAACTGCTGGACCGCATCGGTCCGATCCTTCGCATCGACCAGTTTCTTGAGAAGAAGCCCGTCCCGGCCAAAGAGGGCGAGACGATCATGTGGCAGCGCGCCGTCGTCCCCTCGACGGTGATCGCGCAGGTCACGGAAGGCGTCAACCCGGCCGGCCGTCAGCTCCAGTACGAGACGGTCAGCAAGACGCTGGAGGAGTACGCCGAGAGCTATGCGTGCAGCTCGCGCGCGGATGAGCTGGGCCAGACGGACATCGTCAAGCACATGGCCGACGTTCTGTCGGACCTCGTTGCGCTGACGCGCGAGACGATTGGTTGGAACGGCGTCAAGGCCTGCTCCAACATCATCTACAACGCCTCGACCATTACGACGCTCAACACGGTCAACGGCGCCATCTCCGGCAGCCGCCTGGACGTTGCCCTGCGCTTCCTCGACGGCAACAAGGCCAAGTACTTCCGCGAGGCCACGAAGGGCGCGCTTGAGGAGAACACGTCGCCGGTTGAAGCGGCCTACGTGTGCCTGTGCCACACGGACTGCGAGGCGGACATCCGCCTGCTGCCGGGCTTCCGTCCTGCCCCCGAAGTGGGTGGCGGCGGCAAGGGTCCGGACGGCTGGTTCGGCAACTGGCGCAAGGTCGCGTTCGTCACGTCGCCGGAGTTCAAGCCTGACCTCGCCGCTGGCGCAGCCATCGGTTCGACGGGCATGAAGTCTGTGGCCGGCGTGAATATCGACGTGTACTCGTACGTCCTCTTCGGCAAGAAGGCGTTCGGCCGTGTCGGCCTGAAGGGCATGGGCAAGGCGGGCTTTGGTGGTGTGAAGGCTTACACCATCAAGGGTGCCGACCACGCCGACCTCACGGGCCAGCGCGTCGCGTCCTCGGTCCGCTGGTACGACGGCCTCGTGGAGTTGCAGTCCGCGCACGCGATCAACATCAAGTGCGGCGTGACCGCTAACCCGTAAGGAGTAGATGACCATGGCAGCTAAGTACAGCTCGCTCTACGAGAGCAATTCGACCCAGACCGTTTCGTCGGGCGCGGTCACGACCTCGACGACCTACAGCTATGTGGGTCCGAAGGCCGACCGGAAGCAGCGTACCTGCACGATCCGTGCGACGTACGACCTCGCCAACGGTGCGCTGGGCGCGACGAACACGACCCTCACGATTGCCGAGGTTCCTGCGGGCGCGAAGATGCTCCGCATGACGATTTCCTCGGGCGACGACGACGTGGATTCGGACAACGACTTCACGTTCGACCTCGGCTGGACCTCCGCGACGACCACGTTCCTGGCGGCGTCCACGGTGCTTCAGGCGGGTGCGGAAACGGCATACGTGTCGGAGGAACTGGAGGAGCTTGCGGCTGCGGCTGCGGGTGACTCCCTGATCCTCACGCGCGCGGCCGGCACCACGAACACGTCGGGGACGATCTACTTCCTCGCCGAATACATCCTTCAGTAAGCGCCCGCAAGGGAACCTTGGGGGCCGGGTAACTCCGGCCCCTTTTCTTTGGAGAACTCAATGGCGATTTCGCTTCAAGACGCATTGGCCGACAACTTCCGAAGCTCGACCCGTGAAGAAATGAACGGGTACTTCCAGGAACTTGGCGAGCCGGTACCGCATCCACGGACGAATGAAGACAACGTGCGCCGCAAGCTGTTGCAGGTCTGCGGGCGCGATTCGGAGTTTTCGCCCAAGAGTGTCGAGAGATCCACGCGCGCGATTTCCAATGTCGTGCCGCCCTACAGCCTCATCCCTGAGCGCGGTGGCTATCAGGGCCGCAGGCATCGTTGCAAGCTCCATCGTCCCGAGGGCGAGTCAGCCGCCAGTGCTGGCCGCGCATTCAGCGTGAATGGGTGGAGTTACACGTTCGAGTACGGAAAGGTCCAGTCTGTTCCGGAACCCATCTATCTGTTCGTCAAGTCGTTGGAAAACTGCAAGGGCAGCATCGTCAACGGACGGGACGAGCAAGGCTTCAGCGTGGTCCACACCGAGATCGCGTTCAGTCAGAAGTTTAATCTGGAATATCTCGGCATCGACAAGGACACGGCGGAACGCTGTGCCACGGTGGACGAGTGGTACCAGAAGCAGGGCAAGGAATTCATCGAGAAGCTGGACGGCAAGCAGGTTCGCGAGGTCATTGCCTATCTCGGCGAGTCCGCGAAAGACAAGCTGGACCGCCCCTACGATGACGAAACGCTGCGCGCCAAGATCATGGATCGCTTCTTCCCGGCGGTCTACGTTGAGGAAGCGGCGTGAACTACCTACAGCTCGCCCAGAGGCTCCATCAAGAGATTGCCGGAGGCCCGAATGATCCGGGCACCGATCCGGATGCGGTGACTGGGCTTTCTGGCGAGCTGTTGCGGTATGCGAACTGGATTCAGTCGGCGTGGGTGGATATCCAGCAGGAGCGCACCGACTGGCGCTGGATGTGGCGCACGGGCACGCAGACGGTCACCGGGGGCTTTCGTGGGTTCACCCCCACGATGACGAGCCAGTCGGCGGTGAATCTTGCGAGTGGTGTTCTGTCCTCTGGCGTGGTCACGGTCACGACGGATGCCGCGCATCCGTTCTACCCCGGCGACGTGGTGACGATTGCCAACGCGAACGCGAATTTCAACGGCACGCAGACGATCACTTCTACGCCGAGCACCACCACCTTCACCTTTGACTCAAGCTACGGCGGCGGCGACCTTCCTGCGATGACAGATGCAACGGCGACGTTGCAGGACTTCGACATGCCGTGGCCGTATCGGGCCAACAGCGGTCGGCCCTACATCCAGTGCTACCTCGCAGCCAGTGGGGCAACAGACACGCAGCCGATCTACTACTACCCGTGGCACGAGTTCGGCGGGTTCTACGACGCCGGCAACATGACCTCATCGAGCCGTCCAGCGGGCTTCTCTGTTTCGCCGGATCGCCTGATTCAGTTCACCACGCTCACGGATGCGCCGTACACGATTCTGGTCCCGTACCGGAAGAAGCCTCAGAACCTCGTGCTGCCCACGGCCACCCCTGAGATGCCGGCGCAGTTCCACATGCTCATCGTGTGGCGGGCTCTCCTGTACTACGGCACCAGCAACGAAGCGAATAGGGCGGCGGCACAGGCCCAACTCTTCTACAACCGCCTGATGAACAAGCTCAAGCTGGAGCAGGTTGGTTCCCCGGTATGACGACCGCCACGATCATCTGCGATGGCGGGTTGGATCTCGTCACCGCGAAGCAGGAAGCCTCACCTGGCTCGTTGCGCGATTGCCTCAACTACGAGGTCGGCAACCGACGCGGGTATCAAAAGTCTCTGGGCCTGTCCGGGTACAGCGGCGGCGTCGTGGTCGGCGTCACTGATCCTTACTTGTTCTACAGCACGGCCAGCAACGGCTCCAACTGCACACTCGCG
>JACCDG011618356.1_pt1 | contig 10943 bp, 19 predicted proteins | sample 7442471 | NCBI WGS metagenome assembly JACCDG01 (sample SAMN15323444, study PRJNA562643) | freshwater metagenome | isolation source: river surface water | place: USA:Blue River Watershed | collected 2017-08-17
AGGCCCGCAAGAGGCACTGACTACCGCCGATATAGTCAAAATCAAAAAGCATAAGGCGGAGTTGATTGATCTGCTGGAGCTTGAGCAGGGATTGCCGGAATTGCGCGCCGATGGATCGTTGCAAATCCCGTTTACCTGCGCGACTCGCTACCACCACTGGCGCGAGGATGGCCAATCGCTCTGGACTACACTCGCCGAACTGAGCGCGCCGCTCGCTTCCTGGCAGCGATACGGCTACGAAGCCGCCGATTTACTCACCGACGACCACGCCGCCCGCTGCAAAGGCGCTGTGAACGAAGGCGAGAATTTTGTCTACTGCCCGGACTGCGGGCGCTACCAACGGAGGGACGCATGACACTTGAACAACTTCAGCAACGCGCCATCACCGCGATGGAAGCCTACGCGACCGCCGCCAGTGAATACAGCACGCTCGCGATTGCTGCCGCCACGGCGAGCCACGCGTACCGCAAGCGGCAAGCCCAGGAATTTACGATCATCGCCGCCGACACGACCACGAAGCGCACGGACGCGGCCAAGCAGGCGATTGTGGATAAAGCTTGCGAAATGGAAATGCTCGAACGCAATCTGAGCGACGCAAAAGAGCGCGCGGCGAAGATCAGGATTGACCAACTGAAAACCGAAATCAGCCTGCTGCAATCGCTGCTGCGGCTGGAGACGGCGGACAAGGACATGAACCGATTTGGACAACAAGGAGGGGCGTAAATGGCCAAAGTAATTACCTATCCATCCGGCGAAAAGAAATGCGACGAATGTGGCCGCTTTGAGATTAGCGGCAAAATCCCCCATAGCGTGGATTGCTCCGAAACGCCAATTGAAAAGAAAGCCATTGAATACGAGCGAATGTATAAATCGCTTCTAGCTCACTGTCAGGGTCATTCAAGAAAGTTTGCTCACTTAGCTGACCAGATTACTTTTTGGCAAGGTAAGTTCCATGCACTGCGCCATGAAAACAATAAACTGCGGCGAAAGGCTGAGCAGGCAAAGGAGGCGGCATGAATCAATTCACACAGACTATTCTCCCCCTCTTCGAGACGCACCGCACCGATTGGCTGGCTCAGGCTCGCGCTGCTGCTGCCCAGCTTGGCGCAAACGGCAGGATTGTCACCGCCGACGACGTGCGCGCCATCTGTCCGCCGCCGGATGGATGCGATCCGCGCGTGATGGGTGCGATTTTCGCGGGCAGGCAATGGCGCAAGGTGGGCTATTGCAATTCAACGCGCAGTGAGTGCCACGGCAGGCCGATTGCGCAATTTCAACTGGTCGAAGCGATGAAGGAGGCGGCATGACGACCGACCTGGAAGCCCGCGTGCAGCAGTTGAAATCAACGAACCCCTGGCTGGCAATTACGCTTTTGCTGGCAGAGGTCAGACGGCTGCGGGCAGCGCTCGCGGCGAAGAAGGAGACGAAATGACCAAAATTACAATCGAGATCACCGACAAAAAGGCGAGCGAGTGGAGCGAGGCGTTACGCGCTCACTACGGCAAAGGGACTGCCAGCCTCGACGTGCTGGCGACGGCTGCGCTTCACGAATTTATCGCCCAGACGCATCAGCAATGGGCAGAATTGGCTGAGCGAATGATGAACGAGGAGGAAACGAAATGAGCGAAGGCAAGCCGGAAATAAAACTGATTGAACTTAATGGCGAAGTGATTCCGTTGACAGGAATCGCCTTCGTCCAAAAGCGTGATACGTGGGACGAAGAAGAAATTGTCGTCCGCCGAAATTGGCTACGGCGACCCGTTGAGACGAAGACGGAGAAAAGTGAAGACTTTGATCTGTACGTCAGGTGGCTTCCCAACCAGCCGTTTAAGGACATAACGATGACCTGGACGACAAGTGCCGAGCGGGACGCGGCATACGACAAGCTGATCACCGCGCTGGACGCGGCAGGCGTGTTGACGAAATAGGCGGATGCGAAAGCGCTGCCGGTAGCGACAGGTAAGGCTATTTGAACAGGAGGTAGTGTAATGCCAGTAAAACACGAAGACGACGCCAGATTTGACCATCTCTCCGTCCGCAAGTCCGGCTTTCTCGACCTAGGCGGCAAATGGGAAGCGACACAAGGCCGCGACCAATACAGCGGCGACGGGCGCAGCGCGCTTGCTGACGCTGAGCGGCAGGCTGAAGCGCCGCTGACCGTCGCGGACGTGCTAACGATCACCCCCGAACAATCCTGGCGCGCCCGCTGGAAAGCCATCGCCAAATATTACCGGCGGCTCTATCAGCACCCGGTGACAAGCTTCTGCCCCAATTGCAATGCCAACGAAACGCGCAACGCCGAGCACGACGCGGAACGGCAGCGGTTAAGAAGCGCCCTGGCAAAACAAAATCACGAAATCGGGCAGGCTCTAGGCCGCGCCCTGGGCTATCCGAAATTCGCCGACGATCAGAAGAACTTTCCCGGCGCGACGGATGCGGACGGCGTTTGCGTTGGCGAGCATGTCGCGGAGACGCTGGCAAGCGAAGCGGCGGCAGAGATTGAACGGCTAAAAGGCGAACTTGCCCAGCTCCGCATCCTCGCCAACGCTGCCCTTGGCGTTTGCGCGCAGGTTGTGCGGCTGACGGGAGGTGGAAAATGACCTTCAACTTCAACGACGAAAAACAAACGTTGGCGATAAAAAGCGCGATTGAGGATCGGGATGCGGCGGCAGAGATTGAGCGGCTGAAGGCTGACTCTGCCGCCCTAACGCAAGCTGTCCGGCATTTTCTTTTTACGCTCAATTCACGCGCTGCTGATGCGGCGATGGTGGCGCGGGCGATTGATGCGCTGGAGCAGATAGTGCAAGTCGAGGGGCAGGTGACAAGCTTCTGCCCCAATTGTGAAGCGATGGAAACGCGCAACGCCGATGATCGGGATGCGGCGCAGGCAGATGCGGCGGCAACGCGGCAGGTACTTTACAAGCTTGTCAATAGCGATCCTGAAGTCGTGCAGCTAACCGACGACGAATTGCGCGAGGCCGTTGAATCTGCCGCGCCAATAGTCCGAATTCAGGCAAGGGCAATGCTAGCAGCGCGATTGGTTCTTACTGCTCAGAATCCCGGCGCTGCCTTACTGGCCGAACTCGCCCAACTCCGTACCTTGGCCACTGCTGCCGCTGGCTTTTGCGCGGAAAATGTCGGGATGGAAGTCACCGAGAACGGGCGGCGATTGCGCGAGGCGGTAGGAGAGTGGAATCGGGCGACGGCAGGGGATGAGGCGACGCCGCATGAATATCAACGCAATGGAGGAGATGACGAATGCTGACCCAAAGCGGACACTACGAGACCTGCGACCACTGCAACCAGCGGCGCTACGTCGGCAAGGATAAATTTACCTGCGACCACTGCGGCGCGGAAGTGGACGGCCATTTCCACATAACCGTGTTTTTCAACGAAAAGGACGCCGAGAAAATGCACTTCTGCAACTGGCGCTGCCTGCTTGTGAAATTGCCCACGGTCAAATGCGACGATTTTATTACCCTGCCGGAACTGAGATTTGACGAAGCGGAGCCGGGGCAAGGCGTGGCTGATTTTCTAAGGGCCATTGCCGCCGACGGCATATAACCGAACCAACGATAAGGAAATTTGCTAATGCCAAGGACTCAACTGACACCCGCACAAACCCGCGCACTTCTTGCGCAAATCAAACCCGGCGCTCGTCTCGGCAAGTTAACCGTGCGAACCGTCACCTACACGAACCGCCCCAACGCGCAGCAGCGCTATCACATTGTTTCGGATTGCGATTGCGGCAGTGTGAAAACCGGCTACGTGCGCGAATACATAGACGCACTCCGGCGGAAGCGTCCAATGGCTTGCCGTAGCTGCTTTTCAAAAGCGAGCGTGGGCAGGCAATGGGCGGCACGGAAAGACGCGGCAAGCAGTGAGGAGCGGCGGCTGGCGAAGTTGCTCTTTCTGCGCCATCGGCGAGCATGCGCAAAATTGGGCGTAGGGGCGGAAGTCGCGGAAAGCTGGATGGAATTTATCCCTGACGCGAAGGAAATGCTGGAGCAGGCCGCAGGCGACGGCGGGAAGTGGTTTCGGAGCCACACGCCAGAGACGCGAGGGATCGGGCTGCATTGCCAGCAATATTTGCAGTACGGCAAGGCGGCATAGAGATTTTGCAATAAAGAAACCGAACCGAGGGCACCACACCTTGAAACCGAGTGAAATAATTTGCGTTGAGGCTATCACAACAGGTAGTATTACATCGAAAGCGGAGCAGAGGCTTCTCAATGCGATTGAAAACGAGCGACGGGCAAGGGAGCTATGGCTACGTGCCAATAATGCGACCCTGAACGCCGCGAAAGAGTTTTTCGCAACGCTGAGTGCGGATGAGTTAGTCATTGCTCGTCAACGCTTTCTTGATCTTCTAAAAATTTGAATTGGCCGTAATCGTCCGGCGAAACCGCCGCACGCAAGCCGCCAGCGAATTGACCGCAATTGAAAGATTGCCGTGAATTTGTTGGCGGCTTTTTCGTTTTTCTGGGCTGCACTTCGCCCACGTTGTTTGTCAGTCTCGCCGCCGTGCCGGGCGGTATCTCCCCCAACTCCCCCGCAGGAGATGGGATATGCAAAGGATCGAACGCTTGGTTGACCCAATCGAAGCAATAAAAGGGACGGTAATTGCGCTCGTCGTCGGCGCGTTCTTCGCCTATATCCAGTCAATCTGGAAAAAGGCAGTCAAGGCAGACGTGGACGCGATTATTGCAACGGCACGCACAGAGGCAGCGTCGGCAGTGACTTCCGCAAAAGCGGAAGCCGCGAACAGTATCACCGCAATTCGCCACGAAATGAAAGAGCGCAACGACGCGGTAGACAGGCGCATTTCAGCGTGGGAGCAGCGGTCAGGCTCGTTCGTGACGCGAGAGACGATTGCTGAGCTGGAACGGAAAATGGATCGAATGGAAAGCCGGATCGAAGCCAGTATCAACAAGATCACCGACCGGCTGGACAAGCTGCTTGAAAGCAGGGAGCGCTAATGTCAACCCTTCTCGACAAATGGCTTGGCCGTTCCGCTCTTAGTCGCAATGAAGCGCAAATCGCGTTGAAGTTGGACGAGATCGCCAGAATTGAAAAACAGCAGTCCAGTGACCGTCTCGACATTCAGGCGCGCATTGACGCGATTGACACAAAAATCAGCGATTTGAAGCGCCAGCGAAAGCGAATCCAGACCGAGATGGACACCGCTGACAAGGTGAATATAACGCGGCTGCAACAACTAGCCGCTGAGCTTGCTGAATTTCAAGCAAACAAAGTTGCGCTAAATCAGCCGGACACGATCACGGCAGCCGAAGGGCGGACGTTGACGATCAGGACGGGAGGCGAAAACTGACTTGGCAAATTCACAACGGCGATGCGCTGGAAGTAATGCGCGGGATGGCAGACAACGCAGTAGATGCGATTGTTGCTGATCCGCCGTATGGCTTCGCCTTTATGGGCAAGAGGTGGGACTACGACTTGCCGCCCGTGGAATTGCGGGCAGAGGCGTTGCGCGTGCTCAAGCCGGGCGGGCATTTGCTGGCCTTTGGCGGCGCGAGAACGTATCACCGAGCAACGTGCCGGATTGAAGATGCAGGCTTTGAAATTCGCGACTGTGTGATGTGGATTTATGGCAGCGGATTTCCGAAAAGCCACAATTTGCAAGGCGAGTGGAAAGGTTTTGGGACCGCGCTGAAACCCGCACACGAACCCATCGTACTGGCGCGAAAGCCGCTGAATGGAACGGTTGCCGAGAATGTGCAGACGTGGGGATGCGGGGGATTGAATGTGGATGGATGCCGGGTTGCACCAACCGGGGAGCACCTTGGCGGCTCGCACGTTTCAACAAAAAGCGCGGGATGGGATCGCCCTTGGAAGCACGACGAAGGGCACATCGAAAAGCGCAAGACGGAATGGGCAGAAGCGGACGAAAAAGCAACGCGCCTTGGCCGCTGGCCTGCCAATCTCATTCACGATGGGAGTAAGGAAGTGGTGGGGATGTTTCCGCAGGCGACTAGCGGAAGTATAAAGGCCGGTCAGCCAGCGGGTAGAGATATGCGGGCAGGTGATTGCGACAATAACCGAATCGGCGGGCGTCCGGTTCAGCCGTTTGATGTAGCGGGAAGTTCTGGCTCCGCCGCCCGTTTCTTCTACGCCGCCAAGGCAAGCCGCAGCGAGCGGGATGCGGGGCTGGATGGAATGCCGCTTCGTGAATGCGGAATGATGGAAGACGACGCTTACCCGATAAAAACAGGCAGCGGCAATCTGCGTGAAACAAAGCGTCGCAATGTGCATCCCACTGTAAAGCCTCAAGCCTTGATGCGTTATCTCTGCCGTCTGGTGACGCCGCCAAACGGAATCATCCTTGATCCGTTTTTCGGCTCTGGTTCAACCGGTGTGGCGGCAATTGCCGAAGGCTTTTCAATTATCGGAATTGAGCAGGAGGCGGATTATGTAGAGATTGCGCGGCGGCGATGTGAGCACGCGCAGGGAGTAGATGCTCCACTCTTCGCAGTGGCATGAGGAAGAAGTAACCAATGAAACGCGAATCTAAAATCACTTGGGCGGACTTATTCTGGGCGGCACTGCTGGCCGTAATCCTGGGCACTTCGGCAGCGATTGCGCAGGGGCAGACCTGCACCCTTGAAACGCAGGGCTGGGGCAGCGGCGCGGGAAGCTTGGGGCGCGGCAGTGTTGATCTTCGGTGGAAAACAAAAACGCTGACTTCGCAGATTCGGGAATTTCGAGTCTATGCACCTTGGGCGATCAACCAAACGCCGCAGGGCTACTTTAACGCTGGCACCGCGCTTCACTTCAGCGTGCAATACGTCTGCCCGCTCAACGGCGGGCCGGTCACGATTGAAGAAATCCGTACGAATGGCACTTCCTGCTCCGTCGCCTACGGCGGTCCCGGCGGATTGCCGCATGGCGGCTGTGCCGGTGGTAACACTTCCGGTCTCGCCACACGCAACGCAGCCAGTTTTGGCTCATTTCTCGCACCCGGCGGCATTGGCGCGGCGTTTGGCGACACCGACTTCACCACTACCACGGCGTTTGGCTCCGATGCGGAACCGAACACGCCCGGTATCCAACTGCCAAAAGAGTTGGGCGGCGTGCGGCTGTTCATCGGCAGCGAAGCCGTTGGGCTATTTTTCACTTCGCCAAAGCAAATCAACTTCCACGTTCCAGCACACTTTGCGCCGGGCCAATATCAGGTGCAGGCCACCACGCCAGATGGGCGCGTGCTGTATGGAGATATTGTTTTAATCGCCCACAATCCCGGCATCTTCACCACGTCGGCGAACGGCGACGGCCAGGCGGTGGCGCTGTGGTGGGTGTTTCGGAACGGCATCCCGTATCGGATCGTGCTGCCGGAGCAACTGCGCACGGCGGGGATTCAGCCCAGCGACCGGGTGTTTTTGATTCTCTACGGCACGGGCGTTGGCGCGGGCGTGACGGCGAAGGCGCGGATTCTGATTAGTACCGGCAATGTGCTGGAACTCGACAGCCTGTATGCGGGGCCTGATCCGTTTTTCGTTGGCCTCGACCAGTTGAATTTTGAAGTGCCGGCCAACCGCCTATGGACGGGGCTGGCGGGATGCTCCATCACCGTGCATGACGGCACGGGCGCGTTTTGGACAGCGAACGGGGTGAGTTTGAGGGGGTATTGAAAATTGAAAATAGAGAAGAGTCGCGAGGCCAATCTACTTCTTGGCTTGGCTTTTTCCGCCGCGCTCGCCGGAACGCTTGAGCCACGCGAACGCCGCTCCAGTGGCAAGCCTGCAAAGCTGCGCCATAAAAGCAAAGGCGCATTGGCACGCAAGGCGAAGAATCGAACGGCGAGAGATTCACGAAGACGGAATCGAGGGTAACGATCATGCTCAAAATCAAAATCACACTCAACGGCGAAGAACGCGAAATTACGCCAACGGAAGCGCGGCAATTGCTCGCTGAATTGCAGGAAGTTTTTGGCGCGGAAGAACCGGCGGCGGCGCATTACCCGTGGCCAAGCCCGCCGACGATCCCTAGCACGCATCCGTGGCCGTGGCAACCGCTGCCGCATTGGTCGCCGGGGATCACGTGGACGAGCACGAGATGCGCATGAGTGCGTCGCAGTGAATCAAAAGTAATTTATGGACTGGCCTAATCCATTCAATCTTACTGAACTCGCCGCAGCCGCTTTTGCTGCTTGGGCAATCGTGAGTTGCGGCATCTTCTGCGCTCTTACCGGGCGCTATTACTAACCACGTCAGATAACCAAGAAAGGACGGTGATCCGATGAGTAAACTTGACTGGATTTTAGCTTTTGTGATTCCGAACCTGAAATCAGCCGCGATTCTGCTGCGGCGCAAGGATGCCAACTCAGTCGGCGCGGACGACGAGGCGGCAGAGGCAATCGAGTACGCGCTGACGCGGCTTGAAAAGTATCTCAACCCGGAACCGGCACAGCCTGAATAGCTCTTTTAAGTTCTGGCCACCGCATTCGCTTCCTGGGGGCACGGGGGTATCGCACTGGGGCAGGTGGTGGCCAGCTTATTGATTTTCCTTCGTGGGGTGTTCATTGCATTCTCCGCCCGTTGCTATCGAGAGAGCAGAGGGCCACTTGAGCAGTGGGGGCGAGGCTCGGATTTGCCGCCTCCGCTGCTCTTTATTGAAATCTTTTGTAACGGTGCGCTATGCCAGACTTTCCAGGGACAGTTAATTTTCCAACTTCGCGGGACACGGCTGTCAGCCTGATCGAAGCGCCGTTGCTGCCTGCAAGCACAACGCTCAGCGCCGACATAAACAGCAGCGCGCTCAGCGTCCCGCTTGTCAGCGTGACGGGCTTTAGTGCGAGCGGCATTGCGACACTGGTAGACAGCCTAACCGCGCCGACCAAATTGGAAAAAGTGGCGTTTACGTCCATTTCCGGCAGTTCGCTGGTGATCCCGTCAGGCGGTCGCGGCGTGTATGGAACGACGGCGCAAACCTGGACTGCCAGTCCGACCACCTACGTGCTGCAATACGTCGGCGGCGAGCACCACAACAAACTTGCGGCAGCATTGATTGCCGTTGAAGGCGCACTTGACGACAGCCTGATTTCCGTTGTTTGGGGAACGCCTGGCGCAGAGAGCAGCAACGCAATCGAGGTTGCCGCGACATGCGTGGGGATTGCCGGAACCGCATTCGCGTCGGCAGTGGTTGAGTTGAAAATCACCGTCACTGATGGCGCGGCGGATCGTGAGCCAAGCCACACGGCGACGATTGCGGCGGCAGACACGCCAGTGGGGACGATTACCGGTGGAAGCGGCACGGCAACGGTGCTGGTGCAGACGAATTCCAGCGGGGCGTTTAAGGTCAAGGTGAGCGAGACGACGGCGGGGAGCCGGTATTTGATAGTTGGGCCGGGCGGGCATTCAAGAATTTATCCACGGAGCACGGTGGGGGTGCTTCAGTTGACGTTTGCATAATGACCAACGAAGCCGGCAACAACACAGCAAAAACGCCAAACGAAACAACGATTGTTGTTGCCGACGTGAAGTTGATCGTGATTTACCCGGCGAACGCCGAGCTGCCCGATAGCGTCACGCGCTTATTGAAGGGATTGACAAGAAAGCTTGAGGAGTGGGCAAAAGAGCGCATTCCGGTAATTGAAAACTAAATATCCGACTCGCAACGGCCTCGCGCATCGCGCCTCGCTTCGCCTCTCGGTTTTAACCGCAGAGGTGAATCTATGGCAACGAGAAAGCTAGGATCAACAAAGGCAACAGACACACTGCTTATCACGAGCGTGAATCTGGCGTCTGAAGTCACGGGCAATTTGCCGGTGACGAATTTGAACGGAGGAACGGACGCATCATCGTCCACCTTCTGGCGCGGCGATGGCACTTGGGCAACGCCTGGCGGCACCAGCCCGCTGACAACAAAGGGCGACGTGTTCACGCACAACGGCAGCGCAGATGCGCGGCTCGCCGTTGGGGCGAATAACACGGTCTTGGTGGCGGATTCGTCCGCCGCGACCGGCAACAAGTGGGCGTCTATTGTCAACGCCAATATTGACGCGTCGGCGGCGATTGCGTACAGCAAACTGGCGCTGACAGGTTCAATCGTCAATGCGGACGTGGGCGCGTCGGCGGCGATTGCCTATAGCAAACTCAGTTTGACCGGCTCGATTGTCAATGCCGACGTGAACTCCTCGGCGGCGATTGCCTACAGCAAACTGAATTTGAGCGGCGGAATCGTCAATGCCGACGTGAACGCTTCCGCAGCAATCGCCTACAGCAAGCTCAACTTGGCTACTTCGATTGTCAACGCCGACATCAACGGCTCTGCGGCAATTGCCTATAGCAAGTTGAATCTGGCCGGCAGTGTTGCGGCGGCGGATTTCGCCAACGCGGTGGCCGATTTGTTCGGACAGGTGGCATGGGGAACCGCTGGGGCGGAGAGCGGGAACGCGATTGAAGTTCCGGCAACCGTGAACGATTTGCAGGGCAATGCGATTGCCGCCGCGACCACGGAGGTGGAGGTACTGGTCAGCGATTCCGCGACCGACGCCGAACCAAGCGCAACGGCAACGCTGAGCGCGGCCAGTTCGCCAGTGGGAACGATACTGAGCGGCACAGGAACAGCGACGGCGACATGGCGCACGTCGGCAAGCGGAACATTTACCGCAAAAGTGTCGGAATCGGCTGCGGGAGATCGTTTTCTATGGGTGCGCACGGGGCGCAACTCGCAAGCGTGGGTCAGGGCGAATGCGTCGCCGAAGTCGGTCACGTTTGCATAATTCACGAGGCGGCTTTCACACCGCCTCAACCAATCAACCATTTCAGGAGAAACATGGCCAAGATCAACATTGAAGAAGTCGAAGCAGTTATCGCGGATCAAAAAGCAAAACGTGAGCAGGCGCTGGCGCAGGCCAATTTTCACACGGGCTGCTTGATGACCTGGGAAGAACTGCTGAAGCGGCTTCAGGAACCGGACGAAAC
>JACCDG010407944.1_pt1 | contig 10940 bp, 10 predicted proteins | sample 7442471 | NCBI WGS metagenome assembly JACCDG01 (sample SAMN15323444, study PRJNA562643) | freshwater metagenome | isolation source: river surface water | place: USA:Blue River Watershed | collected 2017-08-17
CACCAGGCCCAGGCTGGCGAGGAAGACCAGAAACTGCACCGGGGCCAGCAGGCCCTGCACCAGCGTCCAGACGGTCGCATCCCGCCGCGCGCGCTGCTCGGGGGTGTACAAACCGGGGGTGCCTGATGGGGGCATGGGGTGCCTTGGTGGTGGAGGGTTTGGTCCAATGTACGGCTGACGCCCCGAAGTGTCAACATGAATTGACGCTAAATTAAGTTGACAACATAAGGGTATTCCCTAGGACTGTCGTGCGTTAAACGGATCACACTGGCGTGACTGTGGTCATTTGCGGCGAATCTGGGTCGCGGTGGGTGGCACCAGGTGGTGCATGCGTCGACTCTTTTCGGGGAGCCATTCGCGGAAGTGAACCCCCCAGAAGATTGGTGCCCCATGACCATTGGAACCTTCAACCTCTCAGGCCCCTCACCGGGTCACTCCGGCATGCCCCGGTCGGCATCTGCACCGCTGGGCTTCCACGACCAGGACGCCTTTGCCCACGACGCGCTGGAGGCCCTTGCCCACGCCTGCCTCGAAGGTCTGGATGCCGCGATGCTTCACATCCACGCCTGGCGCGATGCGGACCATGGTCTCGAAGACATCTATATTGAGGCGGTTGCGCCCTGCGCCCGCCTGCTGGGCCAGTGGTGGCTAGACGACACCCTCGACTTCGCCCAGGTCACGATCGCCTCGTCGACCCTGCAGCGCATCCTGCACCGCCTGAGCCACGAGTTCTGCGCCCCGGGTGCCGACCATCCGCTGGGGCGCAGCGTGCTGCTCGCCACCGAGCCGCAATCGCAGCACACCATGGGCGCTTACATGGTGGGCGAATTCTTTCGCCGCAGGGGATGGGGTGTGCAGCTGGCCACCCCGCACGATGGCGAAGAGGTGCTGGGCCTGCTGCGCCGCAACTGGTTCGATGCCGTTGGCCTGTCGGTCAGCTCGGACCGTCAGCTGAAGGCGCTGGCGGTGCTCATGCCGCGGTTGCGTGCCGAGTCGCCCAATCCCCAGCTGTGCGTGCTGGTAGGTGGCCCGCTTGCCTTGTCCCGACCCGACGCGGTGCAGGCCTTGGGGGCCGATCTGGTGGTGGGCGATGCACGCGAAACTGTCAACCTGCTCGGTCACCTGATCGCTGCAAGAAAAGTCTGACAGTCCGAGCCCAGAGGCTTGGGGTGCCACTGCCCGCGCTCGACCGACACATCCTGCGCCGATCGCGAGTGGCCGTGAAAACCCTGATGACGCTTTGTAACGTAAAGCACGCAGATGTATGACAACCGAGGCGTATACTGCCCCGTCTATTGAGTTGGACACCCTCTGCCTTGCGGCCTCTTTCTTGAGCAGTTCGACATGAAGTTACCCGATCTGGATTCCGCCAGCTTTGCACAACTGCTGTCAGGCGTGTCTGACCTGACGCTGGTGCTGGACACTTCGGGTGTCATCGAAGACGTGTCTTCCGGTCGTGACACCGTGGTCGCGTTGGGCTGCCAGGGCTGGGTCGGTCGCCGCTGGATCGACACCGTCACCCCGGAGAGCCAGACCAAGGTCGAGGACCTGTTGCGCGATGCCGCCGAAGGCGTGCCCCCGCGCTGGCGCCACATCAACCACCCGGCGGCTGGCGGCCACGACGTGCCCCTGCAGTACATCGTGCTGGGCCTGGGCGCCTCCGGCAAGCGGGTGGCGCTGGCGCGCGACCTCCAAGGCGTGGCCGAGCTGCAGCGCCGCCTGGTCGAAACCCAGCAATCCATGGAACGCGACTACCTACGCCTGCGCCATATCGAGTCGCGCTACCGGGTGCTGTTCGACACGTCCAGCGAAGCCGTGCTGCTGGTCGATGCCAACTCGCAGCGTGTGCTCGAAGCCAACGCCAGCGCGCAAACCCTGCTTCGCGACGGCATCAAACGGCTGGTGGGCCGCGACATCCGCGAATGTTTCGAGGCCGACAGCCAGGGCGAAGTCCAGTCGCTGCTGCGCATGGCCCTGGCCACAGGCCGCATCGAGATGTGCTCGGCCCAGCCCCAGGGCGTGGGCGCGTCCTGGACGGTGTCGGCCACCGTGTTCCGGCAGGAAGGCGGCCCGCAGTTCCTGCTGCGCCTGAGCAGCCGCGACGGCGCCACCGAGCGCGTTGGCGCTGGTCCGTCGGCGGCCTTGTCCGAGGCGATGGAGCGCTTTCCGGACGGTTGGTTGTTGACCGATCCGCAGGGCATCGTCAAGAGCGTCAACGATGAGGGCATGGCCCTGCTGGGCCTGACGGCCTCGTCCCAGATCGTGGGCCACCCGCTCGAGCGCTGGCTGTTGCGTGGTGGTGTCGACTGGGGTGTGCTGCACACCAATTTGCGCCAGCAGTTGCCGGTGCGCAATTTCGCCTCCGAGGTGCGCACCCTATCGGGCCTGACCATGCCGGTCGAGATTTCTGCCGTGAGCCTGAGCCGGCCCGAGCCGCTCTACGCTTTCTTTCTGCGCGACATCGAGCGCCGGCATCCGGGGGCTTCTCCTGTGACTGGCAGCCTGTCTGGCACCATGGGCGACATCGCCCAGCTGGTGGGGCGCCGCCCGATCAAGGACATCGTGGGCGAAGCGGTGGATGCCATCGAACGCATCTGCATCGAATCGGCCCTGCAACTGACCCACGACAACCGCGCTTCAGCCGCCGAGATGCTGGGCCTCTCGCGCCAGAGCCTGTACGTCAAGCTGCGCCGATTCGGCATCAGCGCCGACAACGAAGCCGATTGATCGGTCTTGGGCCTGCCGGTCTAAGTGTCAATTTCGATTGACATTTTGAAATGTCCGCTCAAAATGCGGACATGGACCTTCCCCGTTCCCGTCCCGAACTCTCGGCCGTGGCCGAGCTGCTCAAGCCCATCACCTGGTTTCCGCCCATGTGGGCTTTTGCCTGCGGCGCCGTGGCCTCGGGCCAGCCGCTGGGCGAGCAGTGGTGGTTGCTGGCGCTGGGCCTGGTGCTGACCGGTCCGCTGGTGTGTGCCAGCAGCCAGGCGGTCAACGACTGGTTTGACCGGCATGTGGACGCCATCAACGAACCCCTGCGCCCGATCCCCTCGGGCCGCATGCCCGGCCGCTGGGGCCTGGGCCTGGCCATTGCCTGGACGGCCCTGTCCTTGCTGTGGGCCTTGCTCATGGGCCCCTGGGGCTTTGCCGCCTGTGCGCTGGCTGTGCTGCTGTCCTGGGCCTACAGCGCGCCGCCGGTGCGGCTCAAGCGCAACGGCTGGTGGGGCAATGCGGCCTGCGCGCTCAGCTACGAAGGCCTGGCCTGGCTCACCGGCACCGCCGTGATGCTGGGCGGTGCCTGGCCAGGCACCGCCTCGCTGGTGCTGGCGCTGCTCTACAGCCTGGGCGCGCACGGCATCATGACCCTCAACGATTTCAAGTCCATTGAAGGCGACGCCCGCATGGGCGTGGGCTCGCTGCCGGTGCAGCTGGGCGCGCGGCGTGCGGCGCAGACGGCTGCGGTGGTGATGTGGCTGCCGCAGGCGGCGGTGGCGCTGCTGCTGTGGCGCTGGGGCCTGCCCTGGCACGCGCTGGCCGTGCTGCTGCTCAGCCTGTCGCAATGGCCGCTGATGCGCAACTTCGTGCGCCAGCCGGTCGACAAGGCGCTGCTGCTCAGCGCTTTCGGTGTGCCGCTGTATGTGAGCGGCATGATGGTCAGCGCCTTCGGCCTGCGCCAGTTGCATCTTGCGGGGGTGACATGAACAAGGCTTTTGAATTTGGCTGGCCGCAGATCCTGCGGCTGGGCCTGGTGCAGGCCTGCCTGGGTGCTGTGGTGGTGGTGACCACCTCCACGCTCAACCGGGTGATGGTGGTCGAGCTGGCGTTGCCCGCACTCTTGCCGGGCTTTCTGGTGGCCTGGCATTACGGCGTGCAGATGGTGCGCCCGCGCATGGGCTTTGGCGCTGACCAGGGCCGCCGCAACACGCCCTGGATGCTGGGCGGCATGGCGGTGCTGGGCGCGGGCGGCGTGCTGGCCGCGCTCGCCACGGTGTGGATGGGCAGCGAGCGGCTGTATGGCGCGCTGCTGGCGCTGCTGGCCTTTGCCTTCATCGGCCTGGGTGTGAGCGCCTGCGGCACCTCGCTGCTGGCCCTCATGGCCAAGCGTGTGCCCGAGGCGCGACGCGCCCCGGCCGCCACCACGGTCTGGATGATGATGATCCTGGGTTTTGCGGTCACGGCCGGCGTGGTGGGCAAGCTGATCGAGCCCTACAGCCCGGAGGGCCTGTTGCGCGTGTCGGCCGGTTTGAGTGTGTTGACGCTGTGCATCACCGCGCTGGCCTTGTGGCGGCTCGAAGGGCAGGCTGTGGTCGCGCTTGCGGCTGAGGCTGCGCCTGCAGATGGTGCCCGCGTGCACACACAAACTTTCCGCCAGGCCTTTGCCGCCGTGTGGGACGAAGCGCAGGCGCGCACCTTCACCGTCTTCGTTTTCCTCTCGATGCTGGCCTACAGCGCGCAGGACCTGGTGCTCGAACCCTTTGCGGGGGCGGTCCATGGCTTTTCGCCGGGGCAGACCACGCAGCTCTCGGGCTTTCACCACATGGGCGTGCTGGGCGGCATGATCGCTGTGGCTTTCGCCGGCTCGGCCCGTGCGCGCGGCCGGCTGGGTTCGGTACAGGGCTGGATGGTGGGCGGCTGCCTGGCCTCGGCGCTGGCCACCGTGGGCCTGAGTTGGGCCGCGCTGCAAAGCGACTGGCCGCTGCGGCTCAATGTGGTGTTGCTGGGGGTGGCCAATGGCGCGTTTTCGATCGCCGCGATCGCCACCATGATGCGCCTGGCCGGTGCTGGCGGCCCCGGCCGCGAAGGCACCCGCATGGGCCTGTGGGGTGCAGCGCAGGCGCTGGCCTTTGGCCTGGGTGGCCTGGTGGGCACCGGCGCGAGCGACCTGGCCCATGGGCTGCTGGGTGGCCACCGCAGTGCCTACGCCAGCGTGTTTGCCTTGCAGGCGGTGATGTTCGCCGTTTCGGCGGTGGTGGCGCTTCGCCTGGCCACGCCCCGTGCCGCGCCCTCTGGAGCGACTGCTCCCCTGAACGATCCGTCCTTTGAAAGGGGATGAACCATGCGCAAGACCGATTTCGATGTGGTGGTGGTCGGCGGTGGCCCCGCCGGTGCCACGGCCGCCGATGACCTGGCGCGTCAGGGCTGGCGCGTGCTGCTGCTGGACCGCCAGGGGCGCATCAAGCCCTGCGGTGGCGCCATCCCGCCGCGGCTGATCCAGGACTTCGACATCCCTGACCACCTGCTGGTGGCCAAAGTGCGCTGCGCGCGCATGATCTCTCCGGCCGACAACCGGGTCGACATCCCGATCGACAACGGCTTTGTCGGCATGGTCGACCGCGACGAGTTCGACGAATTCCTGCGTGCGCGCGCCGCCCGCTCGGGCGCGGTGCGCTGCCAGGCGATCTTTGACAAGATCGAGCACGACGCCGAGCAGCAGCTGTGGGTGCACTACACCCCGGTCACGGCCAAAGAGCATGCGGCCAGCGAACACGCCCGGCCCGTCAGGGTCAGCGCGCGCATGGTGGTGGGTGCCGATGGCGCCCGCTCCGAAGTGGCGCGGCAGGCCATTCCCAATGCCCACAAGACCAAGTACGTGTTCGCTTACCACGAGATCATCGAGACGCCACAGGGCCACGATGGTGCCCGTTGCGATGTGTACTACCAGGGCGAGGTCTCGCCCGACTTTTATGGCTGGGTGTTCCCGCACGGCAAGACCATGAGCGTGGGCATGGGCAGCGCCGACAAGGGCTATTCGCTGCGCAGCGCCACCGCGCGCCTGCGCGAGATCGCCGGCCTGGTGCATGCACCCACCCTGCGCCGCGAAGGCGCGCCTATCCCGCTCAAGCCCCTGCCGCAATGGGACAACGGCCGCGACGTGATCGTGGCCGGGGACGCCGCCGGCGTGGTGGCCCCGTCATCGGGCGAGGGCATTTACTACGCCATGGACTGCGCCCGGCGCGTGGCCCAGGCCACCCACCAGACCCTGAAAACCGGCAACAGCGCCTGCCTCCGGCAAGGCCGCAAGAGCTTCATGAAGCAGCACGGCCGGGTGTTCTGGATCCTGGGCGTGATGCAGTACTTCTGGTACCAGAACGACCGCCGCCGCGAGAAGTTCGTCAAGATCTGCGAAGACCGCGACGTGCAGCGCCTGACGTTTGAGTCCTACATGAACAAGGAACTCGCGCGCAAGGATCCGATGGCCCATGTGCGCATCTTCTTCAAGGACATGGCCCACCTGCTGGGCCTGGCCAGGACCTGAAGCCCGATGGCCCGCGCGGATTTGCTGACGCAGATCGCCTGCCCGGTGCGGGCGCAAGGCGACAATCGCGTCCATGAACACCGCATTCCTGAAAACCCTGGGGGTCGCCCTGATCCTGAGCTATGCCACGGCCGGTATCGGCGGGGCGCTGACCGAGCTGGGCCCCTGGTATTACGCCTTGAAGCAGCCGGCCTGGAAACCGCCAGATCCTGCGTTCGGCGTGGTCTGGAGCACCCTCTTCACGCTGGCCGCCATCAGTGGTGCGCTGGCCTGGCGGGCGGCCGGGACTGCGGGGCTGCGCCGCCGAGTGTGGCTGCTGTTTGGCGCCAATGCCGTGCTCAACATCCTGTGGAGCGGGCTCTACTTCAAGCTGCAGCGGCCGGACTGGGCGCTGATCGAGGTGGTGTTCCTGTGGTTGTCGATCGCGGTCCTGATTGTGGGCCTGTGGCGCCTCTCGCGCTGGGCGAGCGCCCTGCTGGTGCCTTATCTGGTCTGGGTCAGCATCGCCTCTGCGCTCAACCTGGCCACCGTGCAGCTCAACGGGCCGTTCTGAGGGCCTGCCCAGGCCGTACGAGCGCTGCGAGCCCTGGGGTCCGAAGGGTTTTTCAACCGATCTCTGCGGGGAGGCCGCGTCCATGAACCCTTCATTGCTGGCCGCCATCTTTTTGCTGGCCACCGCCTTGAGCGGCGGCGCCTACTGGTGGCTGGACCGCAAGGCCCACGCTTTGCCTGGCGTGCTGCGCGACAGCTACAAGCTGGGCCTGATCATCGTCTACGGTTTGCAGATGGCGCTGCTGCTGATGTTCGCCATCTAGACGTGGCGGCGCAGATGCGGTGCTCCATGGCTTGGTTCGCATGAAAAAAGGCGTGACTGTGCTGCTGCTTGCCGCCCTGAGCCTGCTGTCCATGTGGCTGTGGACGCCCGACCTGCCACGCGCCGAGCTGGAGGCCCGCTACCTCGCTGCTCCTGACGACATGCGCTCGGTCGGACCCTGGCGGCTGCATGTGCGCGACAGCGGTCCGCGCGATGCGCCTGCGGTGGTTCTGCTGCACGGTTTTGGATCGAGCCTGCAGACCTGGGACGACTGGGCCGAGGGCCTGAGCAAGACCCACCGCGTGATCCGCCTGGACTTGCCCGGCAGCGGCCTGAGCCCGCCCGACCCGGCCCACGATTACAGCGATGCGCGCAGCCTGCAGATGCTGCTGGCCTTGCTGGACGAATTGGGCGTGCAGCGCGCCAGCTTGGTGGGCCATTCGATGGGCGGGCGCATCGCCTGGACCTTGGCGGCCCGCCACCCGGAACGCACCGAGCGGCTGGTGCTGGTGGCGCCCGACGGCTTTGCCAGCTTCGGCATCGAATACGGCAAGGCGATGGACGTGCCAGCGAGTTGGGGCTTGATGCGCCATGCCTTGCCCCGGGCCGTGCTGCGCATGAACCTGCAGGCCGCCTACGCCCGGCCCGAATCGCTCACCGAAGCGCGGGTCACGCGCTACCACGAGCTGCTGCGCGCGCCCGGCGCGCGCCGGGCCATGCTCGACCGTTTGCGCCAGACCGTGCTGCAGGAGCCTTTGCCGCTGCTGCGCCAGATCCGGGCGCCGACCCTGCTGGTGTGGGGCGAGGCCGACGCCATGATCCCTTTTGTGCATGCACAGGATTATTTGCAGGCGATTGCCGGTAGCCGTCTGGCGGCCTTCGCTGGCACCGGCCATCTGCCGCAGGAAGAAGCGGCGCAGGCTTCGCTGCAGGCGGTGGCCGCGTTTTTGCCCTGAGGTTCTAGACCTGGCCTGCGCCGTACCAGCGCAGGATCTGCTGCGCAGTGCCCACCGGGTCTTCTTCGTGGGCCAGATGGCCCAGACCGGGCTGCAGCCAGACCTGGGCATGCGGCATGAGGCCACAGGCCTGCTTGGCCAGGGCAGGCGGCACCGTCTGGTCCTGGGCACCGATGGCCATGCATACCGGGACCTGCAGTTCATGCAGCCGCGCCGCCAGCGGCTTGATGCGCCAGGCCGCCATCATCGAGAGCACACCGTGCACATGGCCTGCGTTGCTGAGCACGCGGGCGTAGAGGTCCAGCCCCTGCGCATCGAGCGTGGAGCCGGTGCGCGCCACCCATTGCGCGATCGCGCCGGGTCGGGCGGCCATTTTGGCGGTGGCCCAGGCCGACAGCGGGTTGATCGCGGCCAGTTTGGCCGCCGGGCCGAACAGCCACGAGGCCACGCCGGGCAGCGGCAGCCAGGCCGGGTTCAGGCCGATCAGTGTGCAGCGGGCCATGCGGCCGTGCTGCAAGGCCATGTGCGCGGCGATCGCTGCACCGGCCGAGTGCCCGACGATGACCTCGGGGCTCAGGTCCATCTGCAGCATCAGGGCGCGCAGCCCCTCGCTCATGCCCGGCAGCGACAACGCGCCTTCGGGGCCGCGGCTGGTGAAGGCGTGGCCAGGCAGGTCGGGCGCGACCACGGTGAAGTGCTGCGCCAGCAGTGGCATCAGGCCGCGCCAGCTGAAGCTGCCCGAACCGGTGCCGTGCAGCAGCAACATCACCGGGCCTTGGCCCAGGCGCTGCACATGCCAGCGGATGCCTCCCGCGTTCAAAAACTGGCTGTGTTCGGCCAAAGGCCAGTGCGCCGCGTGGGCGGCCCAGTCCATGCCAGGGTAGAAGCGTTCGTACATGGCTTCGCGGGGCTTCAGCGCGGTGGCCTGGCATCCTGCAGGGCCTGCGCCAGCCGCTGCGACTGCAGCTGCGGCATGGGCAGGTAGCGCGCACCCAACACCTGTGCCAGTTGTTGGGCCAGGACCTCGGGTTGTGGCGCGGTGTCGATCCACAGGCCGGCATGGCCAGTGGCGCCCCAGGCGCGTGCCCAGTGCTGCGCCTCGGCCTGTGCCTGCACGCGCCCGCCCAGGCCTTGCAGCGTGACGTTGGCGCGGCCGTCGCTGAGCACCACCAGGATGGGCGTGATGCCCTGGCGCTGCAGCTGCGCGGCCTGTTCGTGCGCCAGCTGCAGAGCCGACGCCAGCGGCGTGCCACCGCCACCCGGCAGGCCAGTGAGGGCGCGGCGGGCGCGCACCAGCGAGCGGGTCATGGGCAGCAGCAGCTGCGCCTGCGCGCCGCGAAAACCGATCACGCAGACACTGTCGCGTCGGGCGTAGGACTGTTCCAGCAGCAGCTGCACCGCGCCCTTGGCCTCGGCCAGGCGGTGCAGCGCAGCCGAGCCCGAGGCGTCGAGCGCCAGGATCAGGCAGCTCGCGCTGTGCTGCTGGTGGCGGTGCAGGTGAAAGTCTTCGGTGCGGATGCGCAGCGGCTGGCTGGCGTCCATGCGTCCGCGCAGGCGCTGGCGCGGCGCGGCCGCGCGCAGCGTGGCCAGCACATGCAGGCGTGCGCTACCGCCGGGTTGGCCAGGGCGGGGCGGCAAGGGACGACCGCGCTGTGCGCCGTGGCGGGCCTGACCACTGGTGCCCTGGCTGCCGCTGCGGCCGGTGGCAGCGCCGGTCATGAGCCGCTGCAGCAGGTCAGGCGGAAGGCGTGCGGCGGCGGCGGCCACCATCATGGCCTGCAGGGCTTCGGGGTCGACCTCGGGCGGTGCGGTGGGGGGCTGCTGCGCAGAATCGGGCGGCGCGTCCTGCGTCGGCTCTGGCGGGGCGGTCTCGGCGGATGGGTCGAGTGGGGGCTCGGGTGGGGTGCCGTCCGTTTCAGCCTGGGCGCTGTCCTGGGCCTCTTGCGGTGCGCTGGTGTCGGCAGGCCACTGCCGCGCACGTGGCGCCAGCACGGTGCGGCAGGCGTAGGCCAGGTCTTCGTCGGCCACATGGTCGCGCCGGTGCAGCGCGGCATGGGCATAGGCCACCTCGAGCGCCAGCTGCGGCACGCGCAGCGAATCGATGCCCAGCGCCAGGGCCGTGCCGCACAGGGCCTGCAGTGCGCTGTCGCCAGCCACCACGGGCGCGCGTTCATCGCTGCTGGTTTGGGTCTGTGCCGTGTTCCGCACGGCAGCCGGCGGCAGCTCGCGCAGGTCGATCCACAATCCCAGCCGCTCCTGCAGGGCCGGGGCCAGCGGGGCCTCATCGTCCAGCGATTCGTCGAGCGCCACCACGCCAAAGCGGCTGGCCTGGAAAGCGCCCCCGGTGTCCACGCCGCCACGGTCCAGCGTCTGCGCCAGGGTGGAGGTCAGGGCCGGGGCAAAGCGTTCGGCCATGGGCAGGTACAGCAGCCCGCCATCGGCCTGGCGCAGCAGGCCGGGCTGTTCATGCACGCGGCCGGTTTGCAGCGTGGCGGCCAGGTCCAGCCCGCCGAGCCAGCGCTGGGTGTCGACCGAGCCGGGCGCGCGCAGCACCGGCAGGGGCTGCTGCGCGAGGGCTTGCAGCCAGGCCTCGCGTACCGGGCCGTGCGGCGCACGCAGCCAGATGCCACCCACGCCTGGTGCTTGTCGTGCCAGGACTTGCAGGGCAGTGAGGGCGTCGGCCCATATCGCGGCAGCGGCCTCGGGTGTGGCGGCTGACGCTGTGGCCCCGGCCAGGCTCATGCGGCCAGCACTTCCTGCAGGCTGCGCTCGACGCGCACGCCGGCGTCGGCGTCGTCGAGCGGGTTGCGGCGCAGGCGGTGGCGCAGCGCCAGCGGGGCCAGGGTGCGCAGGTGTTCGGGCTTGACCTCGCGGTGGCCCTGCAGCGCGGCCAGCGCACGGGTGGCGCGCAGCA